>ERZ772917.1589-NODE-1589-length-12757-cov-7.413478_pt1 | contig 12757 bp, 14 predicted proteins | sample MGYA00511187_ERZ772917 | MGnify/ENA primary metagenome ERZ772917 (study PRJEB29015, sample SAMEA2737925) | human oral metagenome | biome: human oral; feature: human-associated habitat; material: dental | place: China | collected 2012 ... | reverse complement strand
CGGAGATGGCATCGAGCAGGCAGACGAGCTTCGCACAGGTCGAGTGGGAGGGCAGGGCCAGGCGCACGAGGCGGGCCGAGTTCCTCGACCAGATGGACTCCGTGGTGCCCTGGGCCGACCTGCTGGCCTTGGTCGAGCCGCTGAGGCCGACGGCGGGCAGGCGCGGCAGGCAGCCCTGGCCCGCCGAGACGCTGCCCGGGATGCACCTCGTGCAGTGCTGGCTGAACCTGTCCGACGCCGCCTGCGAGGACGCCTGCTACGACTCGCTCTCGGTCCGCGACTTCGTGGGGTGCTGGGACGGCGTGCCCGACGCCACGACCCTCGAGGACTTCCGCCACCTGCTCGAGGACAACGACGTCGCCAAGGGGATACTCGCCTCCGTCGTCGCCCGCCTCGAGGCGGCCGGACTGGTCATGCGCGGCGGCTCGGTGGTCGACGCCACGATCATAGAGGCGCCCAGCTCGACCAAGAACGCGTCGGGCTCGCGCGACCCCGAGATGCACCAGACCAAGAAGGGCAACCAGTGGCACTTCGGCATGAAGTGCCACTCGGGCGAGGACGCCGGCAGCGGCTACGTCCACAGCGCGACCTTCACGGCCGCCAACGTGCCCGACGTCTGCGAGGCGCACGGGCTCGTGCGGGACGACGACGGCCTCTGCTACGCCGACGCGACCTGGCGGGGCGTCGCCAGGCGCGAGGAGGTCCGCTCGGACCCGCACCTCTCCGAGGTCGACTGGCGCGTCGCAATGGGCCCCTCCAAGCCCGGGGCCCTCTCTCCGGCCCGGTGGGACGGGCGCGGGGAGGAGCGGAGCCGAGGCCTCCGTGCGCGCGAGGGCAAGCGCCCCTACCAGATCGCCAGGCGCACCTTCGGCTACGCGAAGGTTCGCTACCGCGGCATCGCGAAGAACGCGAGCGCGCGTCCCTGCCCTGCTCGCCAGCGCCAACCTGCCCGTGTGCGCCAGGGCGGGCAGGCAGGCGGAGCTCCTGGGGGCCTCCGTGGCGGCTGCCTGACGGCGGCCGAGGGGACGGGTGTGCCGCGAGGGCGCCCGGAGGGGCCGCGAGAGGGGCCTGGGACGCCCGAGGGGGCCGCAGGGGTCCGAACATGACCAAAAACCGACCGATTGACAGGGGTCCTAGCAGGGGCTAAACACTTATTCTGTGTCTCCCTAGCCCGTGCTACCTACCAAAAACTTCGAAGAGTCTGAAACATGCCTTGGGCGGGGTGACGGAGCGCCGGGGCATGCCCGGCGGGGCGTCGCGCTCATGAGGGGAGTAGAATCGTGGGAACGGTTCGATCGCGTGCGTAAGAGGTGAAGGCGACCGAGCTCTACAAGCCAGCGAGGAATGACCTGTAGTTTCGGCAGGCGCTCATAGCCGATCCGGAGACCATGTCGTACAACGACGCGTGAGGCGGCCCCGTACCGTTTTCTGAGGAGGGTGGGACGACTGGTACGAGCCAGCATTTCGCCGCAGCGGGACTTCCCCAGAGCACCCGCGCAACTTGTTACAGACCAAGCAGCGCCAGTAGATCTCCCAGATGCGCAATGCGCTCGTGCGCGGCCGACTGATCCGTCGCGGGCGCGACGTACTGCGTCAACGCCACCACACGCGCATCCGCCGCTACACCGGCTTCGATACCCGTGGGCGAATCCTCCACCACCACGCACTCGACGGGCTGCACGCCCAGCTGCTCCATGCAGGCGAAGTACACATCTGGCGCAGGCTTATGGTGTGGCACATCATGCCCGCTCACGTAGGCATCTACGAGTGCCGTCAGGCCCGTCTCGGCCATCATGCGCTCGATCATCGCCACCTCGGATGACGACGCGATGCCCACAAGCAGCCCCGCCATCTTGAGTGCTGCAAAGATCGTCGACGCGTCGGGATTACCCAGCACGTGGTAGTCCTCCGGATGCTCCGCACGATAGGCGTCGTAGCCCGCATGCAACCGTTCGCGCAGCACCGGGTCGTCCGGCACGATGGTCTCCCAAATGGCCCGGTCGTTGGAACCCGCAAAGTCCCACGGACCCTCGTAGCTGGGCAGCACATCGGTCAGATAAGCCGCTCTCCGCCGGTTGTAGAAGCCCTCGGTGTCCGCCAGGACCCCATCCATGTCAAACAGCACTGCCTTGAGCACCATGCTTTTGCCTTTCGTCAGCACAGCGGCGGCAGGAGAACGCCTCCCACCGCCGCAATCTCGCTCGCCCTCTCGCAGGATTTTGGCAATCCCTCTAACGAAACCTCAGATTTTACTGTCGGGATTTTCGATATACTACGGCCGGATTTAGTACTCGAGCTTCCACATGTAGCGACGCGCCGTCAGCGGGTGGTTGCGCTCCTCGGACAGTGCCTCGGCGTAGGTGCGGAAAACAGCCGTGTGCAGCATCGGGTTGAAATACGTGACCACACTGCCAGCAATCTCGGAGGACAGACCATAGTCTTTGGCGTCCACGACGGCCACCTTAGCGTCAAAGCGGTTGAGGAAGGTGAGGGCGCGCGCGTCGGCCTTGCGAGTCTTACCGTCGTTCATGAACAGGACGAAGGGCACGTCCTTGTCGGTGATCTCAAAGGGACCATGGAAGTACTCGCCAGAATGGAAGCTGCCGGAGTTGACCCACTGCATCTCCATCATGAGGCAGATGGAGCTGGAGTATGCCACGTCGAGGGAGGCGCCGGAGCTCATGTAGTAGATAAGCGGATCGTCCTTGAACTGGCGACCAAAGTCGGCGGCAAAGCCCTTGGCGTGGTTGGCGGCCGACTCGGCCAGGTCAAAGATCCTGTCAAAGCCGTCCAGCATGGCGTCATAGTGCTCGTAGCCCTCGGTCTGCTGCAGCAGCTCGACGGCCAGCGCGATGACGTAGCCCATCTTCTCGATCTTAGCAGCGTAGTTGAGCTCGAAGCCGTGCACGATGCTGTAGTCTGCCTCCTCGGTGAGGGCGGAGCCGGCAACATGGGTCACGGCGATGACGGTCGCGCCCAGGCTCTTGGCCACGTGGTTAGCCTCGACAGCCTCAGGCGTGGTGCCACCAAGCGAGCAGGTGATGACGGCAGCGCTCTCGTCGACCCAGGCCGGAGTGTCCTGGTTGAACTCGCTCGCGGTGAAGTGGAACGGACGCAGCGTGCGGGCGGCATCCTTGAGGAAGTAGTAGCCGGGGTAGAGCTCGGAGCTTGAGGCGCCGCAGCCGACGAAGGCGACGGACTTGACGTCATGGCTGGCAACGATCTCGGCGACGATGGCCTTGACGTTGGCAAGGTTGATGGTGTGGTGAGACATGGTAGGTTCCTTTCTGGGAAGTAATTGGGGTTCCACCCGATGCTGAGCAGGGGATACTACGGGGCGTACATCTCCGCCCCGTGGCGGGAAGGGAGGGCGCCTAGGCGAGGATGCCGAAGGCGGACAGGGCGATGCCGCCAACGATGCAGATAAGCAGTAGCCAGCTGGTCTTAACGTTGTGCTTCACCAGCCAGTACATGCCCATGACGGCCGCAAGGTCGAGGATCATCGGGACAATGCCGTTGAGGATGTCCTGCAGCACGACGGTGCCACCGGAGAAGCTGAGCGGCGTGGTGATGCCGATGAGCGTAGCGACCATGCCGCCGATGGCCATGAGGCCGACGATGCCGCAGGCGTACATGATCTTCTCCATGGTGCCGGACTGCAGGCGGTCGAGGAAGCTGTTGCCCATCTTGTAGCCAAACTTGCCGGCATACCAGGTAATGGGGATGGAGAACGCGGCGGAGATGACCATGGCGAGCACGGGGCCAAGCATGGAGCCCTGCACGGCGAGTGCAGTGCCTAGGCCAAAGGCGATGGTGCGGATGGTGCCCTGGAAGAACGAGTCTCCGATGCCAGAGAGTGGTCCCATGAGCGAGGTCTTGACGGCATTGATGGTCTCGGGGTCGAAGTTCTCGGGGTCGCGGGCGTACTCCTCTTCCATCGAGGAGGCGAGGCCGAGGACGAAGGCGCTGGTCTGCGGGGTACAGTTGTAGAAGGCCATGTGGCGCTCGTAGGCCTCCTGGCGCTTGGCAACCTGCTCGGGGTCGTTCACGTCAGGGTAGAGGCGATCGATGGTCGGGGCGATGCCGTAGAGAAAGCCCATGTTCATCTGGCGCTCGTAGTTCCAGGAGTCCTGGATGGCCCAGCTGCGCCAGAAGTACTGGCTGTAACGCTTGATGGGTGAGACCTGGATGGCGGTGGTGTTCTCAGACATTGTTCGCAGCCTCCCTTACAGCTCGTCGTCTTCAAGGGGATCGTAGTCGTCGTCTGTGCCAGCAGTGGCAGCAGCGGCGTTGCCGGAGTACTTGAGGCTCATGAGGATGAGGGCCAGAAGCACGCCGAAGATGGAGATGCCCGTCACGTCGATGCCCAGGTAGGCACAGCCGAAAAAGCCCAGCAGGAAGAAGACCATCATGCCCTTGCTCGCCATCATGGAGAGCAACAGCGAGAGGCCGTAGGCGGTCAGGAGCTTGGCGGCAAAGTTGAGGCCGTTGGTGAACCAGTCGGGGATGGCGCTGACGATACCCTGGACGAAGTCAGTGCCCAGGTAGATGGCCAGGAAGACCGGGATAAAGTACATGGTGCAGTAGAGTGCGGTACCCCACACGATGTGGTAGTTGATGGCCTCGCGGAAGTTGCCCTTCGCGATGGCGGCGTCGGCGCGGTGGCCGAGGGCGGCGATGATGGTACGAAACATGACGCCGAGCAGCTGTCCGAGCACGGCGATGGGGATGGCAATGGCAACGGCCGTCTCGGGGCTTGCGCCGGTGAGGATGGCAAAGCTCGTGGCGATGATGCCGCCCATGACCATGTCGGGGGGCACGGCGGCGCCCACCTGCACGAGACCCATGCTCATAAGCTCGATGGTGGCACCAGAGGCGAGGCCGGCCGCCGGGTTACCGAGCAGGATGCCGACGATGGCGGACGTGACGAGCGGCTGCTCAAAGTTGAGGCGACCGAGCAGGCGTGAGTCGAGCATCGCGAAGACCGCAACCAGACCGATGAGCACTGCCATACCGATGGAGTTCATCTGTCAACGCTCCTTTCAAAGGTGTGCTTGCAAACGTGCTTGAGGGTGGTTTTTGACAAAGGGGTCCCTTCCCGCCGTCCCGGCGGGTCCTTACCAGGTGGTGGCGCTATGGGAGAGGGAAGTGGGTGACCCGGGCATGCCCGGGCCCGTTGCTCCGGCTAGATGCTCGTGATGTTGGTTCGCGCGTGGCCGGGGGTCTGCTGGCTGTAGATCTTGACGCCAGCAGCCAGAATCTCGCGCGTGTCCTCGATCTCGGAGGGCAGCAAGAAGACCGACTGGTCGGTCTGGGTGGCACCGGAGCGGTTGGCCGTGGCGCCGTAGTTGATCTCGGCAATCTCCGGGTGGGTCTTGGCAAAGGTGGCCAGGTCGTGCACGTTGCCAAAGATGATGATGATGTTCTCCTTGAGCTGCTGGACCTTGGGCATCTTGGCCAGGATCTGCTCCAGCGTGAAGACGTTCAAGCGTACGCCTTGGGGCTTGGCAAGCTTGAGCGCACTCTTCTTGAGGTCGTCGTTGGCACTGTCGTCGTCCACGATGATGACGCGATGGGCGCTCACATGCTGCACCCAGGTAAAGCACACCTGGCCATGAAGTAGGCGGTAATCAAGACGCACGAGCTTGATCATAGGTCATCCTCCTCATCCTCTTCCTGCACACGCAGGACCTTGCTGCAATTCTTAATTCCTTCGGACGCCTGAGCAACGATATCGTCCAGCTCGTCCTCGGTCGCAGGGCCCTCGTCGAGCACCAGCGTGATGACCAGCGGCAGATTCATACCGCTGACAAGCGTCACGTTGGGGTAGTCTCCGAGCAGACTCACCATATCGTTGTTGACGCTCGAACCCACCATGTCGGTGCAGATGATGACCTCGTCGGAGGCGTCAAAGCCGTCCAGCTCGCGGCGCACCTGGTAAGAGATGGGATCCATGTCGTCGCGCTCCAGCACGAAGGTGGAGAGGTTGGTGACCTCGCCGACGATCATCGAAATGGTGTCGGCCATCCCCCGTGCCAGGTTTCCGTGTGATACTAGGATCACGTGCCTCACCTGCTTCCTCCTTTCTGCTTACTTGTATCTCTACTTGTTATCTTTATAACATACAAGATAGATATAATCAATAACAAGTTACATACAACCGTTCAACCCTAATAGGCTACCGTTCACCGGCTCAAAGCTCGTGTAGGCTCTCTCGTCGTTACTTCAGGTCGTACCTTGCAGCTGCAAGGTCATCACTTGTCCTATAGGCTGCCTGCAGCTGCTTGGTACTGGGCAAGACATGTATGCCATAGGCTCATCCCTGCGGCGCATGGAGGTTCATGACGGCGATGGATCCGATGACCCCTGCCGTGCCTGCCAGCTGGCCCGCTCCTAGAAGTTCATGCAGCACGACAAATCCTACGAGGGCGCTCACCACAGCTTCGTACAACGTGATGACCGGCACCCGAGAGATCTCAAGGCCTGCCGCCATGTCGCGCGTACAGAGCAGGTAGGCGACGATACTTGCACTAGGCCAAACACGCAGGCACAGGCAAGGGGTGCTGGCGCGACCAGTGGTGCCATGCTCGTACCCGTCAGTACGCAGAGCACGCCCGATCCAAGTGCCGACGTGGCGAGCGATCAGAACACGATGCTGGGGCCGGGACACGCCAGAGCTTGCCAGTGCCTTGTTGAGCGGAGCCACCAGCAAGTACAGCACGCCATTGGCAAGCTCAACTACCAGACCCACAAGCGAGAGCCCACCTCCCACAAAGCAAAGACGGATCTCCTCCGTTCACCACGAGCACTACGTCCACAAAGTTAAGCGCACAGGCCACGATCTTCTGCGGCGTCATGTGCTCCGCATACAGCAGCCGTGCGAGCACACGCCCAAAGACCGGAGCCGTGCACAGCAGCACTGCTGCGCAGGTGACGCCCAGCTCTGCCGTAACAACGCAGCTGGCCGAAAAGGCAAGCGCATTGGCGAGCAGGCAAATTGCCACGTAGAGTGCAAACTGGTGCGGCGTCACCGCAAGGAGCTTGCGCCGCTGCCGAGCGCCCTGCCAGGCAAGCATCGGCACCATGAGCACGGTCGCCGCCGTAAAGCGGGCACACGCAACGCCCGCCGCTCCCAGGCCCTAGCCCTCAAGCGCGCTCACAAAGAGCCCGTTGAAGCCCCAGATTACGTTCGCCAACGCGACAAACAGATATCCTGTGGCCTGTGGTGACATGGTGCGTACAAGCCTCTCTTAACCTGTAACGCTCAGACCTTAGGTTGGCACACTGTCCTTCCCTCCGAGCAGGGACAGGTCCGTGAGCTCTATGCCGAGCTTCCTGCAGGGCGCGCTGGCACCGCCTGCCATCCGTCCGGGACCCGCAGGCGCCGGCCTCGCACGACGTTTGCGCGCGGTCCCCGTGCCCGGCGTCGCGAGCAACCGGCTGCGGCGATCACCCCCGGGATCGCCGTCACGGCCGTGGCAAAGAGATGGCTCGGGAGGAGCAGGCCCTCGGTCGCCTCGTCGCTGCCGACCGAGGGCGCGCATGCGGGGTCGGGCTGCGGGCGGAGGCACGTACGGCGAGGTCAGGGCCCCGGCGCGAGGAGCGCCCGTGGCCGCCGATGGGCGGGAGCCTGCCGTCGGCGGCGAGTGACTCACGCACGTGGGGGCACACCCTCGCGCGGACCCCGCCCAGATCCCTGGGCGGGGATGACACGGACGTAGGCGCGGGCGACGGGCGACCGGGCACCCCGGACGGCGCGCCAGGAGGTGGCAGGCCAGCCTCTCCCGCATGTCGGCAGCCTGCGACCAGGCGAGGTTGGAGGCGCCGACCTCGACGACGTCGGAGATCGCGCGGTCCTGCTCGCGCTTGGTACCAGCTCCTCCGGTACGATCTTGCCCAGGTAGCGGTCCGAGACCTTCCTCGACCGCCTTATCTTCGGTTCGTAGCGCCACGACCTCTCGCAGGGGTACCGGTTACCCCGCATGTGCCTTGTCTCGATGCCTTTGGGCCTGTGAGGTTCCCCGTCCATTCCAGCCCCTCCGTCATCCCCGCCTCCGCATGCCAACCCAACGGGCGAGCGTGAGCGTCACGCGAGGAGGGTCCTGTTGTTAAGTCGAGCAAGACCCTCTACCAGGCATCATCATGTGCTTTTCAAAGTCGGGGAGCGTGGGGTCGCGTCCCTACGGAACAAGCATTACGACTTAACTCAGGCTTCCCTCTCGTACAGGTCAAAAGGTACCGCCCGACGGGAAGGAGGAGCTGGGCGGCACCAGGAAGTGAGGGTTAGTAGGCGACCTTCCACATGTAGCGGCGGGTCATGTAGCTCTTGTACGTGACGGCCGAGAGCGCGCGCATGTACACGTTGTTGAGGATGGGTGAGAACAGGATGTGGTTGAAGTACTCGCTTACCGTGTCGGGCAGGTCGTTGAGGCCGATCTCCTTGGCGTCGAGCGTGTACACGCGCTTGCCGCCGTAGGTGTTGAGGAAGCTGATGGCGCGCTCGTCGTTGGCGCGGCTGCGACCCACGGAGACCAGTAAGAACACGCTCGTGCGCTTGTCCAGGATCTCAAACGGCCCATGGAAGAACTCGCAGCAGTTGGTGGTCACCGAGTCGATCTGCAGCATCTCCTGTACGTTGCAGATGGAGAAGACGTAGGCTGCGCCAAAGGCAGGGCCCGAGCCCATCACGTTGATGGTCGGCTTGTCGGCATTCTGCTCGGCCCACTCCTGCGCGAGCGGTATACAGTAGGCCACAGCCTTGCGGTAGATGGGATCGATGATATCAAAGCAGCCCCTGGCCTCGTCATAGTGGTCGTAGCCCTCGGTCTGTTGCACGAGCTCCATGGCCAGCGCAAGCACGACGGCCGAGTTGGTGCAAGACATGTCGGACTCGTCGATGGCAAGGCTGTCGTACTTGACGGTCTGGTCGCAGAGCCCGGTGAGACCCGACTCGTCCACGTAGACGGCCACGGTGGCCGCACCGAGCTGCTTGGCCACACGCGCAGCCTCAATGGTCTCGGCAGTACCGCGCATGGAGACGACCACAGTCAGGGTGTTTTCGCCCACAAACTTGGGCGTGATGCGCACGAACTCGTTGGAGGTGTAGCTGTGGCTCACGAGCTTGGTGGCCTCGTGCTCCATGAAGTACTGGGCGGGATAGTTGCCGCCGTTGGAGCCGCCCGCAGCGACCCACACGACGTTCTTGAGGCCACCTACCCCCTCCTTCTCAGCAATGACCTTGGCGATGACCCGCTTGGCTTCCTCTACGAGCAACATGGTTGGTCCTTTCCGTCGGCTCTCATTGTCCTTAGCTTGTATCTTTCCATAGATACAAGTAAAATACAAGATAGAGACAATTTATATAGAGGACCTATGAAGGTGTTTTCTAAGCGGGGGATGAGTCCGCGACACTGAGGTGACTCTCTGCCTGTGCTCCTACGTTTGACTACCATTCGCCGAGCTTTTGGCCATTTCTTGTGCTCCAATAAACTTGGCTAATGCTTCCCAACATACTTCATAAGTGCAGGTTATCGGTCCTCTCAGACGCTCCTGTCGCGCGCGGTGAGGAGGAGGTCACTCGCCTCGACCCTGCCCGACGGCGCGTCGGAGGCACCCCGACCTCGCCAGCGGCCACATGGCACAGGACCAGCGGCGCAGGCGCGCCTCGGGGTGCCGCGTGGCCGTCCCGGCCGCCGCCGAGAGGTGGTGGGGACACGTCGCGCGCCGCCGGGTGCGGTTGCGCCTCGCGACGGGCGAGCACGTCGCACGCCCGCGCCTCTCGCACTCCCAGCCCTCCGGCCACCTGACCCCCGTCAGCCGCCTCTCGCGGCCCCATGGCCCGGGGGGCACCTGCTTGGCAGGGCGCGGGGGCTGCCCATCCCCTCCGGCCTGCCCGCGCCTCGTGTTACCCATCGTGCCTCCCCGCCTCGGCCCCCGTTCCTCGCCACCATGGCACGACATAGCAGGGAATGTGTCACCTGAGACTATGAGGCACATTGGGGAGCATTACAAGTAAATTGGTACTTAACATAATACGAGGGGGTGTTCACCATCGGGCGGACGAAGTCGTTCAACGTCTGCCAGGCACTGTCTCACATCTACATCGGCAAGTCCATCAGGGTTCACAAGTCGACGATCGTCAATGAGCTCAGGGAGAAGGGGCTGCTGCCCTAGCTTAGCCCCCTCTCTTGACGAACCACTCGCCCTTGTCGCGCCAAAGCATCCTGTGCGAGCAGCCGATGGTGATGTCGTAGCGGATGACCAGATTGTCGAAGATCTCCCTGCCGAACGTGGCCACCAGTCTTGCCGACTCGAGCCGCCAGGAGCGCCCGTCCGGTTATGTGATGCTCATTGACCTCTCCGCCTGGGACTCGAACCGGTCCTTGGCGAACACGACCTCGATATAGACACACTCGTCGTGCGCGGAAATGCCGTTCGTCCCCGCGAGGTTTTTGCTGCAGTACACCATGGCTCAGCCCGCTGACGCCGCTAAGGCACACACGGGAACGAGGTCCTTGCGGGGGTAGATGGCCTCATTGATCCTGCGGTCTTCGACGAAGCCGTGCGCGAGAAACAGCCCAACGGCTGGGTTGTCCAGCGCGATACTGTCCCAGAGCACTCCGACCCCGTTCTCCTTAGCGGCGCTGTAGAGCAGGTCAAGACCGCAGCGGCCATGGCCATGCCCCCTCTTTCGATGCGAGGACGATGACGTCGGCAAGGTAGATCCGCTCTGACTCGTCGTAGTGATAGGCGACTTCGCCGACGAAATCAGCGCTCTCCGCGTCCGCAAGGTAGCGGTGGTAGAAGCGATCGCCTTCATGATGAACCAACCACCAGAGCTAGCGTTCCGTCAGCACGCGTACGCCCACATCCCTACGCTGGCACGGTAGGCATACGCATGGAAAACTGATACTTGTCGCCACGCGTGACCTGCTTGGAGACGTGCAGCGGAGCGCCCGTCTGGTCGTAGACGTGGTCCTCGATGAGCATGAGCGCGCTATCTTTGTCCACGCCCAACTGAAACGACTCGCGGCTTGTGGCATAGCAGATGCCAATGGAGCGAGATCCGCCGCCCGGTTCCACGCCATAGCGTGCCTTGAGGCAGGCGTAGAGCGAGCCGTCCAACTCCTCGCCCGTGAGGTCGGCGTAGGTCATTGGCAGCCAGATGGTCTCCAGCATCACCGGCTCACCGTCAACGATGCGCAGGCGCGAGACCTCAAAGAACACGTTATCTTCGCTGACGCCAAAGAACTCGGCAAGGCCAGGAGTGGGAGACACCGTACGGATGTCCACCGTACGGGTGATGGGTACGCCACCCAGCGTGCGAACGTTTTCGGTGAAGCTCATGAAAAGCGGCATGGCGCCAGCTGTGGGCTGTGCGTTCGCCTCTTGTTGTGGTACCCGCTCGGACACAAAGGTGCCTTTGCCCTGCGACTTGGTGATGTAGCCTTCGTCTACAAGTAGCTGCAGCGCCTTGCGTACGGTACTGCGCGAATAACCCGTAGTCTCGCAGAGGGTGGGCTCACTAGGCATGCGGTCTCCCGGTGCGTAGATACCCGACTCGATATCGCTGCGCAGGCTGTCAGCAAGTTCGGCGTACAAGGGGTTGCTGTGCGGGATGTCTGAAGTCATGTCGTATCTACCTCTTCTATTCTTGTCCTTCTTGTTACATACAAGTATAAGCCAAGTAACGCTCTCCAACGTACCTCATAGTCTCAGGTGACACATCCCCTGCCACGTCGTGCCATGGCGGCGGGGGACGGGGGGCCGAGGCGGGGAGGCACGATGGGCAACACGAAGCGCACCTGCGCCGCCAATCCTGTGCCATGTGGCTGCTGGCGAGGCCGGGGGGGCATGTCCGCCCCCAGGATCGCCGCCAAGGGAGGGGTCCCGGGGAACACGGCGACCCTCGTGCCGGGGCGCCTGCGCGGCGCCATGGCGAGACCGGGGTGCCTCCGACGTGCTGTCGGGCGGGGTCGAGACGGATGACCTCCTCCTCGCCGCGCGCGACAGGGCGAGGAGGCGCGATCTACGGGCGCGCGGCCGATACTCGCGGCGGCCGGGGCGCGCCTCGGACGGGCGCGGGCGCCGTCCCCCAGGGTTGTCCCGGACTGCGAGGGCGCGACATGAGCCTCCCCACAAGCGCGTCACGTGATCCCCAGCCTTGAGTCGTGAGCCACCGGGACGTCCCGCAGCCTGTCGACGGTAGGGCTGTCTTTGGTTCAATAAAGATTCCCCGGCGCAGCCGCAATGTCATTAACTTAAGCGGATGGCATTCACGTCGGCAGGGCGCCTGGGGCCAAGGGCCGGGACAGGCTCCCGACCCTTTCTCGCATGCCTCGGTGTAGTTGGCATGAACTATGGGCCTTTCCCGTCGAGCGACCTGTCATGCGGCGGGAGGGGCTGGGCCCCGTGGGATGACGCGTGGGGAGGGCGTGGCGGGAACTTGTTCGTGAGGGCGCGGCGGAAGAGGTCCGCCGACGGCACCGAGTCGCCCCGGTCGCCGGGAGCGCGGGGGTTGGCGGCAGGGTCGCGCGGCGGACCGTGCCGGACGTCGGGCGCGTCACGTCCGACCAGGCGCCTTGGCCCGAGGCGGGCGAGGAGGCCGAGGCTGGTCTGGGACCGGCGGGGGGTGTCGCACGTGGGCGTGGCGGGACGCATGGGACGCGACCTCGAGTCTGTCCGCGGCGACGCGCTCCCCGCCACCCGCGGGACCCGCCCGCCGGACCTCGCCCGCAGGCGCAAGATGCCGCACGAC
>ERZ772917.1588-NODE-1588-length-12761-cov-5.062726_pt1 | contig 12761 bp, 9 predicted proteins | sample MGYA00511187_ERZ772917 | MGnify/ENA primary metagenome ERZ772917 (study PRJEB29015, sample SAMEA2737925) | human oral metagenome | biome: human oral; feature: human-associated habitat; material: dental | place: China | collected 2012 ... | reverse complement strand
GTGAAACCACTCTTCCATATTCCACACTCACCAAACTTACGTTTCACGTGAAACACCAAGCCTCAGCAACCAATAAGGGAAAGGCAACGCACCCTAAACGCTATCTCCTGCAACTCAACCATCCGATCATGTTTCACGTGAAACCACTCTTCCATATTCCACACTCACCAAACTTACGTTTCACGTGAAACATCAGGAAGCTATCAAACATTAGGAAAGCACAACACTAAATAACCGACTTTCAGCAATTCAGCATTCATCCGTACAAACATGCCCCACATATTCCTCAAAACAAGCTTTATGATTTTAAACATGTAGAGAGATGCCAACATTTTCTGCAAAACAGGACTGTAGTCGCAGAGGATTCTATTTACAAGCATTACCAGTGTTTCACGTGAAACGGTGAGACTGATTCAGCATCTCCACACATGATTAGTCTCTGGACGTTAAGGAAGACCAAGATAGATGGCATGTTCTCTCTGATTTTCCACTTGCTAGGGTAGATGAATTTTTCCGGTGACTGAATAAGCTTCGGTGCAGGGTAATGAGAAAGATTCTATCCGTTAGTGGAATAGTTTCACGTGAAACATCAAGCAACTAAAAACTCCAACCCCCACAACAACCGGTAGTGGAGAAGTGACATGATCAAAAACCATCCCCTCATTCTTCAGCACCACGCACATCCCCACACACGTTCCACGTAAAACATCCCCAAACACACAACCAACCACAACACAAAAACCTTACAGTGAAGCCCACACAAAAGGATCCACAGCAAGCAAATCATCAAAAGCAGTCACACATCGAAGCTTATTCGGCCGCTGGAAAAATCCATTCATGCCAACAGACGACAAACTGGAAAGAATACGTCATCTGTCTTACTTTTCCTTACTTCTAAAAAGTAGTCATGCATGTCAATGCCTTGAGACGCTGAACTGCATTTCCCAGCAACTGAATAAGATTCAAAACCAATGTTTCACGTGAAACACCACCTCCTCAACAACGACAAGAGAAAGAGTTCTCAAAAACCATCACCAGCAACTTAACCACCCCACCCTGCGTTTCACGTGAAACACATTGACATCCTTGGGACGTCGTAAAGCAAAAACAATGTTTCACGTGAAACAAATGGGTTGTTGTAAAAACGTCGTGTTTCACGTGAAACATCGAGAAGCCTTCAAACACCAGAAAACACAACCAAACCCCCCACACAATAAAACCAAGAAAGCACAAAACTAAATGACAAAACCCGGCCAATCCAACATTCATTTGTGCGAATACGCCACACTCACCCCATAAAACAAGCTTCAAAACACAACCGCAGGCGCAAAAGATTTCCTTCACAAGCATTACCCATGTTCCACGTGAAACACAGCAAGTAAATAAGCAGAATCCTCTGTGTTAGGGGAATGGTTTCACGTGAAACATCAACCGACCTCAAACACGACAAGTCCGCTCATTCAACTGTTAGGGAAACACGATTCCACTCCTCAAAGCCACAGCAACCAATCCCAACAAATCAGCCCAAACAAACTTCCATGTTCCACGTGAAACCAAAACCCGAAACTAAAATTCCCCTCCAACAACGCAATTACCTCCCACCAACCAACCCTTCTAAATACACCTCAATACGACCAACAGTTTCACGTGAAACATGCTATCCACTTTGATGCATCGTAAAACAAAAGACCGTGTTTCACGTGAAACACTAACTATCCCCAAACACACGACGAACCTCAGGTCTCAATAAACTATGTAGTGTTCCCGAGATGGTTTCACGTGAAACACGACAGGATGGTTCAACCTTATTTCAAACAGACAAGCAAGAAAAGATCACCCTGACAAACGCTAAATCAGTAAAAGCACGCCATCTAGTCTGCGTCTCCCGGTTCCCAAAGAGATGTCATACGCTCCAGCAACCACGAAAAGCTGGATCACACGTTTCCACAACAACTGAATAAACTTCCACGTTTCACGTGAAACATTGCCCCCTCGACAGCACGTGGGGGAAGCGGCACTTCTCAAATTGCCAACCCCAAGGCTCAACCACCCCACCATGTTTCACGTGAAACACGCCGCCTGCCTTGGGGCGTCGAAAAGCAAGAAGCAATGTTTCACGTGAAACATCACGAAACTAACCCCACACGCCTCGGCTATAGCTGGGAGCGACCGGCCAATCATCGGAGGGGAGCCCAAGCTCGCGGGCGGCACGGAGAGGCCACTGAGGCTCGAAGAGCGCGGCCCGCCCAACGTCGATGGCGTCCGCCAGGCCGTCGACAAGCACCTGCTGAGCGGTGAGCGGATCCCCCAATTCACCAACGGCGACGACGGGAATACCGGCGGCCTCACGGACAGCATTTGCCAATGGAACTTGGTAACCGGGGCCCGTAGAAATAGGGGCAGGAACGAGCCCACCACTGGAAACATCGATCATGTCTACCCCATGTTCCCGGGCAAGCGTCGCCAACTGGATCGTTTCAGGGATACCCCACGACTCCACACCCGGCACATTCTCCAGCCAATCAGTTGCGGACAATCGAAGCAATAACGGCATGTCAGCAGGGATAACATCGCGGATGGCGTCAATAATTTCGATCACGATCCGGGCCCGATTATCAAAACTGCCACCATAATCATCGGTGCGATGATTCGACACCGGGGAAAGAAACTGGTGCAACAGATAGCCGTGGGCACCATGAATCTCGACCGTATCAAACCCAGCAGCAACCGCCCGGCGCGCCGCAGCCTGGAAATCCGCAACAACGGCAGCAATATCCGAAACGGTCAGCTCCTGCGGCGGCACATACCCGGGGAAAGGCTCCGGGCTGGGGGCCTTTGTCACCCAACCGCCTTCTTCCAGGGGAACCGTACCACTGGCATACCCGGGCAGCCCAGGGAAACTAGAAGCCTTACGACCAGCATGAATGAGCTGCACACCGATTGCTGCCCTTAGAGAATGAGCGAATTTCACAATGGGCTTCCATGCTGCAGCCTGCTCATCGTTCCAGATGCCGACACAGTTCGGGGAAATCCGGGCTTCCGGGGAAACGCCTGTTGCCTCAACCATGATGAGCCCGAAGCCACCAGCCGCCCGAGCGCCATAATGCACAAGGTGCCAGTCGGTAGGAATGCCGTCTTCACCAGCTTGGTATTGGCACATTGGTGGGAGGAAAATGCGATTTTTTATAGTGAGCCCGCGGAGAGTGAGGGGAGCAAAAAGGGGACTGATAGTCATTCCCTGATGCTACCTGCGATAACGGTAAGGCGCCAGTGTTTCATGCAAGTTTATACCACCACCGAACCTAATGTTTGCGCTGTTCAGAGTACGTAACCAGACTGTAGAATGTTACATTGACCACTATTACGGTCGCCCAGCTGTTGCCAGTCCGGCACCGCTGCTGCGGCACGCCGGGTCCGCCTCGCAGACCCCACCGCCCAACAGCTGCTCAGGCCCAACACCAAGTCCGCCCAACTGCTACCCGCTTCCTGCCGCCGAAACCGCCACCCGCTCCCCGCCACAATCCATCACCCCAACCCACATCCCCAATCACACACGTAACCAGCGGTTTTCCCAAGTTTTCTCACCTGACGCCATAGAATATAACTATGCTTAGCAAGTTTGGTAGCAAAGTAAGTTCCAGATTTGGCAGCCTGGATCCGCTCATCATTTTTATTGTGCTGGCGGTGATTGTTGCTATCTTTTTCCCGATTTCGGGGCGGCCCGCAGAGTGGTTTAGTACCGCCACCGTCGTCGCTGTGGCTGTGCTGTTTTTCCTTTATGGCGCGCGGTTATCCACCAGGGAGGCGTTGGATGGGTTAACAAATTGGCGATTACACGCAACTATTTTGGCGTTTACGTTTGTGCTGTTTCCGCTGATTGGAGTGGCATTACGGCCGGTGGGAATGTCGTATAATCCAGAGCTCTACATGGGGGTGTTGTATTTGACGCTGGTCCCATCGACGGTGCAGTCGTCGGTGGCGTTCACGTCGATTGCGCGTGGCAATGTTGCGGGGGCAATCGTGAGCGCGTCGGCAAGCAATGTGCTTGGCGTGGTGGCGACACCAGCATTGGTCATGTTGCTCATGTCACAGCGCAGTGGTAGCGGCAACGGTGTGGTTATTGATGCGCACGTGTTTGGTGATATTGCGCTTCAGCTGTTGTTGCCGTTTATTTTGGGGCAGTTCGCCCGTCGGTGGGGAAGCGTGGCGGAGTTTGCGGCGAAGAAAGCAACGAAGCTAGTGGACCGCGGTTCGATCGTCATGGTGGTGTATTCGGCGTTTTCGGCCGGAGTGGTTGCCGGGGTGTGGTCAACAATTGGGGTGCGGGACATCGTGATTTTGTGCGTATTTTCGGTGGTTTTGGTGGCCTTTATGCTGTGGTTGTCTCGGTTTATAGCATTGCGACTAGGGTTTGACGATGCCGACATGAAAGCGATTCAGTTCTGCGGTTCGAAGAAATCATTAGCGTCTGGTTTACCCATGGCTGCGGTAATTTTTGGTAGCTCGTCGATTGGTTTATTAATTGTCCCCTTGATGATCTTCCACCAAATCCAGCTCATGATGTGTTCGTGGCTAGCCTCGCGCTATGCTCAACTACCATAAGTGCTATGTCTACGTTATATATTCGGGTTGATTTGACCGTACCGCAGATTGGCGTGAGCACACATATTGCCGAGTTGGTGGAGCAGTCGCCTCAGTTGTGCGCTATGCAACGCATCATCGAGCTTGACCCCAGCGGCGCAATCCAAGGTGCCGCAACGCCCAAAGTCACCGTGGGAATGGCCAGCGCGCCCGAGCCGATTGTGCCGCACCCTAACACGTATGCAGACTTCCCCGACATTACGAGCACCCCCATTGACGTGGAGCTTTTCGACGCCCTCTGGGCCGAAGCCATCGCCAAGTTCCCCGAGCTCGCCTAACCTCCAGCCTCTAGCCTGTCGACGCCCACCTCTCGGCAATGAGAGGTGGTAGGTGGGCGACACACCAAGAACGCATGCCCTCCTGCCCATCCACCGGCCTTACCGCATCACCCGAAGTCAAACCATACTTCAGTTAAGCTACCAAGTTAGTGTTGATTCAACACTTTATCTCACGTTTGTAATGTTTCACGTGAAACGCTGCGCGTTTCCGGCATTTCCCCAGCAAATAATAAAGTCATGTGACGTAATCGCCCCAACCTTTTTCTTTTTCCACGGTTCCCCTTCGTGATCCTACGACAACCTCTAGCGAGCCCGCGCCGCCTTCGTCTTCACTACTTCGCTATCTGAACCGGGAGTGTTCACGAGTCTGGTGTTTCACGTGAAACCACTCCCACATTACGCACCCACCAAACGTTTCACGTGAAACACGGAGAAGCATTCAAACACCAGGAAACACAATCCAAACCCAAGACAACCAAGACACACCCCACCTATCCTTCAAAATAAGCTTTATATAAACATGTGGAGTGACGCCGATGCTTTCTACAAAACACAACTGCAGGCACGGAGAATATTACTTACGAAAATACCGATGTTTCACGTGAAACATCAAACGCCTCAATCAAACTCCATCAGGCTCCCACAACGACCGGTAGGAAAAACGATGCCGCTCACAAACTAATCATCAATCGTGTTTCACGTGAAACCACCAAGCCGCCATAAAACTAATATCCAAAACTATACCGTAAAGTCCAAAACCATGCCCTCAGTCCTTGCCATCACACACATACGACGCTGAAAAGGACTAAACAATCCTGCTACTGAAGCTCATTCAGCCACTAGAAAAACACAACCCAACTTGCCATAAACGCATCTCACCAACCTCAACACACCCACGTTTCACGTGAAACCCCTTGCCTTGCTTACCCACCAAACGTGCGTTTCACGTGAAACACCGCACCCCGCTTTCCAACACCTACAGCAACCCGCCATGTTTCACGTGAAACATGGCGGAGTAATGAGAAGGATCCCATCCATTAACGGAATGGTTTCACGTGAAACCCCAACCCTCATAACAACTAGCAGGGGAAGACAGCACACTCCGAAACCATCCCAAACAACTCACTCAATAAACCCACCACACCAACTCGGGTTCCACGTGAAACATCCCTGAAGCTTATTCAGCCGTTGGGAAAATATGATTCAGCTTCTCAAGGCATTGATGCGCGTGGCCCTCTCCTAGAGGTGTGGAAAGGCAAGCTAAAAGGTATGTTCTTTCGATTTGTTCCCCGTTAGTGTGGCTGGGGTTGCCAGTAACTGAATAAGCTTCCCTAAAACACACAACCAAGAAGCTTATTCAGCCAGTGAGAAAACTCATCTACATCAACAGGCGGAAAAGCAAAAAGAACATGCCATCCACCTTGGGCTTCCTTACTCCCAGAAACTAATCAGACATAGGAAAGCCGAATAAGCTTCAAGGAAGCGTATTCAGCTGCTTGGAAAAGATGCCAGGCTTTTCAGAAATATCAAAGAATATGACTACTTCTTGGTAGCAGGGAAGAACAAGGTAGACAACATGTTTTTGGCAATTGAGTGCCCGCCATTGTGATTGCTCCCATAAATATGCCTGAATAAGCTTCAAGATTCAAAAACAATGTTTCACGTGAAACAGCCAAACCGCCCCAAAACCAGCAAAACTTATTCACCCACTAAAAAGACGTAATCTAACCTCCATATACACCCAAATATAATTCTTTGATCCCAACTACCACACATACATCCCCACCCATGTTCCACGTGAAACACCGAACAACTACAGAACACTCCACCAACCCACCACGTTTCACGTGAAACATGAAAACTTATTCAATGTTTCCACGCATGACTCGCCTCTAGGGGCAAGAAAGACCAAACCGGATGGATATTCTTTCTGCTTTTCCATCTGTTGTTGCAAATGAGCTTTCCCACTGAATGAATAGATTTCATACTATCCACTTTGATGCGTCGTAAAGCAAGAAACAATGTTTCACATGAAACACGACAGGATGACTCAACCTTATTCAAGGAGAAGACCATACGCTCCAGCAACCACAAAAAACTGGATCACACATTTCCAAACATTTAAATAAGCTTCCACGTTTCACGTGAAACACTAACCCCTCGATAACACCTGGGGAAGACATGGTACTTGCCAAATAATCAACCTCCCCAACCCAGCCACCCCACTCATGTTTCACGTGAAACATCACCAAATTACTTCAAGCACCGAAAAACCAATATTCCACATGAAACACTGGTGCCATCGCCATGAGTAGACCAACTTGGGAATCACCCTTTCCATAGGGCAGCTTACTCAAATACAAAACGACCACACCAACAGAAAAAGAACCACCCCCACCCGACTTACCCATTAATCGTCACAATAGAACCCCACACCATATCCAACCATAAAAATAGGTGGGAGATGTTTCACGTGAAACCACTCCCACCCTCCGCACCCACCAAACGTTTCACGTGAAACACAACCCCTAAGCAACCAATAAATGAAAGGAAATACATTCCGATCGTCATCCCTCTGCGACTCAACTATCCAACTGCGTTTCACGTGAAACCATGAAGTTTATTCAGCGCCCCCACACATGACTCGCTTCTGGGAGCAAGGAAGACCAAACTAGCTGACATACTTTTTTTGATTCTTCACCTACTGATATAGATAGTTTTTCCTAGCGACGAATAAGCTTCATTGTCCACAGAAATGTCAATGTTTCACGTGAAACATCACACCCCTCCACAACAACCGGTAAAGGAGAACAACGCACTCCAATCACCCCCCATCAACAACTCACCATGTTTCACGTGAAACACTCCATTAAAAGACCCCCAATCCCAAGCCACTGGTAGAGAAGAAACAACCACCTCGCCCTGCGTTTCACGTGAAACAGCCAAACCGTCATGAAACCAGTAACGCTTGGTCAGCTGGGAAGAAAACGCAATCTAACTTCCATATACATCCGAATATGTCCCCTTGATTCCAACATGCCACGCATACATCCTCACCCATGAGGCTTATTCAGTTACTGGCAACCAACAGAGAACAAATCGAAAGAGCATGCAATGCAGCTTGCTTTTCCAAACCTCCAGGAAATGGTCACATACATCAATATGTTGAGAAGCTGAATCATTTTCCCAGCGACTGAAGCTTCCATGTTCCACGTGAAACATCCACCCCCAACAAGAAAAACTAAAACCCAAAACACGACCCCCACCCACAACAAAAAATAACCAACGTTTCACGTGAAACAATTGAATTGTTGTAGAAACGTCGTGTTTCACGTGAAACATCGAGAAGCTTTCAACCACCAGAAAACACGACTGCAGACGCAAAAGATTTCCTTTACAAGCATTACCCATGTTTCACGTGAAACATTGACTCCTCGATAGCACGTAGGGAAAAGTGGTACTTTTCGAATTGCCGGCCCCATAGCTCAACCACCCCAGTGTGTTTCACGTGAAACACCAGCTATCCCCAACCACACAACGAGCCCAAGACTCAATGTAGCTTATTCAATGTCCCCACACATGGCTAGTCTCTGTGAGTAAGGAGGACCAAGCTAGATGGCATGTTCTTTCCGAATCGTCTTCTGTTGGCGCGAATGGATTTTCCCAACAACTGAATAAGCTTCAAGCTTCAATCATTCCCACAAACAAATTTGAATGAGTTCCACTAGCCTACTGATGATTCAGCAGAATGTTTCACGTGAAACACGACAACCCACTCAATAAACCCATCGCTCCAATCACAACACAAAAATCCTACGGTGAAGCCCACCCCCCACAAAAAAAGAAACCCACACCAAGCAAATACACTCACAGAAAACGAATTGCCAAAAAGAACTTCCAACTATTCTCCGGTTCCACGTGAAACAATTAGGTTGTTGTAGAGACGCCGTGTTTCACGTGAAACATTCCGCGAAATATCCGCCAAATCCCCAATGACACTCCACAACATTCCAGCCAGCTTATCCCTGATGCCGATTCCATTGCTGGGAAGGGCTCTATTTCCTGAAGCTATGGCAACCGCGAAGAGTGAAATGGACGACCTGTTTTTGTGATTTACCGTTTGCTTGAATGAGCTTTCCACCCACACCAAAACGTCAATGTTTCACATGAAACACGGGCTGCTCTAGACGTCGTAAAGCAAAAACCAGTGTTTCACGTGAAACATGGGGGTTAATTCTCGCCCAGGCGCGCAGGAAACGTGCTAAAAAGCGGCAATGGCATAGCTTGTCGACGCATGACGTCACCCCAAATATCCACGCTACCTGCGGCAGTAACGTCGGAGGGGAGGCAGGGGGCAACATACCATTCGCCGGCAGCAATCTCTTCGTCGAGCTGTCCGGGGCTCCACTCGGCATAGCCTATAAACATGCGCATGCCGGTAATATCCGCCTTGACCTCGGAAGGAGTCGCACCAAGGTCAACCAAAGCAAGACGGTTAGCCAGCTTCTTAAAATAGGGTCGGGAATTAATATCAAGGTCAGGCTTAGTCACACACACGCCAACCGCCGACTGGGGACTGACCGGGCCGCCAGCATACATGGCCTGCGGCTTGGAAATGCAATCCACCCAATCGGGGAGCACATTCGCCACCGCGATGTCCATGCGGTGGGCAAGATCGACACCAAAGGTGGTATTAGCATCATGCTCCAACAATAGAACAACAGTTCGAGAAAAGGCGGTAGATTGCATGCCAGGGGCTGCGACTAAAAGCTTCCCTGCCGCGGGTTCTTCTCGTTCCATGCCATTAAATAACCGGTCGGCAAAAATTTCTGACACGTGATTCCTCCTTGAGAGTCTCTAGGCCTTAACGTTACCGCTCATCCTGCTGGACTTGGTGGATTTGTTGGTCTTGTTGCTCCTGTTGATCCGCCCACCATGTTGTTAACACTTTGATTGCTTCGTCTCGATCCAATGGGCCCCGCTCCAGGCGAACCTCTTTCAAATACGACCATGCCTTCCCCACATCCGGACCAGGCTGCAATCCCAAGATTGCCATGATCTCTTTCCCATCCAAGTCTGGGCGCACCTTCGCCAAGTCTTCCTTCGCCGCAAGATCAGCAATACGCTCCTCAAGCTGCGCATACATCTGCCGCAACCATGCTGCCTTTCGTTTATTCCGCGTCGTGCAATCCGCCCGCACCAATTTGTGCAGCCGCGGCAATAAATCCCCCGCATCCGTCACATACCGGCGCACCGCCGAATCCGTCCACTGGCCCTCCGAAAACCCATGGAACCGCATGTGTAAATACACCAACTGGCTCACATCCCGCACCATGGCCTTCGAATACTTCAACTTCCGCATTCGATTTCGCACAAGTTTTGCCCCAACCACCTCATGTTGGTGAAAACTCACCCGACCGTCCTCGGTGAACTCCCGCGTATCCGGCTTGCCGATATCGTGCACCAGTGCCGCCCACCGCAACACCAGATCTGGCTCACCCGCAGCCTCTTGATCCATCGCCTGCCGGAGCACCTGCAAGCTATGCGCATACACATCCTTGTGTTGGTGGTGTTCATCCTGCGCCAGCTGCAACCGCGGCAACTCTGGGAACACATAATCCGCCAACCCCGTGGTTACCATGAGATCAATCCCCAACCACGGCTGCGCCCCCAACAGCATCTTATCCAACTCCACCTGCACTCGCTCCACCGTGATCCGCTGGATCTCCGAAGCCAAATCGGTCATGGCCGCCCGCACCCGATCGCTCACCGCAAACCCCAACTGGGAACTAAACCGGGCAGCCCGCAGCAACCGCAATGGATCATCGGCAAAACTCTGGTCCGGTGCCGCCGGCGTATCAATCACCCCCTTCATGAGATCCGCAAACCCACCCATGGGGTCGAAAAACTCCAACTCGGCCGCGGCAGGCGTGGCACCTGCGGCATCGGGGGCCGACGTGATCTCCACCGCCATGGCATTAATCGTAAAATCGCGGCGCACCAAATCCCCCGCCAATGTGTCCCCAAACACCACCTCAGGATTGCGGGATTCCCCATCATAAATATCGGAACGAAACGTGGTAATTTCTATCTGTTGCCCCGATTTTTCCGCCGACACGGTGCCATATTCAATACCGGTATCCCAAGTGATATCGGCAAAGTGTTCTAGAATTTCTAGTATGGTTTCTGGACGAGCGTCGGTAGTGAAATCCACATCATTGCCCAGCCTGCCAAGAAGCGCATCACGAACCGATCCCCCCACCAAATACAGGTGATGACCGCGAGTGTTGAACTCAGCAGCCAAAGGCTGAATGATGGGCATCAGCGCCGAAAACGAGGCTTCAGCACGCGCAAGGACTTCGATTTCTTGTGGTTGTGTCACAGGGAATGATTCTACCCGTCTAGGGAAGGTATCATTGAATACTTCAATATTCCACAGGAAGGGCCAATACCCCACTACAACTTATTTAAGGATTACGATCACAGGATGACTGAGAAGAACAACGACACCCGCGAGGCACGCTCCACCCGACGGCGTAACCGGCGTCGATCCCGGCAGCGCACCCCTCAATCTCAGCCACCCACCACAACGCTTGTCGACGCCACAACCTCCGGTAAACAAGCCAAAACCAGTGGCAAAAAACGTCGAAAAGCAACCGCCACCAACCGAACCCGATCCGCAAAACCCCGCACCGCCGAAACCAGCATGGAAACCCGCAACGAGACCTCCGCCGGCGGGCTCGTTATTTCCGGCCTCTCGGAAGCTGTAGCGGCCGACGGCAGCGTAGACTTAAGTCGTGTCTACGTCGCGCTCATTGGCCGGCTAGACCGCCGTGGCCGCCTTCTGTGGTCCATGCCCAAAGGACACGTCGAAACCGGGGAAGACATTACCGCAACCGCCGCCCGCGAAGTTTGGGAGGAAACCGGCATCCACGGCGAAGTCTTCGCCGAACTTGGCGTCATCGACTATTGGTTCGTCTCGGAAGGTACCCGCATCCACAAAACCGTGCACCACCACCTGCTACGCTACGTCGACGGCGAACTCAACGACGAAGACCCCGAAGTCACCGAAGTCGCCTGGATCCCCGCATCCGGCCTCATCGAACGCTTCGCCTACGCCGACGAACGCAAACTCGCCCGCATCGCCCACGATCTGCTACCCGACCTAGCCCGTGACGAGCAGGCGGCGGGGAGGTCCACACCCCGATGACCCACCATATTCCACGCCTATCAATCAGCCCACTCAACCGGATACGACGCCGACTCCACCACAGCATTATTCTCGGACTCACCGCCCTCACCACAGCCACCGCCACCACCTTATGTAGCACCAGTGCCATCCCCGCTGCCCACGCCGACGCACTCCCTAATTTTCCCACAAACCCCATAGCCAAAGCCCGATGGGTCAACCCAAACCTCCGCACCGGCGAAGAAACCAGCAACTACAAAATCGAAATCCTCCGCGTCCCCCAACACATCAAACTCGGCGAAGAACTTAAGGTTACTCTCAAAGTTGTTAATAATTCACCCGAATCAATTGCGGGCTTCAAAATTGTTCCCGCCCACGCCGACGCCCCCAAAGATCTCGCCACCGCACGCATCGTATTATCCCAAGAACCCGGGGCATACCCTTATCAAGCCAAAACGATTAGTAGGGATGATATTATTGCACCTGGTCATAGTGTAGATATTGATGTTATTATTCCTACAGCACCCGGAGCGACGGGTGGGTTCAATATCAGTGAGGCAGATTTTTATCCCGTGTTATTCGCGTTACGGTCATTAGAGAACGATGCACTGCTCTACACACAACGCTTCCTCCTCAACGTCAACGCCAAAAAC
>ERZ772917.1585-NODE-1585-length-12775-cov-32.668632_pt1 | contig 12775 bp, 9 predicted proteins | sample MGYA00511187_ERZ772917 | MGnify/ENA primary metagenome ERZ772917 (study PRJEB29015, sample SAMEA2737925) | human oral metagenome | biome: human oral; feature: human-associated habitat; material: dental | place: China | collected 2012 ... | reverse complement strand
ATGATGCGCGGTACGGTTACTGCTGAAAGTTTATCTGCTACACCGTGGGGAACTTTGACTTTTACCGGGCTAGTTTGGAAGGACCCAGAAGGGCATGAGTTGCTCAATGCACCAAGCGGGAAAGTCCGCGTTAATATGTGGGATGTGGTGACACGTAACTTTAAGTCCTCCGCTATCAAGGGCATTGAATTAGATGATGCGGTTATAGTCATTGATTTAGACGATAATAATCGGTTGGATTTCGCGCCCATATCTCCAGATGTAAATAAACCAATTAACGAGATAGAACCCCGTTCGAAAGCACCTAGAAAGACCACACAAGAACGGCAAGAGGAACTAGGTAGAAAAGTACGTAATTTCAATTGGGAGGGACAACATTTAGATTTTAAGATTAGACTTAGAAATAGTCAGTTAGAGGTCTTTAACAGAAATCGCCATTATGTGATAAAGGATGTAAACGCTAGAATTGATCTTGATAGTAAGAGGGCCATTCGCATCGATATGGAGACGGGCAAATTTGGGGGCACCGCCATAGGAGATGGTTTCGTTTTGAAAGGTCGCATAGACTTAAAAGATGTTTTAAAGCATCGCATGCCTCAACTGGATTTACAGTTTGATGTAAAAGGGGTGGATCCGTCATCTCTTGGGTTTGGCGAGAATATTCATGATGCCATGACCTTGCTTACAAAGGTAACAGGTGATTTTAATCGTCCTTTTGCTAAAGGTCGGGTAACGATGCCTATTTTGCGAATTCCTGCGCTCACCTTTGATAATGTGGTGGGAGATGTGACGTATCAAGATGGTATTCTGAATTTTGAAAACGTTAGCGCTAATGTATACAGCGGTAAATTGGAGGCTAAAGGTGTATATAATTTGGACACTCGCGCCTATACAATTACTGGCGTAGCAAAGGATCTAGATAGTAGTGTGGCCCTTAAAGCACCAGAATTTCTCGTGCCTGTATCGGCAAATTTGAACTTTAAAAGTGAAGGCCAACCTCGAGACATGGAGGTATGGGGGAACTTCTGGTCTGGTGAAGGGCACTATATGCTGATTCCGATTCAAAGCATTACGGGAAACTTTCACAATAAAGGGCGACATTTATCCTTTAGCGATGTGAAAGTAAATACGAAAATCACTACTATCACTACGGATGCTTTGCGTATCGATGATGGACAGCTCACGATGGGGCCGCTTAATATTACGTCCCATGGGGGCAGCAATTTTATTCTATATGATGAGTCATTTGATGAAATTGATGCGCATATGGCTCGAATTAAAGATGGTATTAAACAAGCTAAAGAGAATAGTAAAAGTGCTTCTGAATCAGCAAAGGGCATCGATACGTCTGGGTTCACATCGCCGGACATGATAGAATCGATAAAAGACCTGAAGCGGAGTATAGACTCGGCGAAAGATAGCTTAGATAATATGTCTAAAGGCATCAAGCAATAAAAGACATTTAGTAATAAAATACATTGAGAAGTAAAAAGCAACAAGAAATAATAACGTATCAAAAATAATAAAGTATTAAAAATAATAAAAAGATGGCAATTCATCAGCGTGATGAGTTGCCATCTTTAAGTTATAAGGTATTAAACTGAATTTAGCTATACGCAAGATTTTATTATCTGTTTAATCCGTTAGAGCGTACGTATTCGGTATTCTCTGTGTCTTTGGTATCTGTTTTTGTATTAGTTCGTTTTACCGTAATAAGAGGTTTCTTTTCTTTGGTTTCCTCTTCTTCGTATGGAATTACTTTATCTCCTTGATCCGGTAAGAATGTTTCGATACCGTTTCGTTTGCCTTTTTGCGTGTTAGCGTCAGCAGCCAATTGACTTTGTTCTGGAACGATATAAATTTCGTCTTTATTGATAGTTACATCATTTAACAAAAGTTTGAATGCGTTCGGACTTACATACAGAATTCCGTCTACCATACGTGCTGCAGGTAGCAAAGATTCGGATGTATCGAGGTTGATAATTTGCAATTTACCCTTGCGCACGACTTGTTTAGAGTCCGGTTGTACCGCTAATGTAGCAATGTTCATGTCGATCAATGCTGTTTTAGTAGGTGCATCCCAAGATACTTTGTAACCTAATACTTCTGATACTTGACGTAATGCTACGAGTGGCTGACCGTCAACATAGATAACATTTGGCTTTTTATCGATTGGCTCCAATAATAGGCCATCTACATTGATGTAATGCTGTGTCGTTACTGATGCAGGTCTTTTTAAACTCTGCGTCGGTGCAGGTGTATCCATACCGACTGCTGCCTGTGCAGGCTGTACCACTCCGCTTGTGAAAGCAAGCGCCCCTAAGGCTATACCGGATAAAATAAGTTGTTTTAATTTCATGGTAACCTCCATTGTGTGTAAAATGTCACGATAAATCATAATGGATACTGTAACATGGATATATGAATATTATATTATGAATTTTAATTTTATAAAACTAATAAAGGAGGAGGGTTAAATAGTGGTCACATTAATGCAGATAAAGTTGGTTTGCAATCGGATACAACTATTTACCAACAAGGGCAAATTGTTGGCCGTGATGCTGTAGAATTACAAGCAAAAGAGAATATCACTTTTAACAATTCTATTGAGCATTTAACAAACCAAGATGTTTTACATAAAACAGCAGGTATTGCTGTAACCGGTGATAGCGGTGTTATGATTGTATCTGCTAGTAATGATGTAAACCTAGGTGGTGCAACTATCAAAGCATTGGGTAAAGAAGGTGCTATCACTATTACAGCTGGACATGATATTAATAGTACTACAGATACTCTTACTGCTAAAAAAGATATGACTCAAGATGGCGATAATTATTTACGAACCTATCGTCAAACTGAGCTGGGAACGACAATAGAAGCTGGTGGAGATATATCTATTGGTGCTAAACATGATGTTAAGGCTCGTAATTTGACCGTTAGCAGTGACTCTGGTGCTGTAAAAGTCATTGGTGAACATGATGTATCTATTGAAAATGGATACAGTGAATCTAAGAATGCATTTGCGTTAAAATACAAAGAAAAAGGTCTTCTTAATAAAAAAGAAACTAAGATCAAAACGAATGATGAATCTAAAAATGCATTAATGAGCACACTTAGTGGTCATACTGTAGTGGTAGGTGCTAATAATGATGTGACACTTACATCCTCTAATGTGGTGAGTACTGCAGGAACATCTGTATTAGCAGGTCATAATGTAATAACTGATGCAGCAGCAGAGCATACGCTAAGTACCGCCTCTAAAGATGTAAAAAAATCTGGTACTATGGGTGCTGGCATGGGTATCATGATTGGTAAAAAACAATCTAAAGATAACTATTATATTGATGAAACTACTCATAAATCCACTACGTTAGGATCTACTGATGGTGAGGTTACTGTACAAGCTGGTGATACAGTTCACTTGACTACGACAAATGCAGTAGGTAAAAAGGGCGTTGTCATTGTAGGTCAAGATATTATACTAGATGGTAAGGATGACGTATATAAACAAGAGGAGCGTCATGAGCGAAAGTCCTCGGGTTTAACGGTAAGTTTAGGTGGCAGTGTTGTTGAAAAATTAGATAGTGCTGTAAAAAAACAACATAGTGCATCTAATAGAAAAAATAATCATTTAAAATCCTTAGAAGGTAAACAATCGAGAGATAGGTTATTTTCAGCTCTTGGCGAAGCAAAACAAATTGTTGATAGAAGCTATAATGGCCAAATGAGAACTATTGACTCACAATTGGAGCGTATCAATACTGATATAGCTAGCACGCCAGCAACAGATACGACTAAGTTAGCAGAGCTTAAATCTAAGCAAGAATTGCTAATGAAAAAACGAAGTGCTTTAGAAGAAAATAAAAGTGTTGTTGATAAAGCTACTGATAAAGCCATTGATAGAGCTATTAATGTACAAATAGGTATTGGATCTAGTAAAAGTGTAGCTGAGTCGAAGTTAGAACGTCATACGTATTCTAGTGGGACTATTGACTCTGATGGAACTGTATTGATTCATGCTAATAGTGCAGATTCAATTAAAGGTAATATTACTGCAATTGGCGAGCAAATCAAAGGGAAGAATGTACAATTAGCTGCTTCCAATACTATCAATCTAGAGGCCGGTTCAAATACGCAACGTATTGAAACAAATAGTAAGTCTAGTGGCTGGAATGTTTCTGCTAATATTGGTATGAGAACTGGAGGGCTCGTAGGTTGGTCGGCATCCGCTTATAAAGGGTCAGAAAATGGCATAGAAGATACTACTACTCATACAGGGACACATGTTGTAGGTACTAATAACGTATCTATTGAAAGTGGCAGTAATACGAACCTTATTGGGTCTACTGTTTCTGGACAAGGTGTAACGGCGAAAGTAGGTAATAATCTGAATGTAGAAAGTTTACAAGACAGTCGAACCTATCATGAAACATCTAAGAACAAGGGAATTTCTATCTCTGGTGCAAACTTTATATCTCAACCTACGATTAATGGTGTTAATGTAAAAGGCAATATTGATAGTATTTATACAAGTGTTACAGATCAATCGGGTATACATGCAGGTAATGATGGTGTGAATATTACTGTTGGCAATACGACAACATTAAAAGGTGCTATTATAACTAGTAAAGCTACACCTGAAAAAAATAAGCTGTCTACCAAATCTCTAGTTATGGAAGACCTTCATAATGAAGCGTCTTATAAGGCTAAAAAATCTGGTATAGCCATGAATATGTCTGGATTGACAGCAAAAGGTATTCTCGGTAAAATCAACCCATTAGGGCTATCTCCGGTAGTTTCTATTCCAGTATCAGATGAAACCCAATCTACCACTAAATCTGCTATTAGCGATGCTATATTGGTAGAAGTAGAGGGTAAAACTCTTACTACTATTAACGGAGATACTGAACATGCACTCAATAGTATTAAACCAATATTTGATAAGGCTGATGTAAAAGAACGTATGGAATACGTTAATGCTGTATCTGATGAAGGCTTTAAGTTAATTGGCGATATTGCAATGAAGCAAGCTCAGAAGTATGAGGAAAAAGCAGTTAACACTTCTGATGAAACTCTAAAAAAACGATATCAAAAAGAAGCTGATAAATGGAAAGATGGCGGTATTTATAAAGTTGCCTTACATAGCGGTTTTGGTGCAGTAGTTTCTAATATGGCTGGTGGTTCTAGCCTAGAAGGATTTACAGTAGCTAGTGCTAACGAGGTGATGATAGGAGCTATTGCTAAAGAATTAGCTAAACACCCTAATAGTACAGTAGATGCTAACGGTAAATATGTTGATAACTCTGATGTATATAAAATTGCTAGTGCAATATTAGGTAATACAGTTTCACACTCTTCATTGGGTTCTGGTATTTCATTATCTGCTACACAAAATAATTATTTGACACATAAGCAAATTATTATGTATTTAAAAGAACTTAAGGAGGCATCAACGGAGATTGAAAAATTAAAAGTTCGTGAGAAGTGGGAAAAAATTGATAATGAACAAGAAGCTGAATTAGAAGTGTTAAGAAATAAAATATTTGTAAGTGAATCAGATAAATTAGACTTTAATAAATATTTAATGTTTGTAAAAGCAGCTTCTGCTTTAATTGGTGAAGAAATTCTAATTGGTAAAGGCTTAGAAGGGGTATCCATAGAGAATAAAAATTATTATGCAATTTTGGATCAAGATAATAAGCATATTGTGTCTTCAGATCCTATAAATTTTAATTTTAGAAAGATTAGTGATAGACGTGAGGTTGAACATAATGAATGGCTACTAAATGAGCTATCAGATAAAATACAAAGAAAGAATTATAGTACGTATGATGAATATCTAAATGCTATCAAAACGTATTATCTTGATTTGTATCAAACATTTGATTTATCTAATAATCTTGATGATTCAATAGGATATACTTTGTTAGATAAGTCTACAGGAGTTAAGTATTATACTAGTTTTAGTCAGGCTAAATCTAGACGAGAACTTTTTTTGCAGCCTAAATATAGTAATAGTAATTTAAAGCTAGCTGATCTTACAAAGCTTAATATAGCTATTTCTAAGGTTGAGAAAGGTGTAATTCAAGAATTAGCCGATCAAATTCAAGGAGGATCCATTGAGTCTTTATCAGCTAATATGCCTCAGATAATAGGCTATGAAACTATGGGGTTAGCATCTGATATTACAAAGCAGGCTAGTAAAGGTACCAAAAATATACTATATCAATATAATAGCTTAGGAAGTAAAAAAGTAGAGAACTCTGATATGGTGAAAGAGGCCATAATAAATGCTATAAAAAACAGTCCAATAACAAATCCTAAGACTGTTATAGCCACAATTCCTATTGAGTTTAATGAAACTAGAGCCTTTAATGATTTAAAGATTGGGAATTTGAGAAGCGGCTTGGCTACATTAGATTTAGCTTTAGGTGTTCATGGTGCTAGTATATCTTTTAAAGCGTTTAGATCTCATGATGATACATATTTTATCAATGGAATAGTTACAGATCGATATGATTTTAAGAAGGAACAAGATATATATAGTTCTATAGGAAACATGATTAATGGTATTGGTGTTCATATGCAGGAAATGAGGACTCTGACTAACTCTCGTGTTCAAATTGATTTTAGATTTGATAAGTTAAGAATAGTATGATTTTATGATAATTTACTTCTTATATCCTGAGCATAGTGTGAGTTTTAGGTTTGATAGTAGGAATCGTATATGTTCTGTTGGGCTTGTATTTAGTTAAATAGTTCAGATTAAAAACTTTAAGGGATATCTATGTAGAGGGTCGAGGTAATATGCAGTGAAAATAATAATGAAATTAAAACGCTATATCATTTTTATATTATTATGTATCGGGATATGTTTAATCTTAAATCCAGTAGAACGAGTATATGTTTTTATCTTTTCTGAGCGCTATGCTACGGAGTCCTTTGAAGGATTAAAGATTCAAATTTTAAATAATGGAACCGTAATTTATAAAGATAGTCTTTTTGATGAACCGCTTGTTATATTTGAAAAAGTATTATGCTATCGTGAAGATGATGATAAAATTATTTTTTGTAAATATAACTATTTGTTTAATGGAACATTCAATTATAAATATTTAGTCTATCACAAATTTGATTCATCATTTAGCTCATATTATTCGGAGGGGCCTTATTTACATACTGATTATGGATTTAAGTTGAAGTATTCTGACGATCGTTATTATGATGATGATAACTATGCCATTACAGTTCCCAGTAAATGGGTTTTGCTAACGCCATGGTATTAGTATGAATTACAGTATTTAAATAGGTTCTATAATCAATGTTGGAGGTGACACAATAATGGTGCCACCTCCAACATTATTAAATTCCTTCAGTAGAATCTGAAGCAACAGGTATTCTTGGTAGAATCAATCCATTAGGGTTATCTCCGGTAGTTTCTATTCCAGTATCAGATGAGGCACAATCTACAACAAAATCTGCTATTAGTAATGATATATTGGTAGAAGTAGAGCATAAAACACTTACTGTTATTAACAGAGATACTGAACATGTACTCAATAGTATTAAACCTATATTTGATAAGACTGATGTAAAAGAACGTATGGAGTACGTTAACGCTGTATCTGACGAAGGGTTTAAATTAATTGGGGATATTGCAATGAAGCAAGCTCAGAAGTATGAGGAAAAAGCAGTTAACACTTCTGATGAAACTCTAAAAAAACGATATCAAAAAGAAGCTGATAAATGGAAAGATGGCGGTATTTATAAAGTTGCCTTACATAGCGGTTTTGGTGCAGTAGTTTCTAATATGGCTGGTGGTTCTAGCCTAGAAGGATTTACAGTAGCTAGTGCTAACGAGGTGATGATAGGAGCTATTGCTAAAGAATTAGCTAAACACCCTAATAGTACAGTAGATGCTAACGGTAAATATGTTGATAACTCTGATGTATATAAAATTGCTAGTGCAATATTAGGTAATATAGTTTCATACTCTTCATTGGGTTCTGGTATTTCATTATCTGCTACACAGAATAATTATTTGACACATGAGCAAATAAAATTGTATAAACAGGAATATTCAAAAGCAAAAAGTAATGAAGAGCACGAAGCGATAGACGCAAAGTGGCAAAAAATTTATTTTCAACAAGCTGATGAAATTCTTGATGAGATGTATGCATTACACAATAAAATAATTAAGGATGAAGTCGGTGTTAATAATCCTAGTAAGGTATCAGAGTATTATAATGCTGTAAGAGCTTTGTTTGCACGGCATGGGTATTATTTTAAAATGGTTGATTTACCAACCTTAGATCTTAATGAAAATGGGTATAGAGATTATAAATCATCATTTAAAACTTTTGGAAGCCCACGTAAAGGAGAAAGTTCCATATTTGATGCTTTAAGTCGTAGACGATTTTATGATAAAAATCTTAATCATTTGGATAGAGAGAAATTAGGTGTTGTTAAGCGTAATGAAAATACAATCCCCAAGTCTATTATTAAACCAGAATTTGTTTGGACTAAAGATGATTTAGGCAAGTCTGTTGCTCAAAATATGCTATCTGAAGTAGGAAATCAACCATGGGTTGGATATGTTCATTATGCTGAAAAGGCATCAAAATTTGCACGTACTGTTTCTCGAACTGGAGGTCCTGTTTTAATTGGTTATTTAGCTAAGGACTTATATATGGACTATCAGGTATACAGTGGGCGTGAACTAGCAAAGGCCTGGGGAGCTGATTTAATTCCTGTTGGTGCTGGATTTGCGGGAGGCTTTGGTGGGGGTGCTATTGCTGGTCCTGTGGGTGCTTTCACTGGTGGTGTTGCTGCAGCGTCAGTTGGAGATTATTATAAGGATAGAATCAAATCTAATTTAAAAAAGGATACAGATAAGTAATGCTTCAGAACTTAATTATAATAATAGGCATAATATTTTTTATATATAAATTAATTACTCATGAAGGGGAGTTCACTTTAGCTAGAATTGTCGCAATGTTAGGTATGGCTATATGGCTTGGATTGGGTTTACTTCATGAAGTAGTTTCGATATTTGTATTATTCTTTTTGTCTTCAGTTGTTATGGGGATTTCTTTGATTGGAATATATTATATACCTAGTAGTGAACATTATGATGTGAATAAAACTAAAAAACATCAAAAACTTTTTAAAGGTGCTTTATATTCTTGGTTATTTTTAGTAGCCTTATATATATATCTATATGTTTTAACTTATTATTAGATACCTAAATCGTACATATAGTAGTCTTTATTGAGTAACATGTAATGCTAATATAATGTACATAGAGCTAAAAAGGACGCTATAGTCTAATTTTCAGTAGTATATACTGAATGGTTTAGAACTATAGTGTCCTTTTTTTATCGTTCATTTAAGATCTGTGTGGATGCTACAGATACGTCATAGAGATGAAAGAGAGTTTATTTTATGTGATTATTAAATCTATTGGTGAAACCATTTCCGGTAAACCGTCAAATTAGTGGCTTTTAATGATGTATCTTTACAAGCGGCAACAAATACAAGAGAAAAGCTTGAAAAGGGCGTAACTTTAAGTTATATTCAAGAAGCTGAAAATCCTTCTTTTAGAAAAAATGCAGATGGAAGTTATGCTGTTAGAGCTGAAGGTAAATTGTATGTTGATGATATGTTTCTAGGCGTTAAAGGTTTAGGTACAAGAATAACCAATAAACTAGGCATACATTATCATGTTACTCTTACGAATAAAGATATATCATTAGGTACTACAACAATACTAGATGAGATGGCTACTTTGGCTAGAGCCAAATACAGTAATGGATCAAATAATGAAAGATTTATTTTTGTTGATACATCTGATAAAGTGAGTGTAATGCCTATGTCTGAATCTAAGTCTAAGTCTACATTTGTTTGGACTAAGGATGCTTTAGGAATGTCAGTTCTTCAAAATGTATTATCTGAAGTAGGAAATCAACTATGGGTTGGATATGTTCATTATGCTGAAAAGGCATCAAAATTTGCACGTACTGTTTCTCGAACTGGAGGTCCTGTTTTAATTGGTTATTTAGCTAAGGACTTATATATGGACTATCAGGTATACAGTGGGCGTGAACTAGCAAAGGCCTGGGAAGCTGATTTAATTCCTATAGCTACTGGATTAGGTGGCGGACTTGTAGGAAGTGGTGCTGGCCCTGTAGGGGCTTTTGCTGTTGGTGTTGCTGGTGCAACATTTGGCGATCGCATTAAAGATGAAATTAAATTTAATTTGAAAAGGGATGTAGATAAGTAATGTATCAAGATCTGATTATAATACTTGGTATTATATTCCTCATATACAAACTTATTACGCATAAAGGTAAGCTTAGTTTAGCTCGAATTATCTATACTTTTAGCTTAGTACTCGGGTTTGGAATATTTTTCATACGTAATTTAATATCTCCATTTACTATGTTGTTTTGGTGGATATTTTGTATGGGGATTTCTTTAGTTGGAATGTACTTTATGCTTAAAAATAATGAGTTTGAAAGTGATAAAGTAGAAAAATATCAGTTTAATTTTAAAGCTGGCGTATATGTTTGGTTATTTCTAGCAGCTTTATACATATATTTATATATTTTGACCTATTATTAGATACTCTGACCGTACATATAGCAAGATCTATTGATTAACGTATAATGCTAATATAAGGTATATGAATCTAAAAAAGGACGCTATAGTCTAATCTTCAGTGAGCGGTATTACTGAATGGGTTGGAGCCATAGTGTCCTTTTAGTTTTTATGGATTTGATGTTTGAGAGCATGTTATTAGATGCATTAGTTGTTACTAACAGTTTAACTAGACCTGAGGGAGGACTTTTTTAGCACTACGTATGATATAATTTATTTATATTGAATGATTTCGCAGAATTTATATTTAATAGAAAGAGGTTCCTTATGGCATCCGGCAGATCTGAAAAAGAGTTACAAGGGGTAACGATGTTAGGTCACAAGACCGATTACCCTACTGATTATGCACCACAGGTGTTAGAGGCGTTTGATAATAAGCACCCAGAGAATGATTACTTTGTTAAGTTTAATTGTCCTGAGTTCACAAGCTTGTGTCCTATGACAGGTCAACCAGACTTTGCGACAATCTACATTTCTTATGTTCCAGACAAGAAAATGGTAGAGTCCAAGTCTTTAAAATTATATCTATTTAGTTTTCGCAATCACGGGGACTTTCACGAGGACTGCATCAACATCATCATGAAAGACCTTGTGAAGTTGATGGATCCTAAGTACATCGAGGTATGGGGCAAGTTTACGCCGCGCGGTGGTTTGTCCATCGATCCATACGCAAATTACGGCAAGCCTGGTACAGAGTGGGAAAAGACGGCAAAAGAGCGCCTTCATTTCCACGACATGCAGCCTGAGCGCGTAGCATACCGTTAATATGGCATACGAATATTTAACAATGGTCGCATCCTTTACTATTTGTTTTATGATGGGTGTGACCTTGTCTTTACAACCTGCATCAATAATCGTAGGGACTCACACTCATTTAAGAGAACAAAGTAAATGGACTCGCTGGAATGGATATATCATGTTTGTGTTGCTCCTATTTGTTATGGACCTGTTCCTAACAAATGCTGTATATCTAGCCTTTTACGATATATACGGCAACCTTATGAACATAGGTCATCTTGATGTTGATTTTATGGATATTTTCTTTAGTGAAAGTTTACAAGTCATTGTAGCTATCATGTTTTTGCTTGTGTTATTCCAAGTTTTGGGAATTGTCGATGTAGCCCATGGTGAAAGAAATCTATCCTTTCATTATAGCCAAGTAGAGGCGGGCAAGGATCAGCCATCTTGGATGGAGCGATACATGGAAGGTGAGAAAGGCTCGCTGGGAGCAAGTATAATAGGACTCCTATACATGCTCTGGATGACCAAGAGGAGCATGTGGACATATATTGTCTGCGTTGTGTGGTTCAAGGTTTTAGCCATGCTAGTGAATGTACTAGTTTCACCCGTTATCAATCGCATTATGCATGAAAATAATGAGTTGTCTACGCATCTACTGCTAGATCCTTATATAATTTCCTATGTAGTAGCAGGCTTCTTATGGGGCCATGTAGCGTTGCATCATGATTTTAGTAAACTATCTGGTTTGGCTAAGAGCGTTGCCATATCCTTAGTTCCTCGTCTAAGTGTATTGGTGGGAGCCGTTCTCTTTATTGCTTTGGCTCTAGCCATCATATTGGTGCCTATCACTTGGGATATCGTGGTGGACATTCTTACAAGTAAATAGATGAACCTAGTTATTTCCTGCATTTTTGGGGTTTTAAAAGCTATTCTCATTCTCTTGACAATGGATTAATACAGATGATAGAGTATGGTTGTATTAATTAGAATACATAAACGGTTATATCCCGTGTATAGTGAATAACAAGGTGAAATATAATATCGTCCTTGGGATTTTCCTAAGGGCGATTTTTATCATCTATCGCTAGATGGAGGATTAGATGAGCATAGTAACAAACCAAACAACTGAACTTATCGGTAAAACACCGGTATATCAATTACCAAATACTAATATCTATGTAAAACTTGAGAAATATAATGTAGGTGGATCTGTAAAAGACCGTGCCGTACTCGGCATGTTGCAGGCTGCAAAGGCGCAAGGTCGCATTCACGAAAATAGTATTATCGTAGAAGCGACGAGTGGAAATACGGGGATTGCTCTTGCTATGGTAGGCGCTATTCTACATATTAAAACAGTGATTATCATGCCTGAAAG
>ERZ772917.1584-NODE-1584-length-12777-cov-17.310800_pt1 | contig 12777 bp, 9 predicted proteins | sample MGYA00511187_ERZ772917 | MGnify/ENA primary metagenome ERZ772917 (study PRJEB29015, sample SAMEA2737925) | human oral metagenome | biome: human oral; feature: human-associated habitat; material: dental | place: China | collected 2012 ... | reverse complement strand
TCGCGCATGCTTAAGGACGTCAGGATCGGCTCCGCCCAGAATCGAGAGAAAGTTGAATATCCGACTCACCGCTGACCTTACCTTCCTAATCGGGGACACAAGTACTAAGAGGGTAGTCCTTGTAAATCTTCAAATAATATCACTCACATGCACCGACGGAACGCCGGGAAGAATGCGGCCACGGGGTTACCGTACCGGACAGCTCCAGCACCAAGAAAATATCCATGCTCATAGAAAAGTATCTCCGTGGGTCCAGGGACTGAGGATCATGGCGTCTGCCGACCGTCAAAGCCGGGGAACGCCTCTGCGGGCAGGACAGCAGTGGAAGTCTACGCTCAGGGCCCGCCGACAGCCAGCCTCACAAAGTACAAGTAATTGCCACGAAAAACCTTGCGAGGCTCAAACTATTATATTTTTGAATATTTCAATAGCCAGACCTTATAATGGATCCACCCTCTACTTGACCATCATAGATGATTTTATGTCATTTTATGTGACGCCAATCGTGATCATCGTCCACGACGGGAGACCTCACTGGCGCCCTTCGTGACATTCCTAGGGGTCAGTTCCTGTACCGGGGTTGACAGGAGGCGCCGGGACCGCCCGGCACCCGACGCCGGAGGCCCCGGGGTACCCGGACGCAAGTCAGGGTCGCGCCGGGCCAGGGCGACCGTGCACCAGAGGCCCTCGGGTACCCGGGCGCAAGGCACCGGGCCCGGTGCTACCGAGCCGCCCCACCAGCGGCCCGCCAGCGAGGGCCTCTCAGATCTCCTCCAGGCGCAGCACCCGCCCGGCACGTCGGAGCTGGACGGTGGCCTGGGACGGGGCGTGAGGCGGGGTGAGGCGGACGACCAGCTGGTCCCCGCCATCGGCCTCCCGGAGGACGGCGCGCACCGCGTCCACCAGCCCGGGCGGCAAGCCCGACGCCGTCGCCCGGCCCGACCCTGCCGTCCCAGCAGGCTCCTGCGCCCCGGGCCCGGCCTCACCACCCGCCCCGGGCCCAGTACCTAAGGGGTGCCCCGGCAGATCGCCATCCTTAACGGGCACGGAACCCTCCCCTCCCCGGGGCACGGAGCCGAGGGCCGCATCCTTCCGCCCGGCGAGGTGCGTCCCCTCCCCCCGGGCGTCGGAGGGGGCGGTGTCGAGGTGGCCGGTGGCGGCGGTGAGCGGCCCCTCCCCACCCCGACGGCCTCCGTCCGCCGGGGCCACAGGCGCCACCGGCACCCCTGAGTCGTCGAGCTGCACCACCACGACCCCCGCCCGACGCGCCTGACGCACCAGGGTGGTCAGCTCGGCGTCGGCCGCCAGCCGCGGGGCCCGGATGAGGTCACGCAGGTCGGCCTCGACCCACCCGGCCTGCTCCACGAGCTCAGGGATCGCGCCCCGCAGCGCCAGCTGGCCGATCACCTTCAGGGAGCGGCCCCTGACCTCCCTGAGGAAGTCCTCCTGGACCCGTACCGCCTCCTCCTGGGCCGCCTGCCGGACACAGGCTGCCTGCGCCCTGGCCTGCTCACGGGACAGGCGGCGCCTCATCCACCTCAGCGCGACGCCCGCCAGCCACACGTTGAGGGCCTGGACCAGCGGGTAGGGCAGGAACCTGAGCACCACCAGGTGGTCCACGCCGACCGCGCACGCCCCCACCCACAGGCCCGCGCCCGAGGCCGCCAGCGTCAGGAACGCCAGGACGTCGCGCCTGTGCATGAGCGGGGCCACGCAGGCCAGCGCGGTAAAGGGTACCGCCCACCCCGCCGAGGAGATGGCCAGGGCCCCCGGGGGCAGCCCCGATCCCACGATCACGGCCGCGAGCGCCGCCGCGCACGGTGCGAGCACGTGGACCCAACCTCCCCAGGGACCCGCGGGCCCGCGTATCAGGAGCACGACCGCCGCGCTCTGGACCACCAGCGCTACCAGGACCAGCCCCACGGCGTGGGTGCTGGGCTGCATGAGCCCGTGCAGCCACATGGTGGCCACCAGGAGGAGGCCGACGCCCCGCCCCCTGGGGCTGTGCAGGTAGCGGTGCACCTGCGTCAGGAGCCCCGGCCCGGGCGGCGGCGTCGCCCCGCCCCCGCTCGGCTCCCAGGTCAGAATGACGCGGGTGCCCCGGCCGGGCTCGGACTCGACCCTGGCCCCGCCGCCCTCGAGAGACTCCATGCGGGCCAGGACCGAGCCGCGCAGCCCCATGCGCTCGGGGCTGAGCCGGGACAGGCTGAACCCGGGGCCGTCGTCGACGACCTCAATGACCACGCCCGCAACCTGGCCCCTGAGGGTCACGCCCAGGGTGACTCCCCCACCGGGCGACCCGTCTCCCGGGGCGCCCGCCTCCCTGCCGCCACCGGGTACGCCCGGGCCGGCAGCCGGCACCGCGTGGCGGCGCACATTGCGCACGGCCTCCTGGGCCGCCAGCAGCAGGGCCTCCCAGGCCGGGGCGGGCAGCGCCATACGGGGGTCGAGGAGCTCGGCGCGGACCACCGTCCGGCAGCGCCCGCCCACCTGGTCCTGGACGACCTGGCGCAGCGCGGCCTCCAGGTCAGCCAGGTCGTGCCGCCCGGGGTCGGCGCCCGGCGCGTCCTGGGCGGTGGGAAGCATGACCTCCAGGGCCTGACGGGCCTGGTGGCGCACCTCCTCGTCGGAGGCGCCCCGGACCCGGCTGGCGGTGACCAGGGCGGCAATGACCCGGTCGTGGACCATGCTGGCCACCACCCGGCCGGCCCGGACACGTGAGGCCGAGGCGGCTCCGGCCTCCAGGGTGGCCTGGGTGGCCCGGACCGCGGCGTCCAGGCGCTCCCCCTGCTCCAGGAACCGGGACAGGAAGGGGAAGTAGACCAGGCACAGGAGCGTGCCGAAGGTGGTGTCCAGGACGACGACCCTCAGGGGCTCCCCGCCCGCGTACCAGCGCACCAGGAGCATGAGCGTCGTCAGGGGCGCGAACGTCCAGTACGCCCGGGGCAGGGGCAGGCAGATGCACAGCATCCCCACCAGCCCGGCCAGGTACGCGGTGCTGGCCAGGTGACCGCCCTCCATCTGCGGGGTCAGCGCCAGGTGCGGGTTGAGGTGGTGGTAGGCCACGATGACGCCGTTGACCACCAGCGTGAGCACGTACATGCCCCAGGTCGCGGCCGTCTGGTAGCGGCGGCGTCGTACGGCGTCCCACCGAGAGCGCACCCCCCACAGCGTGAGCGCCACGGGCAGGAGCGGCGAGGCCAGGAAGGCGATCAGGAGCGTCGCGAGCCAGGGCGGGGCCTGGGCCACCTGGGCCCGGTTGGAGCGCGCGTCGAGCACCTCGGCCAGCAGTCCCAGGCCGCAGACGGCCAGCACGAGGGTGGTGCGCACGCCCTGCTCCCAGGATGGTGTCCTGCCGGGCGTCCACTGCTCGGCCACCACGACGCGCCGGGCCCTCAGGGCGCCGACCAGCTCCCCGCCGTCACCTCGGTCCTGGTCCGTCCGGGACCCCCGACGCCCCCGGCAGACCCCTCCCAGGAGCGTCAGGAGCGCCCTCACCACGGGACCTCCACCAGCTCCTCGTGGCCCCGCCTGCGGATGACGGCCGCGCAGGCGCCGTGCGGCGGGCTCAGGCGTATGAGGACGTCGTCGCCGCTCCGGGCGGCGTCCAGGACCCGCACGGCGGCGGGCACGAGCCCCGCGGGGACGGGTGGGCAGGTCCGCGGCCCGACGGCCCCGGGATCCGGCCCGATGGCGCCGGGAGCCATCCCGCCAGCCCCGGACACCGTCCCGCCAGCCCCGGGCACCGTCCCACCGGCCCCGGACACCGTCCCGCTGGCCCCGGACACGGCCGCCGGGGTGGGGGCGGCGCGCCCGGCGTCGTCGATCTGGGTCACCCGCACCCCGCGCTCGCGGGCCCGGCGCACGGCCTCCACCAGGTCCGGCAGGGCGGTCAGGCGCGGCACCCGCACCAGGTCGCGCAGCTCGGCCTCCACCCGGGACACCTGCGCACCCAGGGAGTCCTCCAGGGGTACCGGGGCGTCGCGCAGGCGCCGGAGCACCGGGTGGGATATGTCACGCACCCGTCCCAGCAGGCGCCGCTCCTCCTCCAGGCGGGCCACGGTGGCCTCCTGCTCCAGCCCTGCCAGCCGGGCCAGGTGGCGAGCCTCGCCCTCAGCGGCCTCCACCCGGCGCACCAAGGCAATGACCCCGGAGAGCACCGTGGTGTCGTAGAGCTGGTGGGCCAGGGACACGAGCAGGGGAGCGGCGGGCAGCTGCCGGACAAGCCCCACGCCCAGGGTCGTGGCGGCCGTGCCGGCCAGGGCCAGCCACGCCCAGCGGGAGCGGTCCCCCAGGATGAGGAGGTTGATCACGACCACCGCGTAGCTGTACGACCAGCCGTCCTGCCCCATCACGGGGGCCGGGACCCAGGACGCCAGGAAGAAGGCCGGTGCCAGCGCCACGCAGGCCGCCGCCACCCGTATCCGCCAGCGCCCCGGGCCGCCCGCCGGGGGACCGGTCACGCACAGGCCGGCCACGGTGAGAGCAGCGGCGGAGCAGCACCCGGCCAGCAGGCCCCATCCCCCCGACCGCGCCCCCCAGTAGGCCGCGTGCGCCCAGGCGCCCAGGGACACGGCCGCCGTGAGGAGGCGGGTCACCCAGCCGCCCCGGGACAGGGCGAGCCCGTCGTGGGGCAGGCACCGACGGGGCTCCGGGGCGGCGGGCAGGTACCCGGGCCGGGGCGGGGCCCACCCCAGGAAGACCCGTGTGCCCCTGCCGGGGGCGGTGTCCACCTGGACCCACCCCCCGGGCAGGGCGTCCATGCGCTCACGCACCGACAGCCGCAGCCCCAGGTGCACCTGGGGGGCGTCGGCGGGGTCAAAGCCGACGCCGTCGTCACGCACCACCACGCGGACGCCGTCACGGACCTGGCGCACGGTGAGCAGCGCGCGGACCCGGCGTCCGGCGTCCCGGCCCCGGGCGTGGCACTCCACATTGCGCAGGGCCTCCAGGACCGCCTCACGCAGGGCGGCCAGGACCTGCGGGGGCAGGGGCCGGGACCCTGGACCCGCTCCGGCCTCCCCCACCGCGCTCTCCCCCGCCCCGGCCACGTCCCCTGCCCCAGCCGACCGCCGGGTGGGGCCGGCGTCGACCTGCCAGGTGCAGGCGGGGGTGGTGTGGGCCCGGCACCAGGCGGCCAGGAGGCCCGTGAGCTGGTCCAGGTCCCGTGGCGGGCCGGTGTCGGGCGAGGGGTCCAGGGCGTCCAGGGCGTGGTGCGCCTGCTGGTGGACCTGGTCGGCGTCCAGGCCGCGGGAGGGCAGGACCGCCAGGAGGGCGGCCAGGACGTGGTCGTGGGTGAGGCGCCGGGCCCTCTCCTGGCCCTCCAGGCGGCTGGCGGCCACCAGGGTGCGGGCCTGGCTGGCGTAGCGCGAGGCGTCCTCCTGGTCCACGCACTGGGCGCGCGCCAGGAGGCAGGTGACCGGGTAGGAGCAGGTCACGGTCAGGACGACGTCGTAGCTGGTGGCCAGCAGCACCTCGGTCAGGCCCTCCCCTCCCACCACGGAGCGCACGACCACCTGGAGGACGCTCATGGCGCCGATCCCGGCGGCCAGGCGCCATGGGTGGCGCCACACGACCACCGCCAGGTAGGAGGCGGGCAGGAGAGGCAGAACCGGCAGGACCGGTGCGGAGCCCAGCGCGGCGCGGGTACGGGGGTCTACCGCGAAGGTGGCGACGAGGCTGAGGCTGCCGGCCAGGTAGGTCAGGACGTAGAGCCAGGAGGTGGTGCGCGCCCACCCGGCGAGGGTCTCGATACCGCTGGCCAGGCCACCTGGACGGTACCTGGTGGTACCGACCCCCACCAGCAGGACCACCAGGGGCACCAGGGGCGAGAGGAGGACCGGCACCACGGCCGCCAGGGTGGCCCAGGTCTGGGCGCCGAGCACCTGCGGGTAGCGGACCAGGGAGAGGACCGGGCAGACCACCCCCACGGCGCTGATCGCCGCCGTCAGCACCACGGTGGCGGCTGCCGTGAGCTCCCCCGTGAGACGAGCCGTCATGGTTGCTGCTGGTCTATGGGCAGGATGGTGGGGATCAGCCCGGCGTCCTGGGCCCGGCGCAGGAGGTCCACCCTGCTGGCGGCGGGCAGGCCCACGTCCATGAACCGCTGACGGATGGCGTTAATGCGCTTGTTAACGGTGTTCACGCTGCGGCCCACGCGGCGGGCGACGTAGTCCGCCTGGGCCCCGGAGGCGTACAGCGCCAGGATCTGCCGCTCCAGCTCGGACAGGGACCCCAGGACGAAGGCCGTGTCGGAGTCCAGGATGCTGGCCCACTCCAGGGAGGGGGTCAGCTCCCCGTGGGCCGCGGCACGGATCGTGTCAATCAGGACCTGGGGGTCCTCGGACTTGCGGACAATGCCCAGGACCCCGGCCTCGCAGGCCCGGCGCATGAGGTAGACGTCGTCCCCGGAGGTGTAGACGACGACGGCGCAGTTCAGGGCCTGGAGCGCGGTGACGTTGGCGGCCGGGTCGGAGCGGTCGTCCAGGAGCAGGTCCAGGAGCACCACGTCGGGCGCGCCCTCGTGCCCCAGGTCCACCACCATGGCCTGCAGGGTCGGGTAGGTGCCCAGGAAGCGCAGGTCCGTGACGGGGGCCAGCATGGTGGCTACCCCGACACCCAGGACCGCGTGGTCGTCAATGAGGGCGATGCGGGACCGGCGGGTCGAGACGGTATCTGACATAACAAACCTTACAGGAGCCGGGAGTAACACAGAGAATAACGGACTCAGCCTACTCACAGGTACCCGCTGCCCGGTAGGCCCGTGGTCCGCCGTGCCACGCCAGGGGACGCCGAGCCCGCGCCCGCCTAGCTCCTAGCCAGCCGCCCCCGCAAAACAGGCAGGAACTGGCCCGCCGCAGGCGGGCGGACCCGTCGGTCGGCCGCCTACAATGGCCCTGGGCACAGCACCCCGTGCCCGCTTCCCGCTCAAGGAGGATCACGTGTCCCAGCTCCAGCAGCTCAAGCAGCAGATCAACGGCCTGGGGCAGGCCGCCCGGCGCACCGGCCAGGAGCTGGCCCAGTTCGACTCCGCCTTCGCCCAGCAGAGCGCCCAGGTGCAGGCCACGATCGGGGGGTCCGCGCAGAGCAAGGACCGGGTCATGACCGCCTCGATCCAGGAGGCCAAGACCAAGGTCCACGCGGCGGTCGAGGCCCTGGCGCGCCTGAGCCAGACGGCGAACCAGTACGCCGCAAGCCTGTGACGCGGGGATGGCGGACTCCCAGGCCCTGTCCCGGCAGGCTGCTGAGGCCGGAACCGCGGCCCGGGGCCTTAGGCAGACGGCCGGCTGGATCTCCGAGATGGCCAGGCTGGCAACGGCCCTGAGCGACGGCGTCAACAGCGTCCTGGCGGGGAGCTCGACGGGTATCGACCGCGACCTCCACCACCACCTGACAATGTTCGCCGCCCACGCCCGCACGGCGCAGCAGCATGCACAGGACTCGGCCGCCCAGGCGACGGCGCTCAGCGGGAGGCTGAGCGTCATGGCACAGGAGGCGGCCGCCCGGGAGCGGGCCGAGGCCCGCAGAAGGAGGTAGCCGGTGCCGTCCCAGATCCAGCAGGTGGCCAGGAGCGTCCAGAGCCTGGGCCAGCAGGCGGGCCGGGTGCAGCGCACCGCGGCAGAAGGCGCCCAGAGGCTCCGCTCGGCGTCGGCCCGGCTGCCCCGGGGCACGGGCTGCCCGGAGGAGGGGCGTGCGGCAGCCAGTGCCCACGCCGCCATTACGAGCCTGGGGCGGGCCATGGAGGAGCTGGCCGCCTTCGCGCCCTACGCCCAGCAGTTCGCCCAGTCCCTGGTAGGGGCCACCGGTTCCGGCGGGGGTGCCGGCTCCGGAGGCATCGGCTCCGGCGGGGCCACAACCACCGGCGGCACTGGACTCAGTGGCGGCATCAGCCCCGGCGAGGCCACAGCCGCCGGAGGTACCGGACTCAGTGGGAGCACTGGACTCAGCGGGGCCACCAGCTCCGGCGGAGCCACAACCACCGGAGGCACCGGACTCAGTGGGGGTGCCGGTGCTCCCGTGGGGCCGCCGGGAGACGGGAGCCCGCCCCGGAGCACGGCGGCCTCGGTCCTGGCTGAACGCGGCCTGACAATGGTCGCCGTTGACAGCATGGTCGTTGACGACCCGGTCGACATCGGCAACCACGGCCGCGGCCCTGATGACTACTCCTGGCTGGTCAGCACCTGGCACAGCCGCATACTCCCGGGCCTCGACGCCGGAATGACCCGGGACGACTTCGCCCGCCTCGACCATGAGGGATCCGCCCCGGAGAACCGCAGGCTCGCCGCCGCGTACGACGTGTTCCTGGGCGACAGGAGCATGGCTGGCAATGAGCTGCCCGACGGTGGCGTGGGCATAAGCGGCGGACGCCACAGGGCCGAGGCCGCGCGGAGCCTGGGTATCACCCACCTGCCGGTGAGGCTCCGCCGCCCGGGGAGGCGTTAGGACTGCGGCCCCGCGGGTGGGGCTAGAGGAACATTTTGTGCACAGGGTAACGTTTTGCGCAGAAGGTAACGAATCTAGGTAACTTTCTGCGCAATCGGTTACCTTCTGCACATTCGGTCACCCTCTGCGCAATCGGTTACCTTCTGCGCAAAATGTTCCGCTGCGTGCGCTCCACCCTGCCGGCCCCTCAGAAGAAGAGGGTGGTGGTGCGGTTCATAAAGGCACCGTGGCCGGTGGCCGTGTTCCAGCAGGTCAGGCCGTTCTCGGCGGAGGCGCACACGAGGGTCCGGTAGTAGACGACCTGCCCGTACCCGACCACCATGGGCGCCAGATAGTCCCGGGGGTTCTCCTGGCCCAGCAGGTAGACTGACGCGCCCCCGCGCGTGGCCATATGGGGGACCCCGGAGGAGCTGAACCCGGCGACCCACCACAGGGAATAGCCGATCTCATTAACGCCAAAGGGCTTGTCCTGAATGTAACTGGATATGCCGCACCCCCCGTAATACTCATCGGGGCCGAGGTCGCAGCCAATATTGCCGGAGGGGGTGACGAGAATGGCCGTCTCCAGGCTCTGACCCGGGTAGGCAATAGTCGTGACGGGCACGGCACCGGCGGGCCTGGGGCCGCCGGCACCGGGGAAGGCGCCGGGCACGGGGGCGGGGACCTGGTCGGTGTCACTGGGGTCGGTGGCCTCGGGCAGCTCCCCCTCCAGACGCACGCTCCCGGTGGCCTCGTCCCAGGTCAGGGTGACCGGGGACGCGCCCGAGGCGGTGGCCGGCGCCTCCCCGGGCCGGGCCCAGGTGTAGGTCACGGCCAGGGCGTCGTCCGCGGTGCGCCGGATCTGGGGGGCGTAGGCGTAGGGGCGGGCGGTGGCCGTGCCCAGGTACTGGCCGCGGTGGAAGAGCATAATGTGGCGCGGGGAGGACAGGGCCGGGCTGTGGATGCTCAGGGTGATCCACGACAGGGCGGCGCAGGGGTCCCAGGTGCTGACCTCGGCGCCCTCCAGGTCCCAGGTGCGCGGGTCGTCGCCCGTCAGGCCGTCCCACGCCGAGGGCACGCTGGGCCCCCACTCCTTCAGGGCCTGCTCACCGCTCATGGTGGAGCACCCGGGCGTGGCACTGGCGGCCGCCTCGGTCTCCCCCGACGTCGCTGACGCCGAGGGAGCCGATGAGGCCGCCTCCGACCCACTGCCGGAGACGGGAAGCCGACACCCGGACACCACCAGTACAACGGCCACGAGCAGCGCGCCCAGCCGGCACCTCGCACCCGGAAGCAGCCGAATACCCTGAGCTCGTGCGAGCATGAGCCTCACCCCGTAACCTGGACCTTAATGACACGTGGTCGCGGCAGGAGCACCATAGCCTGCCGAGGAACCCGTGCTATATCTTTCTTGAGGCGGACCCTAGCATATTGACGCCGCCCGGTACATGGGAAACCGAGGACAATAACCTGCCCCCTTTCCCGCAATACCCGCCTGACACCAGAACGTGCTGAGCGTATAATGCCGGCCCGCTCACCCGTGCCCGTTCACCCGCACCGGGCCCACGGTCGCAGGCGCCCTGGGTGCGGGACGAGCGTCCGTCCCGCACCCAGGGCGCCTCTTCACCAGCGGGCGTCAGGCCGTGAGCACGCCGGGTCCCTACACGCTCCCGCCCATAAAGACGCGGCGGCTGGGGGTGGAGCCCACCCCCGTCTCGGTGCGCTCCACCCGTCCGGCGGGGACGGCCCGGGTGTGCCCCCACTGCCGGATCGCGGCCACCTCCTCGGGGTTGGACCGGGAGAAGGGGACGACGGCGCGGAAGTGCTGGGTGATCGTCAGGTCGTCGGGCAGGACGCGGGTCTGCCGGGTGTACATGATCTCCGCGACCTCGTTGACCACGGCGTCAATGTCCGAGCCCGCGAAGCCGTCGGTGAGCATCACCAGGTCCCGCAGCAGGTCCAGCGTCAGCTCGCACTGGGTGTAACGGCGGAAGCACAGGCGCAGGATCTCCTCACGCTCCTCCTCGGTGGGCAGGTCCACGAAGAAGACGGCGTCGAACCGTCCCTTGCGCAGCAGCTCCGGCGGGAGGGTGGAGACGTCGTTGGACGTCGCCACGAGGAAGACCTTGGAGGTGGACTCCTGCATCCAGAACAGGAACTGGCCAATGAGCCGACGGGTCACCGAGTTGTCCCCCGACCCCGAGGCGAGCCCCTTCTCGATCTCGTCGATCCACAGGACGCAGGGGGCGGCCCGGTCCGCCGTGGCCAGGGCCTCGCGCAGGCGCGACTCGGACTCCCCCACGTACATGCCCATGATCGCGGCCATGTCCAGACGGTAGAGCGGCAGCTCCCACTCCTGGGCGATCGCCTTGGCGGACAGCGACTTCCCGCAGCCGGGGACGCCGCAGAGCAGCACGCCCTTGGGGGGACGCACGCCCCAGCCGGTCAGGTCCCCGGTCATGAGGCGCTGCTTGCCTGTCAGCCACTCCTTGAGGTTCTCCAGGCCGCCGACCTTGTAGTCCTCCTGAAGACGCACCCTCTCCAGACCGGCCAGGGCCCCGAAGATGCGGTCCTTGAACTGGCTCAGCTCGGCCAGGTCCTCGTTACGCACCTCCTCCTTGGCCAGGAGGGTGGAGATGACGTTAATGGCCTCCCCCTCCGTCACCCCGCTGAGGATCTCGGCGGCACGGTGGATCTCCAGGTCCTGCCACTCGATCGGGATGCTCAGGCGGTAGGGCTCGATCGTGGAGCTGACCACCTCGTAGAGCTCCTCGACGGTGGGCACGTCCAGCGTCGTGGTCATTCCCAGGCGGCTCAGCCCCGACCAGACCGGGCGGTCGCCAATGAGGATGATCGCGCACGAGTTGCGTTCGGCCAGGTGGATCAGCTGGGAGAAGTGCCGGGACGTCGGTGAGTCGTTCTCCAGGTCCTCCAGGTCGGAGAAGACGAAGTTGACGTTCGCCCGGGACCTGAAGGTCTGCTGGGCCTGGTCCAGGGCAGCCACCAGGGAGTAGTCGTCCGTCACGGCCGAGTCCGAGAGGACCTCCCGCAGCCCCTCCGTGCGCGTGTAGGAGAAGAAGGGCATCTGCCTGAAGTCATTGGCCATCTCGTTAATAATGGCCAGCGCCCGCGTGGGCTCCACCGTCCTCATGACAATGACAGGAACACGCGCCTTGAGGAACCTGCGGACCTCTTCGGCGGTCTGTCGTCCGTCCATATCTGAAACTCCTTAGTGGGATCGCCGCTTGAACAGGCTGGACCAGCGGGAGGCACCGGCAGAGGGGGCTGACTGCGGTGGCTCCTGGCTGACCGGCGGGGCACTGGCGGCGTCGGCCATCCTGATAATCGCCGAGCCGTCGACGTAGCCGTCGTCAAAGACGCGCATGAGCGAGTTCTCCCTCACCGCGCGCGTGAGCTGGTCGTTGCCGGAGGCGATGTTCTCGACCTGCTTCTGAAGGTTGGTGACATCGTCGCGCATGAACGTCATGAGCGCGGAGCTGGTCTTCGGGGGCAGTCCCGGGTGCTGGCACAGCCGGAGCCGGGGAAGGAGCCGACGCCGGGCCCCCACGAGGGCGAGCTGGACGGCGTGGAGGTCACCGTTGCCCACGGCTGCCTGCAGGTCACGCTGGAAGCTGTCAACCCAGCTCGACATCATGGTGTTGACCGCGGTCGTGAGGTGGTCGTTGAACCGCCTGGAGGTTGCGGCGCTGAAGGACTCGGTGCTCAGGGCGGGGAGCGCGTCCAGGCTGGTGGAGGGGTCCCGGGACCAGGCCTTGAGGGTCGTCACCCAGATCTTGTACGCGCTGGCGCCGGTAGCGGACCCGGTCATGACGCACGCCCCCGCGGACGGGTAAGGATCTCGTGGGGCGGCAGCGGGGACCACGAGGGCAGGTTCCCGGCGACCTTGGTCCCGGACGACAGGACCGGCCCTCCCGTCCTGTCGCGCGTGCGGGCCAGCAGGTCCTTACGGTCCAGGACCGTGTCCGGCTTGGCGGGCTTGGGGGGCAGGAAGCGCGGCACGCGCCGCGGGCGCCGCACCAGGGGCGTCGTCGACGCCGCGGGCGCCGCGGGGGCACCGGGGACGGCTGGCGCTGCGGGCGCCGGGGCCGCGGACGTACCTGGGGAAGGAGCCGGAGGTACCGGGACCGATGAGGCGGCGGGCGCTGTCGGCGCCGGGGACGTGCCAGGCGCAGGCACCGGAGCGCCGGGCGCAGGTACCGGCGACGTGGGTACCGGAGGCGTCGGGGGCGCGGGCACCGGAGGCACGGGCACGGAGGCCGCTGGCACCACGGGCACCGCCCCGGTGGGTGCCGACGGGGCGGAGACGGGCGGGGCCGACGGGGCGGAGACGGCGGG
>ERZ772917.1583-NODE-1583-length-12790-cov-4.545033_pt1 | contig 12790 bp, 12 predicted proteins | sample MGYA00511187_ERZ772917 | MGnify/ENA primary metagenome ERZ772917 (study PRJEB29015, sample SAMEA2737925) | human oral metagenome | biome: human oral; feature: human-associated habitat; material: dental | place: China | collected 2012 ... | reverse complement strand
TACCCCTACTTATAACCACCTCTCACTACCGGGCGCCCACAAGGGTTGTCCCTACTTATAACTACCTCTCACTACCGGGCCCCCACAAGTGGTGTCCCTACTTATAACTACCTCTCACTACCGGGCGCCCACAAGGGGCGCCCCTACTACTTTTTTATGTCCAATCCCTATTTTCGATTCAAACAATTCACCGTCCGCCACGACCGTTGCGCGATGAAAGTCGGCACAGACGGCTGCCTGCTTGGCGCCTGGGCTGACGTGTCCGGTGCGCGTCGCATAGCAGACGTCGGCACGGGTAGCGGACTCATCGCCCTCATGCTGGCTCAGCGCAACGCCGACGCCCGCATCGACGCCCTCGACATCGACCGCGACGCCTGTCGGCAAGCCGTGGATAACGTTGCCGATTCCCCCTTTGCCTCCCGCATCCGCATCATCCGCTTTGACTTCCGCACATACCTCGCCACCGCCCCTCCGCCTTACGACCTGATCGTCTCCAACCCTCCCTACTTCGACGAGTCGCTAAAGTGCCCCGACGCGCGTCGCACCACGGCTCGTCACACCGACACGCTCCCCACGGCCGAGCTGCTGCGCCTTTCTGCCGCGCTCCTCACCGACGGCGGTCGGTTGGCACTCATCTTGCCCTATGCGCAGCGAGAGTCGTTACTTCAGCAGGCCGTGTCACAACAGTTGCACCTTATCCGCGAGACGCGCGTAGTGCCCGTTGCCGGCGCTCCCCCCAAGCGACTCTTGGTCGAGTTCTCCCGCCGCCCGTCGCCCTGCGTGCCCGAGGAGTTGACGCTCGAAACGCCTGCGCATGATCGCACAGAAGCCTTTCGCCGTTTAGTGAGGGACTTTTATCTCAAATAGTGCCAGAGAAACGATCCAGGATAGGTCGTTAGGAATGTCCGGTTCCGGAAAAAGACGAGCTCATCGCCTTGACTTTCCTTTTTTATCAAGGGAAGAAAATGAAAGGGCAGAGCCGTGTGTGCGCAATGCCTCCAAAAAGTTTGGCCGGATGCCGCTGCCATTTTTTTCTACTTTTGCCGCCGATATTTTATATACAAAAAGACAAGGTAAAATCCTCCCACACACATGAATTTATTAAGAGAAAAGCTGGCGAAATACGACGCCCCGCAACGGGCAAAAGCTGCCGGTATTTACCCTTACTTCCGAGAGATCCAAAGCGACCAGGATACGGAAGTGGTCATCGACGGAAAAAAGGTTTTGATGTTCGGCTCGAACGCCTACTTAGGGCTCACCAATCACCCCAAAGTGAAAGAGGCAGCCATTGAGGCAATTCGTAAATACGGCACGGGATGTGCCGGTTCGCGCTTTTTGAACGGCACGCTGGACATTCATGTAGCGCTTGAAAAACGCTTGGCAGCCTTCGTCGGCAAAGAGGACGCCATCTCCTTCTCCACAGGTTTTCAGGTCAACGAAGGGGTGCTCTCCTGCATCACCGGGCGCGAGGATTACATCCTGTGGGACGAGCTGAACCACGCCTCCATCATCGAAGGCATCCGCCTCTCTTATTCCCGCAAACTGAAATACAAACACAACGATATGGCCTCCCTCGAGCGGCAACTGCAGAAATGCGAACCGGACAAGGTGAAGCTCATCGTCATGGACGGTGTCTTCAGTATGGAGGGCGACGTGGCCAACCTGCCCGAAATCGTGCGCTTGGCCAAGCAATACAACGCTAACATCATGGTGGACGAAGCGCACGGCATTGGAGTCTTAGGTGATTGTGGCCGTGGCACCTGCAGATACTTTGGCGTATCGGACGACGTCGACTTGATCATGGGCACCTTCAGCAAATCGTTTGCCTCACTCGGCGGATTCATCGCCGCCGACCATGACACTATCAACTACCTGCGTCATCACGCGCGTACGTATATTTTTAGCGCCAGTTGCACGCCCGCCTCAGTGGCAGCAGCTAATGCCGCGCTTGACATTATGCTCACCGAACCCGAGCACATGGAGCGGCTGTGGGAACTGACGCATTACGCCCTCAACGGCTTCCGTCAAATGGGCTGCGAAATCGGCCACACCTCCACACCGATCATCCCGCTCTTCATCCGCGATAACGAGTTGACCTTCCTCATCGTCAAGGAGCTTTTTGACGCTGGCGTCTTCGTCAACCCCGTCGTTGCGCCCGCCGTAGCCTCGAAAGACACCCTGATCCGCTTCTCCCTCATGGCTACCCACACCCGCGAGCAGCTTGATTACGCCTTGGAGGCTATCCGAAAAATCTTCAGGCAGCACGAACTGATCCACTAACCTCACACCGCTTTTTCTCGAACAATGAATTTCGTGCAAAACACGGAAAGGATCTGTATAGAATGCGAGGGATGCAGAGGAACGTCAGGAAATAAGCTCTCCGTCTACGACTGGCTGTGCGATGTCCCTGACGCGGACCGATCCACGGCCTATGTGGAGGTACAATTCAAGAATACACGTAAGGGATATTATCTGAACGAAGACCATATCCCGCTCGAAAAAGGCGACATGGTAGCCGTCGAGGCCAGTCCCGGGCACGACATCGGTATGGTCACATTGACCGGCAAACTCGTGCTCTTCCAAATGTGGAAAAACAACGTTCGGCAGAGCACAGCTGATTCCAAAAAGATTTATCGCATCGCACGCCCCTACGACCTCGCACGTTGTGAGGAGGCCAAGGCACGCGAACACGCCACCATGATCCGCTCCCGAGAGATCGCCGCTGAGTTGGGTTTAGCTATGAAGATCGGCGACGTGGAATATCAAGGCGACGGCAACAAGGCCATATTCTATTACATCGCCGAAGGGCGTGTCGACTTCCGCCAGCTGATCCGTGTCTTGGCTGACAACTTTCACGTACGGATCGAGATGAAGCAGATCGGCGTCAGGCAAGAAGCCGGACGAATCGGCGGCATCGGCCCTTGCGGCCGCGAACTGTGTTGTGCCTCGTGGATGTCTCACTTTGTCTCTGTCTCAACCGAGGCCGCGCGTTTACAGGATATTTCGATGAACCCGCAGAAGTTGGCTGGGCAATGTGGCAAATTGAAATGCTGCATCAATAACGAAATAGACATGTACGTAGAGGCGCGGAAGGGTATGCCGTCGCGCAAGATCACATTGGAGACGAAGGAACACGTCTACTATTATTTCAAGACGGATCTCTTCAAGCGGGAAATCACCTATTCGACGGACAAAACGGCTGCGAAAGACCTTGTAACCCTCACGGCTCGGCAAGCCTTTGACGTGATCAACCTGAACCAAAAGGGGATCAAACCAGACACGCTGCTTCCCGAATCGTCGGAGACGCAGGCGAAGAGACCGGACTCGCACGACATCTTGGAGGACAATGTGAGTCGCTTTGATTCAATCCGAAAAAAGCGGAAGAGAAAACGCCCCACCGGCGACGTCAACTCCAACGTACACCCCAAGGCCGCTGCAGACGGCGCTGCACCCAAACGCTCTCCGAAATCTTCCTCCTCGGCCGCTTCCCCTCGTCCCAAAGCCAAACGAGAAGTCGCTGAAAAGCCCGGACGTAAGGAACGTAAAGCGCCTCATAATCCCCAGCCTACGCCTGATGCGCAGCAGTCTTAATAATTGGTTGTGCGGCTCTAGTCGTTTCCTGATTGCAGCCGCCATCACCTTGTTCACAGCGTGCTCCGACAGCGCCCTCTACGATCACTATCAGCCTGTAGAAAAGCCCTGGAGCAAGGATCACGTCTATTATTTCACCTACGATATCGAGGATAACACTGTGCCCTACGACCTCACCCTCGAGATCCGCAACAACAATCTCTACCCTTACCAAAACCTTTGGTTGCTCTGTGCCGAAGAGCTCCCTGTCGGAGCTATGACACGCGATACGATCGAGTGCATGTTAGCCGACGATTATGGCATGTGGAAAGGTTCCGGCATTTCCGTCCACCACCTTAATATTCCCCTCCGTTCGCGCTACCTCTTCCCCCACAAAGGGCAATACACCCTCAGCATTCGTCAGGGTATGCGTGACGAAAACCTGAACGGGATCGAAGCAATCGGCCTGCGGATCGAAGCCTCCCATTGACTTTTCACGCAGCTGGAACCTTGCGAAGCGCTTTCGAGGCAGTAGGGAACGTGATTCGATGAAAAAGATCCTCTCGGCAATTCGCTTTATAGCCACTGGATCAAAAGTGAGCAGGCTATTCGTTTGCCGAAAAGAAATCCCCCCTTCGTGAGCTTGTGTCAGGGAGCTCATGGAAACTTATCAGAGTCCTGCGAAATAATTTTCGGAACAGTTTTTAGGAGCAACCACTGATCTATCGATGGCTTTCACAGCCGGACTCCCACTGCATTCATTTATCCTTAAGTGACAGTAACATATATTTGATTTGACGCAGTATGCATTCCATTTGTCGGTCTTTTCAGAATGGAATTAAACCATACTTTTGTGCGAATTTTTCGTGATATAGAAAGTGGACAATGAATTCAAACGCATGATGACGGATGAAAAGAAGCAGATAAAACGGGCTTTAGTCTCGGTTTATCACAAGGATGAATTGTTAGAAGAAATAATAAAGATGCTCCACAACGAAGGTGTGCAAATGGTTTCCACAGGGGGCACCCACACCTTCATCGAATCGTTAGGCGTACCGTGCGAAACGGCTGAGAGCCTGACTGGTTACCCCTCCATTTTGGGAGGACGAGTAAAAACGTTACATCCTAAAATATTCGGCGGCATCCTTGCACGCCGCGAACAAGAAGACGACCTCCGACAACTGTCGGAGTATGATATACCAGCGATCGATTTAGTGATCGTCGACCTTTACCCATTTAAGGATACGGTGGCAGCCGGCGCCTCTGAAGCTGAGGTGATCGAGAAGATTGACATCGGCGGAATCTCCCTCATCCGAGCAGCAGCAAAAAACTATCACGACGTGGTTGTCGTTGCTTCACGGACACAATATGAGCCTCTTTTGACGCTTTTAAAGCAGAATGGCGCCCGTACTACACTCGACGAACGTCGCCAATTCGCCCGTGATGCATTCGCAGTTTCTTCCGGCTATGACACTGCCATATTTCACTATTTCGACGCCGATAATCAGACCGTTTTTCGTGCCGAATACGATGCAGCTATGCCCCTGCGCTACGGTGAAAATCCTCACCAAAGGGGCATCTTCTACGGCAACTTTAAAAAGTTATTCTCCCGGCTGCACGGCAAGGAAATATCCTACAACAACCTATTAGACATTGACGCCGCCGTCTCTCTTATTGACGAGTTTGACGAGCCGACGTTTGCCATTCTCAAGCATAACAACGCTTGTGGTGTGGCTTCTCGCCCGACGATGGTCGAGGCATGGAAAGCTGCCCTTGCCGGAGATCCGGTGTCAGCCTTTGGTGGCGTGCTGGTTGCCAACGAAGCGATCGATGTAGACGCCGCCAACGAAATAGACCGGATATTCTTTGAGGTCATCATTGCGCCGGACTATACGAAGGACGCTCTCTACGTCCTGAGCAAAAAGAAAAATCGCATTATCCTCAAGCGCAAGTCGGAAAAAATGGAGCAGGAGAAATCCTTCCGCTCTCTTCTGAACGGTGTATTGGTGCAGGATCGCGACGCAAGTACACAGACGGCTGATGACCTCACGCCGATGACCGTCACCCTCCCCACTGATGGTGAAACGGCCGACTTACTGTTTGCCAACAAGATTGTCAAACACAGCAAGTCGAACGCTATTACGCTGGCCAAAAACAAACAGCTCTGCGCTAATGGCGTGGGGCAGACCTCGCGCGTAGATGCACTTAAACAAGCCATCGAGAAAGCGCGCGCTTTCGGATTCGATCTGCACGGTGCTGTGATGGCTTCAGATGCATTTTTCCCCTTCCCCGACTGTGTCAAAGCTGCCGGCGAAGCGGGTATCACCGCAGTCATCCAGCCTGGAGGCTCTATTAACGACGAGCTATCGGTGGATTACTGCAATGAGCATCATATAACTATGGTAAAGACGGGCATCCGTCACTTCAAACATTAAACTGAATTAAAGACGTAACGATAATATGGGATTATTCTCTTTCACACAAGAATTAGCTATAGACCTGGGAACGGCGAACACGATCATCATTTGCGACGGAAAAATCGTCGTTGACGCACCGTCCGTGATCGCGTTGGATAAACGCACCGACAAAGTGCTGGCCGTCGGAGAGACTGCGCGCCAAATGCACGGCAAAACGCACGAAAACATACGCACCGTTCGTCCGCTGCAGGACGGCGTCATAGCCGACTTCTACGCGGCCGAACAGATGATTCGCGGCATGATCAAAATGATCAACTTCCGCAACCGCTGGTTTTCGCCGCCTCTGCGCGTCGTCACGTGTATCCCCTCGGGCAGTACAGAAGTGGAGATTCGTGCCGTGCGCGACTCGTCTGAACACGCTGGCGCACGCGATGTCTATATGATCTATGAGCCGATGGCGGCCGCTATCGGTATCGGTGTCGATGTGGAAGCTCCTGAAGGCAATATGATTGTTGATATAGGCGGGGGAACGACGGAGATCGCCGTGATCTCGCTCGGAGGCATTGTCTCCAATAAGTCTATTCGCATAGCCGGTGACGACCTCACAGCTGACATCATGGAGTACATGCGCCGTCAGCACAACATGAAGGTGGGCGAAAGCACTGCGGAGAGAATCAAAATCAACGTGGGCGCCGTGTTGACTTCACTCGATAATCCGCCTGAAGACTATGTTGTTCACGGCCCCAACCAGATGACGGCACTGCCGATGGAAGTACCCATCTCGTATCAAGAGATCGCGCACTGCCTCGACAAGTCCATCTCGAAGATGGAAGCCGCTATCCTTAGCGCGCTTGAGCAGACTCCGCCTGAGCTTTATGCCGACATCGTCCGCAACGGCATCTATCTGGCCGGCGGCGGCGCCATGATCCGCGGGTTGGAGAAGCGACTGACGGACAAAATCAACATCCCGTTCCGTGTGGCCGAAGATCCGCTTCACGCTGTGGCTAAAGGCACTGGCATCGCGCTGAAGAACATTGAAAAGTTCAAATTCCTGATAAAGTAAAGCCACCGACTGACTGACGGAGGGACGTGATAACCACGCATGTCCCTCCCCTTATTTATGCGGAAACTGCTTGACTTTTTCATTGAGAAAAGGCATTGGTTCTTATTCTTATTACTTGAGGTTGTTTCGTTCGTACTCCTGTTTTACAATCAGGCTTACCACCGAAACCTCATTCTCGGATCGTCCAACACCTTAGTCGGCCACATTTCATCTATCTCAGGCACGGTGCGGTCGTACCTCGGCCTTCGGGAAGAAAACAAAGCACTCTTTGAGCAGAATGGTCGGTTAGAACTCCAAGTCATCAAGCTGGAACGCGAGGTCGCGCTCCTGAAGGCGCACGCATTGTCGTATGACAGCATCTTCGTGCGAGATACCCTGACCACCACCATGCCTTACCGCTACGTCACGGCGGAAGTAGTCAACGGTAACTTCTCTTCCCTCTCCAACTACCTGACCATCGATAAGGGTACCGCTGATGGCGTGAATGTGGACATGGGCGTCGTCTCGGCCGATGGAGTCGTTGGCATCGTCTCCGTGGCTGACGCACATTTCTCCGTCGTTCTTCCTGTGCTGAACCCTAAGTCGCACCTGAGTTGCAAGTTGCTTCACGGCGACTATTACGGGTCGCTCTCTTGGGACGGTCGCGACACCCGTTACGCCTATTTGGATGAACTGCCACGCCACGCCATCTTCAAGGAAGGTGACACGGTTGTTACCAGCGGATTCTCGTCCATCTTCCCCCCCAACATCATGGTCGGCACCGTGGCTAAGTTTGAGAAGAAAAAGAACTACAATTTCTATTCGCTCAAGGTCAAGCTCAGGACCGACTTTTGGTCCCTTAAGTCCGTTCGCATCATACAGAACGACTTTCACGACGAACGCGTAGCTGTAGAGCAAAAAGCCTATCAGCGCACATCAATTAAAGAATGATTAAGGGCTTACTTCGAGTCATAGCGTACATCCTCGTGTGCGTGACGGTGCAGGTGACGGTGCTCAACCACATTCACCTGTTTCACGTCATGACACCCTTTCTGTACATCTACGCCATCGCTAAGATTCCCGTTGGATTCACACGCATACAGGTCATTTGCATCGCCTTCCTGACTGGGCTGTTAGTCGACATATTTTCAGGCACAATGGGCATGCACGCAGCCACGTGCACTTTGGTTGGGCTCTATCGCAACCCTCTCATGAATGCCTTCACAGACAAAGACTCCATCCTTGAGGACGCATCGCCCTCCTACAGGAGTCTTGGCACAGGCGCCTTCATGAAGTACATCTTTTGCCTTACGCTCATCCACCACATTACCCTCTACGTCATCGAGTCCATCTCTCTGTTCGATCTGCCCTACCTGCTCCTGCGCATCGCCTCCGGCACAGCCCTCACCACGCTTTGCATCTTCGTGCTCGAAGCCTTCCAACCCAATCGCAGAAGTGGAGAACTTTAAAAAATACGCATACGAGAACCGGCGATTCGTCGTCATTGGTTCCGTCCTTTTCGTCCTGTTAGTCTACATCGTGCGGCTCTCCTTCCTGCAGCTTGTGGACAGCAACTACAAGGCGTCGGCGGACAATAACGCCTTCCTCAAGAAGGTGCTGTACCCTGCGCGTGGCGTCATCTACGACCGCCACGGACAGCTGCTTGTCTACAACCAGCCTGCCTACGACGTGATGCTCATCATGCGCGAGATCCAGTCTTTCGACACCCTCGACTTCTGCCGCACGTTAGGCATCACCAAAGAAGTCTTCGACAAGCGCATCGCCGACATCAAAAACAAGAAGATTAACCCCGGCTACTCCTCCTATGTGCCGCAGGTCTTCATGAACCAACTCTCCACTTACGAGTACGGCGCCCTGCAAGAGAAGCTCTACAAGTTCCCCGGCTTCTACATCCAAAACCGCACCATCCGCGAATACACCTACCCCAACGCCGCCCTGCTGCTTGGCAACATCGGCGAGGTGAACCGGCGCGACCTTGAGAAGGACAATTATTACAACCAGGGCGACTATGCTGGGCGTGCCGGCGTAGAGCGGTCGTACGAGAAGTGGCTGCGCGGGAAGAAAGGCATCGAGGTGCTTCTGCGCGACGCTCGCGGACGCATCAAGGGACGGTTTGAGGATGGCAAGCACGACGAGGTGCCTGTGTCTGGTAAGAACCTTACCCTTTCGATCGACATTAACCTGCAGATTCTCGCCGAGAAATTGCTCAAAAACAAAGTCGGTAGCATCGTTATGATTGAGCCTGCTACCGGCGAAGTGCTCTGCCTTGCTTCTTCGCCGAACTACGATCCCAACCTGCTCGTTGGCCGTAAGCGCGGAAAGAATTATGCCCTGCTCGAGGAAGACCCGACTAAGCCGCTCTACGATCGATCCATCATGGGTACCTATCCGCCGGGATCGACCTTCAAGCCGACTCAGGGGCTCATCTTCCTGCAAGAAGGCGTCATTACCCCGGAGAAACTCTACTCCTGCGCCCGCGGATACCCGTACCGCGGAGGTAAACCTGCCTGCCACGGACACGGATCGCCCTTGGCGCTTGTGCCCGCCATCGCCACCTCCTGCAACTCCTATTTCTGCTGGGGGCTGCACGACATGCTCGACAGCCGGCGTCGATACCCCTCCGTACAGGAGGCCTTCGACAAGTGGAAAGACTACATGGTGGCTCAGGGGTACGGTTATCAGCTGGGCATCGACCTGCCCGGCGAGAAGCGCGGATACATACCCAACAGCAAAGTCTACGACAATCTCTACCACGGTGCTCGCTGGAACTCCAGCACCATCATCTCCGTAGCCATCGGGCAGGGCGAGGTGCTCGCCACCCCGCTGCAGATCTGCAACCTGGCCGCCACCATAGCCAACCGCGGATATTACATCGTCCCCCACGTTGTCCGCAAGATCGAGGACGCCTCCCTCGACTCCATCTACACGCACCGCAAATACACCGGCATCGACGCGGAACACTACCGCGTCATCGCCCAAGGCATGCGTATGGCCGTGCTTGGCGGCACCTGCCGCGGACTGAACATGCGCGGCGTGGAAGTCTGCGGCAAGACCGGTACGGCCGAGAACCCTCACGGTAAGGACCACTCCGCCTGCATGGCCTTCGCACCCTACAACGAACCGAAAGTCGCCATCGCCGTCTACGTCGAGAACGGCGGTTTCGGCGCACGCGTGGCCGTCCCCATGGCGCGCGTCATGCTCGAACGATACTTCCACGGCGCCCAGGCTCAAGGCGGCGCCGACGAAGAATCTATTTCCAACACCGTAATCATGCCCAACCGTGTACAGTGGTAACGAAAGAAGAAGCCTTTGGCGCTCCGTCGACTGGCTCACCATCATCGTCTACGTCCTCATGGTCGCCTTCGGCTGGCTCAGCATCTGCGGCGCCAGCTACGAGTTCGACACCACCGGACTCTTCGACCCCGCCGGCCGACCCGGCTCTCAGCTCATTTGGATCGGCACCGCGTTAGTCCTGAGTTTCGTCATACTCATGCTTGAGCGTGACATCTACGAGACCTTCGCCTACTTCATCTACGGCCTCGTCATCCTGCTACTCATCGCCACCATCTTTCTTGCGCCCGACATCAAGGGCTCCCGCTCTTGGCTCGTCCTCGGACCTGTGCGATTGCAGCCCGCCGAGTTTGCCAAGTTTGCCACCGCCTTGGCCTTGGCGCGCCTCATGAACAGCTACAACTTCAACCTCTTTACGCTGCGCAACTTCACGCTTGTGCTATCCATCATCCTCCTCCCGATGGCCCTCGTGCTGATGCAGAAAGAGACTGGTTCCGCCCTCGTTTTCCTCGCTTTCGCTCTGATGCTCTACCGCGAAGGCATGTCCGGCTATCTGCTCCTCTCCGCCGTCTGCGCCGTCACCTTCTTCGTCACCGTCATGAAGTTTGACGACACCCTGCTGGGCATCACTCCGGCGGGCCAACTCATTGTCTCCTCCCTCACGCTGATGATCACCATGCTGCTCGTTTCCAGCCTCCGCCGGCACGACCGCCTCAGCCTCCGCCTCATCCTCTACGGCCTCGTCGCCGCCCTCTTGGCCGCCATCATCGCCTCGCTCTACCTGCCCGTCAACTTCGTGTGGGTGCTCGTCGGCGTCATTCTCGCATCCGCCCTCCTGCTGGTCGTCCAAGCCATCATCAAGTTCAGCTGGCGCTACGCACTCATCGCCCTCTTTGCCCTCTCGTCGGTCGCCTTCATGCTCTCCGTGGACTACGTCTTTAACGACCTCCTCGAGCCCCACCAGCAGCAGCGCATCCGCGTCTCGCTCGGCCTCGAGGACGACCCCGGCGGCTCGGGCTACAACGTGAACCAGTCCAAGATCGCCATCGGCTCCGGCGGCCTGTCGGGCAAAGGCTTCCTCAACGGCACCCAAACGAAGCTCAAGTACGTGCCTGAGCAGGACACGGACTTCATCTTCTGCACCGTCGGCGAGGAGTTCGGTTTCATCGGCTCCATCGTCGTCCTCGCCCTCTTCGGCACCATGATCATCCGGCTGATCGCCCTCTCCGAGCGGCAGGACACCCTCTTTGGGCGAGTCTATGGCTACAGCGTGGCCTCCATCCTGCTCTTCCACTTAGTCATCAACGTCGGCATGGTGCTCGGCCTCACCCCCGTCATCGGCATCCCCCTGCCTTTCTTCAGCTACGGCGGTTCCTCCCTTTGGGGCTTCACCATCCTCCTCTTCATCTTCCTCCGCATCGACGCCTCGCGAAAAGAGGTGTGAGGCAAACTTGTCCGGCAGCCTTTGGTGCCTCCGGGCGAGGGTACTTCTCTAATTGACCGATTGGGGTTAAATCGGTGTGTACCTTTGTCATGAACAAAAACCATCGCACTTATGCATATCATATCATTAAAAGAGTTCCGGGATAATCAAACGGCGACGCTGCTTCGCGCGCTTCAAGGGGAGTCCGTCCTTCTCACCTCTCGCCTGGGTGCGTTCAAGCTGACGCCTGTAACGGAAGAGGAGAAGATCGTCAGCCGAATTGGGTCGGGGCTGAATGAAGCCAAACTCATTGAAGCAGGAAAACTTCCGGCCAAGAGCGCCCAATCATTCCTCGATGAACTTTGAGGTAATAACCACGCCGCATTTTGAACGTGAAGCGAAAGCATTGGCCAAGAGGCATCGCTCATTCAAGAGCGACCTCAAGGAGTTGATCGATCGGCTGAGTGAAGACCCCATGCGAGGGACAGAGCTTGGCAGTGGCATTCGGAAGACAGGCCTTGCCATCACGTCGAAAGGCCGAGGGAAAGCAGGCGGAGCAAGGGTAATCACTTACACCATCCACGTCTCCGAAAAGAGCGGCCGCGTTTATTTGGTGGACGTGTACGATAAAGCCGATTATTCTACCGCCGACGTGGCCGTCATTAAGAGCATGATCTCAGATTTGGGTCTTTAGCAGGGGCGGGCGTCGGCGAAGTTTTGTGTGGGCGTATGCTTGTGCGCCCCAACGAATCTCCCCACACGCCCCCTGGGCAGCTTGGCCGGCGCCCCCTGGTGCGCCCTACGAGGGCTGACGGGGCGGATGACCATTGATCATTAACAATTAAATATTGTGGTGGGTGGGCAGTGCCATTGGAAATTTGCTTCCGAAAAAAAGTAAGTGCTGTCGGAGGCTGGAAATTCGCTTCCGAAAAAAAGTAAGTGCTGTCGCCGACAGGAAATTCGCTTCCGAAAAAAAGTAAGTGCTGTCGCCGACGGGAAATTTGCTTCCGAAAAAAAGTAAGGCCT
>ERZ772917.1581-NODE-1581-length-12804-cov-3.963291_pt1 | contig 12804 bp, 10 predicted proteins | sample MGYA00511187_ERZ772917 | MGnify/ENA primary metagenome ERZ772917 (study PRJEB29015, sample SAMEA2737925) | human oral metagenome | biome: human oral; feature: human-associated habitat; material: dental | place: China | collected 2012 ... | reverse complement strand
CCGGTGGAGGTTCCGTTCGTCTGTGGTAAGAATTAGGGTCGGGAATTACGGGTAATTAGCCCTCCAACCAACTAAAGTCGTCAACCTGCAGTATTCCGCCAGCTCCGAAGAGCTTCATATCACTACTATTCGGCTGGTTTTCCTTATCAAGTTGCTCGATGTAGACGTATTGGGGCATGTAGAGCGAAGGGCCGCTCACGATGCATTCGCCTTGGCCAAGTGCACTGAGCATGGATAGGCTGCTTTCTCCCATAAAGCTAACAGTCTTCCTAATGCGCTCGATATCATTGGGGTTCACCAGCTTGTGGATAAAGTAGTTGTGTATCTGAGAGGTAATGGTTGGCGATATGTCGCTCGGTCGCTGGCTCGCAAGACATAGAAAGACGCCGAACTTCCGTCCCTCTTTGATGACACGCTCGAAAACCCTAAGAGTATTGTCATGGACGAGATCCGATTGTTCTGCATCATAACCAAGCAGATTATGAGCTTCATCAACAACCAACGTAGTGATAACAGTTGGTATGCCATCGCCTTTCTTCTCAGCGGCGTCTTTCATGACTAGCTCCGCGAGCAGTGAAGGCAACATCTCGCGGCTCCCAGCATTAACATCACCAAGCTGGATAACCGCCATGGCCTTTTCGTTAAAAATGGCAGCCAAATCTGTGCTTGTCCCATTGTCAAATAGCTTCTCAAGATCCCGGACGACACCCCTGGCACGAAGTAACAGCGGTTGCACGAATTCGAAATTAATGCCACTTTCAGCGGCTCGAGAGGCTTCGAGCAAAAGCCAGAAATAGAACTCATTGAGTTTGCTTGGCTTGAATCGAAAAGAGATGTTTCCAATGTCAGCCTCTGTGTCAATATAAGCGCTATTTGAACCCGCTCTAGCACCAATCGCATAGTAGAAGCAGCTGCGGTTTGTGTGGTATGCAAGTTCTTCGATGCCGTCGATTTCATCAGCGCAGTAATTGCGCAAAGTAAAGAAGAGGATTGTCCGTTTATCAGCTATAGATTGTCGCAGCTCGTCAATGAATTTGTCGATAGTATCGTGTTTCCAACGTCGGAATGCTCGTCTCACAACCGGCATTTGGGTCTTCTGAGTAGCCCTAAGAATTGTTCCCCAGCTATCCTCGTCCAACTCGTCGAGATTAAGTGGTAGTCGTTCACGATCGGCATTCAGCTGCTTGCGCGTATTAAGGTGGTATACCTCTTTCTCTTGCATTGGGACGATGGCATCACCGCCGTACTCGTTATTAAGGTCGAAGATGATGATTCGTGCGTTACTGGATTCAGCTGGAATAAGCTTGATGTACTTGTGCAATATGCTTGCAAGTGTGTTTGACTTGCCGCTTCCGGTATTTCCGAACACTCCGATGTGGCTTGCCATTAGCTTGCCAGCATCTAGGTACACTCGGTTCGTTTCGTCGAAGAGGCTCCTACCGATGCGCATGGTTGTCGCTCCGTGCGTAGAGTAGAGCATTGCGAGCTCATCACCGTCTAAGGTCTCAACGGTCGCCCCGACAATGGGAAGGCACCTAAGCCCGCCCTTGAACTCTCCATTGCTTACGTGCCCACGAACTTCCAGGTCAACGACAAAGGCGCCGGTTGGTGCAGCTTGTTCCGCCTTAGTAATCTCGCTCTTCTTGTCGAACTCCGCCTCGTGTTCGCCCACTATCTGGCAGATGACCGTGTCGAGGCCAACTCCTGTCTTCACGAATGAGTTGATCCGGGGAGAGGCAATCGGATTACCGGCAGCTACCAGGAAAGGCTGCAATCGCTCATAGAAAGCGGCGGAAACGCGTACGCCGTCAACTCTGGTCACGCGTCCGACGTTCATTAGGCCATCGCCTTCTCGAATGCTTCGGCAAGGGTCTTCGTGGTGTCGCAGGGTTTGTCATCCTCTTCGTGTTCTCCAGGTGGGATTATGATAGCTCGGCCAGCAAGCCAGTCAGGAATGGCGGTATCGGTATTGTACTGTGGGAAAACAACGGTCAGACCGCTATCTATGGCGCTGTCGATCACGCTGTTGACATGCTCGTCAGACCACGAGTAACCAATGACGAAGAGCGCTGCGTTCTTCGTCAAAAGCTCGCTTTTCATGGCAAACAACGTCTCGTAGAACTCAGAGATAATGCTGCCCAGCTTGTCCTGTCCTGGAAAGACGATGCCTTCGCTTGCAAGCTTTCGGTCAGCGCCGACCGAACCATGTAGCTTGTACACGGCGAAGGTGGGCAAGAATGCTCTGGTCTGGGTGTCGTAGCCTACGACATTGAAGGGCAGGAATGATTTAGTGTCGCGCTTTAGTACGTAGTTGAAGTAGCCGCTTGTTTCCAGGATCTCCTCAACAATGCGGTCGTAGTTCAAGGTGAACACATTTACGCGCTTGCTCTCAGGGTGGCGGTTCTCAGCCCTGCTAACGGCCCGATGAGTCGTTGAGAGCAGCCTGCGGAGATTCACAAGCGACTGGTTTTCGAGTGAGTAGATCTGTCTGTTGAACTCATCGATGAAGGTATCGCAGATTTCTTGGCGGATAGCATCGTTATCGCAGCCTTGCAGGGCCTCCTCGATGCCGTCCTCGGAAAGTCCAAGCTCATGCATCCTATCGATTGTGTCGCGGAACTGTGCGAAAAACGGGAACGCCCTCCCGTTGACACCGGCGCCAAATAGAAAACTGATATTGCAGGAGCCAAGCACCTTGTGCAGGAGACATACAAGCTCTTCCTCGGGAGATTCTTCATCTTTAGCATGGACGAAGGTTTCTGCTGCCATCTATTTTCCCTTCTCGGCAGCCTCGAGCTGCCGCAGTTCGCGTTGTTTTGCCTTGAGTTGCGTGAACAGCTCGTTCCTGCGGTTGATCTGCCTCGCCTTCCTGCACGCTGCGTCGAGTTTCGCTATCTCCGCCTCCAGGTTGGTTCTCTGCTTGGCAAGGTCTATTCGCGCATCAATACTTGCTCCGTCGGCATCCGCGAAGATGACCTGCGAGCAGATGGCGTCCCAGACCGTGTCAAGGTCCTTGCCAACGAGATCGAGTCTCTCGGTCGCCGTAGACGTGTGCATACCCTTGCGAAGCACGTAAATCACGCCACCAGGCTCGGTGCAGAACACGAGCATATGCGGATTCGCGCTGGCTATCGCCTCGATTGCGCGAACTGGCTGCGCGTCGCCCTTTAGCCGTATGTCGAGTACCATGATCTCGTGCACGCGCTCGCCGACGTTCAAGTTCGCTGTAGTTGCCTTTACGCTGTTGGCGATAGTGATGGACTCGATGAGGTGCACGAACTCGTCACGCGTCCTCGCATCCAATTTGAGGTTCCGGTAGAACGCCTCTTTGGGCAGGCGACGCCCAACCTCGGTCGTACTCGGCAGTCCTAGCATGGCCTCACCGCCAGGAAGCATACGAGCTCGAAGTCGTCGAGCCCCTCAACGTCGTCCTCCAGGAAGCTCGTGGTGCCGCCTCCGAAGAAGCTGTCGATGTCGCTCTCCGCCTTGGCGTCGATGATGGACCCGACGGCATCCTTGAGCAGTCTTGCTTGCCTTCGCATGTCGCGCCCGTTCTTGGTCTCGCGGTTGAAGGCGCGGCATAGCTCGGCGTCTGGCTCGGTCTTGCCACGGCAGAGCAGGCGCATGGCGTCGAGCGCGTCCTTCGGGTCCAGGTACCCGTGCAGGATCTCGCCGTCGTCCTTGACGTACACAAGGTAGAACGGGTGCAAATGATTCCTGCCCTGGATGTTCACGCCGGGGTTCACGTTGCGCAGGACGAAGATGACGCCCGGTTCGTCTCCTGATACCACGGCATGGATGCCGCTCGGCAACCGGTCCACCTCGAGATTGGCCTTGTGGTAGCCGACGAGGTCCATCCGGAAGTCGTTCAGGCCGAGGTCGGTGATGGACACTCCGCCGCTCACGTCCTCCAGGTCGATGACTTCCTCCTGCATCTTGCGCAGCTGGCGCTCGCGGTACTCTAGGTCGCCCTTCTCCTCCTCGTTGATGTAGTCGTCATCGCCGGTTGATGTCATCACGGTGATGCGCATGCGCTCCTCCACGCGCGCCTTGAGCTTTATGTACTCGTCCAGCTCGACGTCAGGCCAGTAGTTCACGAGCTGAATCACGTCGTTCTTCGAGCCGATGCGGTCGATGCGGCCAAAGCGCTGAACGATGCGCACCGGGTTCCAGTGGATGTCGTAGTTGATGAGGTAGTCGCAGTCCTGCAGGTTCTGACCCTCGGAGATGCAGTCGGTCGCTATCAGGATGTCGATGTCGCAGCCTTCGAGCTGCTTGGCTACGACCGAGCGCTCCTTCGAGACCGGCGAGAAGCATGCGAGTATCGAGCCCATGTCGGCGGGCACGCGCTTGATGGTGCTGCGCCCCGGCTTGGTGCCGGTTACGACGGCGGTCTGCAGTCCCAGCTCGCGCCTGGCGAACGCGCTCACGTGCTCGAAAAGGTATTCCGCCGTGTCGACGAACGCGGTGAAGATCATGATCTTGCGGTTGCCGGGGTTAATCGGGTGCTCGGTCTTGTCGCGTATCTCGCCGCACAGCTCGACGAGCTTGGCGTCGTGCGCCGGGTCGATGTCCTTGATCATGCTCAGAAGGACGTTGATGGTCTCCACGTCGGCGGCGATGTCGCGCTCCCAGGAGAGCCAGTCCATGTCCTCCAGGTCGATCTTGGTCTTGCCGCCCACCTCGAAGAACATCTCCTCGTCGTCCAGGTCGAAGTCGAACTGCGAAGATGTGTCCTCCACTACCACGCGCCTAGTGGTGCGGTTCGCCTTGTAGTCGCCGATGACGTCGAGCGTGTCATCCATGTACTCCAGGATGCGTTCTAGCGTCATGCGGAACGACCACACGGAGCTCTCCAGGCGCTTGAGCAGGTTGGCGTTCATCAGCTTGCGCAGGCCGGTCTCGCGTCCCGCCATGGTCAGGTTGCCACCGCTCTCTCCGGCGTACTTGCTCACCTTGCTCGGGTGCAGGTACTGCGACGGTATGTAGATCGCGAGGCTCAGGTCCTCAAGCTCATCGTAGATCTCGTGGTAGCTGATGGCGCCTTCGAGCGTCGAGAGGTGCGGTCGCTTGGATATCGGCTTGTTGCGCCTCGGGAACGGCCCGAGCGCCGCCATGTCGTAGTGCCGCTGTATATGCTTGCGGCTGCGGGCCACCGTCACCTGGTCGAGCACCTCGAAGAACTCGAAGTCCAGCATGCGCGTCAGGGCCTCGGTGGTGCGGACGTCGAGCGGCAGTTTGCTCCACCGCGTGAAAACTACCTGTGCGTTACGAAACACCGTCTCGATGTCGTTGTCGATGCGAAGCCGCCCCTCCCACTTCGAGCTGTCGCCCGCGTAGGCGAGCGCCAACTGGTTGCGCAGGTCGCGGAAGCGGTTGTTCACCGGCGTGGCGGAAAGCATCAGCACCTTCGTCTTCACGCCCTCTTGTATCACGCGGGCGAGCAGACGCTGGTACCGGTTCTCCTTGTCATCGTTCTTCGACGCCGAGTCCGCGCCGTTGCGGAAGTTGTGGCTCTCGTCGATCACGACGAGGTCGTACGCGCCCCAGTTGATGCGGTCGAGCGGTATGCCCGTCTCTGACATGCCCCGGTCGCGCGACAAGTCGGTGTGGTAAAGCACGTCGTATCGCAGCCGGTCTGCAGCGATGGGGTTGTTCACGACGTTCTGGTTGTACGTCAGCCAATTGTCCTTGAGCTTCTTCGGGCAAAGCACGAGCACGTTGCGGTTACGGCTCTCGTAGTACTTGATGACGGCGAGCGCCGTGAAGGTCTTGCCCAGGCCCACCGAATCCGCCAGGATGCAGCCGTCGTAGGTCTCGAGCTTGTTGATGATGGCGAGCGCCGCGTCGCGCTGGAAATCATAGAGCTTGCCCCATATGGCGCTCTGCGTGAATCCGGTTCCCTCGTTGGGAAGCACATCCTCCGATATGTCATCAAGAAACTCGTTGAAGATGCGGTAGAGAGCTGCGTAGTAGACCAGCTCCGGCGCGTTTTCGGCGTACATGGTGCCGATGCTGTCGATTACGGCCTCGGTCACGTCCTGGAGCCTATCGCCATCCCAGACGTCGTCGAAGTCCCGAAGAAGCGCCTGAGACTGTGCAGTCTCAAGCCGCATGGTCGTCGAGACGGTGGTCCTCCCGCGCTCGGTCCCCAGCTTGCTCGTCGTGAACTCGTCGAAGGGAAGGTACGCTATCTCGTCCGATGGCTTCGAGACTACTGCGAACGAACTAATGCCCGCCTCGTCGCCCTCGAAGGAACGGAACCGTGCCTTGCGCCGAATCCAGTCAGCGCACTCGGAGGCCACTGCATTCTGCGTGAGCTCGTTGCGGAGCTTTATCTCGAACTGCGTCCCGAAGAGCCCTTGCTCGCGGCAAAGCCGTGGGATGTAGAACTCCCGCTTTTCCTTCATGGGCCGCGATTTCGTGAATGCGTCCGACGTGAAGATGAAGCGGAACTCGTCAAGTCCCTCAAGCTGCTCTCTGAGCTCCCGGTATGCATACATCGAGAAGACCGAGGCCGCCACAGAGAGACGATCGCCGTGGCTGATCTGGACGACGAGGTCGTCCTTCACGATGCGAGCGCGATTGTCAAAGTAGTCCGGCTGCATCTTCTAATCCCTCCGACTGAGCTCTTCAATCATGAGCCGCTTGACGAAGGACGTGAACGTCATGCCCGAGAGGGACGCCGCCTCCTTTGCCGAATCCCGGAGGTTCTTCGGAATCCGGATGGTGACGGGCACCAATTCCGAGTCGACCAGAAAGGACTGGATCTCAGTGGGAGAGGCGCCGGAGTCGATGAGCTCGGAGTACTTCATGCGTGTATCCTAACCGTTGCATGACCAAAGCAATACATAGACATAGTTTATCAAAGGCCTCTGACACAATTCGCAGCTGGCAGCTGAGCCACCGCGCCCCTCGGACTCAGCCCTACTGCTGGACAGGTCGTGCGAAGGGCATAACGTGGGCGGCATCAGAACGAACTTGCTCACAGGCGGTGCGTAGTCAATCGTCTGTAGAAGCGAGCCGTCGGGGCCGGAGCCGTGCGACTATACTCGCAGACACATCATCTCAACACGACTGCTTGAAGCTGGAGGCGAAATCGCGTGACGTCCGAGTCAGAACTGGACCAGAGCCTGCCCTCGGGCGTCAGGAGGAGCCTCGCCGCCCAGCGCGAGAGCGTCGACGCGGAGATGTCATACCTGCGTGACGTCGGCGGCAGGAGCTACCGCATCGTCAAAGGCGAGTGCATCCGGCGCGAGAAGGCCGGCTCCATCTACTGCTTCGACCTGGAGTCCGAGCTCTTCCTCGCCGAGGACGCACCTATCACGGTGGACGTCGACAAGAGGTCGGTGCGCGGGGCGGTCGTCGCGTGCGAGGACTTCCAAGTCACGCTTTCGCTCCAGGAGGACATAGGAGAAAAGGTCATCGTCGCCTACATCAGGGCCGAGCCCTGGAAGCTCCTCGAGGCCCTGAACGAGCGTCTGAAGTCGCTGAACCCGAGGGACAATCCCATGGCGGTGAGGCTCATGCAGGAGGGGCCGATGCTGGCGACCGTAAGGCCAATCTCAGAGGTCGAGGCGGGGCAAGACGCGGCGAAGGCGCACGTGAGGGAGAATCCCGTCACCGTCATCCGGGGACCGCCCGGCACGGGCAAGACCCACACCATGGCTGAAATCGCCATCAGCCACGTCATGGCGGGTAGGTCGGTCCTCGCGGTCTCGCACAGCAACGTGTCGGTCGACGGCATCGTCCTCAAGGTAGCAGAGCTCATGCGGGCGCGCGGCCTCGGAAAGCTCGTCGACAACGCGGAGGTCGTGCGCTTCGGGCACGTCAGGGACGAGGCCCTCGACGCGGACGAGGGCCTCGTCGCGCACAGGTACGCGCTCAGCTGCAACCCCGACCTCAAGGAGGAGCTCGACGAGCTGGTGTCGCGCCACGCCAAGCTCAAGAAGGACGGCGTGCGCAGCTCCGGCGAGCTCGTCGATATCCAGAAGCGCATCAACCAGATCCGCAAGATCGTGAACGAGGACGAGGTCCGCGCCGTAGAGCGGGCGCGCCTCATGGCGACCACCGCCTCCAAGATGTACGCGAACAGGCTGTTCGAGGGCAGGCAGTACGACCTGGTCCTGTTCGACGAGATCAGCATGGCCTATGTGCCGCAGATCGTCTGCGCGGCCATGCACGCGAGGAGCAAGCTCGTCCTCGTGGGCGATTTCCGGCAGCTCGCCCCCATAGCGACCTGCCCCGGTGCGAGGGATACCCTCTCGAGGGACGTGTTCTCCTACCTCGGCATCACCGACCGCTCGCAGACCGCCCACTACCACCCCTGGCTCGTAATGCTCGACGAGCAGCGTCGCATGCACCCGGCGATATCGGCCTTCCCGAGCGTAGCCTTCTACGACCGCCTCCTCAGGGACCACGCGAGCGTCGTCCGCGCGCGCGACGGCATAGCCGCCCACGCGCCATGCGCGGGCAGCCCCATGACGCTCGTCGACCTGCGCGGAACGTACTGTGCCTCCGCCAGCAACGCCGACCACTCCCGGTTCAACATCCTCGGAGCGGTGACGTCGTTCGGGCTCGCCCTCTCGGCGGTGGGTGACGGCAGCGGCAGCGTCGGCGTCATCGCGCCCTACATCGCCCAGGTACGCCTCGTGCGCGCCATGATGCAGGACTACCAGGAGCGCAGGAGGAAGGACATGCCCGACCTCTCGGAGGTGGCCTGCTCGACGGTGCACCAGTTCCAGGGGTCCGAGCGAGACGTCGTCGTGCTCGACACGGTGGAGAGCTACCCCGCCAAGCGGCCCGGGGTGCTGACATACAAGAACGCCAACGGCTCGGTCGACCGCCTGGTGAACGTCGCAGTGACGAGGGCGCGCGGGAAGCTGCTCACGGTCGCCAACGAGGACTTCTGGCGCGCGGGGACCGCCGGCGAGGGCAACGCGTTCGGGAGGCTCTGCCGCCACCACAGGGTCTTCGACAACGTACTCACGGCGCGCAACGGCGGCACCGGCAGGCTGCTCCACGACCTCGACCTCGGCCCGAACATGAGGCTGTACGACGAGGATGACGCGGAGAGGGCGTTCCTCAAGGACGTCGGCAGCGCGTCGCATCGGATCGTGGCCTCGTTCCCCGACGGCAAGCTCTCGGAGCCGTTCGCGACGAGGCTCTACGGGGCGATCAGGGCGGCTCGGGCACGGGGAATCGAGGTCCTCGCGAAGTGCTGTGACTACGAGGACCTCTCGGAGGACTGGAGGACCTTCACCTGGCAGTCGGACGACGCCGTGTTCCCCCTGGTCGTCATCGACGGCAGCGTCTGCTGGTACGGTATGCCGCCGTCGCGGATGAGGCCTCCCGTCAAGGACGGGGTCGGCCCCCTCACGACGCTGGCGACGCCCATCAGGATCACAGGGTTCAACACGGTCAACATGATCTGGTCCCTTGCGAACCTCGAGGTGAGGAAGAGCGACGGTGCCACGCAGGCACTGCAGCAGCGGCACGGCACCAAGGGCCCCGATGACGACGGCAGGGCCGCCTACGGCCTCGCAGGCCATATCAAGGAAACCATGAGGTGCCCGAGCTGCAAGGCGCCCATGACGCTCGCGCAGGGCCACAAGAGCAAGAAATTCTTCCTCAAATGCTCGTCATGCGGCAAGTTTGACTACCTGACTCCCGAGGACGTCAACCACTACATCAGCGTGTCGCAGGCGAGGTGTCCGAGGTGCGGAAACACGATAGTGGCGAGGCTTAGCAAGTTCGGGTTGTACATCAAGTGCGACGGAGCTGCGAGGCACACGATCAGACCAGACGAAATCTGAGGCACGCTGGACTCGACCGCCCTCTGCCTCTATCTCGTCCTGGAAATCTCTTACACGACAGACCTCCGATTTGACATTGGCGCTGCCACTGCCTAACACGCAGACATGAGCATGCGCTCTGAATGGTGATTCGCAGAACTCCCGCCCCATGGGCTCACGCTCATGCCCCGGAACCCCTCCCCGCCAGCACCGCACGGCCGCAGTCAAGGGCCCCACGGAACCTCGCACAAATCAGATGACGATTGGTGGAGGTTACCGTGAAGCTCCATTGCCCCTGCCTACCACGGCGCCGGAAACCCTTGGCCTCCAAGGGTGGCAAGCGCGCACGGAGGACGTGCGAGACCCGCCACCCGAAGGGAGACAAGGACATGGGAAAGAGCACCAAGCACATGAGCAAGGCAGAGCGTCAGCAGGCGCGCGAGAAGGCGCAGGAGCGCGCGCAAGCAGCGCTCGACCGCCTCGACGAGGGCGTGAGGGAGGTCTACGAGTCCGAGCGCTGGCGCCTCTGGCTCGACAGCCTCGCCAAGTTCCACGACTACGGCCTCGGGAACACCATCCTCATCTGTATGCAGATGCCTGACGCCCCGCACGTGACGAGGAGGCGCAGGACACCGACGAGGAGCGCCGCCGCCTCGTGGGCTTCCGCGTGGGCCACGTCTTCGACGTCAGCCAGACCGACGGCGAGCCCCTGCCCACCCTCGTGAATGAGGTAGCCGACCCCGTCACGCGCTACGCCGCCGTCATGGCCGCCGTGGAGTCCGTGAGCGCCTACCCCGTCACGCTCTCGGCCGACATGCCCGAGGGAACCAACGGCTTCTTCCACCGTGGCGAGCTCATCGCCATCCGCAAGGGCATGGCGCAGGGCCAGACCGTAAAGACCGCGCTGCACGAGCTGGCGCACAGCCGCCTGCACGACGGCGACCCGGAGGGCATGCCCGACCGCGCCATGCGCGAGGTGCAGGCCGAGAGCGTCGCCTACGCCGTGAGCGCGGCGCTCGGGCTGGACCCCTCAGGCTACAGCTTCGGCTACGTGGCGAGCTGGGCCGTGGGCAAGACCGACGAGGAGATGCACGCATGCCTACAGTTGGTGCGCGACACAGCCAAAGCGATGGTCGAGGACCTGCAGGCTGCAATGGGAGAGTAGTTTAGCCCGTCCACCGAGAGCCAGGGGCGGGCACGGCGCCCGCCCCTGATCGGAGACATGATGAGCAACAAAACCTGCGACCCGTCGTGGTTAGATGACTGCTACCGCTTCCGCCGCGTTGCACCGTCATTCCGGGGCAACGCGGCGGAGACTAACGCTGTCGACAGACAACGTATCCATAGGACAGCAACGAAGATCTTTGCGAGTCACCTATGCAGCAAGACTACGTGCTGCTGACGCAAGGAGTTTCCTCCCCTGAGGTGTGCTGATGGCGAGACCTATGGCGCAGACAAACGCCACCCAGCCCCAGTTCTCGCTCCACCACGCTGTGGCTCGTCCGACGTTCTGCGTACGAGCGTCCTGCAGGCGTGCCACTCGTTCGGCATTGGCCTGTTGGCGCTGGTCGTAGTCAGCGTTCTCGTAGTGGATGAGTTCCAGCTTCTCGGCCATACCCAAGTCGCGTTCCGCAAGTATGGCAGACACCGTCTTGTCATGCATGTCCTTTCCGGTCATGTTTAGCACCTGCCCCACGGCATCCTTGGTGTCCGTCGCGTTCCTTTGCGTGTCGTCCATCGACCTTGCCAACGTTTCCGCGACGCTGACGACGTTCTCGTTGTCCAAAGTGCTCCTCCTCCGAACCTCAGTCGTTGGCAGTCCGCTCCCACGGCTGCTGTGCTTCCCTCAGGATGACTAGTATCTGGCTGATCTGGTCCAATGCCTCCCTGTCGGACCGCTCCAGTAGCCTTGCAAACGAGGCGACCGCCTCGAGGCGATCCACCATAGCAAGTCCGCTCGGTGCGTGATCGGGCTCCGATACCTCGACGTAGTTCAGCAGCCTCTTTCCAACCAGATAATCCTGGTAGTGCCCCCCGCACCTGCCAAGCAGGTAGCTTGAGATGCCTCGCAAGTGGTTTCCGACGGCGAACGTTTCGGCTATCTCGTCGGGGATGACGATATCGACCACGACCCCATCGTTATCCGTAGGCATTGGATACTGGAGTTGGACGCAGTAACGCGAAAAGAGGTTGAGCCCTGCGTTCTCCGCCGCCTTTCGTATGTCCTGCATGTGGTCGATGGCCCGTATGCGCGGGTCTGCGAACTCAAGCTGGACCCTCTTCTTGACCGCCACTGACACCTCCATCGTTTCAGGTATTGACCTGTTGTTGGTGTTAATAATAATTTGTCGGAATCGAGCTGTCAAGCGCGACTCTCGCTCTATCCACCAAACGACGGCACGATCCCGTCGCGTGATGCCCGCATCACGCGACGCCGCCACTTGGGATGGCAAATCCGTCATTCTAAGGTCTGACCACCAGCCGTGAGGGCTCTTTATTGCAAGTAGCCTATTCCATGTACAAGTCCATGGAATAGATCGCCCGAGCCTCCTAGGGACGTCCGACCGAGAGGTGCCCTGGGCCGTCGCGCAGCTCCCTCCCAGATTCCCTCTCCCCTCCTCCCCGTTGTCGCCCGGGCCGCTTCCACCCATGACAGCGTGTCATGGGTGTCGCGTGCGGGGGAGCCCCCGCGCCCCTAAGATTGGACACATCCCTTGTACATACGCCGAACCCACGGGAGGCCCATGCTCAGATACAGGCAGCTCCACGTCATGCTCTCCGAGGACGAGATGTCCGCGCTGACGGCCCTCGCGGGCTCGCTCGGAACCACCACCTCGGACACGGTCAGAATCCTCATCCGCTCAGGAAGCTCGACCCCCTCCTTCGCGGAAGGAACCACGCTCGTGCTCGACCGCAGGACCCTCGCGCGCTACGTCCGCAACGTCCGATCCCTCATATGACCCGAACACTGTCAATAGGCAAGGACCGGCTTCTCGAAAGCTCCTTGTCA
>ERZ772917.1578-NODE-1578-length-12822-cov-7.368763_pt1 | contig 12822 bp, 14 predicted proteins | sample MGYA00511187_ERZ772917 | MGnify/ENA primary metagenome ERZ772917 (study PRJEB29015, sample SAMEA2737925) | human oral metagenome | biome: human oral; feature: human-associated habitat; material: dental | place: China | collected 2012 ... | reverse complement strand
CGCTCGCTGCGGAATTCTGCGAAATTGCGAAATTTGAAATTCCTTGAAGTTGCAAAATTCCGCGAGGCTGCCGTTTGAAATTCGCCTTTCAAAGCATAAGGCTAAGCAGCAGCAAAAATCCGATGAAGCTTAGGGCGTTGCCGAAGGAGCCGCCGATGTGATCGCCGAGCCGCGTCAACACGAGCGCGCCGCCTAGACGCAGACCGAGTTGTAGCGCCACGCTCGCGATAAAATCTATCACGCGCCGAAGCCCGCTGCGCGTATCGCCGAGCTCGCTGCTGCGGCTTTGGTTCCACAGTCCGCTTACGCGGTAGTCCTTGTAGCGGGTGCGGAGAATATCGCCGTTTTGCAGCTCGAAGCTCTGCGGGGCGTCCTTCGCCTTGGCGGGTGGCGCGGCTTCGGCAGAGCTGGCGGAATTTATAGAATTTGCTACGCTAGTAGAATTTACAGAGCTTGCGGAATTCGCTGATTTCGTAAAATTCTTAACGTTCGTAGAATTTACGGAATTTTCTGCGTCTAAATTTTTAAATTTCGTGCAATTCTCGCCGTCCGCAAGCTCCGCTAAATTTTGATCCGAACGTAGCGCACCGGAGACGATCTGCAGCTTGCTATCGCCCGATAAATATACCCCGTCCAGCGCGAAGCCAAAATAATAAACGTCGCCGCTTTGCAGCACGCGCACGCCGCTGGCGTAGCCGCTCGCTTCGCCGCTTCGCTTGGGCTCTTTGGAGTGCGCGAGAGCCGCAAATATGCGTCCGAACTTCGCGGCGCGCCAGTCTCTTCGCATAAACTTGAAGCTGCAATACGCAAAAGGCGCGAGGACGGGTAGGGCTATCGCCACCGCAGGATCGTTCTTTTCAAAAATAAAGATTATACAGTAGATGCTCATCGCGGTCAGTGCTACGCCGAAGGCTGCGAATATCGCGGCGAGTGCCGTGATACCGGCGTCCTTCCAGCGCTGCGCGCCTAGGCTTAGATTGACAAAGTCTAGCGGAGATGCGGCGGAGTTTGCCGAAGCGCCGCGCTCCTCGCGGGTAGAATTTAAAGATAGGGAGCCACTTAAGTCTTTACGGATCAAACCCAAAGCGGCGGAATTTATACCGCTGCGATCTTTGTCCGATAAATCAGATGCTGCAGAATTTTGGCGCGAACTTGCCGCCGTATCGTTATATGCGTCGCGGTTTAAATTTGCGGCGGTGGAATTTCCGTTACTTGAAACTTCGCAGTTAGGGCGTTCTGCGGAATTTTCGCCGCTTAAATCGGCACTGCTTGAAGCCTCGCGATCGGAATTTAAGCCCCTCAAAGCTCCGCGGCCGGAATTTGAGCTTGAAGCCTCATATATCACCGCCAGCTCGTCGCCCTAGCGTATCGGCAGATAAAGTCCGTCGCGCTTTAAGTCCAAAATTCCCGCAAAGCGCAAGCGCTCCAGCGTAAAGCTAAATTTCGCTATGTCTGCAGCCGCGGGCTGTAGCTTCAAATCCCTAGCCGTGCCGCGAGCAAGCTTGATACGTCGCGGCGAAAGAAATTTAGCAAAGCCCATGCGCGCCTTTCAGATCTCGCAAAATTCCGCTCCTCCTATTTCGCGGCGGATTTTTTGCGGATCTGGATATTGATGAGCTCCACCAGTAGCGAAAACGCCATCGAGAAGTAGATATAGCCCTTAGGTATGTGAAAGCCCAGCCCATCGGCGATCAGCGAGACGCCCACTAGGATCAAAAAAGCAAGCGCTAAAATTTTGATCGTCGGGTTTGCGTCCACGAAGCGCGCGATCGCGCCGCTAGCGAGCATCATCACGCCCACGGCGATGACGACTGCGAGGATCATCACGGGCAGGTGCTGCGCCATGCCCACGGCGGTGATGACGCTGTCGAGCGAAAAGATGATATCCAAAACTGCGATCTGCACGAGAGTGCCGCCGAAGCTTGCCTTGCCGCCGCTAGCGCTATGCTCGTGCGCCTCGCCGGTGGCGCTGGAGTGGATCTCGAGCGTGGATTTGACGAGCAGAAACAATCCGCCGCCGATTAGCACGAGATCGCGGCCGCTAAAATCGCGCGCAAGCACGCTAAATAGCGGTTTGGTTAGCCCCATGATCCAGCTTAGGCTAAGAAGCAGCAAAATGCGCGTGATCATCGCAAGCGCAAGTCCGATTATACGGGCACGCCCGCGCTGCGCCTCGGGCAGGCGGCCGCATAAAATCGCGATAAAGATGATATTGTCGATGCCAAGCACGATCTCAAGTCCCGTGAGCGTCGCCAGGCTGATCCATGCCTCGGGTGAGGCGATCCATTCAAACATCGGTTTCCTTTGGGTAAAAATTTAAGCCGTGATAATAGCGAAAGTTTGGTTAAAATTTCTAAATTTTACCGCCTTTGCGCGCGAAACAGCGCGGGGAATTTCGTAGATTAAGAGCGTAGAATTTTGGCAGCGAAATTTTAAAATTTAAGCTCTAAATTTACCCGTTTTTAAGCAGGGGGGGGTAGCATTATTTTCAAAATTTATCTCAAAGGAGCGAAGATGAAATATGTACTAGGCGCCGCGCTGGCGGCATTGATTTTAACAGGATGCGGTGAGGATGAGGTAGGGCTCGTAAAAAACTACACTCTACCCGATTTTAAGTCGATGAGTATCGGCACGGCGATCGAGGGCTCGAAAATCTGCAAAAATATCACGTGGAGCAAAGAGGAAAACGGCGGATTAAAGACGGTCAAAATGGTCTGCGATGTGGATGTAGAACCTATAAATGTAAAAATGAAAGAAAGTAAAGTAGAGCGTTTCAAATCATCTAAACAAGAAACGATAAACACATATTTAGATGGTGTTATGGCTCTTTACGAAAGTAAGGCTTATGATATGCAAGGTCTGCTTAAGTTGGCAAATGAACATTGCAAACTTAGTGAAGCAAAATTTCAAGAAGTCCTCAAAACTAAAGGTAAAATAGAATACTATGATGAAAACGGGTTAGTAGATTGCGACGATAAATTAAAAGAGGAATTACGAAAAGAAAATAGCAATAAAAGCGATACAACTATTGACTATATTATAGGAAATCTAAAAAGAACTGTTTATTACTCGCAGATAACATTAGACCAATATGATGCAAGTCTTGGGCTTAAAAAATCAGAGAATGACGCACCGTCGCAGGCTACGGTCGAGCTAAATTTCATCGTAAATGCCGACAAGAGCGTAAGTCTGTCCGATAAATTTAAACTTACCGCAGACGGAAAAGAGGATACCGATAGTAAAATGAAGCCACAAAATATTCTTGCGGGCTTCTACGAAAGGCAATAAGCACCTCATCTCGCGGCTAAATTTGATGAAATTTTAAAAATTTAGCCGCCATTCTTATAACAAAATTTCATTCAAAATTTTACGTGGATTTTAAATTTAAAGCGCGATGCCTTCTCGTCGTTAAGGCTAAATTTAAATTTAAGCTTTATTGGGGCGTGCGGACTGAATTTGCGCTGCGCGGAATTTTAAATTTTATTCAGCATACTGCGCGGCGCGGATAAGCGAGCGAGCCGAGTTTGCGGTTTTAGATAAAATTCCTGCAAGCAGCGCAGGAGTAGGCTATAGCCGAGAGCGCAGGCTGCGAGCTATTAAAATTATTGCTAGATAGGCAAAAAGTGGATTTCGCCTGGCAAAAACTAGCGAATATCGTATCGGCTGAAATCGGCGGTTTTTCCTCGCTGATAAAGCAAGCTTGCTGCTGCGTTAATCAAACAGCGAGGGTTGCAGCGATTTGATCTTGTAGCTTGCACGGTGAAACGGCGTGAGTCCGTACCGCTCGATCGCCGCGATGTGCGCGCACGAGCCGTAGCCTTTGTTTTGCGCGAAGCCATATTGCGGATAGCGCTGCGCGAGCTCATGCATCGTGCGGTCGCGCGTGACCTTGGCAAGGATGCTCGCCGCGCTTACTTCGGCGATTTGCGCGTCGGCCTTTACGAGCGTCTGAAGCCCGCGTACGCCGAAGGTTGCGTTGCCGTCGTAGATGATCTGTCCGCTAAAACCCATAAAATACGCGAGAATCTGCTCAAGCGCCGATCTTAGACATGCGCTGAGTCCGATCTCATCGACCTGTGCGCTTGAAATTTCGACGATTTTGTAGCGCGAGTTTTTGATAATCTGGGCGTAGAGCTCCTCGCGGTGCTTTTCGCTTAGTTTTTTACTATCGGCAAGTCCTGCGATCTCGCGCTGCAACACACAGCCCGCGACGCAAAGCGGACCCGCAAGACAGCCGCGCCCCGCCTCGTCGATGCCGCAAATCTGCCCGCTCACTGCGCGTCCTTTCGCACGACGGGCGCGGCTCCGCTTAGCAGGTCGTGTAAATTTAATCTATCTTTGCGAAAAAAGCAGATCAAAAGCCCGATGACGCTAAAGCCTGCAAATACGAAGCATCCAAAGCGAGCTAGTGCCCTAAAAAAGCTTACTTTGCGTCCGCTGCGAATGTCGATGAGATAAAGCCCAGCGAGCTTGTAGCCCGGCGTCTGGGCGCTGCGGGCGTAAAATGCCGCGCAAATCGCGCCGTACGCGAGCCAGATAAGCGCGATCGCGGCTTGGTTACGCCACAGAGCTTCCTTTGAGCCCAAGATGAGATAGGTAACGCCGTAGAATAGGGGCATCGCGATGATGAAAAGATCGACGATGAAGGCCTTTACGCGCAGAAAGATCGGTGAAATTTTAGCTTTTTGTTTTGCCATTTTGCTCCGTTTTGGATTAAATTTTAAAATTCCGTCGCGCTAAAGCCGAAGGGTAAAATTTAATCTCGTTGTGGTTTGTTAGCGGCAATCGGCGCCTAGTTTCCGCGACTGCCGGGCTTGATCGCCTTGCTTCCTGCGGCACAAAGCGGGCAGGTCGCGGGCTCGTAAATTTCAAACTCGAAATTGCCTAGCGCAAAAAACGGCTTATCCGCAGGCAGCTTGGCACCCTTTTTCGCGTTACTGTCCGCTAAATTTGCGACCTTGCAAAATCCGCGATTGGCAAGCGCGGCAAAGCCCACGACCTCGCCGCCGAGGTTTTCGATGAGCCTCGCGCTCTCAAGCGCCGAGCCGCCCGTCGTGATGATATCGTCGCAGACGATAAATCTCTCGCCCTTATGCACTTCAAAGCCGCGGCGCAGGCTCATCACGCGATCTACGCGCTCGGTAAAGATGAAACGCTTTTTTGCTGCGCGAGCTAGCTCGTAGCCCGCTAAAATTCCGCCCAGCGCGGGCGAACAGACGCTATCAAACTCCACGCCCGCTTTTTCGATGATAGCGGCGAGTTCGTCTGCGAGCTGTCCCGCGAGCTGCGGATCCTCAAGTACTTTGGCGCTTTGCAGATAGAATTCCGAGTGGTTGCCGCTTGAAAGCAGAAAATGCCCCTGCAGATACGCGCCCGCACCCCTGTAAATTTGCTCTAAATCCATCCTTTTCCTTTCTAAATTTGGCGGAATTTTATCTCAACCGCGCTTAAGAGACTATTTTTCTAAAACGATTGCGCCGTCGAAGCTTCTTGCTTCATAGCCGCTCTCGCTGAAGTTTACGCTAAGGCGCTCGAAAATGATGAGACGACCTCCGCTTCCTACCTGCAAAATACGCGGTGCGAGCTTTTGCACGAAGTCCTGCGTTTGCTCGGTATCCGGATCCGCTCCCGCTTCTTGCAGCGCGCGCCTAAGATGCGCGTTCACATCTATCTGCTCGTCAAATCCGTCCGCCGTAATGCGGCATTTGGCGCTACAGTAAACCTTACCGTCCAAGGCGATCATACTTTTATATTTTGAAATATCAAATCGCGTTACGTTTAAATTTAGCCAAAAGTTTTTGCTATAAAATTTTGAATAGCTCGAGTAGACCTGATCGTCCAAAAGCTGCGGGATAGGCTTAAACTCGCCGCCGCTTCTTCTGATAGTGCCCGCGAGGTCGCGTAGCTTGCTAAGGCTGTCTTGGTCGATCTTGCGGAGTTGAGTTTTAAAATTTTGCGGCGTTATACCTAGCTCGCTAACGAGCGCATTAAAGCGCGGAAGTTGCGAGTATAGCGTGATTTGCTTCGTATCGATGACAAAGAATAGCACGATCAGAGCAGATACGAACAAAACGGCAACCGTGCGGTATGAAAATAGAATTTTGCTCAGCCTCATCGCATAAATGACGCTCGCAAGCGCGGCTAGTCCGCAAAGATATATTCGCTCCGGCGTGAGGCCGTATTCGCCGACGCGCTCTGCGATACCAAGCCACAAAAGCGCGATCGGCGCTACGGCAAGAAGTGCGAAAAAGCGGTAAAATTTCTCCCATCTGCGATGTAGCGACGCCAAAAAGAGCGCCTGCAAGATAAAGCCGCAGGCGAGGTAGTTAAGCACGATGTAGGCCACTCCGCCGCGCGGCAGACCGCTAAATAGCGCGATGCGCACGATATAGGCGTAAAGGATGATCGTATAAAGCGCGAGTGCGGGCGTGAGCAAAAAATATAAAATTTTTTCTAAAAATTGGGCGTTTACGGCTTTCGGCTCATCCTCATTCGCCATAAAAATCCACGAGCTAAGCGCAAAGAAGCAGATTGTGTAAAATTTTTCCTCCGGCGGCCATGGAAACCCGAATAGATACTCAAGTCCGTTAAAAACCAGCACGCAAACGAGCAGAAACACAAGTGCGACGATCGCAGCTAGGGCTAAATTTAGGAGTTTTCGCAGCGCGGCGCGGACGAAGTTTTCATTCTCTTTCAAAAAGCCGTCGCTAAGTAGCAGCACGAAGGCTACTACGAATAAAACTAAAGACTGCGTGCCGTTTGGGTCGTATAAAACCAGCGCAAGCGTACCTACAATCGGGATCAGTGCGGCTGCGGCATAGGCTAGCTTCGCGCGGCGGCAAAGATAGATCGCGATCAAAAATAGAGGCAGATGGAGGTAAATTTCGTGCGAGGTCGTCTCGTTGCTATAGCCCTCTAAAATATAGTTCGGCGAAACGGCGTAAAGTAGGGAAAAAGCGATGATGACGCAGGATTCGATCTTGTGCGCTTTAAAGGTGCGCTTAAAAGAATGGAGCATCTGCACGATGAGAGCTCGGCGCGGCTCGGAGTCCCGGGGCGTGCTGCGCGGGAAGAGTAAATTTATGAAATTAAAGTGCAAATGCGCTCCTTCGGTGATTTGCGGTAAAGCTTGGCGGGCCCCAAGGACTGGAGCCGAAGCGGAGCAGACGCAGCCCCGCTCATATAAAACGCCGAATCCTTCGTGAGCGAAACGGCGCGGCTAAAGGATAAAATTTTAGAAATTTAGACCTTCAAAAGCTCGGCTTCTTTGGCCTTGACTGCGTCGTCGATCTTGCTTGAGTAAGAGTCAGTGATCTTTTGCACCTCGTCGTAGCCCTTTTTAGCGTCGTCTTCGGAGATCGCTTTGTCTTTTTCGAGCTTTTTAATCTCGTCGTTGGCGTCTTTGCGAACGTTGCGGATGCCGATTTTGGCCTTCTCGCCCATCGCTTTAGCTTTTTTGGCGTTTTCTTGGCGTTGCTCGACCGTCATCGGCGGGAAAAAGAGCTTCACGCTCTCGCCGTCGTTAGTCGGATTGACGCCGATATTTGCCGCTGCGATCGCGCTTTCGATCGTCTTTAGCATCGGTTTTTCCCACGGCGTGATTGAAATCGTTACCGCATCGGTCGAAAGGACGGTCGCGACCTGATTTAGCGGAGTTTGCGAGCCGTAATAATCCACGAAAATATGATCTAGGATCGCCACGCTCACCTTGCCGGTACGTAGCGTCGTAAAGTCCTTTTTCAAAGCCTCGATAGCTCGATCGCCGTTTGCTCTTTGCTCTTTGTAGATAGCTTCTAGCATTCAAATCCTTTAAATAAAATTTGCGAAATTATAGCGTTAAAAAAATAAGAATAGCATTTAAAAGCGCGGATTTTGCGCTTTTAAATTTTAAAATTTAGAGTTTATTTGGTTGTGTTTTGATCTGCGGAAGCGGCGCTCGCATTGGTATCGCTTGCGGCGCTTGATGCTTGCGATTCGGTAGGTGCGGCAGTATCGGTCGCAGGAGCTACGGGCGCTTCGATCTTCGGAGCTGTTGAATTTGCCTCGCTACTATTTACTGGACTCGCTTCGGTGCTTGTTGGAGCGAAATTAGACTTTGCGCCGGAATTAGGAATGGACGGCACGCCCGGAACGGCGTTTGGCACGGATTTAGTAGCATTTGCTTCGATCTTTACGCGATCTACGACGGAGGTCTTGGCGTCTTGTTGATAGAAATATGCAAGCACGAGCGTATTTATCACGAATAAAATTCCCATAAATGCCGTAAATTTAGCTAAAAATCCCGCCGGACCCTTTGCTCCGAATAAGCTTTCGTTGCTTCCGCTGTATGCGCCAAGTCCTATGGATGAGCTTTTTTGTAATAAGACCGAAACGGTGATGATGACGGCAAAAACGACCTGCAAAACCAAAAATAACGTAGTCACTATAAAACCTTTTGAAAAAATTGAATTCGCGATTATAATAAAAGATTTATAAATTTTAAGTTAAGAGTGCACCGCACGAAGCGGTGCATAGAATTTAGTCTCTGCTTGCGCCGAAAATTCTTAGCAGCGCAAGGAAGAGATTGTAGATGTTTAGATACATACTCACGGCGGCCATTATAGGTGAGGCATAGGTGCCGTTTATGATATTTTTAGTATCGTAGATGATATACATCGAAAAGACTAAAGCCGAAAACGCCGCAATCGCTAGATCAAGCATAGAGCTTCTGAAAAAGAAATAGTTCAAAAGGCTTAGACCGATAATGGCTATAAGCGATATAAATAGCGGCTTGCCCCACGAATCGAAGCGGGTTTTGGTGTTCATCGCATAAACGGTAAGCGCGCCGAAAACCACTGCAGTAGTTACGAAAGCCTGCGTCACTACGCTGCCTGCGCCTGCTGCGATATATATAGCGATCAGTTTGCCTATAGTAAGACCGGTGATAAAGGTAAATGCAAAAAGCAAAACTAGCGCGATCGTGTTGGCGCCGCGATTTACGGCTGCTTGCATACCAAATATCAGTCCCATCAAAACTATTAGATATACGATCGGATTAAGAGCTAGGCTAATGCCGAAATTCATCGCCACGAAAGCTCCCGCAGTAGCGGCGACCATAGAGGCGGTCAAAAGCGCATAGGTTTCCTTGATGTTCTTAGATATCCGTCCTTGATCCAGCGACGCGTCAGATACTTCGTATCCGTCCGCATAATTTCGTCTGTCATATAGACTCATGTTTGTCTCCTTCTTATGGTTTATGAGCGGGGAGTTTAGCGAAAGTTTGGTAAATATATAATTAAAAATTTCCGAAATTCTATCTATTTATGAAAGTGATATATAATTTCCGACTTTTTTAAGGAGAAAGTATGCCTAGCCAGTTAATAAGCGGAGCTATTAAATTTATGGAAGAAAATTTCGCCGAGCACGCCGAGCTTTTCGGCACTCTCGCGAACAAACAAAAACCCCATACCCTTTTTATCGGATGCTCCGACTCGCGAGTGGTACCGAGCCTGATTACTTCGACGCTTCCGGGCGAGCTTTTCGTCGTGCGAAATATCGCAAATGTCGTGCCGCCGTATCGCGTCAGCGAGGAGTACGTATCCACGACCGCGGCGATCGAATACGCGCTGTATTCGCTAAATATCAAAAATATCATCGTTTGCGGACACAGCAACTGCGGCGGCTGCGCGGCGCTGTTTTACGACGCTAAAAAACTTGAAAAAATCCCGAATGTGGTGCGCTGGCTAAATTTAATGCAGCCGGTGAAGGATCAAATTTTAAAAATTCCAAATTTAAACGCAGATAAGCGTGAATGGATCGCCGAACGGCTAAACATCATAAATTCCATGCAGAATTTACTTAGCTTTCCCGGGATTAAAGAAGCGTATGAAAGCGGCGAGGTTAAAATTTACGGCTGGCATTACGTCATCGAGACGGGCGAGCTGTTTAACTACGACGAAAAAGAGGCGCATTTTACCCTTTTGAACGAGGAAGCGGGGCTATGAAAAAATCGATAATCTGCTTTTTAGCAAGCTGCCTTTTATTTACGCTGGGTGCGGCGGAGGATTCAAATTTAACCAATTTCGTAGAGAGCAATTCGACCGCCGCGAGCGAAACAAATTCTACGGTCGAGCACAATAAAACCGAGATCAAAAAAGAGGTAACGAAAATCCTATCCGGCTCGCTGGGAAGCGAAGACGGCAACAAGAGCGAAGTGATAGATCTAATCGCGGAAAAGGTCGCTAAAACCGAGACTTCGCAGAAAAAAAGCGCAAGCGACGTGACGCTGATTTCGGTCGTGAACGAGATCAAAAAGTTAAATTTACAAAAAAACTCCCTGCTTGCAAGCGGCGATAAAAATGCGAGCAAAAACGAGCTGGACGCGATCGAGAGAAACAAAGCGAAGCTTTTCGATCGCCTGCCTTTTGCTATCACGCAGCAAGATATGGATATCGAAGCGGTGATGTCCTACGCTGAGAATAAAAAGAGCATCCAAAGCACGCTTAAAAGATACGCCAAAAGGCAAAATTCCGCCGAATATATCAACGCGAGCGCGGATCTTGAAAAGATGGAGATGTCGGAGATCTTTTATACTTCGCTTATGAAGATTGAAAATATGTTTGTAAACGGCGCCAATAGAAGCGAGCTGGAGAGCGAGCTAAGCGGTACGATATTAAATTTACAAACGAGGGATTTTTCCAAGCTTGCCGATCTGAAAAATAATCTAAGCAATCAAGGGCAGGTGGACGCCTTAGATGCCAAGATAAACGATTTGAAAAACGATAAGCAGACTTACGACGAGGTGCTTGAATATCTCGCGCGAAATAGCGATCTGCTCGCGACTAACGTAGTTTTTACGAGTCTAAATTTTAAATCGGTGATCGATTATATCAACGATAAAATTCCGTTTAAACTCAGCCACGTAAATTTCGGCAAGTTCATTCTAATCACGCTGATTACGCTGTTTTTCTACTCGCTTCGCAGATTGCTTGCTAACATCATCTATTTCGTATTTAAATTCTTTAATAAAAGCTTTTCTCTGGATAGCGAAACTCTAAAAACGCAAGTAGTAGGCATTATCAAGCGTCCGATGGGTATTTTGCTGATTGCTTATTCGGTCGATATCTGTCTTAGTATATTTTATTATCCGGCGCCTGTGCCGATAAAATTTGCAAATTTATTCTCGATCGTTTACGTGGTGCTTTGGGCATGGCTCGTAATCGAAATCATCGACGGCTACGGTATCGTCGTGCTCGGAAACATCACGAAAAAAGGCGTCAGAAAAGACATTATAAATTTGGTCGTTAAAATTTTATACGTCATCGTAGTCATCATCGCCGCGCTTTTGGTGCTAGAACGCCTTGGCTTTGATATCTCGGCGCTTATGGCGTCGCTTGGAATCGGCGGACTTGCGATCGCGTTTGCGACCAAGGACATTATCGCAAATTTCTTCTCCTCCGTGCTGCTGCTGTTTGATAACTCGTTTTCGCAAGGCGATTGGGTCGTATTGGGCGACGTGGAGGGAAACGTCGTCGAAACGGGCTTTAGAAAGACCACGATCAGAACCTTTGATAACGCTCTTGTTTTTGTGCCGAACTCCAACATAATGGCGCAAAATATTAAAAACTGGAACCGCAGAAAAGTAGGACGAATTTTAAAGCTTACCGTGGGCGTCGAATACGGTGCGAGCGCGGCTCAACTGCGAAAGTGCGTAAACGACATCAGAGAGATGTTAAAAGCGCACCCGGATATCGCGCAGTCTGCCGATACGGCGCTAAATTCTCGCGATTTTAGAATGAGATACAGGCAAAACATGGTCTCTATCGATGATTTGGCTGGCTATAAAAGCACGCTGTTCGTTGCGCTGGACGGCTTTGGGGATTCGTCCATTAATATTTTGGTTTACTGCTTTACAAAGACCGTGGTGTGGGCGAATTTCGTCCAAACAAAAGAAGATATTTTATTTAAAATAATGGAGATCGTGGAGCAAAACGGGCTATCGTTTGCCTTCCCGTCTCAGAGCGTTTATATTGAAAAATTTCCGAAAGTCGAGTATGATAACGACGCAAATTTAAATAAAAATGAGGAGGGCAAAGATGGCTGATTTCGATGATTTCGAAGATGAAGACTTCAATGAGGACGAGTACGAGGACGACGACTTGCTTAGCGGCGAGGAGAACTACGGCTACAACTACGACGAGGACGATTACAGCTACGACGACGAGGACGGATTCAACGATTATAACAATTTCGGCGACGAGGATTATTAGTGTTTAGATCCAGGGCGCTGCCTTTTGATCCGCGCACGAATAAAATCGCGAGCTTGCAGAGTTTGAAATTTCATCACGGCGGGCTTTGCGAGGACTACGTCTCCGCTCTAAATCGAGATATTGCGGACACGCCGATACAAAACGCGGATCTTTTTACGATCATCACGCAGTCGTTCAAGGATACGCGCGGCGAGGAGTGCGATTTTGCGCAAATTTTAAAGCTCTATCGGATCTGCCTAGGTTTTAGCCGTATTTTTAACAACGCCTCTGAAATTTACAACCACGATTTTTACTTCGACTGCATCGCGCAGCCAAGCGAGCCTAGCGGCGAGCTCGCGGACGCTTTAGCGCAGGCTTTCGGCGGGATGGAAAATTTTAAAAGCGAGTTTTTAAAGCGCGCGCTGGGGCTTTTTGGCAGCGGCTGGTGCTGGCTCGTGTGCGATGAGCGCGGTGCGAATTTAGAAATCATCGCGACGCAAAATGCGAACACGCCGATTGTGCATGGTAAAATTCCGCTTTTAGCCTGCGATCTTTGGGAGCACGCCTATTATGCCGATCATCAAAATGCGCGCAA
>ERZ772917.1575-NODE-1575-length-12831-cov-4.796493_pt1 | contig 12831 bp, 14 predicted proteins | sample MGYA00511187_ERZ772917 | MGnify/ENA primary metagenome ERZ772917 (study PRJEB29015, sample SAMEA2737925) | human oral metagenome | biome: human oral; feature: human-associated habitat; material: dental | place: China | collected 2012 ... | reverse complement strand
GGACGCCAAGATCGCCTGCGCGAAGAAGCTCTTCAACGAGGCGAGCACGACGGGCGTGAGGTATCACGAGGTTACGAACTACGGCGACCTGCTGGCATTGGTCAGTGGAGAGATGGACTAATGGCTGGGCCGTTATTCACAAGGGTTGACAGGCCAGCTGGCAAGCTCGTCAGCGACGACGACCCGAAGGTCTACGTCGCCAAGTACCGCGCCGCGCTCGGCGATGCCGCGTACCGCACCTCATACGAAGAGAACGCCTTGCCCTACGGCTTCGAGGACATGGACTACCTCGAATTCCTCAGGCAGAGGCGCGTGCTCATGTCGAAGATGATGAAGTGGTGGCGTCGAGAGCATTGCCCCGATAAAAGGAGATGGCCAAAGGGAATCACCCTCGAGAAGATCATCGCCGACTGCTTCCCGGAGGACTCTTCACTCTACGAAGAGCTGATGATTGGGGTGATGGAGAACATCTTTGACTCGTTGTCCGAAGAGCTAGGGGACGGAGGGGTGCCCGGTGTCGTCGACCCCGCTCTTCCGACGAACAACCTGGCTGCGAGCTATACGGAGGAAGACTTCAGGAGCTTCGTCGAGGGCCTTGGAGAGTCGCTTCGGATTCTCCAGGACGAGGGCTCCAACAACGACTCCTGGAAGAAGGTGCTCGGGAATCGCTTTCCCTCCGGAAGCGACCGCGCGGGCAGCAGGGCTCTGGCGAAAACCGTTTTCTCGATCCAGCAGGCCCTGAGCGTCCCCCATAGGCAGAGTCCTCCCTGGCCCTTCACCAAACGGAGGCCGGGAGTCGTCGTGGTCGTCGCGGACGTCACCTTCGAGGACGGCCATACCGAGCGAATCTCGAGCAGCGGGAGGACGATTCCCAAGGGGTGTCAGATTGACTACTGTGCCCTCCGTTCGAAGGGGCTCCAGTCGCTCACGGCAAAGTGGCTGGTTGTCAACACCGGCGAGGAAGCGTATGCAGCCGGGTGCCCGAGGGGTGAGTTCGAGGACTTGAACCTAGAAGGCGGAGGGCGCCATGAGAGTACGGCATATTCCGGCCGCCACTGCGTGCAGTGCTTACTCATAAAGGGAGGACGCTGCGTGGCGCGCAGCAAGGAGTTTTTCATCATCGTCGAGTGAGACGTTCGCCCAGTGGACGTGTGACATCCCGTCCCCACAAGTGTTAGGGGTGCCTGCGTGTGCGGGATGGGCGGCGGAGGGGCTTGGCCTCGGCCGCGTGCCCTCACAGCGCCTGACCTGCACAAATCCTACACAAAAGGAAGCGCTCCCCTGGTGGGGAGCGCTTCCGACGCCTCGGCTGCAGCCACATGGCTACGACTGCCACGCCCCGCGCACGTGGTGGATGCGCACGCGCGGCTCCGTGGCGCTCATGCACACGCCCACGACGTCGAAGCGCAGCCGCTCTGGCAGGGCCTCCCCGGACAGCAGCGCGCGCCCTATGCACAGGGCCGCCCCGTGGGCGCGCACGTCGTCGTCGATGAGCGCCTCGAGGTCGCCGATGGTCATGCCAAAGGCCTCGGCGGGCACGGCCATGACGGCGACGGTCACGGGCAGGTCTCCCTCTCGGCAGGCAAGGACGTCGGGGTAGGGCGTCTCCTCGAAGTGCGTGAAGCCCACGTGCGACAGCGCCTCGCGGGCGAGCTCCGCGCAGTCGGCGAGGTAGTCCCCCGTGACGGGCGCGGTGGCGTCCCAGCGCTGGCAGGCGGCGGCGGTCGGCTCGGCGGTTGCGGTGGTCTCGTTCATGGTTGCCCCCTTCGGACGGGTGAGGGTCGGCCTGTCCTCCCCTCGGTCGACGCCAAAAGGGCAAGCGGAGGGGGTCGTGGGGGCCCGTTTGCGGGCGGGGCGCGGCCCCCTCGCCCTCAGGAGCGCCTGGCGAAGTGGGCGGGCGTAAGGGTGCCTGCCCGCCCGCGCAGCCTGTGCCACGCTGGCGGCAACCGAGGGGCCTGGGGTCGCGCTCGCGGCGACCGAGGGGCCTGAGGTCGCACTCGCAGCTCGTGCCAGCCGGGTTTTCGACGGCGCGGCGAGGATAGGGGATCCGCACAAATCCCCGGCGCAGCCGGGGTGTCGGAAACCCAGAGCACCGGCCCGCTTGCGGGCCGCGTCCGCGCGGCGAGTATTTGCATCTCATGCATGGGCTAGGGGCTTGGTCTGTACCGTTTGGCTGAATACTATTGTCGTGTTTTAGAAACATGTAACTTAAAGTTGATAACATGTTATTCGGATGCTATCCTGCCGCATGAAAGGAGGAGCTATGACGAATGCGGAACTAAGAGACGTGATGGTTCACCGGCTGAGGGAGAACCTTCCCTCTATCCGAAAGATCGCCGGTTGGTCGGGGGGCGACCTCGGTGACATGCTGGGCCTGTCGCGTCAGAGCGTGAGCAAGCTCGAGACTGGGACCTCGACTGTTACCGTCGCCCAGTACATCGCCATTCGGCACCTGCTCGATGCATGGATTGCTCGCCATCCAGAGAACGAGACGCTTTCCCGTTTGGTTCCGCTGCTGCTCGACGACCTGAGAATCTGGGGCGAACCGTACCTCAAACTCAGGTTGGTAGCGCAGACGATAGCAGCTACGGCCGCGGATGGCGTTTCGCGTGACGCCGCCGGTGCGTTCGCCACCGTATTGCTTGATGAATGGGAGGGCCCCGCGAGGGAGTATTGCTATGCAAAACTGGGTGACCCGGCGATTGCCGAGAAGCTTGGAGTGACGGCTGAGACGGAGCCGCTGGATTGGACGGAGGTGGCGCTTGCCGCTAGGAGGAGGAAAAATGGGTGACGCGAAGAGCAAAAGCTCGACCGAGCTAAGTTATACCGAGAATAAGGTCGAACCTGCCGAGCACGCGATAGCAGACATGAGGGGGTTCGTCGAGGAGACGCTTATATTGTCGGATGATGTAGCCCATCAAAAGTACGTTGACGTCATCATGGAAGACAATCGTCTTTCCGCAGAGGAGAGGGCGAGCTTTTTCGAGCGGGAACAGGCGCGCTTCCAACGACAGGTCGCCGAGAACGTCAGCGTATTGAACAAGGCACAGCGCAAGCAATCGTTGATTGTATTGCTCCTTACCCTGGGTTTAGGTATTGTCTCGAGACTTGTAGAAGCAGACTACGGTGGGCTGGCATTGAGTCGAAGTACCACGTCGTCAGTCTCGAGTGGTAATAGGAAGTCCCTGAGTGGGGCTTGCGTTGCAGCATAATCTTCGCGGTCTTAGGGGTGCCTGAATGACAGCAAGGCGGTACAAGGGGTAGATGGACTACCAGTGTGACATCGAGGAGACGGTGGGGTGGTTCGTCGGCCACGCGGTGCCGGACCCGGCGCCGGGCTGGGAGACGCGCCCGTGGCGCGTCGAGGAGATGGGCCGCACCGAGGACCGCGGCTTCTGGTGGAGGGTCGCCGTGGACATCCTCACGTCGGTAAGGGGCATGGAGTGCTGGCTCTCCTTCAGGGTCGTCGAGCCCGGCGACGCGGAGAGGGAAGTCTACGTGGACGAGGTCCACGCGGTCCGCTCCGGGCGCGGCGACCTGGACTGCGAGGTGTACGTCTGGGACGACCACGAGGACATGTGGGTCACCGCCCCGGACGACGACGAGGACAAGTAGCCCCGATTCTCAGTAGACGCCAAGGTCGCCCGTGGAGAGGCGTATCGAGAGAGACTCGGTGTCTACGTGGTCGACGTTCCTTCCAAGGACCCTCCCCGCGTCGTCACGGATGGTCATAGTGAGGGCAATGCCCCGTTCGGCAAGCGCCTGCGCGGCAGATAGGCACGGGGCGAGATTCTTGTCTACCTTGACGGTGATGCCGTCGTCGCTCCACAGCGTGACGGAGGCGTTTCCCGCTGCCTGCTGGGCGGTCGCGGAGAGGCAGAGCGCGAACTCGCTTGCCCCATATGACAGCTCGTCGATATGACCGCCGACCTCGGCGAGGATCTCCGGCTCGAGGTCCACCACCATCTCGACCGTCCTCCCGGCCCACGCGTCGGTTATCAGGGCGTCCATGTCTCCGTTGGACACGACGCGCCTGCCTGGGGAGGGCCTCTCCATGACCTCCCAGCCGCCGACGTCGTAGCGCGGGTCTGACAGCCTGGTCTGCGCCAGCGCGCGGGGTCGGCGCGCGGGGTCGGCGCCTTTGCCCTTGTGCTTCGCCACGTCGGCGCGGGCGGCACGCTGCCGTGGCGGCACCCCCGGTTTCCTCGAGGGGGAGGTGTCCCTGGGGATGATCTCATCCACGAACGGGGTTCTCTCGCCCTCGGGCCGTACGAGCACGAGCTCGTCTCTGGCGCGGGTGATGGCCACGTAGAAAAGGCGACGTTCCTCCTGGTGGGTGGCGGACGAGTCCTTGGACCTGTCGAGGACGTTGGGCCTTGTCGAGGGGAAGATGCCGTCGACCGCATCCATGACGACGACCCTGTCGAACTCGAGCCCCTTCGCGGAGTGAACGGACGAGAGGGTGAGTCTGCAGCCATCCTCCGGGATGGCGGGGTTCTTGAAAAGCTTGTCGAGGGCGTCGAGCCTTGCGAAGAGCCCGTCGAAGTCCGACTCCCTCTCCGCGAGGTCCCGGAGTATGTCGAGCTTGGTGGTGGACTGCCCGTGCTCCTCGAGGTACTCCCCGTATCCGCCGCCAGCGAGGGAGGTGAGCGCTGCGGCGGGGGCCGTGTCCGACAGACCCCTTATGAGGGATCCGAACCTCTCGGCGTTCTCGGTGTCCCTCTCGACCTCCCACGGCTTCCTGTAGCCGGACATCTGCGCGACGAGGGCCTCGAGTATGCTGGGGCCACCCCTCCGCGACCTTCTTACCGCCCACTCCGCATCCCTCTTCTTGAGGAAGCAGCTCGCCTTGTGGTAGACCCTCATGAACGCCTCGCCGTCCCAGGGGTCGCGCGCGAGCGCGACGAAGCCCCTGACGTCCCTCACGACGGGGGAGTCGAAGTAGGTCCTCTTGCCCTTTCGCAATCGGAAGGCGACGCCCTCCCTAAGCAGCCTGTCCACGAGCGGGATTGCCGCGTCGTTGTCGCGGTAGAGGACGGCGGTCTCGCGGTTCCCGTCGCGGACGAGGTCGAATACGGCCCGCCACTGGTCTGTCCTTGACTTTGCGGGGAGCGCTCGCAAGGTGGCCCCGCCGCCCCTGTCTGCGCTCATGCCCTTGTCGAAGCGGCCCTTGTTGCGCCTGATGAAGCTGGACGCCGCGGCAACGATCTCCTCGCCCGAGCGGTAGTTCCGCTCCATCTTGATGGTGAAGGCGTTGGCGTAGACGTATTTGAAGTCGAGCAACGCCTTGGGGTACGCGCCCCTGTACCCGAAGATGCTCTGGTCCTCGTCGCCGACCACGAAGACGTTGCCGCCCCTGCCTGCGATCCGATAGATCAGGTTGTGCTGGGCCTTCGAGGTGTCCTGAGCCTCGTCGACGCACCAGTAGCGGAAGCGCTCGTGCCACGAACGCCACAGCTCTCGGTCGTTGTCCAGCGCCTCGAAGGCGAGGAGGATCTGGTCGTCGAAGTCCATGAGCCCGCGCCCCTGCAGGCCGCTTTGGTAGAGGCCGAGTATCTTCGCGAACCCCTCGGCGCCCGCAGAGATGTCGGCGATGGCGTTCTCGTCGCCTAGGAGCATCATGTTCTTCACGTACGAGATCGCGGTCTCGACGTCGGTGAGGTCGCCCTCGCTGACGTAGGCGTTGCGGACCTTCCTGCATGCCTCGAGCAGGAGTCTCCTCGTCGCCTCTTTGTCCACGCTCCTGGGCGTGGTGCCGAGGCGGAGGCATCCGTCCTCGTAGACCCTCTTTGCGAGCGCGTTGATGGTGCAGAAGGTGATTCTCTCTGCGACATTGGGGCTGCCGAACCATGCGGCGAAGCGGCTCCGCATCTCCTCTGCTGCAGCCGTGGTGTAGGTGATGCAGGCGATGGTCTCCGGCCTTATCCCCCGCTCGAGCGTGAGGTACCCGAGCCTAGCCACGAGCGTGGTGGTCTTGCCGCTCCCGGGGACGGCGAGGAGCAGCGTCGCGCCGCGTACCGTCTGTGCGGCGCGCTCCTGCTGCCGGTCGAGCCGCACGTCGTAGCGCGCCTTGAAGCTGAGGTAGGACTTGTTCGGCTCAAGCGGCCTCATCTCCGGCGCCTCGCAGGCTCCGTCACGGAGGCCGACGTGGGACAGGAAGTCGTCCGCGCTCATCCACCTCTGTGCATCGAAGGACTCGAAGCCGCCCGGGGAGACGTTCTGCGGCCTCACGATGCAGGCGCCGCCCTCGGCGTCCCTCAGCTGGAAGAAGAGGTCGACGTTGCCCCTCTCGAGGTCGTAAGCCCTGAAGGCCTTCCCCGGGTTCTCCCATGTGAAGGCGGGTCGTGCGCCTCCGGTCTCTGAGATAAGGCCGTCCCGGAACTGGTCGCGCAGGTCGTAGAGCCACACGACCTTGTACCCGAGGTCCTGGTAGAACGTGTTGCGGTCGTTGAACTGCTCGGGGCGCAGCGCGCTCCTCTGGAACTCGACGACGGTCCTGCCGGTGAGGACGTCGGCTCTGTGGCGGATGTCGCCGAGTTCGAGCGTGACCTCGCGGTTCTCCTTCGGGAAGCGCTCCTGCCAGGAGTAGTGCCAGTCCGACTCGTCGTAGCCGCGTGACCACGTGTCCGAGCATGACTTCTCGCCCTTGTGGGCGAAGTGATGCCTGCGGATGCTGCCTCTCTTGGGGATGAGGGGCGTGCCGCACACCGGGCAGAAGTAGTCCGTGTTGCTTGCTGCGTCATCCACATGGACGCGCAGGTCGTGCGGGCCGAGTGCGAAGGTCAGCATGGAGCCCTGCCCCCTTTCAAGTGCGACTTCTCAATTATATGCGAAGCCGCCGACAACAATGGGTGTCTTATCGTCCTCCCGTCGTTGCCTGGGGCTGGGTGGGCGGGCGTATCGAGAACCCGCGCTCCCGCGCGGACACCGGTCCCGCCGCCGCGCCCATGGCGAACCCCCATGAGCCATGCGGCGGCGGTGCGCGCTGGGGCATGGCCAGCGCGTCGCCCTCGCGGCTCCGTCTCCACGAAACCGCACATGGGGAGGGGTGTCCCGCCCCTCCCCGGCGTGGCCTGCCCGCTCGGCGCTACGCCTCCAGCGCCCGCATCCTCCAATCCCTCGGCGCGTGGTAGCCCACGCCGCTGCACCAGTCCCTCAGCACGCGCCGCTGCTCGGCGGTCACCTGCCTGTTGTGGCTCCGGAACGCCTGACGGATTCGCCCGTCGCGCACCTCTACGGTGACGAGCGGGACGTCGGGGCTGTCGGCGCGGCGCATGAGCCAAATCTCGGTGTCGCCCCGCGCGTACAAATCTCGGTGTCGCCCCGCGCGTACTTGTCTATGAAGCCCGCCACGCAGTTGCTCTGGGCGTTGGCCTCGTCCAGCATCTCCTGCACGCTGGCGGCGGGGCGGATGATGTGGCCGTCCGACTCGAACGACCTCCCGTCCAGCTCGGCGGCGCGGCGGGCTATGGCCTCGTCGCTGGCTTGGTGGCGGCGCAGCTCGCGCTCGTGCTCCATCTCGCGGGCGATGGCGGCGAGGTTGGCGGGGTACCTGTCGGTGACGCCCCCGCGCACGTCCTGCTGCTCGCACAGGCAGTCCGCTCACACCTGAAGGTTGTAGGCGCGCCCGTGGCGGGTCATGGCGGGCACCTCCAGCAGGTGCAGGGCGTACCCGCACGCGCGGCGCGGCTCCACGGCTATGTCGTGGTACGCGAGGGTGCGCAGCGCCATCGAGAGACGCGGCAGGAAGTCGGCCATGGTGGTGTCGGGATGCCCCGCGCATGCGTCGAGGTAGCCCCTCAGCAGCTCGCGCGTGAGGTCGCGTCCCCACCCCTCCACGAGGCGGCTCACGTGCATGCGGTCGCGGAAGCACTCGGCGTACGCGAAGTCCCGCCCCTCGCCCCTAAAGCCCGTGAGCCTGAGCGCGGCGCTCAATGCCTTCCGCGCGTGTGCGTGGCCGACGGCTGGCTCGACCATGCGCCACACGGGGTTGACCTGCTCCCACGTGCCGCAGAGGTTCCAGCGGGCGCTGCCGCCCATGCGCGAGGCCGCCCACGGCTCCACGCGCACCATGTCCCTCTTGCACATCTCTAGGAAGTCGTCGCAGCCCATGAGCGACACCACGGCGGCGCGTCCGCGCGAGTCGTACTCGTGGAGCGGGCGGGCGCTCCACGGCGGGGTGAGGGCGTCGCCCGTGGCTCCCTTGCAGAAGCTGCCGAGCCGCGCGGCGGTGAGCTGGTGGCGGCTCCCCGTCCTCTCGTCCAGCACGTAGCACTGCTCCTGCGTGGCGAGCATCACCATGAGCTGGCTGCGGTTGCCGAGCCTGCGGCGGAACGCGCAGTCCGCGCCGTCCGAGAGCACGCGCTCCCACTCGGGGGCAGGCTGCTCCCGCTTGGCCTTGGGCGCGTCGCGCTCGATGTCCCCGTGGACGATGAGGCTGCGCACGTCCACCTTCTCTTCGATGCCGAGGTTGAGCGTCAGCTGGGTCTGCATGTCGTGTCCTCCCGTCTGGTCAGGCGGGGGAATCCCCTTCGGTCCCCCTGGGGGCGGGCCATGCAAGTCGGCGCGACACGGGTGGGCTGGGCAGTCGCGCCGACGTCACCGGGAGCGGGATGTGGGAGGGGCCCGCGACGGTGTGCGAGGCTTGCCCGCAGGGGGTCCGAAGGGGATGGGTCAAAACCAAGCCTTTGGGCGGGGTGATGGGGCGGCGGGCCCCGCCCGGCGGGGCGTCGCGTTCACGGGGTAGAATTCTGGAGACGGTCCAATTTGGCGAATGCAGCGGAGGCGAAGGTGACCGGACTCTACGAGCCCACGAGGGACGACCTGTGGTTCCGGCGGGCGCTCATGGCCGACCCGGAGACCATGTCGTACAGCGACGCCTGAGGCGGGACCATAGCGTTCCCAGAGGATGAGTGGGACGACTGGTACGACTGGTGGGTGGCCTGCAACGACGGCGAGAGGTTCTACCGCTACCTCGTGGACGCCGAGGGCGGCGGGTTCGTCGGCGAGGTCGCCTATCGCTACGACGAGACGGAGCGGATGCACCTCGCCGATGTCATAGTCCTGGCGTCGGAGAGGGGGCGAGGCCACGGCAGTGAGGGGCTCCGGCTCCTCTGCGAGGCCGCGAGGGAGAGGGGCGTCGCCACGCTGTGGGACGACATCGCCCCAGACAACCCCGCAATCGCGCTGTTCCTGGAGCAAGGCTTCGTCGAAGACCACAGGGACGACGAGGCCGTCTACCTGCGCAAGGACCTGTCCTAGGGGTTCCCGCGCCAGTCCGTCTTCTCCTCGGGCGCGCCTGCTCACAAGCCCCGGTCGGCCTCCCGAAGCGGGCCGGTGGCCGCCGGGGGGCTATGCCATGGCGATCCTCGAGACGAGCGCGTTGGCCCACTCGACCGCCTCGCCGACGTCCCGGATGACCGCCAAGCCCTCGGCCAGCGCCCGGTACTGCTCGTCCCATCCCTCGTGGGCCACGACCGTCGGCGGCCAGGCCTGCCCCTGCCTGTAGGCGAAGAGCCGCTCGCACGTGCGCCTCGTCGCGGCGAGGTCTATGTCGCTGTTCGAGAACACGACCTGCAGGTCGACGAGGTCGCGCACCCTGTCCCCCGCTCCGGTGACGGCATGCAGCTTCTGGGCCACCTGGTGCTCCAGCGGCATGAGCGGCGCCCGCCCCGGGCTGGGGAAGCCGAGCGCCGCGAATGCCGCGGCGGCGTCCTCGAGGTCGACCCAGTCTGCGGCGCCCGCGTCGCCTATCTCGTCATGTCCCACCTCAAGCGGGACCGTGCACCACGGCTTGCCGAGGTAGGCGAGCCGGACGTCGAAGGGCCGCATGACGTACTCCTCCGGCACGTCCCTCGGGTGCGCGGGCTCCTTGGGGACGACCCGTCCCGTGAAGCCCTCCCAGCCGCGGGCGAGCGCCGCCCCGAGGAGCTCGGCGTAGGCTGCGGGGTCGGTGGCCGTCGCGGTGTCGAGGTCGGTGGTGTAGCGCGTCCGGGCGTTGCCGTAGCGCATCTTGATGGCGCTCCCGCCCTTCACGACCCCGTCGGGCAGCATCCTTGCGACGACGGCGTTGGCCATGAGCGTCCGCAGCCTCACGTAGGCGGCCTGGTCGCCCCCGCACTCCCTGCGGATCGCGTCGTCGAGGTGGCGCATGCTGTTCGGCCTCTTCGCGGTCATGCGAGCTCCCCCCTCAGTTCGTCCATCTCCTCGCCGGTTATGTACCCCTCGCGTCGGGCCGCCTCCGCGGCCTCGCGCGCCCGCTCGCGCCCGAGCCTCGGCGCGGCGGCGCGGATGGCGTCGGCCGCGCGCTGGCAGCGCACGCCCTCGTAGTGCGTGGCGTCCCCGCCCTGGCGCATGCCCAGCACGGTGACGCCCTCGCCGACGTCGCGTCTGACCCTTTTCGGGGAGGCGACCCAGATGCGGGTGGGGTCGGTGGGGACGAGGCCCAGCAGCGCGACGACGGACTCGCCCCAGAGGTAGGCGCCCTCGCCTGCGGCCTTCACCGCGATGGCGTAGGGGGCGGCTTCCTGGTGGGGCCAGACGGGCATCCGGTAGACGCCTCGGGCGACACGCACGAGCTTGCCGCGTCGCTCCTGCTGCACCATCTCGGCGTTGGAGATCCCGATCCAGCGGGCCTCCTCGGAGGTGACGAGTCCGAAGTCGTCCACGTTCGCGTATATGTCATCGATGATCGCCATGGCAGAAGTATATCGTATTTGAATTATTTTTGACACCATTATTTTCCCTGCCTGAGGCGGCCGCCGTGCCTCGCCCCCGTCGCCCGCGTCCCCTACGGCAGGCAGCCCTTCTCCCTGAGCTCTTGGAGCACCGTGAGCCTGTGCACGCGGATGTTGCGGCCCACGTAGATGTGGGGCAGCGCCGCGCAGATTTCGTACGACTTGCTCTTGCCCACGCCGAACACCTCTGCGATGTCCCTGGGAGAGAGCCACTCGGGCCTGTCCACCAGGGGCGAGCTGTCCCTGAGCGAGCTGGCCCTCGTCGCCTGCTGTGTTGTTATGGCCATCTTCTTTCACGGGTCGTCGTTACGGCCACGAAGATACCTTTCGGGCTGGTGTGGTCGTACTGCCGTGCGATGGCCGGGAGGCCCTAGGCGGCCCTTGGGGGCCGTGTCACGAAACCCCCACGCCCGCTGCCCTCTCCGCCATCGCGCTGGCGACCACCTCCGCCGCCCTACGGCGGGCGGACGGGTCGGCGCTGGCGTAAACATTGAGCGTCACCGTGGCGTCCGCGTGACCCATGAGGGAGGAGACGGTCTTCACGTCCACGCCGCGCGCGATGAGGAAGGTCGCGTAGGTATGGCGAAGGTCGTGCAGGCACACGCGCGTCCCCGCCGTCCCCACCAGGTCGAGCGCCTTCGCGAGCGCGGAGAACTCCTTGCCCAGGCGCGATGGGAGGTACCACCTCTCGTTGCCGAGGACGTACCACCCCGCGAGCTTCGCCTTGCCCACGGCAGGGAGCAGCGCGTCGTGTTTCGCCCTCAGGCGCCTCGCGAGGTCGGGCTCGAGCGGCACGTCCCTGCGGCTGCTCGCCGACTTCGGGGCCTTCTCGTAGGTCTTCCCGTTAGCCTCGGTCACGGCGTTGCGCACGCGGATGGTGCCCTCCGCGAAGTCGACGTCGCGCCACCTGAGGCCGCAGATCTCCTCGCGCCGCAGGCCCGCCGAGAGGCCGAGCCTCACTCCGAGCGTGAGCTCGCTGTCCACCATGCCGTCGAGGGCGCCGAGCAGCTTCCGGCGGCCCTCGTCGTCGAGCGCGTTGGGCTCGCGCCTGCGCCTCTTCGGTGCCCTCACGGACTTGGTGAACGGGCTCCTCCCCAGCGCCCCTATCTCGACCGCGTAGGAGAGCGCCTGCTTGAGGAGCCGATGGTCCTTCGCCACGGAGTCGGAGCAGAGCCCGTCCTCGTTCAGGAGCTTATCCTGCCAGTCGAGGATTATCTCTCCGGTGAGCTCGTCGATCCTCCTGCCCGCGAGGTGCCTGCTGGCGTGCTCCGCCGAGGCCCTGTGCCCCGCCGCGGTCGTCTTCTCTATCTGCCCCGAGCTCTCCAGCCCGTCCACGAACCTGCGCAGGAACCCCTCGACGGTCATGTCCTCCTCGGGCAGCGGCGCCAACCCGGGCGAGTCGGCTGCCTGGGCGGCGTGCTCGAGCTCCTCCTTGATCTCGTCGGCTCTCTTCTTCGCCGCCCTCCTGGAGGTGGCCTTGAAGCTACGCGAGACCTCCTTCCACTTGTCCCCGTCCTTGTAGTAGAAGCGCGCCTGCCACCTTTTGTCGCCGCGCTCCCGGATGCTCGCGTTCGAGTACCTCATATCCCGCTCCCTCTCCGTCTGACCGGAAGCCTGACCGGAAGATGGCCGGGGCTTGACCGGAAGAGCCGAATCCTTGTCGGTTGGGACAATACCCCGCGGAATCCTCGGGTGCTCGCGTATCCGCAGGTCACAGGCCGAATCGGTACTTGACGTCCAGAACGGGAAAGATTACATTCCACCAGTTGCATTGTTTTGGGACCGAGAGGTCGCTGGTTCAAATCCAGTCGTCCCGACCAGAAATCGCAGGTCAGAGGCTTCAGGCCTCTGATCTTTTTCTTTACCCACGCTTCTTCTTAACCGGAGGCATAGCCGTTTTGAGGCTCTTCGGGGTTTTTGGTGGGTAGCACGGGCTAGGACGGACGGTCCCGAGAACCCCGAGCGGCTCCTTGGGCTACCATCCTGTGGCCGTGCCGTGACGGACCACGGAGGTTGCCGATGCGCCGGGACGCGAGGATGCTGGCGGCGCCCCTCGGGCGCCCGGTGGGGCTGGGCGAGGCCTGGGAGGTCTTTA
>ERZ772917.1571-NODE-1571-length-12860-cov-53.777587_pt1 | contig 12860 bp, 11 predicted proteins | sample MGYA00511187_ERZ772917 | MGnify/ENA primary metagenome ERZ772917 (study PRJEB29015, sample SAMEA2737925) | human oral metagenome | biome: human oral; feature: human-associated habitat; material: dental | place: China | collected 2012 ... | reverse complement strand
ATCGTGAGCGCGACGCGGAGACGACCGCCATGGCCGAGGCCGAGGGGTGGAGGGTGCTCCGCATCTGGGAGCACGTCCCCCCGGAGGAGGCCGTTCAGCTCGTCGTCCGGGAACTCGGGGATCCGGGGTCCGCAGCCCGGGAGCGGGAGGAGTGAGGCGAGTCCTGCACGCCGGCCGGTCTCAACGGCTGTCGCGGACTGGGAGTGAGGGGAGCGGGGGGGAGACGGGGCCGACGCGCGCCTCGCCTTCCTCGCCGAGACGCGCATTTCGCACTCGAGAACGACGGTTGGAACTGCACTCTCGAGTGCGAAGTGCACGTTTCGGCGCCGGGGCGTCCAGGGGGCCGAGTGGGCCGGCGCCGCGGTCCGCGAGATCGTCGGGTAACCGCCGAGCACGTCACTTGACCCGCGAGCACGTCTGCTAGGGCGTGTTGCGTAAGTCGGGTGGGGGCGGCGTGGCGTGCCGGGCGGGGCGAGGCCCTCGGGGTATCACGGGTGGTGTGAAATCGAATCGCGATACCGGCGAAGGCCTCGGATGACGAGTATAGACGCATCCGCCCGCCATGATCTGACCGATGCCCAGTGGGCGCTGCTCGAGCCCCTGCTGCCCGCCCCTCCGGTGCGGGGCAGGCCCCGCCGCTACCCGCTGCGCGCCATGATCGACGCCGTGCGGTGGCGCACCCGGGTCGGGGCGCCCTGGCGCGACGTGCCGGCCCGCTACGGGCCCTGGTGGAGGGCGTACGCCCTGTACCGCGCCTGGCAGTTGAACGGGGTGTGGGAGCGCATCGAGGCGGCCCTGGTCGCCCGGGCCGACGCCGCCGGGAAGATCGACTGGCGGGTGTCGGTGGACTCCACCGCCGTGCGCGCCCACGTCCACGCCGCCGGGGCCCGCGGGGACAGCGTCGAGCGCGTGGAGGGGGAGCCGGACGACCACGCCCTGGGACGGTCCCGGGGCGGATGGGGCACCAAGATCCACGCCGCCGTCGAGGCCGGCCTCGGAGTGATGTCCCTGCTGCTCACGGCCGGGCAGGCGGGGGACTGCCCCATGATGATCCCCGTGCTGGAGGCGATCAGTGTCAAGCGGCCCGCCCGCGGACGGCCCCGCACCCGCCCGGACCGGGTTCTGGCGGACAGGGCCTACTCCTCCAGGGCCAACCGGGACTGGCTGCGCGCCCACCACATCCGCGCCACGATCCCGGTCAAGGCCGACCAGGCCGCCAACCGCCGCCGACGCGGCGGCGCCGGGGGCAGACCGCCCGCCTTCGACCCCGACGTCCACGAGGACCGCAACGCCGTCGAGCGCGGCTTCAGCCGCCTCAAGCACAACCGCGGCCTGGCCACCAGGTACGACAAGCTCGCCGTCCGATACCGGACCACCACCCGCATCGCCGCCATCGACCACTGGCTCAAACGACTTACATAACACGCCCTAGGAGCGGGAGCGCGATCTCGAGGGCGTCCCAGATCAGTCTCCGTCGGGCGGGCTGGGGGGGAGGCTCCGCCGCCGAGCAGCTGGTGGGCGCGTCCCTAAGGAGGTTCCAGAGAATCAGCAGTAGGTTGACCGCCACGGTGATGATCAGCCCGCAGAGCGCCACCATCGCGCAGGCTCCGATCGCAGCGGGGATGCCGCCGTTCATGATTGTCATCGCTTTTCCTTTTAACCGCCTCTGTTCAGCGGCTCCGCTCCTCGGTGGGAGGCTTCGCCTTTCGTCTCTTGTAGTGGACGGAAGGGCCCCCAGTCGTCGCTGGCCGGGGCGCTCGCGGCCCGGGCCGGACTCGCGGAAAGCCTCCGGGGCCCACCGGGCGGCCTGGAAAGAGGAGGCTGCGGCCAGTAATCATCAAGATGATTACTGGCCATGTCAGGGGTTCGTGTCAATAGCCGGCGGCCACCGCGACGGAGGCTTCCGCTTTGGTTTTTGTTCCCATCGGCGTCCCCTCAAATTGTGGTTGGCCTCGCACGATGCGGACGCCGATCGTGGTGCGCGCCGGACTTGATCCGGTCGCTCCCGGGGCTCATGGGTCCCACTTGAAGTATCCGTCGGAGGCCTTGTCCCGCCAGTCCTCCCAGTAAATGGGGCGCGGGGCGTTGCGCTCCAGTTGCCGCTGGTACTCCTCGTTGCGGCGCTGCCTCTCAGCGGCCCATTCGCGCCACAGCTCCTGACCAGCGAGCCGGTACTCTTCCGGGTGCTTCACCACCCGGTAGCAGACGCGCTCGAAGTGGTACCGGGCGGGCGGCACCCGGTTCTTGGTCTTCCTCCGGGACTGCCATCCCTCGGGGATATCTGCCTGAAGGCCGAGTACGCGCATGGCGCAGCCGGTCAGGATGGAGTAGTTCCTGGGTCGGTCGAGGCTGCGACTAGGTCCGTACCAGAGCGCGGCCGCCGTGGTGGCCACGTCTTCATCCCAGGCGTCCCATGAGCCGTCGTTTCGGCCCGGCAGGTGCGGGTTCTTGCGTGCTGCCCGTCGAGCGCGGCGCTCGGCCTCCTCGGCCGCACGGGCTGTCTTCTTCTCAGCGGTCATTCGCCGCTGCTCGGCGCGCCAGGCCCGCTCCTCGGCCTCCTGGCGGGCCAGTTCGATCCGCCGCTCCCGCTCGCGCTCGGCGGCGCCCTGCGCGGCCATGGCAGCCAGGGCCTCCCTGACTCCGGGCGCCATGTCGGCGTCCGTCCCGATATTCATTTCCTCCTCCTCTCCTCCCCGTCCTGGTTTCAGAGGCCGGGGCCGTCGCCGTCGCCCCTGTTCATCGCCGCCCGCCGCATGTTCTGCTCCTCGAAATATCCGAACCGCCCGTACTCCGGGCTCATGGACCGCCAGACCGCGTCCGCCCTGGCGAGCCACCGCTCTGCCATGGCCCGGGCCTCGGCGGCCGTCCCTATCCGGTCGCTCACGTACTTCACCCCGTCGCCGGGGATCCGGGCGGTCGCCTTGTGCTCGTGGGTGCCGTCGCCGTTCACCCTCACGTCCGCCCCACGGCGGAAGGCGCGGTCGTCGGCGGCCCGCCGCTCCCTCCAGTCCTCCGACTGGCGGGTCGGGTCCACCGCGTCGTAGGGGTTCTCGAAGTGGGCGCGGGCGCCGTGGGGCGCCCCGTCCATCTCCGGCATCTCCTTGATCTCGGGGGTCGGGGCGTGCGGGTACCGCTCCCGGAAAACGTCGACGATCACCCCCATGAGGGCGTCGGGCCCGATGTAGGCGGCCGCCCGCGCCCGTGATTCCGCGCCCGTGCAGTCCAGATAATTGGCGGCCACCATGGCGGCCGCGGTCTCCTCGCAGTCGGCGATCACCTCATCCAGGTCCTGGCCGCCGGACTCCCACCCCCACTCCTGGCCGACACGGTCCTCCAGGTGGGCCTCGTACCCGCTCTTATAGCGGGTGATCACGAACATGAAGTACCCGCCCCCCACGGGGACGGTTGTCGACTGGCCGTAGCCCAGTTCGTTGTTCATCGTTCTCTCTCCTAGTCTCGTGGCGCCCCCGCGCCGGATGGTGCGGCGTCCCCGCTGTTCGGGGCTTCGGCTTCCAGCAGGGGCTTGCACCCTGTGCGCGGCTGGTTCAGCGACTGGAAGCGGCCGGGCGGGTCAGGCCTCGGGCTCCTGCTCACCGGCGCCGTCGGTGAGCAGGGTGATCTCCTGGTCCGTCAGCGCCGCGGCCGGGCGGCGCGCGGCGCCCAGGGCGCGGCAGCCGACGACGCGGCCCCGGTCGCCGCGGATGAGGTCATCGGGCCACACCAGGTCGTCGCGCTCGGGGGCCTGCGCGGCCACCACGCGGGCGACGATGTGCACGGTGCCCGGCACCGGGTCGGGCAGGGGCGGGTCGATGGCGGTGACCCGCCCGCCCACCTTCACCGGGACGATGGTGCTCTCGCCGTCGGGGCCGGCCACGGCCAGGGCGGTGGCCTGCCCGTCGGAGATCACCAGGCGCGGCACCTCCTCCTCGGGGCGGGCCGGGTCGATGGTGACGACCCGGCCGTCGGGCAGGTGGAGGTTGACCGGGTGAGGGGTCAGGTTGACCGGGCGGATAGTGTGGATAGCGTCGGCGCTCATGAGCGTCCTTTCTGTGGTAGGCCGCGGGACTCTCCCGCGCTGCCTGGCCCGCAATACCTACGGGCATCCCCGCCTCGCGGGGGTTCGCGTTCCGTCGCGGGCTTGCACCGCGCTGGCGTCTCGTGCGCCGGAGCCGCCTCCCCCGGGCGAGTCCCGGGGGAGGCCAGCCGGGTCAGCGGTCGCCGCAGGTGAGCACGGCGGGGTCATCCTCGTCCGCCGCGTTATCGGCGGCGTCCAGCGCGGCCAGGAGGTCCCGGACGGCGGGCGTCTCGGGGCTGATGTACCCGCCGGCCACGAGGTGGCCGACGGTGCGCCGGGCGATGGCGCGCTTGCCGGGCGTGTCCAGGGCCGCTACGGTCTCCGACGCCGGAGCGCCGTAGATGCCGCTGCGTGTCTGGGACCCGCCGATGATGAGCTTCTCGGCGGCCCACTGGCCGCGGTGGGCGCGCACGTGGGCGATCCAATCCTTGAAATTGTCATAGGCCGGGTCCCAGGACCCGTCCGTGCGCGGCTGGAAGAAGCGGGCGGCACTGGTCTCCCAGATGCCGTACCCGAGGCTGCCGTCCTCCAGTCCGTAGTGGAGCTCGCGCTTGAGCTCCGCGTCGTAGTGCACCTCTTTGGACCGCAGGAAGGCTCCTGCGATCCACTTGCGTATCTGGCGCACGGTGACGTGCGCGTCCGGGGAGTCCCCGGTGACGTCCCAGTGCGCCCAGCGGGGCTGGTCCCACGCCTCGCCGCTGTGGTAGGCGAGGATGTCCCTACCGCTCTCGCGGTAGAGGTAGAAGCCGGTCGCGGGGATGACCCCGTACGGCGGGCGCTCGGACAGTTCGTCGCCCGCGAGCGCCAGGCTGATGAACTTCCACCATCCGCGGATGGTGGAGGCGTTCAGGGGCGTGCTGAGGGTGTAGCGGGTCATTAGTATGGTTTCTTTTCCGTGGTTTGGTGGTGATGTGGTGGTGGGCCGCCCGGAGCAACCGGTCCCGGGGCTCGCCCGGGACCGGTCAGCCGTGTCAGCGGTCCAGGCCGGCCAGGTCCGCCCTCTCGGCGGCGGCCTCGCCCAGGGTCGCCGCGATCCACGCCCGCGCCGCGGGCGCCGCCGTCCACACGGGCATGGTGCCCGTGACCTCCGGGTCGAGGCGGCCGGCCCCGGCGGGGCCGGTCAGGCCGATGCCCCACTGCTCCCCCATGGGGAGGAGCACCGGGTAGGCGTCCTCCGGGAGGGCGCCGGCGGCCGGGTCGTCGGCGGTGCGGAGCAGCTCCCGCTCCCAGGCCGGCCCGTAGCCGGCCTCCTCCAGCGCCTGGTCGACGGCGGCCGCCAGGGCCGACCGGCGCAGCTGCTCACGGCGGTCGGCGTCGAGGACGGGGGCCGCCATGGTGGCGGGGATGATCCCCTCCAGCGCCATGTCGAGCAGGGCGTCGGCGTCGTCGCGGCGCAGGCGGCCGTGGTCCTCCCACGCCCACCCGGTGGGCGCGTCTGCGGTCACGCCGGTGTACCGGCGCTTCAGGACGCTCCCGTGGGGGAGCGTCAGCTCGCAGTGGAGGGGATGCTGGGGCCCCCAGCCCCAGGCGGCGTCGCCGCCGGTGCGGGCCCGGGCCAGGCCGACGAGGGACTGCGCCCGCTCGCGCAGGCGCTCCTCGTCGTCGCGGGCACGGAGCGCCGCCATGGCGGCGTGGATCCACTGGTGGAAGAGGCAGGCGATCAGGCCCGCCTCGGGGGCCACGGCCTGGTAGTCGTCCATCTCCTCCCCCTCGGGGAGTGTGCGCCAGATGTTCACCTCGCCGTCTCCGGCGTCGGTGATCTCGAAACGGGCGTCGGGGAGGGCGGCCCCGACGGCGTCGGGGCCGGCGAAGGGGCAGCAGCCGCGCGGCCCGTAGGCGGCGAGGCTGGCCACCAGATCGGCCACCTGGGTCATGTCGGCGGTGAGAGGGCCCTGGATAGCACTGCGGCTCATTGTCGTTGTCCTTACTTTCTTGTGGTGGGGTTCGGGTAGGGTTGGGTCTGCCCCCTTTTTTGTGGTGGGGGCCGCCGCCCCGGAGAGCTGCTACCTCTCCGGGGCGGCACCACGTGGGGTCAGCGGATGTGGCGGGCCACGGCGGCCCAGAACTCGTCGTCCTCGAGGTCGGCGAGGACGAAGCGGTAGGTGGTGCCGCGGCCGGTGGTGGTCAGGACCTCGTCGGCGATGGCGTCGACGTCGTAGGCGTCGGTGACGGGGCGGCCGGCCAGGGTGGTGTCGGCCTGGGCGAGCAGGGCCTCCAGGGCGGCGACGGCGTCGTTGCGCGTGGTCCAGGTGCTGTTGCCGTTCATGTCGGGTCTCCTTCGTGCTTGTGGTGGGGTTCGGGGGCTCGTCCCCCGATGACTCAAGTGTATGATGATCATACACTTTAGGCAAGGGGGAGAGGAGTGGTCCACATCACTCCTCGGGGTCGGCCACGCGACCCGGCCCCGCCGCGCGCTACACTAGACCCCACGCGCCCGGGCGGCCCGCGCGAGCAGACCGACCCGGAGCGATGGCGCAAGCCGTGAACCCCGCGCAGCGGGGATGATCCCGATCCCATCCGCGATCCCGGGCACGCGCCATCGCACGCCCCTCGGGGCGAGCAGGAGGGCCGGACCCCCGCACGGGGCCCGGCCCTTACCCTTTCTTCTCCGCGCCCGCGCGACCCGCATCGCACGGATAGCGCAGATTTTCCACACCATCCGCACGCTCGGCGCTCGCGGCCATCACGTCCCGCGAGCGCACCGAAAACAGCCGAGAACACCCCGATCCGGCGCGCCCGCGCCACCCGTGGCCCGCGAGCGCCTCGTCAGCCCTCGATCTGGGGCAGCGCCTGCACCATCGCCCCGTCCATGGCCCGCGCCGCCCCGGCGTACGCCTCAGGGGCCAGATGCCCGTAGGTGTCCACAGTGGTCTGGATGCTCTCGTGACCGAGGCGCCGCTGGATCACGGGCAGCGGGATCCCGGCGGCGATGAGCGCCGACGCATGGGAGTGACGCAGATCGTGCACTCTGGGACGGGGATCGAGGCCGGCGGCCTGGACGGCGGGCCGCCACACGTGGGCGTGGAAGGCTCCGGACGTGATCTGGCCGCCGCCCGCCGCGGAGAACAGGAGGGCGGTGCGGGGCCGGCCGTGGGCCTGCTCGCGCAGGACGGGCACGAGCGACGGCGGGATGGTGACCGTGCGCACGGCCCGCCGAGTTTTGGGGGCGCCGAGGTAGGAGCCCCGGCGGTCCTCCTTCCAGGCTCTGGTGATGCGGACGACGGGCTGGTCGGCGTCGAGGTCGAGATCGGCGGGGGTCAGGGCGGTGGCCTCCCCGAATCGCAGGCCGAGGCCGTAGAGGGCGGCGACGAGGGCGCGGTGCTCGGCGGGCACGTGCTCGAGGAGCCCGGCGAACTGGCCGGGGGTGAGGAAGACGCGCTCGCGGGACACGGTGTCGCGCGGGATCTTCAGTCCGCGCGCGACGTTGCGGGGGATCGTCCCGGCCTCCACCTGCCGCTCCAGCACGGCGGACAGGAGCGCCTGGGCGCCGCGGAGGGTCTTCGCGGACGGGGGCCGGCCGCGGGTGCTCCCCCGGGTGACGGGGGTGGTGCGCTGCTCGGCGAGCCATCGGGTGACGGCGGAGCGGGTGATGAGGTCCACGGGCGTGGCGCCGAGGGCGGGCAGGATGCGGCTGTCCGCGATCTGCCGGTAGCGGCGGATGGTGCCGGGGGTGACGGAGGCGGCGAGCTCGGCCAGGTGCTGGTCAACGGCGGCGGCGAGCGTGGGCGTGCCGGTGTCGGCGGCGCCGGTCATGTCCCTGGCCTGCCTGGCCGCGGCGCCCCCGACCTGCTCGACGAGGCGGGCGAAGCGGGCGGCGGCGGCCCGGTCGTCGAAGGTCTCGGACACGGGGTTGCCGCCGCCGTCGAGGCGGAATCTTACTCGCCAGGCGACGGTGCCGTCGCGGTGTCTGACCGGGTGCGGTGTGGGCATGTCCGAGGCCTCTCCTGTTTCGTCGGTGCCCCCCGACACCTCCGGCGTGTCACCGCGGCGTGTCACGCCGTTACCCATGCGCGGCTTTGTGGCGGAATCTCAACGTTCTCTGGGCGGAGACGGGGAGATTCGAACTCCCGAGGGGTTTTATCCCCAACCTTCTTAGCAGGAAGGCGCACTAGGCCACTATGCGACGTCTCCATCCCCGGCTCGACCGGGGGTGGGGGAAGCCTACCGGGCGCGGGACCCGGTGAGCAAACCGCGCGCCGGAACCGGCGGACGCCCAGACCCGGCCGACGCCCGAACCCGGTGAGCGGAGCGCGACCGGCGGGCGCCCGAGTACGCGGGCGGATTACGAGCAGGAGCCGATGAGTCCCGCGCGACCGGCGCGGCGGGCGCCCCCGCTGAGCGGGGTCAGGCGCGCGGACCGCGGAGAGGGAGGGATTCGAACCCCCGGTGCGCCAAGCGCACAGCGGTTTTCAAGACCGCCACATTCGGCCGCTCTGTCACCTCTCCAGTGCCCCGAGGGGCAGACCCGACCCTACCATCCCCCGGACGGCGCGCCGCCCGGGCCGCGGCTTCAGCCCCGGGAGAAGACTTCGCTTCAGCCCCGGGAGAAGAAGCCGCGTCGGCGCGTCGGCTGGGCGCCGGCCGGGATGAGGGAGGCGGGCTGGTCCAGGCGCCCCTCCGCCAGTGCCGGGCCCATGGCGGGCCAGATGGGCAGGCGCGAGGCGAGGGTGGCCTGCAGGGCGTGGTAGATGTCCGGGTGCCCCTTCCAGGTGCGGGTCGAGGGCGCATTGGACTGGTCGAGCTCGTGGGTCCACACCCCGGGGGAGCTGATGAGGAACTCCTCGGCGTAGTCGATCCAGGAGCGGTAGTGGTGCTCGTAGTGCTCGACCTCGATCTCGCCGCGGCCGTCGTCGAGCAGGGCCCGGCGGATGGCGGCGGCGGCGCTGATCCCCTCGCAGGCGACCCAGTGCATGCGCTCGTGGACGATCGGCTTGCCGGAGAAGTCCGTGGTGTAGACGAAGCCGGGCCCGCCGTCGACCCTCCAGCCGTCCATGCGGGCGCGGTCGAAGAGCTCCTCGGCGGCGTCGAGCATCCACTCCGGCGCCGGCAGGGAGCGGGCCACGAGCCCGGCGCGCGCCTGCACCGTCAGGCGCGACCACTCCAGCCCGTGCCCCGGCGTGACCCCGTAGGGCCGGAAGGGGTGGGCGGGCTGGTCGCGGTTGTAGTCGAGCAGCGGCTTCCAGGAGGTGTCGTAGTGCTCGGGCAGGCGCCAGTCGTTGGCGCGGGCCTGGACGTTGACGGCGAAGTCGATGATCTGGATCGCGCGGTTGAGCCAGGTCACGTCGCCGGTGACGTCCGCCACGGCCAGGTAGGCCTCGACGGTGTGCATGGCGGCGTTGATGCCGCGGTAGTCCTCCGGGTCGGTGAAGTCCGCCGCGTAGGACTCGACGGGCATGTTGAAGGCCTTGTCCCACCACCAGCGCTCCTGCGCCGCCATGGCGTCGCGCAGGAGCTCGTGGGCGCCGGGGCGGTTGGCGGCCGTCGCCGTGGCCGCGGCCAGCAGGACGAAGGCGTGCTGGTAGCACTCCTTGCGGGCCTGCGCGTCGATGGGCGCGCCGCGGCCCTCGGCGTCCAGCTCGTGGCCCACCGCCGAGTACCAGCCGCCGTGCTCGTGGTCCCGCATCGCCCGGCTCAGGGCCCGCACGCCGTGGTCGGCGAAGCGGCGGCAGCCGGGGATGCCCATGAGGGTGCCCAGCGAGAAGGCGAAGGTCATCCGCCCGGTGATCCACAGCTCCACGGGGTGGGAGGCGTCCACCGCGCCGTCCTCGCCGATCCATCCGAAGCCGGCGGGCACCTTCGCGGCGCGCGCGTAGTGCAGGAGCGCGTGCGTCTCGGCCGCCAGCCAGCGGTTGTGCTCGGGAGCGCCGAACCATCCCAGTCCCATGAATCCTCCTTGACCCGCGTCGAAGGGCCGGGCCGACGTCGTGCGCCAGTCCCGCCGGGAAGAACGCTATCGCAGGGGCGCGGCCGGGGCCAGGGTACGGCCGGGCCAGGCCTGCGGGTCCGCCCGTGGGCGACGTCGTGCGCCCCGTCCCGGACCCGGCCGGGCTCACCCCTTCTTGGGCCAGGCCGCCTCGGCGGTGGCCAGGGCCGCCACCGAGCTGGTCTCGCCCCGGGCCCACTTCGTCAGCGCCCCCCACATGACCTGGGTGCCGACGGCGGAGGGCATCATGTCCGAGGCGTCGATCCGCACGACCGACTGGCGCGACTGCAGGATCCGCGAGGCCTCCTGCGCGACCGGCGAGCTCGCCCCGGCCGCGTCCACGCCGTGGTTCGCGCTCGCCACCCCGCCCAGGGACAGCCGCGTCTGCGCCCACACGGAGCTGGTGAGGTAGGACATGACGGCCGTCGAGGCGTCGGAGACCTTGAGGGCCACGAGATAGTCGCCGCCCACCAGCACCGGGTTGGAGGTGCTGTCGGTCTCGATCGCCGGCAGGAGGAAGGCGGAGACGACGCCGCCGGTGCGCACCGGGGTGGGAGTGGCCGTGGCGGTGCTCGCGGGCGCGCCCGTATACGCCCCGCTCGCGGCCCCCTCGGACGGGGTCCCCTCGGACGGGGCCCACCCGGCGTTGTCCGGATCTCCGGCGGGCGTCGGCTGGCCGACGTCGTCCGGCTCCCCGGCATCATCCGACCGCCCGGCCTCATCCGGCTGGCCAGCCTCGCCAGGCTCCCCGGCGCCATTCGACTGGCCGGCGTCGTCCGGTTGGCCGGCGGGCGTCGGCTCCCCGGCCTCGCCCGGCTGGCCGGCGGGCGTCGACGCGGCCTCGGTCGGGGAGGCCGATACGGTCACCCCGTGCGCGCCGTCGGCGTCGGTGACCGTGGTGCCCGGCGGCAGCACCGTCTCGAAGGAGCTGGAGGCGTGCAGCATGAGGCAGGTGCCGGAGACGAGCTCGACGCCGGCCTCCTCCATGGTCATGGACACCACCCCCGCGCGCCCGCCCGCCACGTGCCCCTTCGCCAGGAGCAGCGAGTCGAGCCTGTCGAGGGTGGACACGGCCACCTGGGCGTCGACCGGGATGTCGTGATTGGCCCACTGGTCGTAGGCGCCCGTGCCGTGGATGGCCAGGAGCCCGTCCTCCAGCCAGTCGGACACGGGCCAGCCGGTCGTGGCGCCGTCGGACGCCCCCAGGCACCAGGGGGTCACGGAGCCGTCCGGGTGGTCGGCCACAACCTTATCGGTCAGCGCGACCAGCTCGTCCCAGGTGGTGGGGACCTGGTACCCGGCCCGTTCGAAGGCGACCGGCGAGTACCAGACGAAGGACTTGACGCTGGCCATGAGCGGCGCCCCGTAGAGCTCGCCATCGACCCGTCCGGCATCCGACCAGATCCGGTCCCAGCCCAGCTCGGTATTGGCCCCCACCGACTCGGGCAGCGCCACGATCCGCCCGTGGCGGGCCAGGTCGGTCACCAGGCCCGGCTGAGGCACGACGGCGAGATCGGCCAGATCCGTGGCGCCGCCGAGCTCGGCGCGCAACTGGTTCTCCAGCTCGTCGGAGCCGTTCTGGACGATCGTCACCCCCGTGCACCGGGAGAAATCGGCCACCGAGGCGTCGAAGCGCTCCGCCTCCACGCCTGTGAAGGGCGTGGCCACCGTGACGCTCGTCCCGGCCGGGAAGGAGCCGTACTGCTCCGCCAGCTCGGCGCAGGTCGCGGTCGGACCCGCCTGGCGCCCGTCGGCGTCGGGGGCGCAGGCGGGCAGCCCGGCCGCCCCCGTGCACAGGACCGTCACCAGCGCCAGGAGGCGGAGTCGACGTCGGACACTCATACGAATCGCACCCTCTCGATGACGGCGTCCATGACGGCGGCGGCCCCGTCGCGCCACACGGACTCGGTGACGAGGTCCCCGGCCTCCACGACCGGGCGCGGCGCCGACCCCATGACGGCGCCCGCCCCGGCCCAGGAGATCATTTCAATGTCGTTGCCGCCGTCCCCCACGGCGACGGCGTGCGCGGCGTCGGTGCCCAGGCGGGCGGCCAGGCGCGCCAGGGCGGAGGCCTTCGTCACGCCCTGCGGGGCCACGTCGAGCCAGGCGGTCCACCCGATCGCGTACTCCACCGAGTGCAGGCCGCTGCCGACCACGAGCGCCCTGAACTCGTCCACGTCCATGCCCGGGGCGCGCAGAATGACCCGGCTGACCGGATGGGCGCGCAGCTCGTCCAGACCCACGACGGTCAGGTCCTCGATGAGCTCGCCGTCGGGGAAGGGGCGCGTCGCCCTGAAGCCGGACCCCGGGCCCTCCACGGCGACGATGCCGTCGGGCACCGCCGCCAGGAGGGCGTCGATGGCGGGCGCCGGGTCGAAGACGGCGTGGTCGACGATCTCGTAGCCGTCGGGCGCGCCCGGATCCATGCGCACGGTCAGGGCGCCGTTGGCGCAGATCATCCACCCGTCGATCAGGCCGATGTAGCGGGCCACCGGCAGGGCCGCCTGAATGCCGCGCCCCGTGGAGATGACGATCTGCGCCCCCCAGGCGCGCATCCGGGCGATCGAGGCCATGACCCGCTCCGAGACGCGCCCGTCCATGTCCAGGATCGTGCCGTCCACGTCGAGGGCGATGATCAGGTCCGGTCCGGGCACGAGGCGCTCGCGGCCCGGGTCGAGGCGGTCGAGGTCGGCCACGCGCGCGCGCACGACGGCGTGGTACTCGTCGTGGCCGAGCGGGACGGAGCTCCCCGGGGGGCGGACGTAGTCGACGGAGCCGCCCAGGCGCTGCGCTGCGCCGTCGTCTCGCGCCGGGCGCGCCGCGCCGTCGGAGGGTTCCGCGGGGGCCGGACCCCCGGGCGCC
>ERZ772917.1570-NODE-1570-length-12873-cov-20.394601_pt1 | contig 12873 bp, 10 predicted proteins | sample MGYA00511187_ERZ772917 | MGnify/ENA primary metagenome ERZ772917 (study PRJEB29015, sample SAMEA2737925) | human oral metagenome | biome: human oral; feature: human-associated habitat; material: dental | place: China | collected 2012 ... | reverse complement strand
GTCCCTCCACAATGATATTGAATTGGTCGATCACTATCGCTCCTCGAGAGAGGTCATATCCATTGGCCAGTACTTCCTTCTTGAGAGACAAAAAAGCCTCCGGACTTCTATCATCAATACCGATCTGATTACGAGAAAGCTTGCAATATCGCTCGTATTCTTGCAAAGTCTGTGCATCATCAGGATTGATAATAAAGCGATACGGGAGTGCATGGCTAATCGGATAAAGTCCGTCCTCATAGTCTCTGAGGATCTGTCCTAGTTTAATCGAATCAACATCATATTTGTACACACCAAGCGTGCGTAGATAGCCTAGATTCTCGTCATCAATAAAGAATCTGTTGTCGTGAGACAGGAGCTTGATTGTTTTATCCATGATTCGATCCCATTGTAGTGTTCAGAGGCATACCTATACGATCATTCACATGAGACGCATGCTCGCCAAGCGCCGGTTCACGTGCTACACCCCTAACCTCTAGACTGTACCTATCTTTTCACACCGCATGTCATCGGTCCAGCCTTCCGTACCTCGCCTCGGTAGCCGCCTTCATGGGACGCCACCACCACTCGTTATCGCGATACCAGGTGATGGTCCGATCGATCCCCTCGGAGAAGCTCGTGTGGATGGGCCTCCATCCAAGCTCCTCGCGAAGCTTGGATGGATCGATGGCGTAGCGGCGGTCATGGCCCGGACGGTCGCGCACCCAATCGAACGCGTCTAGGGGACGGCCCATGCGCTCAAGGATGGTCTGAAGCACATCGAGGTTACTCCTCTCGCCATCCGCCCCGATGAGGTAGGTCTCCCCCTGGCGCCCCCGCGTGAGGATGTCCCATACGGCACGGGAGTGGTCTTCGGTGTGGATCCAGTCACGCACGTTCCTGCCATCTCCGTAGAGCTTGGGACGCACACCACAGATGATGTTGGTGACCTGACGTGGTATGAACTTCTCCACATGCTGGTAGGGGCCGTAGTTGTTCGAGCAGTTCGATATCGTCGCGCAAATGCCGTAGGTACGTACCCAGGCACGCACGAGCAGGTCGGAGGACGCCTTGGTAGAGCTATAGGGACTCGAGGGGCGATAGGGATCCTCAGGTCGGAAGCGACGAGGCTCGTCAAGGGCAAGGTCACCGTACACCTCGTCGGTAGAGACATGGTGGTAGCGCAGCCCATGTCTGCGCACAGCCTCGAGTAGGCGAAAGGTACCTTCGACGTTAGTCCGAATGAACGGATCGGGGTCCGCAATGGAGTTGTCGTTGTGGCTCTCGGCGGCAAAGTGGACGATGGCATCGTGCCCGGGGACAATGCGCTCAAGCAGCCCAACGTCACAGACGTCGCCCACCACGAGCCTTACCCTACCCTCGGGAAGACCGGCGAGGCTCTCGGGGTTGCCTGCATAGGTGAGCTTGTCGAGCACCGTCAGACGCACACCAGGATGACTCTCGACGACATGACGGACGAAGTTGCTGCCTATGAAGCCACAGCCGCCCGTGACAATGATGTTCGCCGGATCAAACGCACAGGACATGGTAAACCACCTATCCCTCCTCGCACTCCGCTCGCATGGATCACATAGACTCTATCGGGGCAGTCGTGCGACGTATTCCTTGAGTTCGTCCTCCCAGTCGCGCGGGATAAACCCGACTGATCTCACCTTGTCAAGGGAGAGGGTACTGTGTCGCGGCCTCAAGGCGATGGGACCCTCGAAGCTCCCATAGTACTCCGCCGTCGACACGGGGATGACGGCGGAGCTGTTAGCGTTCCTTAACTTGAACACCTCAGAGGCTATCTCATGCCAACTCTTGGTGTGACCGGAGCCGGTCAGATCATAGGTGCCATAGGGAGCATGCTCCTGCAGCAGGTGGAAGATCCCCTCAGCCATCTGGTCGGTAAAGGTCAGCCTCCCGACCTGGTCGTCAACCACCGTCACGTGATCCAGCTCGTCACCGGCATCGGCCACGCGGTCAGACAAGGCCGCCATACTCCTGACAAAGTTCCTGCCGTCACCGATAACCCAGCTCGAACGTACGATGTAATGGCTCGGACAGCCCGCCACGGCCAGATCGCCCGCAGCCTTCGCCTGCCCGTACACAGAGAGAGGCGAGAGGGGCTCTAGCTCGTCGTGAGATGCACGTACACCGTCAAAGACATAGTCGGAGCTGACGTGTACGAGCGTGATGCCGCGCTTCGCACATGCCCGTGCCAAAAGGGAGGGACCAGTAGCGTTTGCCCTCCAGCAGCTGATGCGACCCTCTGCCGTCTCCGCTCCGTCGACGGCGGTATAGGCACCGCAGTTGATCACGGTACCGTAAAGACCCCAGTCGATGTCGTCATAGGCAGCCGGATCAGAGAAGTCGAAGCTGTCGATGTCGTGATAGTCGAACGTCGGCCCGAAGCCACGAGCGTCGGCAAGCGCCCTGACCGCACGGCCGAGTTGGCCTTCACAGCCCGTTACAAGCGTCCTTTTTGGTGCCATGGGTGCCACGTCCGCAAATGGGGGGTGGTGCCTGTCCGCCCCCGATATCTCGCACTCCTCGAGTGGGATGGGCCAGTCTATGGCAAGCGCCGCGTCAGAGAGGCTCACGAAGGTGTAGGTCTTCTTGAGTTCGGCGGACCAATGCGCATCGACCAGGTACGTGTAGCTCGTTGCGTCCTCGAGCGCCTGGAAGGCGTTCCCGACCCCGCGCGGGACGAAGACCGCGCGTGCCGGATCCAACGTGGCCGTGAAGACCCGGCCGAACGTGGGGCTTCCCTGCCTCAGGTCGACCCAGGCACCAAAGACCGATCCAGTGGCAACGGAAACGAGCTTGTTCCATGGCTCGGCATGGATGCCGCGCGTCACACCACGCCTGGCGTTGAACGATATGTTGTTCTGGACCCAGCGCAGGTCAGGCAGGCCAAGGGAGACCATCTTCTCACGTTGCCAGTTCTCCTTGAACCATCCTCGACCGTCACAGTGCACGGTAAGCCTAAGCAGCTTGAGTCCGGCAATGCCCGTCTTCTCGACGGCAAGCTTGCTCCCGAAGTCCATCACCACTCCTTTGGATAGTGACTGTCCGGCGCGATCTTTCCCTCGGCCACGATCCTGAGGTGACGGCCATAGTTGCTCCTGCCATAGCGCCCCGCGCACTCGAGCAGCCGACCGCGACCAATCCAGCCGTTCTCGTAGGCTATCTCCTCCGGCACCGAGACGGGAAGGTCCTGAGCAGTCTCGACCGTACGCACGAACTGCGACGCCTCAAAGAGTGACTCCATCGTTCCCGTATCGAGCCAGGCGTAGCCACGCCCGAGCGTAACCACATCGAGGGAGCCGTCGTCCAAATACATGCGGTTGAGGTCTGTGATCTCGTACTCACCGCGCACAGAGGGCCTGACCTTGGCCGCGAACCCCGTCACACGGGAATCATAGAAGTAGAGTCCCGTAACCGCATAGCTGCTCTTGGGATGTTCTGGCTTCTCTTCGATGGAGACCACGTTGTAGTCACCGTCGAACTCGACGACGCCAAAACGCTCGGGGTCGTCGACACGATAACCAAAGATCGTGGAGCGACCAGACCCAGCCGAGACGACGGCACGCCTGAGGTGACTGGACAGCCCGTTGCCATAGAAGATGTTGTCACCCAGCACGAGGGCACAGGCCTCCCCCGCCACGAAGCCCGCCCCGATCACGAACGCCTGTGCGAGGCCATTTGGCTCAGCTTGCTCAGCATACGACAGCGAGACACCGAAGTCCGAACCATCGCCCAAGAGACGTTCGAAGTTGGGCAGGTCCTGCGGCGTCGAGACGATGAGAATGTCTCGGATCCCCGCGAGCATGAGGGTGGAGAGCGGATAGTAGACCATCGGCTTGTCATAGACGGGTAAGAGCTGCTTGGACGTAACTGTGGTGAGGGGGTACAGACGTGTGCCCGATCCGCCTGCGAGAATGATGCCTTTCACAATGACCTCTCTATGATGCAATCGTTCCTAATAGCATGATTCCCATAAGATGCAAGCATCAGGTGAGTGGCATTATCCATGGGATGACCACGTCGTCAGAAAAATCGACGACCGACATACTTGATAAGTGTAACTAGACCATCAGCAGCAAGGTACTTAAGTGAGGAGGACTCACCAAGAAGGCGGTCTAGCTTTCCTTGCAAGCCAATAGAACTGGCCTTGCCATCTCGAATCTCAAGATACTGCCTCAGCTCATGCCTGAGGCCATCTTCCAAGGAGGCCAGTTTCACCTGGGACAATCCCGTCGCAGCAAGAATCTTTGAGTTATCCACAACGCGATCAAACATCCTGTCATAGCGAATCTGATAAACCCCTCTCCACACACGCTCAAACTCAGCAAGGTCGCAGGGGACGATATCGAGCGAGATGACTTCACGATAAAATCCAGCGATTTCCGCCCACGTGTGATGCTCCGACGTGGATACGGTAAATACCTCCCCCATTGCAGCAGAATTGCCCACAAGCAACACGACCATCCTTGCAACGTCACCACCCCACGTCATTGTCGCCTGCTTATCGAGCATCTTCTCTGGAAATGGGACAGCGATCCCATGGGAAGCGCGCCATAGCCATGTCTCCACCTCATAGACACCGAGCTGAAAACGCCCGGACCCATCGTAGGTAATGGCTGGTCGCACAACAGTCCAGTTCTTACCGACACTCTTAAAGAGCAGATTCTCACACCTCGCCTTCGCGAGTGCATATTCATCTGTTGCCAAGTACTCTGGATCATCAGAAACGTCCAAAAGACGTGGTGAGTCCTCAGTAATGAGGGGCGAATCTGCGTAGACACGATACGAGGACATGTAGATGTACTGGTCGGTAGCTGCAAGCAGGGCCTCATAGCACTTGTCAAAGTCGCTCGTCGACCAAATCATGAAATCAATTATCCCGCCCCAGTGTTCCCGCAATAGTTGCCTAAGAAAGGTCAAGTCTTTGGCGTTGCCCTTAACATATGAGAGGTTAGGGTAATGCGAACTGTGCTCACGCCGACTTGTAACCACAACATCGTGGCCAAACTCAGCAAGTAGCTGACATACATGGATACCCATGGCACCCGTACCCCCAAGTACAAGCACCCTCACTCGCTACCTCCCTAAGATCTTCTTAATGGTGTTCACGCCCCTGTCACCGATAACTCCGTGAACAAGCTCCTTCGCAGTACCCATGACATTGGACTCAAGCGTAAGCATCGCCTGCAGTGCATCGCTCTCATTCGCGCTATCGGTGAATACCTCAAGCAGCATTGGACGCTCTGTCATCTTTGGCACCATAAACCGTGTACTTACCTGAAGTAGCTCCTCCTTACTGAAAGCAGACATGTACTCGAAACCAAGATCCTCGACGTAATGTCTCAATAGTTTGGTCGAGCGGTTGCCAAAATGTCCGCGAGCAGCTATAAATGCGTCGGCATCAGTGCCAAATCGAGCTGCCTTATGATTATAGTTCTTGAACTCAGTCCCCACACCATTGTTTATGACCATCAGTCGGATATTGCACCCTACATGTCTGTTCCCAAGAGAGTTGAGATCGTAAAAAGTAGCGAGGTCACCCACAACACCAAAGAAAAGCTTGTCTGGAGCAGCCAGCGATGCACCGATAAGCGATGAAACGCACCCGTCAATACCGAAACCACCCGTGTTGCAATAACAGCGAATCGAGGCGTCGACCGGGAAGAAATCCCAGCTGCGAAGCGAATTGAGAATCCCCAGATGTAAAACTGAGTCCGCAGGCAACATGGGAGCCATCTGCTGAGCACACCAGATATTGGAAAATGGTAGCAAGGGGATTTTTTTACGAAGTTTAGCGTCCTCACTTCTCCACTCATTGAGCTGCCGCGAATTCAAGGTAGTCGTCGAGCCTTCGACCACAGAGGCGTATGCCTCAAAGAACTCAATCTCCCTCATATCGAAAACATACCGAAGCTTCCCGAACGGATCGCACGCGTTGCCATCGGGGTTCACACGCCAGCATTCGCGCGCAATGGGTCCACCACAGGCACCAGAAACATCACCAATGTGTATTAGTACATCAACAAGTTTGCACGAAGGTACGTAGTGGGTCTGAGTTAGCACTAATGAACCAAGTATGCCGTAGGCACCCACATAATTCGACGTATGATCGTACAGAACCACCGCATCATACGCAGCACAAAAGGCGTCAACCGCCGCAGTAAGGCGCTCGTCCCACACCCGATGAGCCCCAACATATACGACAGCCTTCTTGCCCGCAAGAGACGGCAGCTCATCGCCCACCTCAACACGATCAACCGGATGCACCGAAGGAAGCGCAGGAACATCAAAGTTGGAGCTGTATGTAGTGACTAGATTCACATGTACAGGTCCACCGCCATCCCGTGTGAGCTCAAGCAGAGCACGATTAAGCGAAGCTTCACAGGCCCAGCGGTCATCGTCGTCGTGGACGGACAAACACTGAACACTCATTCTGCAGGCGTCATTCAACTTACTTGTACGATCTATAACCTGGGGCACCATATGACCAATACGACCAAGATGCTGAGTTGCGGTCACAGCAAGCACAGGTAATTTGCGATAGTAGGCCTCAGTGAGTCCAGATAAGTAGTTACGCGAAGCGGTTGCACCGGTACAGGAGAGTGCAACGGATTCGCCTGTCTCAGCCGCCATTCCACAGGCAATGTATGCCGCAGAGCGCTCATCTACAGAAGAATAGACCTTAAAGAAGGGATCTTGCTGAATAGATGCGACAAAGGTGATATTTGTTGTGCCGGGACTAGCCACAACACGACGTACCCCATGATGCTTCATGAGAGCGATTAGAGTCTGAACATTGACCTCGTCGGTATAGTAAGTACTCATACAGTACCCTCCTTACCACCATAACTACACAACATGGATGCACTCATGTGCGCCTAAGCCTATGTAATTTGCCAAACAGCATTGCTCTTTCGTCAGCACTCATAATCACCTTCACGATTGTAGCAACGTAGATAGCGCTGTATACGACACCCCAGGCAAAAAAAGTGGTCCAGCTACTAACTGGAAGAAAGATAGAACCGAACATACAGCAAGCGGTTACAGCAAAACAATTGAAAAGCACAGGAATCACCCTGCGCCAGAACCTCCCCATGGATAGCCTAATGCGCTTCTGATAATACCAGTTCATAAAGACCCCGCAGCCAAGTAGCACATAGGCCACGTAACCCACCGCAGGCGCCATGTAACCCATCGGCTTGGCCAAAGCAACCGTAAGCCCAACATTGATCGCAGCCATAAGCAGGTAGGCAACACTGCGGGCCCTATGTTTGTTCTTTGCGCGTTGTATCTCAATACCAGTATTCTGCGTGAGCGGGATGATCAGGGGGATTACCATCACGACAATGAGCGGATACGCACCAGAGAACTCGGCCCCGGCCCATCTGTCGATAAAGAAACGTCCCAGCAGAATAAACCCACCCAAGACCCAACAGTAAAGCATCGCCTGATAGCGTCCAACGCGCGCCATGAGGTCGGTAAGGATCGTATTGTCATCCGACTCGGCAACAATCTGATTGATGAGCGGAATGAATACACTAGACATTGTGATCGAAAGAGAATAAAAGACAGACCTGATCTGCACAGAAATGGAAAAGACCGCAACGGCAGCGGGGCCTGAGAGCGCACCGAGAAGAGTATTAGGCAGGCTCTGATTAACCAGTTCACAGACCTGGTTGATAAAGATCCACGCACTGAAGGCAGCGATGGCCTTGAGCAAGGCGCTGTCAAACTGATGCACGTCAAAACGCATCCCAAGCTTTCCGATCGCAAAACGTGCGTTCAATATAAGTAGCAACAGGTTCATTGCAAGCTGCGCTAAGGCTACGCCGATGGCTCCCATCCCAAAAGTGAGAAGTACAAACGCTATTCCTGGTGCGGCGAGCGTCACAAGCATCTGACGACTCTGCTGGAACTTGAATTGCTCGTGGGCAAGAATGTAAGCGTCAAAAACAGTGGAGGAGAGCGTCAACGTAACTGTAGCCGCCATGATAGCCATGAGCGTGCGTGCGAGCGACATCTGTTCTGCCGTAAAGCTACCCGAAAAGAAGAAATCAGCATTGGCAGCGAAGGTAAGGCCAAGCACAAATGTAACAAGGCAGATGCAGAGATACAGCAGCAAGTACATGCCATTAAGCTGGCGAATATCCGCTTCCGTACCGTTTGCCTTCCTCTGGGTATAAAACCTTACATATGCCTCACTAAAGCCAAAGCTCAAGAGTGACAGCGAGAAAACAAATGAGTTGGACGTCTGGTAGACGCCATAGTTTATCTGTCCAACGAACGCAAGGATCATTGGTGTATATGCTAGGTTAACGAGGTTCTTTATGACTATGTTGGCGTAGCCGAGGAGTGCGCCGATCTTACGTTGACTAGCCATTCAGGCATCCGCAAAGATACGACATAAATTTATTCTTCTCACGACTTATCGCGTCTATGACGTCCTCGTAATCACCCGCACGGGATGGTTCATAGGCTGATGAACCATACATCTTTTCTTCAATCCCAATACTTTTTGATAAGTTTTTAAGTCTACCAAACATTCTCGAATAAAACGCCTCTCCGCCAGAACGATGGACAATAGTAAGTGGCGTCTCAAGAATCGAAGAAAAAACAGCGGCATGGAAGGAATCCGTAACTACGTGCGTCGCATTGTCAATGAGCGAAATGAACTCAGCTGGACCAGCGGGTGGCTCTCCATTGCGCTCACGGTCTGATAGGGGCACAACGGGAACTACACCGTCATGCGTAACTGTCCTCAGGACCTCACTCGCCTCCCCATCGGAACTCCCGAGCAGATAGGCAAGTACGTAGAGACCCTCTGGTATAAGAGTATCGCTTGCAAGCGCACGCCATTCAGTGGCGGATAGCACCAGCGTCGGATCGCAAATAACCTCAGCATCTCGTCCACTTGCCTGCTTGATGAGCCGAGCCCCGCTTTCCTCACGAACAGACAGGCGATCAAAACCACCCACATAGCGAGCAAGCCGCTTGGACTGACGCGAACTGATCGAGTCAACGCCTAGGCTAGGGGCAAGAGCAACTCTCTGCTCAGCCCTGGCAAAACGAAGGTACGCCCAATCTTCCCCAAATGAACATCTACCAAGCCCCCATATCTGGTCGCTACCCGCAGAGATGTATGCATAGTCGGCCGTCTGAGACGAGCCATATCCCTCAATCACTCGAAGATGAAGTCTTTCGTTAAATCTGTCAAAGGCTGAGAGTCGCTTGGCAGACATCAGATTCTCACGAGCCGTCTCTTTCCTGCCAAGAAAAAACTTGATTGCAAGTTTGGCTTTTCTGCCAGCCGTCACCTTACGATGCAAGATCAGCGACTCAGGTAAAAAACCCATTGAACTGTAGATCTGCTCAACAGCATAGTTCTGAAGCCTATTACCGTAATTATAGCGGCCTTGAATGGTAACGATGCCAACCTTAGCGATTTCTTGTGACATAACAGCCTCCAGTATCGCATTTCATTTCTGAAATACTGGCGATGTACGAGAACACGATCGCAGACATCACACCTGTGGCATTCGTCAGTACAGCTTCAACGGCAAGGGCAACCAAAATATAGCCAAAGAGTAGCAGGATGGCATCTCTCCTAGCAGAACCCAAACTTAACCTTTTGACCAACACCCTGTAGATATAGATCATCATAATCACCATGAGTGTTATGCCTATGATTCCAAACTCTCCAAGGTAGTATGCAAGACCTGCATCTCCAACAGCAGTTGGATACACGGGATCGAGGCCTTTCATATCGCTCATTCCATATATAAGGTACGCTTTTGAGTAATGCTCACCTGAAGACAAAGAACACGCTATCGTACTGAAGCCGGAGCCAAATGGAAAAAAGTCACTGGCAATCGCAAGACTCGCCGAATATAGTGCCTGACGAGGAGAGTTTGAATAGGACATGTAAGTAGTTACTTTTGGGAAAACAATTACAAGCACAATCGCCCCAGCAACCAGCAGCTTAAAAAGAATCCGACGTCTTTTGCCTATCTTCAATATGTGCATAGCTATATAGAAACCAACAAAGCCTAGCGCCTTATCTCGCATGGTCAGTACCATAGTAATAATACACATCAGCTTAATAATATTAAATTTTTTATTCCGTGCCGAGTTCATAACGAGACACATAACAAGCGCATACACTAAAAAGGTTGGATGTGAATAAATAAACTTAAAAGACCATATGCCATTACGAAAATCATGAGTCATGGCATCGATAGGTGATATGGTATTAGCAATACCAATAAAGAAGCTAACGACGATAAATATACTGCCTACTATCGAACACATGTAAATGATGTCTCGTGTATCAACATTTCTTATAAGTTGCAACATTGCGATAACTGATAGCGGGAATTTTAAAAAGGCAGTTATATCTTTTACGATCACAATCATACTTGTCTGATAGCCTGAAATCCAATTTCCAATAAGGCCAGTCAATATAATAAGTGCACACGCTAGAACAATCCTAAGTTCCTCGCTTGCAACTATGGTAGGGTCAAATTTCATTTTTAATAATGCAGTGCAAATAAGGAAGAAAAACAGAAATTCATCAAAGTATGTAAGACTTGGAATAAGCGTCTCAAGCGGGTTCTCGAACAGTAGGAAAATAAAAACGAAGGCATATCCGAAGGATAAAAGCGATATATCGATCAAAGAGCGCGTATGCTCTTCTTTCATATAATTGACTTCGTCTACGTCATTCGCATATGTATTGGCTATTGAATCAAAAGTCACGCTATCCATAGATTAATCTCTTAAGTTCAGCGACTCGCGTCACTCCGATAAAATTGATAAGCTTCCTGCGCAAACGACTGCTCATCGTACCCCATGAATTTCCATAGTGATGAATCGAAATGGAATCCGAGGATAAAAGGTTCGTAGAATCTTGACCTGGTGCGATGGGATCAAAAAAACGACAAGGGTAAACCGTCACCGATTCTAATCTAACGATATTTTCGCTATACCTATAACCCATATCCTCTAGTACTTCATTATTAATGGAGGGACATACAATTTCAGATGTTCTTGAGGCATCAAATTCAATACTGTTATATTTTTTAAGTAAATTGCGCACCACCGAACTCTTTACGACAGCACCAAACCCAAGCCCCGTGGTACATAGGCGATCACTTTGTTGAACACCCATATAGCACAGGTTATCTAGAAGTGGATCAAGACTCCTAAGCAGCTCAACATCAGTATCAAGATATACTCCACCATGATCATAGATAATTTTAAGACGGGCATAATCGGATACAAATGCCCACGCCTTAGCCTCATACGCCCTCTTTGTAAATGAATGGACGCTAACATCGAAATTACTCTCATCCCAACAAATGATCTCGTAATCCGGACAAAAACGTTTCCAGCTTTCTATACAACTACTGACATAGCTTGGAAGACGTGCACCGCCAAACCAGCAGTAATGAATTTTCTTGGGAATCATTAGTGTCCGATCTATTCAATCTATCTTTGAAAGACTGCAATAATCCTATATATTATTTTATTATATAGGATAGAGTACTATTTTAAATATAAATACATACCTATAGAAAATACATAGAAGCACCTCACTGTAAGCAATTTCTCCCTGTTATTGAAACTTTCTGTTAGACACAACTTCCCTCATCATTAGACATGGGGTTCGCTCCCCAGACGCCCAACCGCACCGCGAGGAAGAGCGTCTTCGCAGGCAGGGACTCTGTAGAGCCCTCCGGTATGTTGCCTGGAGGCCACCCTCCGTGACGGGGTAAGGCATGTCACGGGCATGTGGGGCAGGAGGGCGGGAAGGGCGCGTTCTCAGTCCCGGAGCACATCAGGGCGACGAGGCCCAGGGGTGCGACGGCCAGGACCATCAGCGGCCAGCACTGCGCCCGCGAGTACCGCTCGGCAACCGAGGGCGAGAGGAGGACGAGGATCCTGCATTCCCGTCTTTGTGTGACGCGAGCTGGTTGCCACCACATCATGTAGATGAATTGTGCATGGGAGCCCGTTTGGCTCCCATGTCCTGTGTCTTGGGACCACGTCATATGCCATGGAGCATGACGTGGTCCCCTGGCAGCAGGGAAGGCTGGCGTGGCCCCGATGAGTCAGGCCGACGGGCGCACGGGCGCTGCGTGCAAGGTCGAGACGAGGTAGGGCCCAAGGGAGAGGCAGTCATGCTAAAGCAGGCGCAGGCTGGTCGGGCACGTCGGCCCAGAGACCGGCGAGGTCGTGACCGACGAGGCCAACCGGGGCGTCGGCCCCGTCGCCCTCTGCGACTCCCTGGCGAGGAGGCACGGGGAGGGCGACCGGCTGTCCTGCGACACCACGTCGGCATCGTCGCGCTCGGAGAGGCGCTGGCCTAGGTCCGGCGGGGCCGCGACGAGGACCGCGTGCCGCTCCCGCAGGCGAGCCTCGCGATGCTGGTGGGGCACGGCAGCGGCATGCCGCCGTGCTGCCGCAGGGTCGCGGGCAACGTCGCCGACGCGGGCACGGTGAAGACGCTCATAAGGGACACGGGGCCCTCCTTCGCCGGCAGGGCGCGCCTGGCGGCGGGCCGCGGCCTCCGTCGGCGGCGGGCGCCGACGCCATGATGCGCGAGCACCTCGAGTTCCCGGTGGGCATGCCGACGTCGCCGGGGCCGTCCGGGGACGCCGTCGACGCGCGCGCCGGGGAGCCCGGGGGCCGGGGGAGCCACGACCCGGCGACCGGGCCGTGCGGCACGGGGATCGCGCACGGGTGGGACCACGGGGAGGGGCGGCCGCGCAGGGGCGACGTCGCCGGGGCCAGGCGGCGCAGCCACGCGTGCTGTTTTGGTTCAATAAGAACTGCGCAGAAATCGCATTGATTTTTGAGCAACGT
>ERZ772917.1569-NODE-1569-length-12892-cov-9.483057_pt1 | contig 12892 bp, 8 predicted proteins | sample MGYA00511187_ERZ772917 | MGnify/ENA primary metagenome ERZ772917 (study PRJEB29015, sample SAMEA2737925) | human oral metagenome | biome: human oral; feature: human-associated habitat; material: dental | place: China | collected 2012 ... | reverse complement strand
TTTTTCGTAAATAATCTTAAAAGTAGTCAGGAATTGTTCTACCTGACTCATATCGTTGTCTGCGTCCAGGCTGAGTCGGACGGCTGTGGTTGCTAGCTTTGACGGCACTCCCATAGCAATCAGCGTACCTGCTGGCTTACCGGCCTTGGAAGAGCAAGCACTAGTGGTTGAGATATAAATCTCGTACTCTTCAAAAGCGTGGACAATCACTTCTCCTCGCACCCCCTTGATGCCAAAGGTCAGGATATGAGGGGCGAAATCCTTTGTCCCCGAGAAGACCGTGACATCAGGATATTGAGACATTTCCTCTAGGATAATGGCCTTCATTTTTGAAGTTCGACTTTCAAAGTTTTTAAGATTTTCCATCGTCATGCGCAGAGCTTTGGCCGTAGCCGCAATTCCTGCAAGATTTTCCGTCGTTGAACGCTTATCCGACTCTTGACCGCCACCATTCAAGAGGGGACTGATTTTCTTACCAGACTTGATATAGACAAATCCCACACCCCGAAGGCCGTGAAATTTATGACTAGAAAAAGTCGCGAAATCCACGCGATCCGTCAGATAAGCAGCTGTCGGAATCTTCGTAACAGCCTGCACAGCGTCCACGTGAAAGGAAATAGTCGGCTTATCTGCTAGCAGTTCGGATATTTTCTGAATGGGCTGAATACTGCCGATTTCATTATTGACTGCCATGACCGAAACCAGAGTGGTGTCAGGTCGAATCAGCTCCGCTAGATTGTCTACATCAACAAAGCCTGCCTTATCAACTGGAGCAAAATCGACTTCAAATCCCCGACTCTGCAACCAGAGGGCTGATTCTTTAACCGCTGGATGTTCAATGTTAGATACGATGATGTGTTTGCCAAAAGGAATTTTTTCAAAAGCAACTCCCTTTAGCACCCAGTTGTCCCCTTCTGTCCCTCCAGACGTAAAAAAAATCTCCGACGAAGACTTACCTAAAAGCTCTGCTATTTGACGGCGAGAGGCCTCTAAGAGACGGGTAGCCTGGCTGCCCAAACTATGCAGGCTAGAAGGATTACTCCAGATTTTAGAAGCCACTTCTGTATAGGTAGCCAGCGCCTCTGGATAGGGCTTGGTTGTCGCTGAATTATCTAAATAAATCATCTTTTTCCTCTGTTTTTATCAGTAAAAATCAATACTCCTATTGTAACACGAAACGAGCCTAGAGACAAGAAAAGGGCTGGTTCCTATCTGATAAATTTAGGAACCAGCCCTGAAGACGATTACTTCGCCTCGCCAATCATATCTAATTTTTTTAAATAGTCCTCAATCAGGAAAGCTGTCTCTTCAATTGATTTATCTGTAATATTGATGACCTCCGTCTGATATTTTCTAAAGACTTCTTTGGAATAGTCTAATTCCTGATAAATATTTTCCAAATCTGTGTAGCTGGTCGAGTGGGACAGCCCCAGCGAATTGAGGCGGTTGCTACGAATTTTGACTAATTTTTCTGGCTCACAGACCAGACCGATGATCCTACGCTTGTCCACCTTGTCTAAAACTTGAGGAAGCGGAACTTCTGGAATCAAAGGCAAATTGGAAACTTTATAGCCCTTATTGGCCAGAAAAATGCTGAGAGGAGTTTTTGAAGTCCGTGAAACTCCTAGTAGAACTAGATCCGACTCCAAAAATCCCTGTGGAGATTTGCCATCATCATACTTTACTGCAAACTCAATCGCTGATATTTTATTAAAATATTCCGTATCCAAACGGTGCAAGGTTCCTGGTATCTCAATCGGGCTAATCCCAGTCTTTTCTCCTATGATTTCAAAGAAAGGGTGCATGAGATCAATGTAGGCCAGCTTGTGGTTTTGGCTAAATTCTCTAGCTAGTCTAGCTAATTCTCCATTTACCAAGGTGCTGATGACCAAGGCATCATCTTTTAAAGCATCTTGCAAAATTTCCAGCAATTCTTGCTCTTTGTCTATAAAAGGAAAACGGTAGCTCTTATTAAATGTCAAATCTGGATACTGCGCACTTACAGCAGACAAGAGCCGCTGCGAGGTTCCTCCTAAAGAATCCGAAATGCTATATACAATAATTTCTTTCTTCATTGTCACTACTCCTGTCTCTTTACTTCCGCTTGGCGCGCTTCCTGAATGATATAGTCCAGCAGAGCTGTCTTAGTCACCGTTCCTAAAATCTTGCGCTCATTATCTTTCTCTACCACCGGCAGGGAGTCAATGGCAAAATCCTGCAAAAGAGCGGCAACCTCTAGTATATTCATATCCTTATGGCAGGTTCTAAGATGAGGCATCCGCGTCATACAAACTGCAATAGGCGTTGTTCCGATACTACTGGATAAAGCCGCCCGTAGCAAATCCTTGCGCGAGACAATTCCTAAGAGTAGCTTCTTTTCATCAATGACATAAAGAACATCTGCGTCATACATAAAGAGCCTTATCACCGCATCCTGTATGGAAGTGTCTTGAGGCACCAAAACAGGAGAAACCATGATATCTTCCGCTTTCTTGCGAAAAGTGTCAAAGAAAAATAAGGTTTCCAAATCATTCCCTGAATAAGTATAGCCAACCTTGGGCGTCGCTTTTAAAATGCCAACCAGCGTCAAAAAGGACAGGTCTGAGCGTAAAGTTGCTCTAGAAATCTCCATCAATTCAGAAATCTTTTCCCCGCTGACGGGCTGCTCTTTCTTGACAATGCCAACAATCTGCTTTTGACGTGCTGATAATTCCAATACAATATGTCTCCTTTTTAGAGATAGAATACTTTATTTTTCATATTTTTCTGTCATATTATATCATATTTTTATCTTATATCAATGAAATATAACGTTTTTTTCCATTGACAAATATATGTGGTGTATATTAGAATATAAAACAGATATATATGACACATTTTTATCTATTTGGAGGTAAGATATGACGAAATGGATTTATTCCTTTGAGGAAGGACGAGCCGAGCAAAACGCTCTTCTGGGTGGTAAAGGGGCCAATCTGGCTGAAATGACCAATTTAGGATTGCCAGTTCCGCCGGGATTTACCATTACGACGGAAGCCTGTATGCTTTTTTTAAATAAGCCTTCCTTTTTTGAAGAAACATTAAGAGAGAATATTTTGCAGGCTATTTCGGAACTGGAGCAAAAAACCGGCCAATACTTCTCAGGAAACGAAGAGGAGCAACTGCTAGTTTCTGTTCGCAGTGGTGCTAAGTTTTCTATGCCTGGCATGATGGATACGATTTTAAACTTAGGATTAAATGACCTGCGAACCCAAACCTTGGCTTCCAAAACCAATATAGCTTTTGCCTATAATTGCTACCGCAGGCTGCTCCAGATGTATGCAGATGTCGTTTTCCAAATTCCAAAAGAGGACTTCGATCACTTGCTCTCCTATTTTGAGAAAAATGCTGGTAAGACTGCCAAGGACTTTAGTTTAGAAGAGCACCAAGCTCTCATTGATCAGTACAAGCAGCTGTATCGCGAGCATTATCAGACTTTTCCTCAAAATCCTAAGGAACAACTCTTCGCTGCTATCAAAGCCGTTTTCCGCTCTTGGAATAATCCACGCGCCCAAGTCTATCGCAAGCTCAATCAGATTCCAGAAGATTTAGGAACCGCCGTTAATATTCAAGTCATGGTCTTTGGCAACTTTGATCAAGAAAGTGGAACTGGTGTCGTCTTCACCCGAAATCCAGCAACTGGTCAAAAAGGCCTCTTTGGAGAATTTCTTTTAAATGCCCAAGGAGAGGATGTCGTTGCTGGTATTCGTACGCCCGAACCCATTCAAAATCTGCAAGAAAAGATGCCAGAAGCCTATGCTTCTTTTCAAGAATATGCCCACATCCTTGAAGATCACTATAAAGATATGCAGGATATCGAATTTACAATCGAAAAGGGCAAGCTCTATATCCTGCAAACCCGTAATGGTAAGCGAACGGTCAAGGCTGCTTTGAAAATCGCTCTGCAATTAGTAGAAGAAGGCAAGATAGACAAGTGCGAGGCTATTCGGCGGATTAGCCCTGCTCATATCAATCAGCTGATTCACCCAGTCTTTGATGAAAATAAGCTCCAGCAAGCGACAATTTTAGCGCAGGGATTGCCAGCCAGTCCCGGTGCTGCAACAGGAAAAATTGTCTTTACTTCCAAGCGAGCTAAAGAACTACATGAAGCTGGCGAAAAAGTTGTGCTAGTCCGACAAGAAACCTCTCCCGAAGATATAGAAGGAATGATTGTCAGCCAAGCAATCGTCACTAGCCAAGGTGGAATGACCTCACACGCGGCAGTTGTCGCCCGAGGAATGGGAACCTGCTGTGTCGCAGGATGTGGAGATCTGCTTGTCCAAGAGGACAGCAAGACCATCCAGTGCGGAGATATCTTGCTCAATGAAGGAGATATTCTATCCGTGGATGGTCGGACTGGTTTTCTTTATCTGGGGCAAATCCCGACTGTTTCAGTAGAAAATGATCAGGATTTGCAGCTCTTGCTGACTTGGGCTGATGAAGTTGCGAAACTCTCCGTCCGCGCCAATGCTGAAACAACCCACGATTTGCAAACCGCTATTAGCTTTGGAGCACAAGGCATTGGACTAGCACGAACCGAGCATATGTTTTTTGGTGAGGAAAGAATCCTGCAAATGAGGAAATTAATTCTAGCCGAAAATGAGATAGAAAGACGAGAGGCACTTGCCCATCTCCTCGATTACCAGGCTGAAGACTTCTATCAGATGTTCCAGACTGTTGGTGAAAAACCCATGATTGTCCGTCTATTGGATCCTCCAATGCACGAATTTCTCCCTAAAGACCAACTTGAAATTGCTCTGCTGGCCGAAAAACTCAATAAAAAAGCCAGTCAACTAGAAAGAAAAATCACGCAATTGCAAGAAACAAATCCTATGCTAGGCCATCGCGGCTGTCGCTTGGGAATCACCTTGCCAGATATCTATAAGATGCAAATAGAAGCTATCTTTAGCAGCGCCATTCGACTACAGCAAGAAGGACATCCAGTCCGTCCTGAAATTATGATTCCATTAATTGCTACAAAATCAGAGCTTGTTTACCTCAAAGAACTGCTCGTCAAACATATCGAATGGATTTTCAAAAAGTATCAATGTCCTCCATTCCCATATGACATCGGTACCATGATCGAACTGCCGAGAGCCTGCTTCATTGCTGATCAGCTGGCTCAGGAAGCGGACTTCTTCAGCTTTGGAACCAATGACTTGACCCAGATGACTTTTGGCTTTTCAAGGGATGATATTGGAAAATTCCTCAATGATTATAAAGAGAAAAAGTTGCTCACCCAGGATCCCTTCCAAAGCCTTGACCAAGAAGGTGTCGGCCAATTGATGAAATTGGCGATTGAAAAAGCTCGCCAAGTAGAGCCAAACCTGTCCATCGGAGTTTGTGGTGAAGTTGGCGGTGATCCGGCTTCCATTCCTTTCTTACAAGAAATCGGCGTCACTTATGTCTCTTGCTCCCCTTATCGAGTCCCAGCTGCTCGACTAGCCGTGGCTCAAGCTGCCCTTGACTCTGAAACGACACCAAAACAGCTCTAACATTTTGATAAAACTAACAGCTCTAAGAGGCTTATCTCTCCGCCTTTTAGAGCTGTTGTTATTTATCTTTTGTGTACGTTTTCATTTGAAATTTTCAAATTTTTGGAAGACTTTTCTAAATAAAAGACGTATAATAAATTAAGAACGAAAAGGAGCAACTTTTACATGGAAAAATATTCTCGCAGAGAAAAAAATAACAGCAATTCAAATCGAAAACCGACAAGTCAGCATATTAAAACGGGCTTTTCCGCCTTACAAAAGACTATTGCTACAATTGCCAGTCTTCTCTCGATTATCATTGCTTGCTTTACCATAATGAACCTTTTGAATAACAACGACTCAAAATCCAAAGCCGATACAGGCAATTCGACAACAACGACTACCATTATCAAGGAAGTAGAAAAAGAGTCCACTTCGGTCAGCTCGACTCCAACAGAAACTTCATCTGCTACTGAGACTGAAACATCATCAAGTTCCTCAAGTGTAGAAGCAAATACGACTCCTACGACTACTTCCACTGAAAGCAGTTCGACAAGTCAGGACCAACGTACACCAACAGAGTCCGGCACTCAAGCATCCAACTAAAAACTTTATCCAATCTATCCAAGAAGAGAGTGGGACAGAAATCGAATTCTAACGAATTACCGATTTCTTATACGAAAACTCAAAAGAGCGCAAAAAGACTCCCCTTGTGATATAATGAAAGTGAAAAAATTGTATTAGGCTACTGGCTCGTCTCTAGTAGCCTTTTTTTGTAGCACAAACTCCTGATAAGTAAGATTTTCTTTCAAAAGGATATAAGCTATTTTAAGAAGTTGATGTGCGAGTGCAATAGTTGCTTTTTGCGGTCCTCTCCTGCTTTGAATCTGGTAATAACGCTCTGCTAGTGGACTTCCTTTTTGTCTTTTTGCCGCAAAAACTGCTTGACAGAGACACCTTTTTAAATAGGAATTGCCATGTCTGATTTTTGTGCTCCTCTTTTTACCGGCACTTTCATTATTTCCAGGACACAAACCAGCCCAGGAAGCGAGATGTCCAGCTGTTGGAAACTGGCTCATGTCTACCCCAATTTCCGATATGATCACAGAGGCTGTAATGAGATCAATACCAGGAATAGAATCTAGGATTTCCACTGGTCTCTCATAGAGATTTAGATAGCCGTTCATACGCTCTTCCAAACAATCGATTTGTTTTTGATAAAAATCGTAAATCTCCAAGGACTGACCTAACATAAAACGATGATGAGCCGAAAAGTACCCATCAAGTGCCTCAAGGAGTTGGGGAACTTTTCTTTTCAAACTGGTATAAACAGATTGATGGATCATTCTTGGGGTAACGGGCGTCTCATCAATAAGCAGTTGCAGTAAGTTTCGACCAGAAGCACCCATGATATCTTCTATGTAGGTTGTCAGCTTAATACCTCCTGATTGGAGGATTTTATGGATCCGATTGGTCTCACGATTACGGCTCTCTACATAGTGTTTCCGTTGTCGTGTTAGCTCTCTCAATTCTTGAATGGTTTCATCAGGAACGAAACTGCGAGGAAGCAGGCCGATTCGTGTTAATTGGGCAATCCAGTGAGCATCTTTCTTATCTGTTTTTTGACCTGGAATAGCTTTCATATGAGCAGGCTGTGCTAGGATGAGTTCAAAGTCATCACAGAGTTCATGCCAGACAGGTCTCCAGTAAACTCCTGTGCTTTCCATGCCGACGGCTTCTACATGAAATTGACTGAGAAAATCATGACAGGCTTTTAATCCTTTTGTCGTTGTATCAAACTGAGCCATTTCACGCTTTGGACGAGTAGAAGTGAGCGGCCCATGTAGAATACAAACCACAACAGTAGCTTGATGGACATCAATACCTGCACAAGATTGATAGAGAACATCCATTGTGATTCCCTCCATTTATAAAGTCAGAGAGCTTGTCTACCGATAACGTTGTCGTATTTTTATACTCATGCTCAAGGCGATATTTTGGGGTACTCGTCGGTAGAGTGGATTAGTTTGTCCCGCGAAAGTGATATTCAAGAAATTATCAACCACAAAGCCCTCACTTAGATTATACTTCTAAATGAGGGCTGTTGTCTTTATTTTCGTGTTTCTGTGGGTGACGGCTATGTCGTCATGGCTGTCTGTCCCACTCTCATATTATTGACTTTCAGTCCGTCTCGCTCCGTTAGGTGCGAGACAAATAAACCACCCGCTATGCGGGTGCGCATCAAAGGTTATACCAAAAAAACTCCCAACGCGATACAATAAAGGTGTTCAAGCCAATTGTGAAGCGAAAGGAGAAAAATATGGCGCAAAAGGCACATAGTTTATCACACACAAAGTGGATGTGTAAATATCACATTGTGTTTACACCTAAGTATAGACGAAAAGTTATCTATAATCAATATCGAAACAGTTTGGGCGAAATATTCCACCGATTATGTGGTTATAAAGGAGTTGAAATTATTGAGGGGCACTTAATGCCAGATCATGTACATATGTTAGTAAGCATTCCACCAAGGATAAGTGTTTCTAGTTTCATGGGGTATTTAAAAGGTAAAAGTGCACTCATGATGTTTGATAAGCACGCCAATCTAAAATATAAGTTTGGTAACCGACATTTCTGGGCAGAAGGCTATTACGTGAGTACAGTTGGCCTTAATGAAGCCACCATCAAGAAATATATCCAAGAGCAGGAAAAGCATGATATAGCGTTGGATAAATTGAGTGTAAAAGAATATGAGGATCCCTTTAGGGATAGTGGTAAGTAATGCAAACACCTCTTTGAGAGGTTTGTGACGAGTCAAGAGCAATGAGGCTTGAACAAAGTGAAAGCCAGCGTCTTTAGGCGCTGGCTGGTGATGTGGGCTTATAGTCCCGGGACAAACCACCCGTTAGACGGGTGGTTATGATTCTATTTCCTAATTCTGATCCAATTTCCAGAGTAAAATTTATCCTTGTTGAACCTACTCCAGCACATTCTGGAATACAGAAGTTTTCCTGAGAGACAGCATTGATTAAACCGCCTACCTCTTATTGTCCTGCTACTTCATTTGTTGAAGGATCTTGAACAGAAGACTGATTCGACTTTTCTTGCACAGTATTGACCCCTTGTTCTTTTGATTCTGGAGCAGTGCTATCAGAGACTGCTTGATTGGGACTGATGCTTGCTGAAGCTTGAGTCTCACTTGACACCTTAGCAGAGGCAGCTTCCATAGATGTTTCAGCAGATTTCCCTGCTTCGGCATCTTTCTCTTCAGATTTACCCGCGTCAGAGACCAGATTTTCAACTTTACCCTGATGTTGAAGACCTTCGATAAAAATCTGAACTTCTGTAAGCAATTCCTCTTTATTGACCTTGCTATCCGCAAGCTTATCAAATAAAGCTTCTAGCTTAGTAAATACTTCATCCGAGGCATTTTGCTCCTCAAGCAACTTATGGGCAGCCATGAGGAGGACATAGATTTTCTTATAGAGCTCTTGGTCTTTCGGACTGCTTTCTGCCTGCTGAGCTTTGATGGTCTCAACCATCTTAGCCAATAGAATCTTGCTATCTGCTAAAATAGCTTCTCTATCCTTGCTAGCTGCTTGAAAATCAGTTTGGAGTACCGTTAATTGATTCTTATAATCTTCCTGACTAGCAGAATCTTTGATTCTTTCTAAAAGCGTTTGCCCTTGCTGGAAGAGAGCTTGGAAAGTTTCATCCGGAATCTCTACTTTTGGCTGCGGTGCAAATTCACCGTACAATTCTTTCAAGAAGCCATAGATAGCTGTTTTGTAGTTTTGATCATCAGTCTTTTCTGTATCTAGAATTGTTTTACCCTTTGCTGGAGCCGTCTCACCACTAGCAAGAGCCTTATCAACTTCTAGCTTCGTCTGATAGAGATCCAAGAATAAAGCTTTCAAATCAACCGCTTCGATAAAGGCTTGTGACTTGTAGAGCTTCATAGCTAAGTCTGCAACTTTTTTACGAAGCTCTGGCTGCAATCGTGCATCATCGACGGCTAAATAAAAGGCCTTGAGATATTCGACAGAAGTTACCCCTGTCCGGTCTTGATAATCTTGAAGACTGGTCAGCAGTTGATCGATTTCATTTATCTTGACCTCATTTTTCTCAATCTTTGCCATCTGTAAGTCACTGAGCAAGGAAGTCTTATTGACATTGTAGCTGTCTGTTTCCAGACGTTTGATTTTATCGATCAGTTCCTGATATTTCTTATCTACTTCCGTCAACTTCTCAGTTTGGGCGCTCTTATCTACGTGAATATAGTGCTTATCAAATTGCTCCAAACTAGCCAAATAGCCAGCTGTCGAATTGCTTGGCAATTGCTTCATGGTTTCTACAAAGTTTCCTAAAGCAAGCTCAATTCGGCGCTGCATCAACAGATCGTCAGCATAAATCGTTCGACTCGCTGTAAGTAGAGCTTCCACTTTCTCTAAAACAGGCTTTTCACTATAAGCACCAGCTTGATAAGCTGATTGTAAGGCTGGCAGTTTATTCTTTAGACCTAAGTCAACACCTTTAGACTGTACACGAATGTAATGATTGTGGTCCCCATGAGGAATAACAAACTGACCATTTTCTACCTGAATGCTGTAAGGTGACAAACCTGAACGAAGAGCCGTTGTATAGAGCTCATTTAAAAAGTCCAGCTCAGGATTCCCTGTCTCTAAAGGAATACGGACATGCTCTTTTCTGACAGCATAAGGGTGGATATGAGTCGGGTCATAAGCTTGATCTGGATTGTTAAAGACGAAGAAGCCTTTGGAAATCTTAATCGCTTCGCGCGGAACGCCATAAGTCTTGGAGATATAAGCCATCTTTTCCTCATCACTGGCATCGCGAGAATAGCGATCATATTCTGCGCTGACTGGACTGGACTGGCTTGAATGTTTTTGCTTAGCCAAGTTAGCTTCTGCTGCTTCAATTTGATCTGCCGTCAAATCCTTTTTAAAGAAGTAATGAGCATGACCTCCATGTTGGACAACATAACCTTCCTCATCTTTTGAGATGACAGCTTCCGCATGAAAACCATGGTCGTGCTCAGGCTGAGACGGTAGCTGAGGCTTCAAAGCTTGCAGAGGATCTCCCAGCGGCTGATAGGTATAACCTATAGGAATCAAGCGGGCAATCCGCCCTTCCAAGTCTGACAGTTTGTCATAAGGAATGAAATGATGGTGGTCTCCGTGTGGAATAACAACACCCTTGTCCGTCCGACGACTAATTTTCAACGGGTCAAATACTGGGCCATCCCCTTCATGATAGCGCTGAGACAAGGGCAGGGCATAGAGTTGCTGCAGCAAACTAGGGAGGGAGGGCTGAGACGGTTGAGACGGCTGGAGCGGATTGGATGGACTTGGCTGAGTAATCGCTGAGCCAGGACTTGGCTGCTCAATCTTTGAAAGGTTTGACAGTTGTGGACTCGGATTTGACACAGCCCCAGCTTGACTGCTAGTACTATTCTGATTCCAATTATTAGAAGAAGCGTAGTTAGGCGGATTCACCCGTCCGCCGGCCTGCCTACTATTCCAGTAGCTCTGAGCCGCCGCTAATTCTGCTGGCGACAGGTCGCTCTTAGGAATGTAGTGAAAATGTCCGCCATGCGGCACGATAAAAGCATCGCCAGTATCCTCGATGACGTCAGAGGGACTGAAAGTATAACCATCATCCGTCCTATATCCCCCTTGGCCTTGATAAGAAACTCCTGCAAGATCTGCGACTGTCTTTCCCGCAGCTAGGGACTTGCTGGGCTGGCTGAAATCGCGAGTCCTGCTTGCTTTTGTACTGGAGGATTTGCCACTATCGCCTTCTTCCTTGGTCTTATGCAGCTTCTTCTGCCGGGCAATCTCCTCAATTGAGCGGACATTGCTGGTATGTTTGGCATCCTTGAGGTAGAGATAATACTTCCCTTCCACCTTAATGATATAGCCATCCTTAACCTCATTGACAATATCTGCCTCCTGAAGCGTGTAGTTAGGATCTCGGATAATCAGCTCTTCACTGATAATGGCATCAAAAGGCACCTTTCCATCAAAGTAATGGTAATGGTCTCCGTGGGAAGTGACGTAGCCCTGATCTGTGATTTTCACGACAATCTGCTCCGCTTCGATACCTTCCTCGTCATTGATTTGGTCAGATGTCAAACTTTTATTTTTATCCGTCTTGCCATCCGAAGTCTTGTCCTCAATATAGGCTACTTGGTTATCTTTGGTCTGGGGTCGGGATTGATCTTGCCATTGGATGAGCCCGTAAGTGCCAAGACCGACAGCCAGTATAGCGACTGAAGCAAGGAAATATTTCTTTTTCATGATTCTCCTTTATTCTTTCAAATCTTTAGCTAAAACAGCTAAATTTTTTTCTAAATTTTCTAAATAAGACAGTTGATTGGCTGGGGCTGCTTCCAGAGGATTCAGCTCCTTGATTTTTACACCGGTCGCCTTGACCAAAGTCTGGGCAATTTTCGAGGAAGCATTGCTTTCCACAAAAATGGTCCGCACCTTATGCTCCTTGACAAAGTCTTCTATCTCTGTCAGCTGGCGTGGACTAGGCTCCTGCTCTGGTGAGATACCAGCAATGCCCAGCTGGGTCAGCCCAAAACGCTTGGCTAGATAAGAAAAGGCTGTATGCTGGGTGACAAAGGTCTTGTTGGTCACTTTATCAAAAATCTTCTGGTAACGCTCGGTCAGCTCCTTGGCCTGTTCTTGAAATTTTCGAGCATTAGCCTGATAAGTATCTCGATGGTCGCTATCCAGCTCCGACAGCTTGTCGGCAATAATCTGGGCCTCCTCCGCAGCCTTCTGAGGATCCAGCCAGGTATGGGGATCATAGAGCGTCTTCTCATCCACTCCCTCTCCTGCTTGGACATCTTCCAAGCCTACGACCCGATTCAGCTCCATACCTTGAGAAGCCTCGAGAACTTGAACTTTAGAATGCTGCAAACTTGGATTGAGCTCGCCCGCCCAGGACTCCAAGGTACGCGAGTGATAGACAAAGACATCCGCATCGTAGATGGCTGCCACATCATTGGCTGAAGGCTCAAAATCATGAATGCCGCTACTAGACTGAATCATGCGCACATCATTCAGGTCCCCCGATATAGCCTTGACCATAGAATAGATAGGATAAAAACTCGTCACAATCTTCAAGCCTTGGGATGGATTAGCGTTGCCAGACTCCTTCTGAGACTGACAGCCCAATAGACACAGGGCCAGAGCCAGCAGACTGAGCCAAGTTGCAATTCTCTTACTTTGTTTCATAAAATCTCCTCGATTATCATTAACTGGTTAATTAACTGGTTAATATCATACACTTTGTCAATATTTTTGTCAAGTTATTTTGAAAAATATCAAAGAAAAGAGGAAAAA
>ERZ772917.1566-NODE-1566-length-12912-cov-3.423816_pt1 | contig 12912 bp, 14 predicted proteins | sample MGYA00511187_ERZ772917 | MGnify/ENA primary metagenome ERZ772917 (study PRJEB29015, sample SAMEA2737925) | human oral metagenome | biome: human oral; feature: human-associated habitat; material: dental | place: China | collected 2012 ... | reverse complement strand
GCACTGAAGGGAGTCCATACGGTTGACGGTTCTTAACGACTTAATCAGTGTTTCCCTAAATAAAGGAGCGCACGGGCTCAGTCGGGAGTCCGTGCGCTCCTTCGCAATTTTAGACAGGTTTAATTCGCCAAGCGAGGTCACGCGCCGGCGGTTCTCTCCTGCGCCTTGCGCTTCATGGCGCTGGCCTCTATCATCCTCGTGCGGTTGGCGTTTTGGAGCGCCGCCTGCGCCATAAGCTCTCGGCTGTTCTCCCGCTGTTCCTGGTTTCTCCGCTTAATAGCCTCCTGGCGCATACGAATACGCCTCAGTTTCTGGGATTTTTCCACCATGTCGGTGTGTCGGTCCCACGCCCGGAACGTGGCCTCCGAGGTCCGCGTCTTTGCCTCCTCAACCTGCTTCAGCGCGTCCTCGATGTTAGCGAAACCCTTGCCCCCGGATACGGCCTCCCCGGCGCTGGACGGCGAGCTCTGGAGGCTGCTCAGCCCGTTGTCTACCCTCAGCATCGTTCCCCTTCCCTCCTCGACGGCAGATCGCCTTTTGCGTCCATTATAGCATGGGGGCGAAGCGACGCGGCAGAAGAACGAACGAACGGGGGTTGCATTGGGTGCGATTTCTGCGATTCCCTGTATAATGAGTAGGAACGACATCTCTGGTGCCGTATGCGCCCCTCCTGAACGCGAGGACGGCGCACGATGATGGAGAGTGATCTTAATATGCGACGGTCGTTTAGAAAAAGCGCTGTGCTCGTTGTGGCGTCGGTCTGCCTTGTCCTTTCGGGCGCGTCGTTCTCCGAGGCGTCCTTTGTCTATCCCGGCTCCTGCCCTGTGTCCCCCGGCGGAGTTGCGGTCTGGCCTTTCCCCCAGGGCGGAGCGGTGATCGCTGCGTACCAGCAGCCCTACGCCATGAATTTCGAGGTCTGGAAGCCCATGGGGTTGCCGGCGGGGTGGTACGCCACCTTCGACGGCTTCCCCGTCGCGCAGGCGGCCCAGAACCGCTGGGTGTACGGCCAGCTTGGACCCGATGGAGCGCTCGTTCCGACCTGTGTCCTGGTGGGGTCCGTCGTCCCCGGGCAGGTCCCTGGACTGACCCGCATCGCGGCGACGGGCCTGTGCGGCCGATACGTCAACGACCCTGAGTTTTGCAAGATCATGGACTACCGCTGTGACCGTATGGGGATCATCAGGGACCCCCTGGCTCGAACCGTGGTCGCCTGGCGATCGGGGAGCGAGGGCGCCTGGGTGTGGCTTGGGGATCGCTGGAAGAAGATCACGCCGCTGGCAGGGGAGTACACCTGGCATGCGCTGAAGCGCCGGCGTCAGTGGATCGGCGAGGAACTCCGCAAGAACTGTATCTGGTGGTTTTGCATGGAGCCCTGTGACTTTGCAAACCTGGCGCGCCAGTGGGGCCTCCTGTGGGGCGGTGAGATCTGCCTCGACGCTCTCGGCGGCTATCGCGGTGGCGACGGCGCGGAGAACCGCGATTTCCGAAACCTCCCCGCAGGCAGGACCCCGGATACGCCGGAGAAGAAGCCCGACAACGGCGGCCAGTGGGACGTCGAGTAGGGCAGAGTGAGAGGGAACGGACGCCTGCCTTTCGAGGAGAGTGATGGTTGCATGGACGAAGAAGAAATGGATGTCGAGGCCCTTCTGGACAGGGCCTATGAGTCCGAGGACGCGGAAGAAGTGGAGGCGTTGGTGGCGCGGGCCCTGGAGATCGAGCCCGACAATCCGGAGGCGCTTTTGCTGCGCGCTGACCTGACGGACGACGACGAGGAGCGCCTGTCGATCCTTCAGGGGGCGCTGGAGGCCGTGAAGGCGGTTCTGAAGGAGGAGGGGGTCGATGAAGAGGCCTACGAGGAAAATCCCCTTGGGACCGTGTACCTGGCGTTGATGCAGCGCGCGGCGTTCACGCTCTATGGCGTTGGGGACGACGAGCGGGCCATGGAGTTGATCGAGCGCCTCCTGCGCCACGATCTGGACGACAACGGCGCGGTCAGGAGCCTCTACTACAGAATACTGATCGAGCAGAATGAGTGGCAGCTCATCCTCAGCAGGACGATGCAGGACGAGGACCACCAGTTGGGCTGGGCCTATGCCAGGCTCTGCGCGGCCTTTATGCTGGCCCCGAAGGGAGCGGACCGGGGGACGGCGGCGCGGATGTTCTGGGAGGCGCTGATCATGTCCCCAAACGTCCCCTTCTACATGCTGGGGTACTTTGCGGAGCCTGCGGACGACTCCGAAACGGAGGAGGAAGACTTCAACTTCGCCTCGCTCTACGCGGACGTGTGGTCCACGTCGCGGGACCTCCTCAACTGGTTCTCCCGCGGGGTGATCCTGTTTGGCCTGCTCTCCGGCCGTTTTGGCGAGGAGAGCGGGGACATGCTTGAGATCTTGACCTCCCTTGGCGGACGGCAGGAATATGAGGCCATGTGCAAGCTCCCGATGGAGGGCGACGACGTGGCCGTCATTGAAACGTTGGCGGCACACCACTGTCTGGCAGGACAGTGAAAAGGCGGCGCGTGAAACGCGCGCCCAAATCCTAAAGAGGAAATGGAGTGACGGATTGAGATGGCAAACGTACCGAGCGACATCGAAATTGCGCAGGCGGCACGGCCCCAACCGATCGTCGAGATCGCGAAGAAGTTGGGCATCACAGAGGACGAACTGGAGTGCTACGGTAAGTACAAGGCCAAGGTGGTCCCTGAGGTGCTGAGGGAGCGCGAGAAGAAGCCGGACGGCAAACTTGTCCTCGTCACGGCAATCACGCCGACCCCGGCGGGTGAGGGCAAGACGACCACCAGCGTCGGGCTGGCGGACGGACTGAACAAGATCGGCAAGAAGGCCTGCGTGGCGCTTCGTGAGCCCTCCTTGGGGCCCAGCTTCGGAATGAAGGGCGGCGCTGCGGGCGGCGGCTACGCCCAGGTGGTCCCGATGGAGGACATCAACCTGCACTTTACGGGCGACCTGCACGCCATCACCACGGCGCACAACCTCTGCGCCGCCATGCTGGACAACCACCTTCAGCAGGGCAACGAGCTGAACATCGACCCGCGCCGCGTCGTGTTCCGCCGCGTGATGGACCTGAACGAGCGCGCTCTGCGCAACATCGTCATCGGGCTTGGCGGCAAGGCCAACGGCGTGCCGCGCGAGAACGGCTTCGACATCACGGTTGCCTCGGAGGTCATGGCGATCCTGTGCCTGTCCATGGACCTGATGGACCTGAAGGAACGCTTCAAGAAGATGGTTTTGGCCTACACCTATGACGGAAAGCCCGTTACGGCGGGTGACATCGGCGCGGCCGGCGCCATGGCCGCCCTGATGAAGGATGCCATCAAGCCCAACCTGGTGCAGACGCTTGAGGGAACGCCCGCGTTCATCCACGGCGGCCCCTTCGCCAACATCGCCCATGGGTGCAACAGCGTGCAGGCGACGCGGCTGGGCCTGAAGACGGCGGATTACCTGGTGACGGAGGCTGGGTTCGGCGCGGACCTGGGAGCTGAGAAGTTCCTGGACATCAAGTGTCGCGTCGCGGGGCTGAAGCCCGATGCGGTCGTCGTGGTCGCCACGGTGCGCGCGCTCAAGATGCACGGCGGGCGCAGCAAGAAGGAGTTGGGCACCGAGGACCTGAAGGCGCTGGAGGCGGGGATACCCAACCTGCAGAAGCACATTGAGAACGTTCAGAAGTTCGGCCTGCCCGTGGTGGTGGCGATCAACCGCTTCCCGCTGGACACGGAGGCGGAGCTTGCCCTGGTGGAGGCGAAGTGCAAGGAACTGGGCGCCTCCTTCGCGCTGTCCGAGGTTTGGGAGAAGGGCGGCGAGGGCGGCAGGGAGCTGGCGCAGAAGGTCGTTGAAGCTTGCGAGAAGCCCTCGAACTTCAAGTTCATCTACGACGCGAAGATGAGCCCGAAGGAGAAAATGGGGGCCATTGCGCGCGAGATCTACGGGGCAGAGGGCGTGGACTTTACGCCGCAGGCCGAAAAGGACCTTCAGGTCATCCACGATCTGGGCAAGGACGACCTCCTGGTCTGCATGGCCAAGACGCAGTACTCCTTCTCGGACGACGCGACGAAGGTGGGGCGTCCCAGCGGCTTCCGCATCACGGTGCGCGAGGTGCGCCTCTCCGCCGGAGCCGGGTTCCTGGTGGCGGTCACGGGCGAGATCATGACGATGCCCGGCCTGCCCAAGAAGCCCGCGGCGCTCTCCATCGACGTGGACGAGCACGGAAAGATCACGGGCCTGTTCTGATCCCGCTTTTGAAGCGGAAACGGCCCGTCGCCGGACGCGGAAAAGTTGTGGCCCTGAGGAAACCTCAGGGCCACAACGCTATTTTGCGTTGATGACCTCCATGTTGCGCTGTTTCAGGGCGCTCTCCGCGGCGTTGCAGGCCGCCAGCACCGCCTGCCACTTTTCGACCCGATCCGCCTCCGTGCCGTTCGTGAGGGCAACGATGGCTCCATCCAGGGTGCCCAGGGCGTCACTCAGGACATTTTCCGTACTCCTGGAGGCCGGGGTGGGGTCCGCGTACTGGAGGGAGTCCGCCAGGCGAAGGAGGGGGGAGAAATCCTCTCCGGGCAGGTTGAGGGAAAGCTCAAGGTTTTTGACCAGGTCCTGGAGGTGGCTCGCCTTGAGCGAGAGGGCCAGACGTCCCTCCCTCTGGTCCCTGCGGTCCGCGCTCCCCTGCTTCAGCATCGCCATGTTGATCAGGAGGAGGGGGAGGAGGAAGGCCGCTGCCCCTCCGACGTGGAGCAGGAAGTACGTCGTCGTCGAGAAGTGAAGGTAGACGTTGGCGATGGAGGCTCCGATGACAAAGACGAAGTAGGCCGCCAGGATGCCCAGGTAAGAGAAATTGCCCGGAGCCTCCCGGTCGCTGGAAAGCGCGAACTTCGTGGAGAAGAGCAGGCCCAGGATCAGCGCGAAGGCGAGGGAGGCCATGGATATCCAAAACGTCGTTCCCCGCCCCTCCGGCGTCGTCAGGAAGAAGATGAAGACGCCCGCTGTGACGGCGATGAGGGAAAAGACGAGGGCGAGGTTAAAAACCTGATGGAGTTTGTCGATAGCGCTTCTGATGCTCATGACGATCCTTCCTTTCGTGATGCGTGCCGCTTACGGCAGAAGAGGTTTCCCGCACTCGGGGCAGAATTTCGACGCCACTTCGAGCCGTGTTCCGCAGTTGGGGCAGGAGAGGGACAGGCCGCAATGCGGGCAGAACTTGCTGTCCTCCGCGCAGGGCTTGCCGCACTTCGGGCACTTGTGCGCGGACGTCGAGGCAGGGCTCTGCTCCTCCGTAAGCCGCGCTCCGCACGCAGGACAGAAGGAGCTTGTGGATGGGCAGGACTTGCCGCACTTGGGACAGCTCACGTCCGAAGCCGACGGGGTCACGGTCGGGCTGGCTGGTTGAGTGCCTTGTCCGAGGGGGTTGACGTACTGTCCCATCTGGGCGGCCATCTGTCCAATGGCGCCGCCCAGCCCCATGCCCGCGCCCAAACCGACGCCCGCACCCATCAGGGAGCTCCCGCCGCTCTCTCCCCCGGCGTCCTGGGCCGCCGTTTCCAGCACGTCGAAGGAGCGCTCCTGCTGGTAGGTGTACCCCTTCAGGTCCATGCGCGCCCGCTCGCTCATTGCCCGCTTCAGGTCCTTAACGGCCTCGTCGTCGTCCGGGACGTTGATGGAGCCGAAGAAGAAATTCACGGACTCGATGCCGTACTCGTTGAACACAGGGCGCAGGACTTCCACCGCTTCGTCCGACATGTCCTGGAGGTAGGCGCTGATGTCGAAGATGCTGATCTTCTTCTGCGATATATAGGTGGCGATCATGTCGCCGATGCGGCTCAGCAGGAGCCCCCGGAACGAGTTCACCAGGTCCTCGCGAGTGATCTGCGTGCGGGTGCCCGCCAGCTTGAGCAGGAACTGTCGGCTCTCCTTAATGCGGATGCCGAACTGGCCGTAGGCCCGGACGGGCAGCGGAACCTGATATTCGGGATCGCGGAGCAGGATGGGGGTCTGCGTTCCCCACTTCACGTCCAGCACGTTCACCTTGTTGATGAACCACACCCATGCCTTGAAGGGGCTCTCGCCTCCCGTGGGCAGGTTGAGGAGGTGCCGCAGGACGGGAACGTTCTCGGTGGAGAGCGTGTAGCGTCCGGGACCAAAGAGGTCCAGCGCCTGTCCGTCGCGGAAGAGGATCGCCTCCTGGGCCTCCTGGACGATCAGCTGAGTCCAGTTCCCCAGCTCGTTGCTCCGCGCCGGGGCCTTGGCATCCGTCCAACGCCATGCGAAGACGTCGCCGCTGTCGATCTTCTCATCCCACTGTACGATCTGTAACAAAGCCATGATGGGCCGTCACTCCATTCTCGATAAATTTGTCCGCCGCGCCTTAGACGCTGGGGGTCAAGAGTTCCATGAAGATCATCTTGTTGATCTGAGTTTGAAGGTAGAGGGGGCCGAAGACGACGAGAAGGGTCACCGACGGCGCGATGGTGTGAACGACGACGGCCTTCTCAAGGTATTGGGAGGCGTGAGCCCAAAGGATGTCCTTGACGCGGAAGGCCAGCCAGATGGAGAGGAGAAAGCTCGCGCTGAACACGTAGTTGTTGTATGTCGAGGCCGTTTCGGCATCCACCCCCATCTCTTCCCAGGAGCCTGGGAGGATCAGGACGCCGAGGCAGAGCGCCAGCTGGAGGAGCGCTGCGAGGAGGGGCAGTTTTTTGGGAGAGTTCATGCGGTTCAGTGATTGTGCCCTCGTCAGGTACCACACGGGGCTGTAGATGCCCATGGTTGCAATCCAGAGGAAGGGCAGGGACAGGCCTGAAACGTGCTTGATGGCAGCTAGCCCATCCAGCTTTTTCTTCCGCTGAAGCGCCTGTTTCCTCTGGACCTTTTCGTCCAGGAGCATCTCATTGTAGGGCGTCGGGGAGCCGCAGAAAGGACAGAGCTCTACCCCCGCTTCCAGAGGGGCTCCGCAGTGCTGACAGATCATCGTCGTCGTTCCTCCTAAAATTTGCGAGCGGACGAGGCCTGCGCCGCGGCGCTTATTTTCGTCCACCTTCCGCCGTTTATTTTGCAGAACGACGGGGGTTATGTCAATATTGATTTGCGTTTTCAGGGGCGGTTTTTCCTGCCCGTCAAAATAAAAAGCTCGGTGAGGGATGGGATGGCGAGAGCGATCGACGGGAACTTATATGACGAAATGCCCAAAGATCGCCTGAGTTGGGATAAAATAGTAAAGAAAGCTTGCCTCGGTCGGATGGAGGGCAAGAGTGGCTTGGGCTTTTGAGTTTCAAGATTAAAAAGCGAAAGGATGTCGAAGGTCGATGGAGTCTATCGGAAGATCGCCGCGTGAGGGGAAAACAGGGAAGGGCCTGAGCAGGTTTGGGTTTGCTCTCTGTCTTCTATGCGCTCTGAGTTTCGCCTTTGTGTTGCCCGAGTTCGCCCCCATTTCAGCCGAGGGTGCTCCACGGGTCGTGACCAAGACGCCCGATGGAAAGAAGACCGTGCGGAGAACGAGGCTCCATAGGAAAAAGACCGTCAAACGAAGGGCGGTTTCCCTCTTTGCGGGTGGGCAGGGTACGGCAAGGAGTCCCTGGACCATCCGCACGGAGGCGCAGCTTCGCGCCTTTGCCGCTTCGGTCAACGGCGGGAGGAACTACGCGGGCAAGCACATTCGACTGACCGCCAACGTGGACCTCGGAGGAAGGGCCTGGGCTCCCATCGGCTTCTCGCGCATCGGACGAACCTTGGCGTTCAGCGGCGTCTTTGACGGCAATGGACGCACGATCAGCGGCCTGTCGCTGAAGCACGTGGGGAAGGACCCCGTGGGCCTGTTCGGAACGCTCTCAGGAGCCTACGTCTACAACCTCACCGTTGAAGACGCCGAGGTGAACGGCGTGGCGGAGGTCGGGATCCTGGCCGGCGCCGCTCAGAAGTCCACGGTCAAGAACGTTTCCGTATCCGGCGCCGTCGCGGGCAGCCAGAACGTGGGCGGCCTGATCGGCAACGCGGTGGAGTGCCGCCTCCTGAACTCGGAGTTTATCGGCAAGGTGAAGGGCGCAGGGGCCAGCGCGGGCGGCATCGCCGGCGGTGCATTCGGCTCCATCCTGATGCACGTTTCCGTTTCCGACAGCAGCATCGAGGGACGCGAGAACGTTGGGGCCATGGCGGGGACGTTTCAGGCCGGGCTCCTGCAAAATGTCGGAGTCGAGCGCTGCGTCGTGACGGGGACGGAAAACGTCGGCGGCGTAGCGGGAGCTGCGGCCGGGCCCATCCAGTTCCAGTCCGTGGCCTTTGACGGCAACGTGGAGGGCGTGGAGAACGTGGGAGGGGTGCTGGGACTCAACGCCCAGGGCACGGTGAAGGACGCCTCGGTCCAGGGCAACGTCAGGGGGACGAACCAGGTCGGCGGCGCGTTCGGCCTGTGGCGTGGAGGCACCGCCCTGCGCTGTATCTCGACGGCCTCCGTGAACGGCAGGGCCAACGTCGGTGGGGTCGCCGGCCAGATGGAGAAGGGACTGCTGGATCGTTGCACGTCGGACGAGGAAGTCCGGGGCGGAGACATCGTGGGAGGACTGATCGGCCGCTACGTCGGCGGCAGGTACACGAACTGCCAGCCGTCCACGTCAGTGCATACCGGACTCAAGGGCGGCCGTGAGATCGGAAACGAGAGCGAAAGATAAACGGTGAGCAAACGGAGGGGGCGGCCGTCGAGGCCGTCCCCTCTCCTTAGGATATAACTTCGCAATCTGGCCGAATATTTTGGAGGTGTGCTGCAGCGATGAAGAAGATCACGTTTTTTTACCTCGATGCCTGTCCCTATTGCAAGAACGCCCGGAGGGCCATGGATGAGCTGAAGGCGGGGGACGACCGGTATCGGGCGATCGAGATGGATTGGGTGGAGGAGAGCGAACGCCCGGAGGTGGCTGAGAGGTACGATTACTACAGCGTGCCGACGATGTTCATCGGGTCGGAGAAGCTGTACGAGGCACACAAAGGAGAGGGGTACGAGGAGTGCAAGGCCAACGTCAAGCGCGTCTTTGAAGCGGCGCTTGCATAAACCTCTATCTGTCGTTATAATAAAAAAGTTTTATGCCCTGCCTCTTCTGTTGGAAGAGGCCATTAGACCATAGGGAGGAGGTGACAGACGTGCGGCATTACGAGATGCTGACCATCCTTAGCGCTGAACTTGAGGACCCTAAGGAGGAGGTCGGCAAGATCGAGGAAGTCGTGCGCAGTCTGGGAGGCAACGTGACCCAGACGGATGTCTGGGGAAAGAAGGCGCTGGCCTACCCCATTCAGAAGAAATCCGAGGGAATCTACGTGCTCTTCAACTTTGACCTTGAGCCGGCGGGAACCTTTGAGTTGCGCCGTATCCTTGGATTGCGTTCCAACGTCTATCGTCAGATGATCATCCTTTTGGACGAGTAGGGGAGGATCGACAATGGCCAGAGGGTTCAATAAAGTGGTTCTGATGGGCAATCTCGCCCGCGACCCCGACGTTCGTTACACGGTGGAGAGGCGGGCGTGGGCTCGCTTCACCGTGGCGGTGGGCTATGCGTGGAAGAACAAGAGCGGGGAGTACCAGGATGGAACGGACTTTATAACCGTCGTCGCGTGGGGCCCTCTGGCTGAGCGTTGCGGCCGCTACCTCAAGAAGGGGAGCGGCGTCCTCGTGGAGGGGCGGATACGCTCGCGCAGCTACGACGCGCGTGACGGGTCCGGGAAGAAATACGTGACGGAGGTGGAGGCAGGGGAGGTCGTCTTCGTGGGTGGAAAGAGGGCCTCGGACGAAGGGGTTCCTTACGATCCCCAGACTGCCCCCGACTCCTCGCCGTCCTCCTTCTCCGGCGACGAGGATTTCGGTAAGAGCATCCACGAGAAGGGGTTCAGCGACGACTTCCCGATGGATTTTGCGGAGATGGAAAAGGACACCAACAAGAACTCCGAATCGGACATCCCCTTTTGACGGGGGCGTCTGACAGGACCTTGGGAGGAGCCAGCTAAACGCTCCTCCGTCGATGATCCGTGGAGATTTTTAAGGAGGATTTCTTAGATGAACGGAGAGAGGGAGAGCAGGCCCGCAGGCGCCGGCGCACCGCGCGGCGGCATGCGGAGGGGGTCCAAGCGACGCCCAAAGTTCTGCTATTACTGCGTTGAGAAGCAGGAAAAGGTCGACTATAAAGACGTTGAGAAGTTGCGCAAGTACATCAGTGAGCGGGGAAAGATCGTTCCGCGCCGCGTCACGGGCAACTGCGCAAAGCACCAGAGGCTTTTGACCGAGGCCATCAAGAGGGCGCGTTACATGGCGCTCCTGCCTTACTCGCTGGATTGATCCTCTCCTGTTGCGCGAGGGAGGCATCTGTCCTTTGACGGGATGTCGGCTGAATTTGCATGGGGAGAGGCCACAGGGCTCTCCCTTTTTTTATTCCTAAAAAGGGGGTGGACTATGCCGGGGCCGGAGAGCGTTTTTAAACAAAGCACCCTTGGCCGTCTGGTCTTTTTTTCCCTTTTGACGGTCCTTCTCTTGAAGGCGAAGGACTACGTTCCAGCGGTGGGCTTCTGGGGCCTGTTCTTCTCCCCGCTGCCGCTTGCCCTCCTGGGGTGCCGGGAGGGACGCCGGTTGTTGGGGCTGGGAATGCTCTTGACGGGAGGGCTGACGGCGTTTTTCCTGCCGATCCCTTCCGCCCTGTACTTCGTCACGGCTTCGGCCCCCCTCTCCGCTGTCCTTGCCGCGAGCTCAAGGAAGAGCTGGAGCGGGGGCGAGGCGCTTTTGGCCTGCACCTTCGTGTCCGTCGCCGAGAAGCTGTTCTTCTTCTTTCTCCTGTGGGCGCTGACGGGGCATAACTTTCTGGCCCCTGACGCCGGACAGATGGAGGAAATGATGGAACGGCTCTACGCGGGCTTCTCATCCGGCCTCCAGGAAACGATCGCGATGCGGGAAAATATGAGGCAGACCGCCGCGCTGTTGCCCTACATGACGCCTTCGATGCTCCTCCTCTACGCGGGATTGGATGCGCTGTGCAACTACAAGCTGTGCGGGTATTTTCAGCGGGGACAGGCGAACCGCCCGCCCGCCCTGCCCGCCTTTACGGAGTGGCGTTTTCCAAAGTCCCTGCTGCCGGCGTTTTTCCTGGCCTTCGTCATCAACCTCCTGTGGGGTCTGGACGAGTGGAGGGCGGGCGCCCTGTTTGCGGCCAACCTGGAGCTGGTCCTGAACGTCCTCTTTTTCGTCGAGGGACTTTCTCTGGCCTTCTGGTGGATAGGGCGGCGAGGGCTGGGGCCCGTCCTTCGGACGTTGGCCGCCGTCCTGCTCCTGATCCCTCTGGCGTGGCCGTGGCAGGTGCTCATGGGCATCGGCGATATCGTCTTTGACTTCAGGAGCAGGACGACGCACCGCAGAACGTAGAGTGTGGCTGAAATGCCTTCAGGGAAGCGCCGAGGGATACCTTCGTTTGATGCTCGAAGATTGATAAGCGCTTCCCTGGCCACGGTTCCCTTAGGTTAACGCGGGGACTTTTGTGCTTTTTTGAAGGGAGAATCTTTCATGCAGGTGATTTTGAAGGCGGACGTCAATAAAGTGGGCAGCGCCGGCGCGCTTGTGAACGTCAGCGACGGGTACGCCCGCAACTTTCTCTTCCCGCGGGATCTTGCCGTCGAGGCGACCCCCAGCAAGGTGGCGGCGTGGAAGGAGGAGCAGGCCAACAAGAGGAAAAAGGAGGCAAAACAGCTTCAGGAGGCTGAGGAGACGAAGAAGGGGCTTCAGGGAAAGTCTGTGAAGATCGAGGCGAAGGCGGGGGAGAATGGGAAGCTCTTTGGGAGCATCACCACGGCTCAGGTGGCCGAGGCCCTGAGCCGGCAGTACGGTCGGGCGGTGGACAAGCGCGACATCAAAATGGAGGACGTCATCAAACAGCCGGGCAGTTATCCCTTTGCGCTGAAGCTGTACGCCGGCGTTCACGCGGACATGACGCTGTCCGTGATCGCGCAGAAAGACTAACCGAATGCAGCTTTACGACAGGGTCCCGCCCCAGAACCTGGACGCGGAGCGGGCCGTGCTGGGCGCGTGCCTCCTGGAGCACGAGGCTCTGGGGATCGCCCTGGAAACCCTGAGGCCGGAGGATTTTTACGACCTCAACCACCGAGCCGCCTACGAGGTGATGGGGGAGATGTTCAACGCCAGCCGACCCGTGGACCTTGTCACCATTGGAGAGGAGTTGGCCCGGCGTGGCGTCTTCGACAAACTGGGGGGGCAGCCCTTCCTCGCCGCCCTGGTGGCGGAGGTCCCGACGACGGCCAACATCGCGTTCCACGCGGGCATCGTTCGGGAGAAGTCCGTCCGCCGTCGACTGATCGACGCGGGGAGCAAGATCGTCAGCCTGGCGTACTCCAGCGAGTTGGAGAGCGCCATGATCGTGGATGAGGCGGAACGGGCCGTCTTTGAGGTCTCTCAGCGCAACAATCGGGCCGACTTCCGCCCCGTCAGCGACATTCTGGGCAGGACGTTCCAGAACATCGAACAGCGCTATCAGGAGAGCGGTTCGGACGTCAGCGGCTTCGAGTCCAGCTTTGCGGACCTGGACCGCCTGACGGCCGGTTTTCAGCCGGGAAGCCTGAACATCATCGCCGCGCGCCCCTCCATGGGAAAGACGGCCTTCGCCCTCAACATCGCGCAGTTCGGGGGCGGAGGAAGCCGGGCGGCCGTCCTGATCTTCAGCCTTGAGATGTCCGCGGAACAGCTGGTGCAGCGTATGCTGGCGGCGCAGTCCGAGGTGGACCTCCAGGCGATGAACACCGGGACCATGAGCAAGGGGGACTGGGACGAGCTTCAGAATGCCGCCGGCGTTCTGACGCAGAGGCCCATCTTCATCGACGACAGCTCCATGCTGACCACGATGGATTTTCGGGCGCGCTGCCGCAGGTTCAA
>ERZ772917.1562-NODE-1562-length-12963-cov-5.870003_pt1 | contig 12963 bp, 25 predicted proteins | sample MGYA00511187_ERZ772917 | MGnify/ENA primary metagenome ERZ772917 (study PRJEB29015, sample SAMEA2737925) | human oral metagenome | biome: human oral; feature: human-associated habitat; material: dental | place: China | collected 2012 ... | reverse complement strand
CTAAATATCCTATAGCTTCTTCAAAACCAAATAAGAAAGTTCCATCTAATTCTTTGTTTTCAAATTGTCTAATTTTTTCACCAATATATTTAAAACCTGTTAGAACTCTTAAAGCTTTTTTACCATTCTTTTTAACAATAGTATCAAGAAGTGGAGTTGATACAATAGTTGTTATCATAGTTCCATTTTCTGGAATATTTTTTTTATGATTTAAAATATATTCTGCAAATAAAATTCCTATTTGATTTCCATTTGGGAAAAACCATTTTCCATCATTATCAAGAACAGCTAAACCTACTCTATCTCCATCAGGATCATTAGCTATACAAATTTTAGCTCCAACTTTATCTGCAAGTTCTGTACTTAATTTAAAAACATTTGTATCTTCTGGATTTGCATAATCACAAGTTGGAAAATTTCCATCTGGTTTTTCTTGTTCTTTCACAGGATATACATTTGTATAACCCATTTCTTTTAAAACTCTTTCAACAGGTCTTGCTGCAACTCCATGTAAAGGAGAGTATACGAATTTTATCTTATCTTTATTTTCTACATTTGGATTAATAGCATTTTTCTTAACTTCTTCTATGTATCTATCATCTAATTTTTCACCAACATAAACAAGAAGACCTTTATCTATTGCTTCTTTTTCATCCATTATTTTAATACCATTGAATATGTCAACAGCTTCAACAGAACTTACAATACCTGTTGCTTGTGGATCAACTATTTGAGCTCCATCTTCCCAATAAACCTTATATCCATTATATTCTTTTGGATTATGAGAAGCTGTTATCATAATACCTGATTGTGCTTTTAATTCTCTAACTGCAAAAGAAAGTTCAGGAGTTGACCTTACCCCATCAAATAAATATACTTTTATTCCATTTCCTGCTAAAGTCATTGCAGTATTAAGAGCATTTTCAACAGAATCTAATCTTGAATCATAGGCAATAGCTACACCTTTTTTCTTACCTATTTCTCCAGTTTCTTTTATAATATAGTTAGCCAAGCCCTGAGTTGCTTTTCTTATATTATATTTATTCATTCTGTTTCTACCAATACCTCTTACACCTCTCATACCAGCAGTTCCAAAACTTAAATCAGTATAAAATCTATTTTCTATTTCTTTTTCATCATTAACAATACTTTTCAATTCTTCTTTTTCTTCTGCCGACAACATATTAGAATCTAACCATTTTTTATATTCATCTAAAAACATACTATCCTCTCCATTCTTAATATTTGTTTAGATTAATTTAGAATATTCCTCCAATTACTTTTCCTAATTCATCTTCTAATATTGGAACAGCACTATTAAACTTTAGGTTTACTTGATTAGCTGTACTTAAAACTCTTGTAGAGTATTTTTCAATATTAGATGAAGAACTAGTACTAGAAGTCATAGTTCCTGAGTTACCTTGTTTGACAGAATTTTTTGTAGAAGTTTGTACATTTTTTACAGTTTTTTCAGAAATTAAAATATCTGTAACCATAGCATAAGCAGTATCATCAACTAAAGCGTCTGCTAATGTTCCTATTGCAGCTCCAGCAAGTCCCCAGCCAAGTGCAGTATAAGCTCCACCTGAACGTTGAGCACCTAATATTCCTCCAATTCCAGCACCTAAAACTGCATCAGAGAAGCCATTATCGTTGTCTAAATTAACTTTATCTACTTTTAAAATATTAGCTTGCAACCAATATTTTGCTTCAGCAGGGTCATTTACTATTCTATAACCTTTTTCTGATAAAACTTTCATTATTTTTTGTTCAATATTTAAGTTCTTCCCACTTGTATTTGAAATTTTTACAAATACTGTTTTTTGATTTGGAGCTGCAGGCTCTAGCCAAATTGTATCTGACATCTTAGTTTGTACATCTAAATTTCTTTTTGAAATTACAGTATGCATAGTAGAGCAAGATACCATCGTCAATAGTAGTCCCAAAAATATTATATTTTTAAAAAATTTTTTCATTATCTTACCTCACTTATATTTAATTTAAATTACTATATTTTATCATAAAAATTTTAGAATGTGAACTTATCTGAGCTTATTTTCTTTTTGCTGTCATCTCTTCCACTTCAAGACAATAAACAAGAGTTCTAGCTATTGCTGCAGGATTAAAATATGCCTCTTTATCTTTATGATACTGTGCCATTAATTTCTTTAAAGCATCCATTTTTTCATCTTCAGATAATATTCTTATTTTACCTCTACCTATAACACTTTCATAGGCCATAGTACAATATCCTCTATCTTCATAATATTGAAGCTCATGATTACAATCCATTTCAAAAGTAGCTTTCATTTCTCTTTTCATTATATCAATTTTTGTCCCTTCTAAGGCACTATGGAAATAGATAATAACTTTTTCTTCATCAGCATCTAAACCAAAATTTAAAGGAACAATGTAAGGATAATCTCCATTATTAAAAACTAATCTACATACATCACATCTTTTCATGATTTCTATAATTTCTTTTCTATCTTTTACTTCTCTGTTTGCTTTTCTCATAATTTTCCTCCAAAATATTGCTTATTATTTATTTTAACATATTTTTTTAAACATCATTAATATTTTTCAAATAATTTTTTTTATGTTATAATTAATTATAGAAATTTAAAAAAGGAGTTGATAAGTATGAAATTTTTAATGTCATTGTTAGTTGCAGTTTTTGCTTTTAGTTTTTCAGCAGAAGTTCAGGCTAAATCTGTAAGTAAAAATAAAGAAGTAGTAGATGTAGTATTTATTTTAGATAGAAGTGGTTCTATGGGAGGATTGGAATCAGATACTATTGGTGGTTTTAATTCTGTATTAGAAAAACAAAGAAAAGTGGAAGGTAAAGCATATATTACAACAGTTCTATTTGATGATCAATATGAATTGTTACATGATAGAGTAGATATTACTAAAGTAAAAAATATAACAGAAAAAGAATATTATGTTAGAGGAAGTACAGCACTTTTAGATGCTATTGGTAAAACTATTGCCAAAGAAAAGGCTATACAAGATACATTATCTAAAAGTGAAAAAGCAACTAAAGTTTTATTCATCATAATAACAGATGGTTTAGAAAATGCTAGTAAAGAATATAACTCTGCTACTGTTAAGAAATTAATAGAAACTCAAAAAGAAAAATATGGTTGGGAATTTTTATTCTTAGGTGCAAATATTGATGCAATAGAAACTGCAAATACAATAGGAATAAGTGCTGAAAGAGCAGTAAACTATAAGTCTGATAGTATAGGTACTAAAAAGAATTATGATACTTTAAATAAAGCTGTTGAAGAAGTTCGTTCAGGAAAAGACTTAGATAAGAATTGGAAAGCTGATATTGAAGCAGATTACAATGAAAGAAATAAAAAATAATATAAATTAATTCTATATCAAAGAGTTGTTAGTAATATAAATCTTACAACAGCTCTTTTTTATTTTCTAAAAAGTCCTTGCTAAAATTTAATAATAGTGTTATAATTATTTCTACAATTAAATATGGGGATGCAAAGGTTTCGACGGGGTTGTGAGGTTATAGGTAGCAAGTCAGGTTTGTCGCTGTGAGAGACTAAACACATCGTTTAGATGGAAACAAAGATTACGCTTTAGCTGCTTAGTTCAGCTACACCTTGAATAACTTATTCTATACGGGTTTTTCAAAGGTGTCGACTAGTATAGATTACCATAAATGATTTCTCTAAGTTTATGGGACATTTTAGAGGATAGTTTTAGTTAGCCCTGTTTACGGGAGTAATTATTACGAAATTTAATAGTAAACTAAACTTGTAGAAGCTTATGGTCGTTATGATTTCGGACACGAGTTCGACTCTCGTCATCTCCACCATTTCTATCAATATACATAGGAAATAATCTAAGTGTTATTTCTACATATGTTTCATATACTTTTATCTCTTTAACAAAAGTCTCAATCACTGACTTTTTTATATTACTTTTATTAAAATTTGACTTAAAATTTCTTATAAAGCTTTCTATATTCTCTCTACTTATCTTTTTAGATGCAGAGAGTTTATTTTTTTCTTGAGTAAGTATAAATAATTCATTTTCAAGCTTTCTATTTTTATTTTCAAAAGCTTCTTTTGATACTTTATTATCCAGGAATATTTCTAATAAGGTATCAATCTTATTTTTTACTTTTTGGATCTCTATTTCTATTTTTTTAATTTCTTGAACTTTATTTAATATTTTTTGATTTACAGATTTTTCAACTTTTTTAGCTATACTTTTTATTCTCTTTTCTGTAAATATTTCTTTTTTTATAGTTTTAAAAATAAACTCTTCAAGAATTTCTTTTCTTATAGGTTTATTCTTACAATCATTTACTTTTGTTTTTCTGTTTATACAAGTATAGCCATAGGTTATGCTTCCATCTCTTTGTCTTGAGCGATATCCACCCGAGTATCTTCCTCCACATTCTCCACAAGTACATACTCCAGTCAAATAATATGTTTCATGTGCTGTTGCTCTACTGCCAGTTTTTCTATTCTTCATTTTATTTCTTATCTTTTCAAAATCTTCTTTGCTAATTATTTGTGGTACTCCACCTTCAATTTTAACCTCTTTACCTGTTAATCTACCTCTACCATCTTTTTTACCATACACAAAAACACCTGTATATTTTTCATTTATTAATATATCTCTTATAGATGTTTTTCTGAATGGTTTACCTAATTTATTTAGTCTACCCATTTTATTTAATTGTTCTGATATACTTGTATAGCCTACTCCCTCACTATACAATTTATAAATTATTCTTACTGTATCTGCTTCAACTTCATTTATAATATATCTTTTATTCTCATCTAAATCATAGCCTAATGGTGGTATTCCTCCATTATGAACACATTTTAGAGCATTTTCATTTAAACCTTTTTTTACTTCTCTTGATAAGTTTAAACTATAATATTCATTCATTCCAGTAAGTACAGATTTTAATATAACTGATTCAGGACTATCATTTAATTGCTCCAACACTGATAGAAGCTTAACCCCATTATCATTTAACTTCTTTTCATAAATAGCGTGGTCATATCTATTTCTTGCAAATCTATCAAACTTATGTACAACCACGCATTGAAATTCTTTATTTTTACTATCCTCTATCAATTCTAAAAATTCAGTTCTGTCCTTGATTGATGTCCCAGAAATAGCTTCATCTTTGTATAATTTTATTAAATTGTAATTATTCTTTTGACAAAATTCTTTTATAGCCCTTTCTTGAGCTACAATGCTTTCTTCTCTTTGATTATCAGATGAATATCTAGCATATCCTACAACATTAATCATTTTACTTACTCCTTTATATTTCTTCTAAAAAACTGTTTATTAATATATCAATAAAGTTATTATATAGCATATCATCACTTTCTGTAAAAGTTACTTTTATCGTTTTTTCTTTCTTCATTCTCTCAATCTCCTTACACTTCATTAACCCAACTAGGTATTTTATAAAAACCATTAATATTTTCAAAAGCTTCAACCATTTCAGAATCATAATCATAAAAATCATCATCATCTAAATCAATATTTTTTTCTTTTGCCTCAGCTATTTTTAATAAATCAAGTAATTGTGTATAAGGATTTTCATCTCCTCCAAATTCATTATCCATTATAAAATAATAATCTCCTAAAAATGCTCCACACTTCTCAAAACATTCTTTTGAATTTGGATATTTTTTTATAAAGTCATCTATGTCTTTTTTATTATAATTTTTTACATCTACTGTCATACTCATATTAGTTCCACTCCTTCCCTATTCTCTTCATGTTTTTTTGCCACTTTTCCCAGTAGCAGTTAAGAATATCATCTTTTGAGTATTCCTTATTAGCTGAAATGATTATCAAACCTTGAAGTATTTGTAAATCGTCTCCATAAAGAGCACTCATAATTAAATTTTCTATATTAGCCTCATAACATAAGTTTAAATTTTCTTCATCCTCAAATAAATTTATAAGTTCGTTTTTTATTTCAATAAAACTATCGGATTTTTCTAATTTAAAATTAACCATTTGTGCTAGAAAAAACCAAATATCAGTAAATTCTTCTAATTCTTTTCTTTTGTCATAAGGCTTAGTTTTCCAAGTCTTATGGCTTTGAGGTGTTTCTTCGTTGAACTCTATGCACTCAGCTATTAAAGATAATTTAATATCTTCAAGTGTTCTTTTTCTAATATTGTTCAAATTTTCATCTAAATGTTTTTGTAATTTTAATATATCTTCAAAATTTTCTGGCTTCTTAAATCCCATTGTTTATCTCCTTATCTTCAAATTCTTTTATAATATCTTCTAAATCTTCTAAAACTCCTAATGCCCCTGATTGCATTGCTTCATCTCTTTCATCATAAAGTGGAAAATTATTTTCATAATATTCTTTATGTTCTTCTACAAACTTTTTAATCATTTCTTTAAATTCCATTATCTCACTTCCTCATAAGTTGCTATAAATATATCAGGCTTACAAGGATAAAATTCACCTTTAACACCTTTTATTATGTAATCTCCAAAACTAGCTTTCATATATCCTTCAAGTGTTGAAATTCCTATATAACCTTGTTCTTTTATTCCATATACCATTTCATCCAATTCTAATTTACTCTTAATTTTTTCATAATTTGTGTCGTCTAAAAAATTAAAAACTTCTATAATGTTATCCTCTTTTAATTGTATTGCTTCTACTTCCACAGGCTTTTTAACATATTTCTTAATCATTATCTCACTCCTTTATCAATTCAGGATTTTCATAAATATTTCCTCTCCAAGCTATTATTAAGCATTCTCCTGTTTTAAATACATCTGTAATCACTCTTCTAAAACTTTCTCCAGTTATAGAATTTGTTATTTCTATGATATATTTATGTGAATAATTCAAAAAGTGCCCAGCTCTTAATGCTTCTCCTAATATTTTGAATCTTTCATCAGAATAACTATCAATATATCTGTATGTATAAGGTTTAAATCCACATTTTTCTTTTTCAAAATATTCAGGAATACTTTTAAAGCTAACTATCTTATTCATCTTCTTCCTCCCAATTGGCTATTTTGTCTATCTCTTCATCTTCATTGCCACATTTACAACAACTAATATATGGATGAATATTTCTAACATTTAAAGTCTCTTTTTTATAATCAAAGTCTCCATTCTTTTTTAAATCTAATTCTATACCACATTTTCATCACTCCAAATTATTCTTAATCCTGGTTGACTTGTGGATAATTTTAATATTATTCCGTTTTTTTCCATTTTTATATAAATGATATTTCTTTCTTGAGTTGAATCATCATCTTCTGCCAATCTTATCTCTTCAACAATACCAGCATTTTTTACTATTCCAGACATATGTCCCTCAGGTTTCTCGCCAACTATATATACTTCATTATGGTATGGCATTTGCACTTCTATCGCTACTATTTTGATTATTTCTTCTGCCATTATTCATCTCCTCCAATCTTCCTATTTCTAACTTTTTCCCAGAAATTTTTATACTCCTTAGATTCCAAAACTTGCTTAGCTTCTGTGCTATCCAAAAAATAATTTCCAAGATTATAATTTGCATCATCTTTTTCAGTTCCAAAATCTTTGGTTTTTTCTATATTTAAACCACTTATAAAGAAATAAAAGCCTCTAAATTTTCTCATAAAAACCACCTATAAAACATCATTAAAAGTTATATCCTCATACACCCAAGCAAAATACTTATCAGATGTATCAATTAACTTTTTAATTTCCTTTTCTATTCCTAAACTCTTAACTGTACTTTTCAAACTAACTAAGTCCTTTACCATTCTAGCCCAAGAACCCAATGTACCTATAAAGCCATTAGGCAACCTTTGTATCTTATCATCAATCGTTGTAAGTGGTTTTCTCCCAACTCCTGCAATGCTTTTATTAACTTGCTTTACTAGAACATTATTGAAGAAAAAATTGTCCTTGACATTTTCTTCTTCCTCATCTGCTTGAAAATTAGCATTAAATATTCTGTCTGCTATTGATTTTGCTTTACTAATCATCATTAGCTTGTCAAATCTTATATAGCCATCATTGTTCTTGACTTCATTGTCCCAAATATCTTTATGGTTTTGACATATAAGAGTTATGTTAAGCAATGTAAATGCCAACTTAGATTGGTCTAATTGTTCTTGATTAGGTTGCCTTGTTATCTTAATTTCTTGCTTCTCATTAATTTTTATCTCGTTCTTTTTACGAGGTTTAGCTTTTATCATTTTTCCTCCTTATAATTGAACATATTGCCAACATCGGGAAGATGTTCAACCTCTGTATTTTCCGACTATTTCCAAAATAGAAATAGTCGTTATTCCTTATAATTCTTCAATTATTTTTATAATATCATCTAAGTCTTTTTCTAACATTTCTTCATGCTCTTTATAGAGTATTGTTTCATCATCTAAGTAAATATGGTTGTTTTTGAAATCTGCTTCTTTTTTCAAACCCCAACCATCTTTATAAATAGATACACTTAATGTTCCTACATGTGCAGAAAAATTAACAAAAACATCTCTTTTATTTGGTATTGTCTTTTTTATTGCAAGTTCCATAATTTTTAAAACTTTATCTCTATATTTTTTATCTAAATTCATTTACTCCTCCAAAGTTTATAAACCTGTTTTTTCTTTATCTGTAAAAATCATAATATCTTTTTTGTCCCTATAACAAATATAACTAACAATTTTTTTAGCTAAATCATCAACAGTTTTATCATTTAGCTTTACTATTTCTCCATTTACTTCAAAAAAAACTCCATATTTATTAATATTTATATTAAGCATTAATCCTCCTTAAATGCTTGAAAGTGTCCTTTATACACTTTCTTCAATTCTCTTATCTGTCTGTCATCTAAATAAATTCCAACAATATGATACTTACTACTAAAATCAGGAGTACCAATAGTGTGTACTTCTGTATGATGTTCTTCACATAAGCACATCACTCTTAAAACTCTACCATCATCAAATTTATAGCCACCAACACGAGCTACATTATCATAATGATGTAAAACTCCATGTTCTTTCCCACATATACAACAAATTCTATTTTTTAAACAAACATAATGATAAGCTTTAGTATACTGGTCAGCTAGGTTTTCAATATCCATTTTTAATGGAACATTATAATATATACAAGTTTCTAGTAGCCATTTAACAAAATCATTAGCTTGATTCTGCGTTAGTGTATTTAAAGCTAGACTAAAAGTTTTGTTTTCTATTAAGGTACTTTGTAAAGCTTTTATGAATGTTTCTTTTAACTCCTTTTCTATTTCTCCAACAGTTTTGTTCTTGTTCTTCTCAAGATACTTAGAAAAGAATGCAAGGGGAGATTTTAAAGGTTGCATATCATAGACTTCTAAAAACCTTTCTTTCAGTTGCTTTTTAGTTTGCTCTAAATCTATGTTATATGCTACTCTCCCTGCATCTTGTCCTGTGAAGAAATTAGAAATATCATTCATAATTGCATATATTAATTTTTGAGTGTCCCTGCTATATCTTAATTTCTCCATTTAACTACTCCTATCCTATCTTTAAATTTTTATTTTCAACAAGTCTTGCTCCTTGAACTTCTTCCCCAGCTTTTAGAGCAGCCTTAATCTTTTCCTTAGATATTTTTTCAGTTGTTACAACTTCTATAAATTTTTTGTCTATCAAACTTTCATCATAAATTTCAGTTGATGTAGATTTTGTAAATTTAATATTTCCTAATGATGTTTCTATCTTCTCAATATTATTAACAAGCATTGCACTTTTAACATAGCATTTAAACTTGTCTAATTTCTTTTTAATACTATCTTTCATAGCTTTTAATCTTTCTATTTCATTATCAAGAGCCTCAATAGTAAGCTCTTGATTTCTAACAACTGCTATTACATTTGCTGATTTATCTTTTAAATCTTGTGTTAGTTCAGCAGTCCATATTGCTAATTGAGTACCGTCATCTGACATTTCGCCAGTTTCTGCATTGATACCTTGTTCCAAATATTCCATTCTTTCAATATAATCTTTTGCTACATCATAAAATTTTGCCATTATATCCTCCTATTTTTTAAATATTTTTTGACAAGCTTCTTTTAATTGTTCATCTGTCATTTGCCATAATTCTTCAACTTTATAAGCAGTTAGCATTCTTTTTAACTTATCACTAGATAAATTTTCATTTAATGTTTCAATCATTCCTGCTCTGCTATTTAAAAATTCTTGAACCTTTTGTTTTTCTTCTTGTCTTTCTGCTTCTGCTCTATTTGCTCTTTCTATTTTTGCAGATGAATTATCATTATCTTTTGTATCATCTATCATAAATAAGCCATTTAGAGCATATTTTCTTGCATAAGATGAACTTGTTCCAGTAATTTGACTTCCGTCCATTCCTTTTTTTGTTTCTTCTTCTCTTGCAAGTGCAGATGTTTCAATTATTTCATCAGGCTTTTCTATATTTACAAGAACTATTGTAGCTTTTACATAGTTTCTTGTATTTACTTCTATAACATCATCTTTAATAAATAATGTTAATTTAAACTTATCTAGCACTGGTTTTAAGGCTTCTAATATATCTTCACAACTTCTATATTTATATTTACCAAAACTGTTATATTGCCCCTTAGGAGCTTTTAATTCAACTTGTGCCTTTAATAATTTTTCATATATATTCATCTTTTCCTCCTATTCATTTAAAATTTCTAAAATATCTCCAATTTGGTCATAACTTATATCTAGTAATTCTTCTTCTTGTAAATAATCAAGAAAAGATGGAGCTAAATTTTTATATTTGCTATTTTTAAAAAGTTCTACAAAACTATCAACTATTTTTTCTGTGTCTATTTCCCCTAAAAAAGTATCTCTTTCATTTAATACTTCATTAAATATTTCTTTTTCTAATAATTTTCTATTAAATACATTCATAAAAAAATAATCTTCTTTATTTGCATACTTTGATTTTTTATACTTGAAATATATATATTTTTTCATAAAATCACATCCATTTTTCCAATAAATCAAATGGATAATTTATACAAAACCATAAGAATTTAACTATCCTCTTAATTTTAAATTTAATTATTTGCCAGAAACTTGCCTTTTTAAATTTATTAAATTTCATTGTTAGCCTCCCACTCCATTATTTTCTCCCCAGCCTCCAAAACTGTTAAGCCTTGAAGTTCTGGAAGATTCCAATATTTTATATATGTTTTCCAATGTATCATTTGTTCCTCCTATTTTTTTATAATTACTTTTCCATTTTTTAATAGTATTTTTTCTAATGGAGTCCCTTTTACAGAAACCCCGTTTATACTTTTGATTTTCATTTTTATTCCTCCAATTCTCTTACTTCTCTTATAAAGTCTTTTAATAAATTAATTTCGCCATGTTTTATACCTTTTAAAAAAGAAGTGTTATAACCTGCAATTTCATTTTCTTCTATTGATTTATCAGTGTATTTAATAGATGCTTTTACTGACTTATACATTCTTTCTATTAGTTTTTCTCCTATTGATTTATCTATGTATGCCATTTCTCCTCCTATAATCTACCTATATAACTTGTTTGTCCTTTGAAACCTTTTAAGATTTCAAATCCTAGAAAAGCAAAACCATTTGAGCCTCTGCTGCACCATCTTTTTTCATATTCATTAACTTCTCTGCTAGTTCCAACAAAATCCCAAGATGAATATGAGCCATCTCTATCAAATGCACTAAGTTGGTTAATTCCGTAAATTTTTTTATATATAATTGGTCTTACTACTTTGTGTTTAAATATGTTATTTATCTTTTCCATTTTCTCCTCCTTAGAGGGAGCTTTTACACTCCCTTATATAAAATCTCTTATGCTTAGCCCTCTGCTTCCGTATGGGTCTTGCTTTTCATATTCCCAATCGTTCACATTCAACTTATTTATTTCTATTTCATTTTCTAAGTCTTTTAAATCTTTCAAGAACTTAGAAAAATCATAGTATTTAGTTTTAAAAGGATAAGTATTATCACTGTGAACTGCTGTTATCTCTATATCTATGTAACCTGCTTGTTCATCACTGTCCCAGTAAGCATTTATAGAAGTGTATTCATCTTCTAAGTATGCTAGGTCTGGAAGTTTGAAATAGTTATCTATTTGTTTTCCATATAAGTTATCTGCTTCTGTGTACATGACCCATTCGTGATTGCTAAATTCTAGTGTGTAGTTTTTCATTTTATCCCCCTTATTCCGATTATATCGGATAATTTGTTTAAAAAAATTTGAAATCTATGTAATTTCTTATCTTGCATTTATTATATCCTAAATAATCGGATATGTCAAGAAAAAATTTTTATTTTAATCGGAAATGTTTTATAATATAAAAAACATTTAATTGATAGGAGGTTTTTATGAATACAACTGCAATAGTTTTAAAGAAATTAAGAGAAAGCAGAAATTTAACGATAGTACAGCTTGCAGAACTTGCAGGAGTAGGGAAAGGAACTGTTGGAGATATTGAAACTGGTAAAAGTAAATCTACAATAAAGACATTAGAAAAATTATCAAAAGCTTTAAAATTAACAGATGAAGAAAGAGGAGAACTTTTTTCAAGTTTTGTCCCAAAGGATATAGGTGTAAAGATACTTCAAAATCCATTGTACAAACAGTTGGATAGTAGAGGAAAAAGGCAGTTTAATGATATTGTAGAACAGTCAGCATTGATGTTTAATGATGAAACTATATCAGAAGAAGATAAAGAAAAAGTTCTGATGGCTATTCAATCTGCATTTTTTATTGCTAAAGAAAAAAATAAAAGAAAGAAATAGGTAGGTTGATTAAATGGATATAAAATTAAAAGTTTTAAATTTGATTGTAAAATATGGAACTAAAAATCCATTTAAACTAGCCAAAAAACTAAATATAGAAATAATAATAGAAGATTTAGGAGAAGTTAGGGGTTTATTTAAAAAAGTTTTAAAAAGAAAATTTATATTTATA
>ERZ772917.1561-NODE-1561-length-12968-cov-2.460002_pt1 | contig 12968 bp, 13 predicted proteins | sample MGYA00511187_ERZ772917 | MGnify/ENA primary metagenome ERZ772917 (study PRJEB29015, sample SAMEA2737925) | human oral metagenome | biome: human oral; feature: human-associated habitat; material: dental | place: China | collected 2012 ... | reverse complement strand
AACAAGCGGGGCTGACCAGGTGTATCGGGTTTTGGCTTCTGTAAAATTGGGTTCTAAGGCAATACCGAGGGCTGGTTGATTATTTTCACCGGAGCCGAGATTGGCAGTGGCGGTATATTCTTGCTCGGAGTCGAGATTCTTTAAGTGGTAAATAACGGTTTGGTTTTTGTGAGAGTTATTAAACTCTATTACCGATTGGGAGTTGGTGGGTTGAATTTTCTGATCGCTGTTCTGTTCGGACATACTAATGATCCAGGAATTTTTCTTAATGCCAGCTTTTTCGGCGGGAGAATTTTCAAGAACTTTTGAGATAATGACAGGTTGAATAGTTCTCTTTGTGTCGCTTTGAATTGAAAATTGGTTAGGCAGAAATTCTGGCATGCCAGTCCAGGCTAGGATAGTGAAGATAATAGTAGCCGTTAGCCAGTTCATAACCACACCGCCGAAGAGAATTTGTGTTTTTTGCCAAAAATTAGTGGCACCAAAGGTTCCCTTCTTAGTGTCGGATGCAGATTCGCCGTCCATAGCACAAAAGCCACCGATTGGGAGATAATTGAGGCTAAAAATTAAATATTTTTGAGGAGTTTGGTATTCAGCCTTTGGAAATGGGAGCCAATAGTATTTTTCTTTGCCACTAGTTTTTGCGTTCTTAATTTTTGCTAGTCTTTTTTGTAATTTAGCTTGATTTAGCTGCTTTTTGCCTTCCTCTGAGAGATTTTCGAGGTAATTTTCGACCTGACTGGCTGGAATATGAATCCAGGTAATGGCGCGTGGGGGAAAACCAATGCCAAACTCGTTGACCTTGACGCCATTTTTCTTGGCAGTGAGAAAATGCCCTAGTTCATGAAGGACAACAAGAGTAGTTAATACGATAAATCCAATCAAAATCCCAAAAAATATATTCATAAATAATATATTACCATAACTCGGGTGGAAGATAAAAAAATAAACCCTACGGGGTTTATTTTTTAGAGTTGACTACTCGTTTACACCAAGCTCGATACGTTTGAACTGACGAATGGTGATATTTTCACCAGTCTTGGCGATCATCTCTTTAATGAATTCAGCAACAGTTTTTGAGTCATCAAGGATGTATGGCTGAAGCATAAGAACCTTATCAGCGAAAGCTTTCTTGATTTGACCTTCGATGATCTGATCTTTCATATTTTCTGGGCCTTTGAAGTTTGCTTCGAATTCAGCAGCTTTTTCGTTGTAGGCAGCTTCTGGGATATCAGCTTCGGAAACGTAAAGTGGATTCATAGAAGCAATCTGCATAGCTATTTTATGAGCAAGTTCTTTAAATTCTTCGGTGTTAGCAACAAAGCTGGTTTCGCAGTTGACTTCGACGATGGCGCCAAGACGATTATCGTGAATATAGGAAGAAACGATACCTTCGCGAGTTTCGCGGTCGCCACGTTTTTCGGCTTTTGTAAGGCCTTTTTCACGCATGGCTTTGAGGGCCTTATCAAAGTCACCGTCGGCTTCGATAAGAGCTTTTTTAGCATCAGTTAGACCAACGCCAGATAATTCTTTGAGTTTTTTGATTGCATCAATGGTAATTTCTGCCATTTTATACTCCTTTTATTTATTGTTTTGCTTGTTTGATAGCTTCAACGAAGTAGCCGAGAATTAATTTTTCGGTCTTAGTGGAATCATCATTGGCTGGAATAATAAAGTCGATGTCGGTTGGGTCGATATTGGTGTCACAGATAGCAATGACTGGAATATTGAGGGTTTTAGCTTCTTTGATTGCGTTCTTATCTTCGCAAGCATCGGTAACGATAATGAGGCTTGGCTGATCGGTCATTTCTTTAATACCGCCGTAACGAGTATTGAGGACTTCGATTTCTTCCTGGAAGCGCTGTACTTCTAATTTGGAGTAGCGAGCCTCAAGTTCGCCAGACTGCATGCGACGCTCAAGGTCTTTGAGTTTCTTGATTTGACGATTGACGGTTTCGACGTTGGTAAGAGTACCACCAACCCAACGCTCGGTGACGTATGGCATGTCGACGGACTCGGCAACTTCTTTAACAATGAATTTAAGCTGCTTTTTGGTGCCGACAAAGAGAATCTTCTTGCCTTCTTTGGTAACTTTCTCAACGATAGGAAGAGCACGTTCGATACCCTCGACGGTCTTCTCAAGGTTAATAATGTGAGTGTCTTGGCGCTTGCTGTGGATATATTCAGCCATTTTTGGTGCCAACGTGAGGTCTTGTGACCAAAGTGTGCTCCAGCTTCGAGGAGCTCTTTCATGTCGATCTTAATAGACATGTTTTCCTTTCCCTTCACTTCGCTTTTGTTTCAGGAAAACGTGCGAAGTTGTTTCATTAAAATTATTAATGTTCTTATTATACTATATTTTGATGTTTTGTATAGAGGTGAGGCAATAACTTTACAATTTGAGGATAATCTGATATTATTTTGGATAATTATGAGTAAAAAAGAATTACATCCAAAAGATTATCGTTTTGTAGTTTTTTCAGATGAGGCAGCGAATTTCTCTTTTCTAACCAAATCAACTGCAAAAAGCGACGAAACGGTTAAATGGACTGACGGAAATGAATATCCATTAGTAAAGGTACAGATTTCCTCAGCTTCACACCCATTCTTCACTGGCGAAGAGAAGATTATCGATACTGAGGGTCGCGTCGATCGCTTCAAGGCTCGTGCTAAGAAGGCTGAAGAGCGCAAGGCTGCTCTTTCAAATAAGGCTAAAAAAGCTGAAAAAGAAGCAGAAAAGAAAGCCGCTAAGGAAGATTAGTCTAGATAAAAATAAAGATGTGAAAAACCATCTTTATTTTTTTGTCTATTCCCTGTTATAATAGTTCCACGGGTCTTTAGCTCAGTTGGCTAGAGCGTACGATTCACATTCGTAAGGTCACTGGTTCGAGCCCAGTAAGACCCACCAGGATAAAATATGCAAGAAAAAATAAAGAGTTTGATTGAAGAAGCTGAAAAGATTACTGTTTTTTTGGCTGATCCGAATGCTTATATGAGCGAGGATTTTGCTTCTAAATCAAAACGTTTATCTGAAATTAGTGAAATTATAAATATTGATAAAGAAATTAAGCAATGTGAAGCTCATATTAAAGATGCTGAGGAGCTATTAAGTGATGCAGAGCTTTCTGAGATGGCAAAACTCGATATTGATGAGAATCAGGCGAAGATTGAGAGTTTGACTGCTAGTCTTGAAGAAAAATTAATTCCTAGGGATCCTGATGATGATAAGCCGGTAATCATGGAGATTCGAGCTGGGGCCGGTGGTGACGAGGCTTCCCTATTTGCAGCCGAACTTTATCGTATGTATTTGCGTTATGCGGAAAAACATGGATTAAAAACAGAATTAATGTCCGAAAATGCCAACGAGGCGGGCGGAGTTAAGGAAGTGGTGGTGAAGATTTCTGGTGAAAGACCGTTTGGTAGTCTTAAGTTTGAGGGTGGTGTTCATCGAGTACAGCGTGTGCCTGTAACGGAGTCTCAGGGACGAATTCATACTTCGACAGCTACCGTTGTCGCTCTACCGGAAGTAAAGGAATCGGAGATTGAAATTGATGAAAAAGATCTTAGGATCGATATTTACCACTCTGGCGGCCATGGTGGACAGTCGGTCAACACGACAAACTCTGCAATTCGGATTACACACTATCCTTCCGGTCTCGTTGTGGCAATGCAAGATGAGCGATCATTGAGGCAGAATAAAGAGAAAGCAATGATGGTACTCCGTACACGCCTAAATGACATTAAGCGCGCAGAACAGGCAGCGAATGCTTCGGCGGCGCGAAAGTCATTAATTGGTACTGGCGACCGTTCTGAGAAAATTAGAACTTATAACTTTCCGCAAGACCGCGTGACTGATCATCGAATTCATTATTCGCGCTCGAATATTAATGCGGTTATGGATGGTGATCTCGATGATATTTTAGCGGAGCTTAAAAAATACGAGATGCAAGCAATTCGTGACGAAAACGGTATTGCGGAGTAAGGAGCCAAATGGCGTTAACAGTTAAAAGATGGCTAACGCAGGCAAAGACTTTGGTTAATCCAATTGATGCGGAGCTAATTCTAACTAATGTTTTTAAGGCGACTGATCGGACTTATCTCGTGACGCATGAGGAGTCGGTTTTGTCAGATAAAGAGAGGCAAACCGCAGACCGAATGCTGAGTTTGCGTACACAGCACGTGCCACTCGCCTATATTACTGGTGAGAAGTGGTTTTATGGTCATAAATTTAAGGTGAATCCAGATGTCTTAATTCCAAGACCAGAAACTGAGGTGATGGTCGATCTTGCGGTACGGCTTTATAGTGATATTTTAAAAAAGAAGATTGAAACTTTTGATTTATTGATTAAACAGAAGTTTGGTGCCATTGAGCCAAGTTGGCCAGACAATCCGGTAATTAAAGAAGAATATGCTAAGTTAAAAACGGAAACTATGTCGCCAGTACTGATCTTTGAGGTTGGGGTAGGCTCTGGTTGTGTGTCTGTTTCGACGGCACTCGCTTGCCCTAATGCGGAGGTGATAGGTATAGATATTTCTAAAGAGGCGTTAAAAGTAGCGGTGGTGAACGCTGCTCAATATAAGACTAAAAACCTGCACTTGACGTCGGGTGATTTACTATCGAATGTAAAAGATGACGCGCCGGCTCCAGATATTATGATGGCAAATTTGCCTTATGTGGACCGGGCATGGGAGTGGCAGTCTCCTGAGATTGAATATGAACCAGCGGTGGCATTATTTGCTGAGAAGAATGGATTGGAATTAATTTATAAGCTGATTCGTCAGGTTCGTAAAAAATGGGCAAAGTTGTTTGAGGAAAAAACTTTACACCAAAAATATTTAATCTTGGAGTCTGATATGAGTCAGCGCGAAAAAATTATTCGTTATGCTAAGCGCTACGGATTCAAATATGTTGGAAGTGAAGGTTTGATTACCTGTTTTGAATATTAAAAAAATAGACCCCTAAGGGGTCTATTTTAATCTATTGTTTATAAGCCGTAAGTGTTAATTCGAGATTTTCGGTTTTACCATTACGGATAATCGTAAGAGTGACAGTGTCGCCTACGGAATACTCGCCAATTAAGCTAGAAAGTGAGCCGGAGACACCAATCTCTACGCCATTAACAGAGATAATTACATCGTTTTCTTTGAGACCGGCCTTATCACCAGCGCTGCCTGGAATAATAGCATTATTGCTTTTGCTGGAAGAAATTAATGCGCCATGACTAATATCTAGTTTTTTCTGTTTAGCAATAGTGGGGGTAAGGTTGATATAGCGAACGCCGATAACAGCGCGTTCAAAACCTTGATTCTTTAGTACGTTATTGATAATACCCTTAACACTGGAAATAGGGATAGCGAAACCAACGTTGTTGCCCTGGCTGGCGTAGGCGGTATTAATGCCGATAACCTCGCCAGCAGCGTTAAGTAGAGGCCCACCAGAATTTCCTCCATTAATAGCGGCGTCAGTTTGAATCATGTCAGAGAGAGTTTCAATCTGGGTACGAGAAGAGTCGGTAGCGGTGAGACTACGGCCTTTACCAGAAATAATACCGGAAGTGACAGAGTTCTGATAGGCGCCGAGTGCATTACCTATGGCGATAACTTGTTGTCCTGCTGAAATAGTCTTAGAGTCGCCTAATTTAATAGGTGTAAGATCTTTGGCATCTTTAATTTTGATAATGGCAAAATCGTTGAGTGGATCCGTACCAATTAGTTCGACATCTTCAAAGGCGGTACCATCATCAAGGAGAACACCAATTTTCGTGGCGCCAGATACGACGTGTTTGTTGGTTGCAATATAACCGTCGCTACTAAGAATAAAGCCGGTACCGGCAGCAGTTGCTGATGATTCGGAACTTGTGAGCGATTTTTGAGTGGTGCTGGTAATGATTGAAACAACACTTTTTGATACGGAATTAGCCACGCTGGCGATAGAGCCTTCGGTGAAGTTTAGTGAATTACCATTGGAGCTTGGGCCGTGGACATGTGAATTAAGTTCAGAATAAAGAGCGTGGTTTAGATGTAAGCTATAGAGACCACTAGCAAGGGCGATGACTGCTAATAATACAACTACTGGGTTAGTTTGAGCTTTTTTGGTTGTATTTTGGTCAACCGACTGAATTAGGTTTTTATAGTCTACAGTTTCCTGCTTAGTCTTTTCCGTTTTATTATTTGATGCGTCTGAATGAGACTCGTCGGTCATATTTTACCTCCTTTATACAGTATTAAACGTTGAATAATGGTTTACTAAACCACAGTACGATAATAACAATGAGAATAATTGAAAAGATAGCTGGGGTGGCGATTTTTGTAAATGAGAATTCTTCGTTGCTGGAGTAATTTTTAAAAATGTAGCCCAGAAGAAAAGTGAGCGCGGTTAGGAGAATGGCGGATTGCGGAAGGAGAAAGCCGATTTCTCGATAAGTGTAGACGATGAGCCAGGATTGGGAGAGCCAGGAGATTTCGGTAAAAAGAAGACCGATAATAAGTGATAAGAATGTGAAATCAGTGTCATCACCTTGGACGAGCACATGCCTGGCTGCAGCAAAACCGACAAGAAAATTAAGGAAGACCGGGAAAATGGAGTTAGCGGTAGCAGTCATAAGAGTAGTGGCGGTGGTGCCTAAGAAGACCGCGAGGAGAGATTGCAAAGCCGAGGCACGCTCAGAGGACATTGGTTTTAAGACAATAAGCCAGGCGGAATAAGAAATAGCAAGTATAAAATGAATAGGTAGAAGTGTCGGGCCAGAACAGTAGGTGATGAAGATGAAAGAGAAGCCAACAATAAGGTCAACTAAGTTTGACTTGAGGTTAAGAAAGAGGTAGCGAGGACGAACTGCGAACATGCGCCACTTCGAAAGGATGACGAGTAAAACGCCTGGAATCCAGCTTGCTGTTGAGAAGGTAATAAAAACGGAGCCAAGCCCAAGAACAAGATTAAATAAGGCGTGCAGCACCGTACTAATAATGTTGCGCCCCTTACGTATTAAAACATAATCTGACATATATAAATATTATAACCTAAAATAGATGAATTTTATCAAAAGGATAGAGACGTAATAGGACTGGACCGATGATTCGGCAGTATGGAATAGTGCCAAGGCCATAGCGAGAATCATAGGAGTGAGTGCCTTCGCGGTTGTCGCCGGCAACGAAGATTTCATCTTCAGGCACGGTCATGTCGACTTCGCCAGCAGTATATTTCTTTGGCCCATCTTGATCTGATTTTCTGGTTGATTCGTCAGGATTAAAACCTTCAGGGTGTTCTTTATTGTAAACGGTCAATTTACCATCTTTTACAACAACGCGCTCGCCCGGAAAAGCGATGACGCGCTTAATGATGTATTGGTCGCGAATGGAGGCCTCGACGCCACAGGTTAATGGACCGCTGGCATCTCCGTTAAGGAAAACGATGATTTGGCCGCGTTCTGGAACGTATGGTTTGCCAAAAAAATGCGAGAGTGAGACGGCAGTACGGTTAACGATTAGGCGATCTTTGCCGTGCAGGGTATTTTCCATAGAGGCGCCCACTACATTGTATGAACGCATGATGTAAGTATTAAGAAAATAGGTACCAAGAATCACAAAAAGGACAAAAATAATCAGGCTAAAAACGTCTTTTAGTAGGGGGTGTCTTCGAATGAAAGAAACTTGATTATCCACTACCTTATTTTAGCATAAATAATTTAGGTTTTTCTATTTTGCGTAATAATTTCGTAGGAATTCTTGCTTAAACTGATGGAAACGATCCTCTAAAATAGCATCACGAATTTGTTCAGTGAGACGAATAATAAAGCGCAGATTATGCATGGACGCGAGGCGATAAAACTTTACCTTTAATTCCCCGTCGCCGGAGCGCCAAAGGTCACGGAGTTCGCCACGGGTGTGACCGGCTTGGCAAGTAGGGCAGTCACAGTCTTCGTCAAGTAGAAGATTTGAGCCTTTAAATTTACGTAAATTAATGTCCCCGTATTTAGTATATATCTTGCCATGCCTGGCTTCTCTGGTAGGTGCAACACAGTCAAAGGTATCGGCTCCCATTTCGGCACCATTTAGAATATCGTCTGGATGTGAAAGACCTAAAAGGTGCCGAGGTTTATGTTCTGGGAGTTCCTCATTACACCAACGAAGAATTTCAGAGAGGTCTTCTTTAAGAAATGCACCACCGAGTCCATAGCCATCAAAAGGCATGGCGCCAAGTTTTTTAGCAGTACTACGCCTAAGATCTTCCCAGCGACCACCTTGTAATACTCCGTAAAGACTTTGGCGATAGCCAAGGGAGTCTCGTAATTTAAGGTGTTCATCGAGACTACGCTGAGCCCAGCGTTCAGTACGGGCTAAGGCTTCGACATTGTAGTCATAATCATCGGCAAGTGAAGTTAATTCATCAAAGGCCATATGAATGTCGGCGCCTATTCTACACTGAATTTGCATGGATTCTTCGGGACCAATAAAATCAGGTTGACCATCAAATGGGTCGGTAAAATGTACGCCTTCTTCGGTAACATGGGCAAGACGTTCTTTATGGGCTGTATTGGTTACATCACGCTCTTTGTCCATAGAGACTACCTTACCTAGTCCGGAGCCAAGTGACATGACTTGAAAACCACCAGAATCGGTGAGGGTGGGGCCAGACCAACCCGACCAGTTAGATAGCCCTTTTTCGTCGGCAATTTGATAGGAAGTTCGACGTAAATGATAGCCATTGCTTAGCATAGCTTGAGCGTCTATAGCGACAAGGTCTTCTGGTTTTAAGAATCGTACATAGCCTTGGGTACCAACGGTCATAAAGGCTGGGGTTTTTATTTCCCCATGCGGGGTTTTAATTAAACCAGCTCGGCCGAGGCAACCAGGGATTTTGTGATCAATCTGAAAGCTGAACATAAGTCTAGTAACTCTAGTTAGCTTGATTAGTTGATGTTACTTTTTGGGCAGAACTATTTTGCTCATTAAGAATTGGGCCAACTTTTAAAACAATTAATAATTCAAGTGGAGATAAGATTAATTCAAGCCCAAGACCGAGGAGGTAGGCGAAAATAGCCTGATTGAGAAAATCATTGAATGGGAGCACGCCAAGAAAAGCAACAGTTTCAAAGACGAGGCTGTCTAGAAAATGCGCAACAGCAGAGGAGCCGAGAGCGCGTACAAGGAAGAGTTTTGAGCCAGTTTTTTGTTTGATTTTATCGAAAATGTAGTTGTTGGAAAATTGCGAGAAGAAATAGGCGGTGAGAGAGCCTAAAATGATGCGGGGCGCAAAGCCGAGTACGTTAACAATGGAGTTCTGCATTTCTTCGGTGCCGGTAAAAGGAGGAAGCGAGCAGACTGCCCAAAAAACAAGTGCGGCAAGAATGTTTAAGAGGATGCTTGAAAAAATAACAGATTTTGCTACTTTTTTGCCATAGAACTCAATAATGATGTCGCCGAGAATGTATGAGATTGGAAAACAAAGAATCCCCCCATCAACAGCAATTCCGAACATATTCCAAAGCTTGGTGGCAGCTAAGTTTGAAATTAGCAGAATACCTGCGGAGATTGCCGTGAGGTAGATGAGCGTAGTTTGTCTAATGTTCGTGGTTGATGCAGTGGATTTAGAATTCGACATTGATCACTTCGCCAAGTTTATTTTGGATAGTGCCGTGAACATTTTTAAGTTCTAGGGCAGCACAGTCAGAGCCAGTGTAGTCCTTTTTAGTAGATTCATAAGCTGCTTGATTTTGTGCTTTATCTTCAACAGGATAAGCTTCGGCGGTTATGCGAAGAGCACCTAGGGCGTCGTGTTTTGCATAGATTTCAACCTTTGGATTGTTCTTAATTTGAGCAAAAACTTTTTTATTATTTTTAGCACCAATGTAGAATTTGCCATCAAGGATGCCGGCTGCATCAAAAGGACGAACATGTGGCTGATCTCCTTCAGTAGTGGCTATCATAAAAATTCCTTCAAGAAATGGTAATACTTGTTCCATAATATATTCCTTAAATTAGTTCTCAATAATTATGTCATAGACGGATTAAATAGTCTATGAATTTAATCGTCCATTACTTTTTTAATGGCGGCATATTCGTCAATGATAACTTTGATACAGCCGGCAATCGGAATAGCAATTAGACAGCCAATAAGGCCAAAAGCATACATACCGATAATGATGGAAATAAGAATTATAACTGGAGGTAAGCCAAGACCTTTACCTTGGACTCGAGGAGCTATAATGTTGTTTTCAATTTGTTGATAGATGAGGTAGAAGAAGAAGAAGCTGAAGGCTGCCCATGGGGAGTTGACGAAAAGGAGAACGGTATTGATGATACAGGCGATGACTGGTCCAAACATAGGGATGAGATAGAAGAGGAAGGAGATGAGTCCTAGAGGAATAGCAATGCTGCCTGAGACGCTAAAAATTAAGCAAAGAATAAAAACGCTAATGGCAGTAATAGCGCCGTCTAGAAGTGCAATTAAAACTTGTGCGGAGACGTATTTGGCAACTACGGTACTTAGTTTAGAGGTGACGCGATGCCAGACACGAGTGGCTTGTGCGTTGCGAGAAGATGAGATAGTGCGCCAAAAATTTTCCACTAAGGTTGGGCCTTCGAGCATAAAAAGGATGGTGAGAACGATGGTAAGAATGATGTTTGTGAGAATGGTGCCGATAGTACCGACGCTACTAATTGCAATGCCGCTGAGATTATTGAGTAAAGTATTGGAAAAATTACGTAAAGCCACAAGAAGTTGTGCTTGTAGATCAGGAATACCAAAATATTCACCTATACGATCTAGGTTGAATTCGCCAATTACAGCAGAGATCTTTTGAGGAGCAGAGGTGAGAAAAATTGAAACTTGAGAAATAATCATTGGTCCGACGACGGCTACAATTGTTGAGAAGCCAAGAACGACGACGAGGACAGCAATAATGGCAGTGAGTCTAGGGCGTTCTTTCTTTTTATCTATTTTGTCAATTAGTTTAGCAAGTGGACGTAGGGCTAATGCTAAAAAAGCGGAAATAAAAATAATAATTAAACCACTAGCAGCTTTGAAAATTAAATAGCCAAGACCGGCAAAAGCAATAATAACGAACCAAAAGCGAATAAAAGTTTTAGTATCGACCTCAATTGTACGTGACATGTACCTCCTCTGTTTTTATTTAGTATAGCCGAGTTTTTAAGAAAAAGAAATAATCTATTTTAAGTATTGCCAAATTGGCTGGCCAGCTTGGTCTTTAATGATAAAACCAGCGTATTCAATTTCTTCACGAATCTGATCGGCAGTTCGAAAATCTTTTTGCTGCCGGGCCTTCTGACGTGTGTGAATAAGATTAACTATGGTCTTATCAGGGAAATATTGTTCTGTGAGTAATCCAATACCGAATAAATTATCAACTAGAGCCCAATCATCCAGAGTGAGCTGATGTTGATCGATATATGAAAAAGCCTCAGCGGAATTAAGGTTATTGTCTACAAATGAGATAATCTCTTGTGATTTTTTGGTCTGTGGTGTGGAATTTTTGTTCTGTAAATCATTTATGAATTCTGTAAGAACTGTTGGATTGTTAAAATTAAGATCTAGGTTACTAGTTTGTAATAATTCAGCAATTTGGTTTTTCCATTTGAGACGACGGATTCTAGAAGATTCAAGATCAGAAAGCGTAAAGTTACGTTCGGATTGATAATGGCCTTGAAGGATCCACATTTTAAAGTCAAGTGGCGAAAATCCACGCTCCTTAAGATCATGAATAGTATAGGCGTTACCAAGAGACTTGCTGAATTTTTGGCCTTCACTGGTAATAAAATTGCAGTGTAGCCAAAAACGAGCCATGGGTAAACCGAAAGCAGCCTCGGATTGTGCGATCTCATTAGTGTGATGAATAGGAATATGGTCGATCCCACCAGTATGAATATCAAGCGTTTCGCCTAGTTCGGTGTGAGAAATAGTAGAGCACTCGAGATGCCAGCCTGGATAGCCTGGACGACCTTGAAAATCCCATTGCATGGCATGATCTTCCCCATCTTTGATAAATTTCCAAATGGCAAAATCAGAAACATTACGTTTTTCAGGGTTAAATTCTACACGGGCGCCTGCTTTAAGGTTATTCAAGTCTAATTTAGCAAAATCGGCATAAGTGGAAAATTTACTGGTATCAAAATAGATACCATCAGAGGTTTCGTAAGTTAATCCTTTATCAATCAGGGTTTGGATGAGAGCTAGTCCCTGCTTAATATAGTCGGTAGCGCGAGCAATTTTTGTTGGCTTAATTAAATTAAGTGCATAAAAATCATCAAAGAAGGCTTGAGTATAGAAATCGGCAATTTCCCAAACTGTTTTGTTTTCTCTTTTTGCGCCTTTTTCCATTTTGTCATCCCCCTCGTCGCCGTCGGAAGTGAGATGGCCAACATCAGTAATATTCATGACGCGATTTGGGGTCCAGCCGTGAGTCTTAATGAGACGCACTAGAAGATCCCAGTAAATGTAGGCGGCAAAGTTGCCAATATGGGCGAAGCTGTAAACGGTTGGACCGCAGGTGTAGATTTTGACATTTTGTTTATCTTGCGGGATGAATTCTTGAATTTTCTTAGTTGGAGTATTGTATAGATACATTTTAGAAGCTTCCAATAAAAGTTGTTTCTTCTGTAGCAGATTCCTGTTCGTAGGTTTCAATTAACTTATAACTACAGGTAACGAGCTCGCGGAGAGTGTCTTGATAGTTTGTGTCATAAATGCGAAAGCCAGCAGCATAAGGGTGGCCGCCGCCACCAAAGAAGCCGGCAATTTTGTCAGAAATGGGGAGAGATGAACGAATTTTACCAGTCAACTTGCCGTCGGGATAGGTTTTGATAGCAACTGCCACCTTAACACCTTCGACCATCTTCATTTCCTCGAGAATCAAGACATTAGGATTATATTCGTCTGAATATTCTTGAATTTCTTCCCATGGAATATGAATTGTAGAAAGTTGACCGTCGAGTGAATAATCGATACGTTG
>ERZ772917.1560-NODE-1560-length-12977-cov-6.678455_pt1 | contig 12977 bp, 12 predicted proteins | sample MGYA00511187_ERZ772917 | MGnify/ENA primary metagenome ERZ772917 (study PRJEB29015, sample SAMEA2737925) | human oral metagenome | biome: human oral; feature: human-associated habitat; material: dental | place: China | collected 2012 ... | reverse complement strand
CCGTGCACGTTCACGCGGCGGGCTGCAAGGGGGTGCTCGTGGGCGAGGGACTGGTGAAGTCTGCCGATATCGGCGCGTTTGCGAAGGAACTGGCTGAAGTAGGAATAAAGGAGCAATGATATATGAGCAAGAAGGGACGATTCGGCGACTACGGCGGGCAGTATGTGCCCGAGATCGCGATGCCCGCGCTGAACGAGCTGGAAGCGGCATATCTGAAATATCGTGAGGATGAGGAGTTCCTCACGGAGTTCCGCAGTTATCTGAGGGACTATGCGGGGCGTCCGACGAATCTCTACTTTGCCGAGCGGCTGACGCAGCACTACGGCAAGGCGAATATCTACCTCAAGCGTGAGGATCTCCTCCACACTGGCGCGCACAAGATCAACAATGCGCTCGGGCAGGCGCTCCTCGCCAAGCGCATGGGCAAGAAGCGCATCGTTGCGGAGACGGGCGCGGGACAGCACGGCGTTGCCACGGCGACGGTGGCGGCGCTCTTCGGCATGGAGTGTCATATCTTCATGGGGGCGGTCGATGTCGAGCGTCAGCGGCTCAACGTATTCCGCATGCGACTCCTCGGGGCGACGGTTATTCCCGTTTCGAGCGGCACGGGCACGCTCAAGGACGCAACGAGCGAGGCGATTCGCTACTGGGCGACGAATATCACGGACACCTACTATGTCATTGGCTCGGCGGTCGGCCCGCATCCCTATCCGGAGATGGTGCGCGACTTCCAGAAGATCATTGGCGAGGAGATCCGCGCACAGGCAAAGGAGCGATTTGATGCCAAGCCGAATTATCTCGTTGCATGCATCGGCGGCGGCAGCAATGCCATCGGGACGTTCTACGATTTCCGAAACGACTCGGATGTGAAGAAGTTCTGCGTCGAGGGCGGCGGACGCGGCGATGCGGACGGCGACAACGCAAAGACCCTCAGTGGCGCGGGCACACCAGGCATCCTGCACGGCGCATACAGCTACCTCCTGCAGGATGAGGACGGACAGGTCGTCGAGGCATACAGTATCTCGGCGGGGCTGGACTATCCCGGGGTCGGCCCCGAGCATTCCTTCTTCAAGGACGAGGGCATCGTCACCTATGTCTCTGTAACGGACAAGGAAGCGCTTGCCGCATTTCAGCGTCTCTCGCGCATCGAGGGCATCATCCCCGCGCTCGAGAGTTCGCACGCACTCGCCTACCTCGAAAAACTCATGCCCGAGACGAAGGCGGGCGAGAACGTCGTCGTCTGCCTCTCGGGACGCGGCGATAAGGATGTGCAAATGGTCGCAAAGGAACTGGGGGAGGAGATCGCATGAGCAAGCGTCTGGATGAAAAACTCGCGAAGCTCCGCGCCGAGGGACGCACGGGGCTCTATATTTACGTCACGGCGGGCTGCCCAAGCGCAGAGGCGACCGTGGACATCGTGCGCCGCGCCGAGGAGGCGGGGGCGGATGTGATCGAGCTTGGGCTGCCGTTCTCTGATCCGATGGCGGATGGTCCTGTTATTCAGGAGGCGAGCGTCATTGCCTTGAAGCAGGGCATGACAATGAAGAAGGCGCTCGAGATCGTCAAGGAAATCCGCAAGCATTCGGAGATTCCTCTGATCGGCATGGGCTACATCAATATGGTGCATCACTACGGCTTTGAGAAATTCGTCGAGGATTTCAAGGCGGCGGGGATGGACGGCGTAATCTTCCCCGACGTGCCGCACGAGGAGTCTGCCGATATGCGCCGCATCTGTGCTGCGCATGACTTCACTCTCACGGAGTTCATCACGCCCGGCACGACCGAGGAGCGCATGGCAGAGACCTGCAAGGATGCGACGGGCTTTATCTACTGCATCTCGAACTACGGCGTTACGGGCGTGAAGGAGATTGACTACTCCATCATCGGCGGCGTCTGCAAGGCAGTGCGCCAGTATACGGACGTACCGCTCGCCATCGGTTTCGGCATCGGCACACCCGAGGCGGCGGCGCGCGCGGGCAAGCAGGCGGACGGCGTCATCGTTGGCAGCGCCGTGGTGAAGCACATCATCGACGGCGATATTGATGGCGGCATTCAGCTGATTGCCGATATGCGCAAGGCGCTCGATGCGTAAATGAATGAAAGGCTCACCTGCAGCGCGGCGGGTGAGCTTTTGTGTTTATTTTGGAAGGGGCAGAACATGAAATACCTACTCGATACGGCAAATCTCGACGACATCCGCGAACTCTCCGAATATCTTCCCATTGCGGGCGTGACGAGCAATCCAACCATTGTAAAGAAGGAAGGTGCAGTTCCCTTCTTTGCCCACATGCGCGAGATTCGCAGCATCATCGGCAATCTGCGCCCTCTGCACATCCAGGTGACGGCACGGGATTACGACGGCATGATGCGCGATGCGGATGCCGTGTTTCGGAATGTGGACGAAAAGGTCTATATCAAAGTTCCGGTCGACTTTACGGGTGTCAAGGTCATCAAGGCACTGAAACGCCAGGGGGCGAATGTCACGGCGACAGCCGTTTACGGCATGGATCAGGCGTTCATGGCACTCGAAGCGGGCGCGGACTGCATCGCACCGTATTTCAACCGCATGGAGGCACTCGGTGTGGATGCAGCGTCTGTCGTCGGCAACATCGCGGGCATCATCAGTCACTACGGCTACGAGACGGAAATCCTTGCGGCGAGCTTCAAGCAGCCCGCGCAGATCGACCGCGCCATTCTCGCGGGCGCGCACTCCGTCACAGTCGCTCCCGATGTCCTGCGGCAGATCTTCGCGAAGAAGGTCGTGACGGACGCCGTCGCGGCATTTGCCGATGATTGGGCAGGACTCTACGGCGGCAAGACGCTTGCAGAACTCGGTGATTAAAGAAATCGTTATATTTGTTGTTTGACAGGTACTCCCTTTGAACCTCTATATGAGGTGAGAAGGGAGTTCTTTTTGTTAGTATTCTAAGAGGAAATTCAGAATAAATATAGAATTATATCAATGGAGTGTGATAGAGATGAAAGAATATCTTGCACATATACGCCGTGATGAGTCGGCAGAGCAGACGATACGTGCCCATCTCCTGCGCGTAGGAGAACTTATGGCGACATATGCTGCGGAGATCGGTCTCTCGGCGACTGCGCGTCTCATTGGCATACTCCATGATCTCGGTAAGTGTACGGCGGAGTTTGCAGAGTATCTTGACTGGTGCCGTAAGCATCCGGGAGATTACAGCCGCCGGGGTGAGGTCGACCACGCGACGGCGGGCGGTCAGCTCCTCCTCCAAAGGTATGGGACGGTGGGAGAGAATGAACGTCTCACGGCACAGATGGCAGCACTCGTGATCTTTTCGCATCATTCGGGGCTGATGAACTATCTCGGGGAGGATGGGAAATCGGATTTTTTGCGGCGCATGGAGAAGAAAGAAGTGCCGCAGCCCGATCTTACATATTATTACGAAAATGTGATTGCGGAGTCCAAACTCGATTTTCTTTTTCAGGAGGCGGTCAGAGAGTTCTCCGCACTCGATGCGAAGATCGTTGCGCACACCACAGAGGGGAGCGAGGCATATTTTTTCTCGTGGGGCATGGTACACAAGCTGCTGCTCAGTATGCTCGTCGACGCAGACCGTCTGGACAGCGCGGAGTTTGAACTAGGAGAGCCCCTCGCGCGTGTGTGGGAGACATCGGTAATCTGGAAAGATTTTGCGGATAAGCTGGAACAGAAAATAGCAAGCTTTTCGATGCCGCATACCCCGAAGGAAAAGAAGATTGCAACCCTGCGTCAGGAGATCAGCGACGACTGCCTGCGGGCGGCACAGCATCCAAGCGGCGTCTATCGTCTCTCTGTTCCGACGGGCGGCGGGAAGACCTTTGCAAGCATGCGCTTTGCCCTGCGTCATGCACAGGAGCATCAAAAGAAACGCATCATCGTTGTTATCCCGTACACCTCCATCATCGACCAGAATGTCAGGGAGGTTCGCGCCGTCTTTCAGATGGATGAGGCGATCTTGGAGCATCACTCCAATGTCATCGAGGAGGACGCGGGAGAGGATACGGAGAGTATGGACGTGCGGCGCATCCTCACGGAGCGATGGGATGTTCCCGTGATCTTTACGACGCAGGTGCAGTTCCTCAATACGCTCTTTGCGGGTGGCAACACGCCTCTGCGTCGTCTACACAGTCTTCGGGACAGCATCCTCATATTCGATGAGATTCAGACCCTGCCCGTGCGTTGCACCTACTTGTTTAATGCGGCGATGAACTTCCTGAAGAACGTCTGCAATGTCACGGCAGTCCTCTGTACGGCAACGCAGCCGCCGCTAGCGCGGCTGGACTTCCCGATTGAGACGAGCGAGCGGGCAGAGCTGACGAGCAACACCGCAGAATTGTTCGAGGGCTTTCGGCGGGTACGGCTCGAAAATATTTGTGTGGATGGCGGCGCTTCCGTGGATGAGATTGCGGGGATGATTGTGCGGAGTGCGGAGGATGTCGGTGATGTACTCTGTATTGTGAATCTTACGGGGCAGGCGCGCGACCTTTATAGGGCTGTTGCCGAGTGCATACAGTGCTCGGATAGAGATATCCACGTCGTTCATCTCAGTACGAAGATGTGTCCTGCCCATCGTAAGGAAGTTCTGCGTGTCGTGCGCGAGGAGCGCATGGCGCATAGGGCGCATTCGGAGGAGCGTCTGATCTGCATTAGCACACAGCTGATCGAGGCGGGGGTCGATGTATCCTTTCCCGTGGTCTATCGCGCGCTCGCGGGATTTTCCTCCATCGCACAGGCGGCGGGGCGCTGCAATCGGCACGGGGAAATGGAGCGTGGACTCGTCCGCCTCTTTGCACTCGAACATGAAAATCTCAGCCGCCTCCCAGACATTGCGGAGGGCAGGAAGATTGCACGTGACATGCTCGATCGGACGGCGGCAGATGAGATTCTCAGCCTTGGTGTGATGGATGATTATTTTCGCAGATTTTACAAGGGGCGGAGTGCGAGGGATATGCGCTATCCGATGAAGAGTACGAATACTTTGTTCGACCTGCTCTCTGCCAATGAGGCGGGCTTGCAGGAGGCGGAGGAAAAGGGAGCGGAGCCTGACCTCTGGTTCACACAGGCGTTTCGCGACGCGGGGAGCGCCTTTGCGGTCATAGATTCGCATACGGAAGCCGTACTTGTGCCCTATGCGGACGGGAAGGACATGATCGTCACGCTTGATGACAGGGCTTTCGACAGGAAATCCGTCAGCAGGCAGATGAAAGCGGCGCAGCAGTACATGGTAAACCTCTTCTCGTATGAGCTGAAAAAGCTTGCGGGGCTTGGTGCAGTCTGGCGGACGGAGAGCGGGGTGATGGCACTGCGCGAGGAATACTACAATGAGGCATTCGGCGTACAGACAGAGGAGCAGGGGAATACTTACTGTTCTATTTAAGGAGGTGAACATATGAGGAATTCGATTGAATTTCAGGTCTATGGGAGGATGGCTCTCTTTACCGATCCAATCACAAAGATTGGCGGTGAGCGTTCTTCCTACTCCGTGCCGACGTATCAGGCACTAAAGGGAATTACCGAAAGTATCTACTGGAAACCAACCATATATTGGGTGATTGATGAGGTGCGTGTTATGAATCGGATCACGACACAGTCTCGCGGTATGAAGCCAATGAAATATGGCGGCGGTGGAAATGACCTCTCCATCTATAAATATTTGAGCGATGTCTGTTATCAGGTGCGCGCGCATTTTGAGTTTAATTTACATCGAAAGGAGCTGGCAGCAGACAGGGATGAGCATAAGCATCACAATATCGCAAAGCGGATGGTGGAGCGCGGCGGACGGCGCGACATCTTCCTCGGTACACGCGAGTGTCAGGGCTATGTCGAGCCTGTGACCTATGGAGAGGGAGCGGGGTACTATGACGCATCGGGCGAGATGCCGCTTGGTACGATGTTCCACGGCTTCAACTATGTCGATGAGACGGGCGGCAGTATGCTGCAAGTGCGGCTCTGGCAGCCGGTGATGGAAAATGGTATAATCCGTTTTCCGCGCCCGGAGGAATGCAGCCTCGTGCGCGACATCCGCAAGGTGGGGAGCAAGATGTTCGATAAGAACAGCGTCACCTTCGCCGCAGAGGAATGGGAGCAGATGGAAGGGGGGAGCATATGAGCTGGATGGAGCAGCTGGTGCAGACGTACGATGAGAACGAGCACTTTGCCGGCAAGGAAAACGTGGAGGGAATGCGTGCGCTTCTCCCACCCGTCGGACATATCGTGCAGAATGCCCAGATCGAAATGACGCTGAACACTGACGGGGAACTCATTCAGGCAGAGGCGATCCCAAAGGAGGAGCGTGCAACCCTCATCCCGTGTACGCCTGACTCGGCATCACGCACATCAAGTCCCTCACCGCATCCTCTGCATGACAATCTCTCCTATATTGCAAGGGATTATTACGACTTTGCAAAGAAAGCGCCGAAGGGCGAGGAAATCCCTTATCTTATGTATAAGAAACTTCTCGGCGCGTGGGCGGAATCGGCGTCCGTCAGTCCGAAAGTGCGAGCGGTCTATCGCTATATTAGCAATCATGATGTCATTCATGATCTGATCGAGAAAAAAGTGCTCTATCAGGACAGTAACGGAAAACTGCTCGAAAAATGGACAAATAAGGATGCGCCGAAACCACCTATTTTCAATGTTGTTGCGGGTGACATCCTGAAAGCTATGGTGCGTTTTCGCGTTGTCTTGGATGGGGATGACTGCCCCGAACTTTGGAAGGATACGGCGCTGCAAAAGGAGTACCAGAGATTTTTTGAGCAGTATTTCTCCGAAGCGGAGGAGCAGCTCTGCTATGCCACGGGCAAGATTCTCTCGGCAACGGATAAGCATGGAAAGGGAATTCGATTTGCCGGGGATGGTGCAAAGATCATCTCATCGAATGATATGAGCGGATTCACCTTTCGCGGACGCTTTGTCGATGGAGATGAATGTATCTCCATCGGCTACGAGAGTTCTCAGAAGGCGATGAATGCTCTCTCGTGGCTGACGCGCAATCAGGGCTATACACATGACGGGCGCGTCTTTCTCGCATGGGGGCGATGCGGACAGACACCGCCGCCCGTATTTGATGATACGGCGCGGCTGACGCGCAGACGCCGCGCTGCAGGTATGGCAAGACCATCCTCGCTGAAGGGCTGGGCAGAGTCTCTGACAAATGCGCTTGAAGGCTATCGTCACGCATTCAAGCAGGCGGAGATGAGTCAGGTCAACGTCATGATTCTCGATGCAGCGACCAAGGGGCGGCTTTCCATCTGCTATTACAGCGAGATGGCGGGTGAGGACTTCATTGAGCGAATCGAGAAGTGGCACAGACACGGATGCTGGCGTCAGCACGGCTATGACAGCGAGAAGGGCGAGCCATTTGTCTATTTCGGTGTGCCGACGCCAAAGCGGATTGTGGAAGCCTGTCATGGGGAAAATGTGGGCGATGCACAGATGAAGCTCGAACTCGAGCGGATCTTTTATGCGATCCTGCAAGGGAATCCCCTGCCCGTAGATATGGAGCGTATGGTGTTGCGGCGCGCGGTCAAGCGGGCGGTCTCAGATGATTACTACAGTTGGCGCAGGCAGATCGTAGAGCCGGCGTGCTCCATCATTGTGCGTCGGCTGAATCTGGTAAAGGAGGAATATACCGTGGCGTTGGATGAAACAAAGGATGATCGCTCGTATTTATTTGGCAGGATGATTGCGGTCGCAGATCAGATGGAGCGCGCGACGTATAGTCGGGAGGAGATGGGCAGCCGAACGACGAATGCCATGCGCTATATGGAGATTTTCTCCTCACGGCCTGCGACCACATGGAAAACACTTCACAAGAAGCTGCTGCCCTACCAGCAGAAACGGGAAATGTACGGCGGGAAGGAGCGGAAACTGATTAGTAAGATCGGCAGTATGTTCAAAGAGGAGGACTTTCTCTCGGATCGTCCGCTGGACGGGCGATTCCTGCTGGGATTCTACTGTCAACAGTACGCCATGGAGCAGGAACGGGAAGAGAATCGCAAGAAGAAAGCTCAGCAGGAGGAGGAAGTATAATGGCTGCATTGACAAAGAAAATTGATTTTATCGGATTCATCACGGTGGAGCGCTCGAACCCGAACGGCGACCCGCTGAACGGGAATCAGCCGCGCACGGACTACAGTGGCTACGGCGAGATTTCCGACGTGTGTCTCAAGCGGAAGCTGCGGAATCGTTTGCAGGATGCGGGCGAAAAAATTCTTGTGCAGTCCAATGAACGCGCAGATGACGGCTGTGACAGTATCCGTGCACGCGTTGAGGAAAACCCTGCAATGGAAAAACCGCTGAAAATGAAGGACAAGGAGCAGGGGAGGACGCGCCTATTTGCCGAGGAGGCGTGTAGGGCTTGGATGGATGTACGTACCTTTGGTCAGGTCTTTGCGCTGAAGAAGGATACGGGAGTAGATGCTGTCTCGGTCGGCGTACGCGGTCCCGTCACGATTCATACTGCCGTCAGCCTCGATCCTGTCACTATCACGGGCGTTCAGATCACGAAGAGCGTCAACAATGAGCCAGGCGATAAGAAAGGCTCGGACACGATGGGCATGAAGTATCGCGTGGACTTCGGCGTATACAAATTTCAGGGCAGCATCAATGTCCAACTTGCCGAAAAGACGGGATTCAGTGACGAGGATGCAGCAAAGGTCAAGGAGGCGCTGCTCACCATCTTTGAGAATGATGCCTCCTCCGCGCGCCCTGAGGGCAGTATGGAGATGAGCCGTTTCTACTGGATTGAGCATGCGAATAAGACAGGGGCGGTATCGAGTGCGAAGGTGCATCGCTCCGTGTCAGCACAGAAAAAGGATGGTGTAGATGCGCCGTCACGAATCGATGACTATGTATTCGACGATGCTCCGCTCTATGAAATCGGTGGCGTTCGCATTGAAAAATACGTCGAGGGAAGTCTGGTCGACTGATATGAGCTATGCCGAGGGAGAGTACCTCATGCTCTCGGAGATCCAGCACTACGCATTTTGTCCGCGGCAGTGGGCGCTGATCCATCTGGAACAGCATTGGCAGGAAAATGTCCTCACCGTGGAAGGAAATGCCCTCCACGAAAAGGCGCACGACGAGAATATCAAGGAAAAGCGTGGGAAGAAGATCATCGTGCGCGGTATGCGTGTGGCATCCGCCCGATTGGGAATCAGTGGCGCTTGTGATGTCGTGGAGTTCCACGCCGGTCCTGCAGGGATACAGATTCCATCCTATGATGGGCGGTACTCCGTCATTCCGATTGAGTACAAGAGGGGAAAGCCGAAGGCGGGCGATGAGGACGTTCTCCAATTGACCTTGCAGGCACTTTGCTTGGAAGATATGTTGGCTACGGATATCCCTGTTGGCTATCTTTACTATGGGGAGATCCGCCGACGGGTCAAGGTGACGTTCTCGGATGAGCTGAAAGAGCGGATTCCCGTTCTCGTACAGGAAATGCGGCAATATATTCGGCGCGGGCATACGCCTATGGTCAAACGCCGCAAAGGCTGCGCAAACTGCTCCCTAAACAATGTCTGCATGCCGAAGCTGAACCGCCTTGGATCGGCACAGCAGTATCTCGAAAGGAGGATTGCAGAGGGATGAAGCCTCTTTTGAATACACTCTTTGTCAATCAGGATGAGGCGTATCTGGCACTGGATGGCGGCAATGTCGTCGTTCTTCGAGAGAATCGGGAACTTGCGCGTTTTCCGTTGCATAACTTCGAGCAGATCACCACCTTCGGCTATACGGGGGCAAGCCCTGCACTCATGCGGAAATGTGCGGAGGATAACATCGCGCTGACATTCATGACCCCCGAGGGACGGTTTCAGGCGTGTGTCATTGGTAGAATGAACGGCAATGTCCTGCTGCGCAGAGAGCAATATCGCCGTGCAGATGACGAGGAGGCAAGCCTTATCCTAGCGCGGAGTTTCATCCTCGGAAAAATCTACAATGCGCGCTGGACCATAGAGCGAATGCGCAGAGATTATGCCATGCGTATTGATGAGGAGAAGTTTCAGAACGTCAGTGCATTCCTTCAAAACTCTTGCCGTGAGGTTATGCAGACCTCCGATTTGGAAGCATTGCGCGGCGTCGAGGGCAAAGCTGCCGTCAGCTATTTCTCCGCGTTTGATGATATGATCCTCAAACAGAAAGAAGATTTTTTTCTTCACGGAGCGTAACCGCAGACCTCCGCTCGACAATATGAATTGTCTCCTGTCCTTTCTCTATGCGCTTCTCATGAACGATATGGGGGCTGCGGTCGAGGGGGTTGGACTGGACTCCTATGTCGGCTTTCTCCACCGTGATCGTCCGGGCAGACAGTCACTTGCGCTTGATCTTATGGAGGAACTACGGCCGTTGGCAGATCGTACGGCATTTTCTATGGTCAACACAAAGAAGATCAATGGCAAAGACTTTCGCTTGGAAGAGGGCGGCGCTGTGTATTTGACCGATGATGGGCGCAAGAAAATCATTGAAGCATGGCACGCACATAAAGAGGGAATGATTACGCATCCGTTCTTGGAGGAAAAGATCAAGTGGGGGCTTGTCCCGCATGTGCAGGCATTGCTTCTGGCACGATATCTGCGCGGCGATCTCGATGCCTATCCGCCCTTTTTGTGGAAATAGGGGATTGCAATGTACGTTTTAATCACCTATGATATTAGGACACGCGATGCAGACGGTCGCAGACGCTTGCGGCAGGTTGCACGAAAGTGCAGAGCCTATGGACAGCGTGTGCAGAACTCCGTCTTCGAGTGCAAGGTCGATCCCACGCAGTGCAAACAGCTGGAACTTGCATTGTCGGATATCATCGACCTGCAGGAGGACAGCCTTCGGTTTTACTATCTTGGCAAGGATAAAGGCTCGAAGGTCAAGCATTATGGCACGAAAGAATCTTACGATCTGGAATCTGCCATTATCATCTGAGCATTCTTCTGGAGTGCGAAGGTGAAGTGAACAGAAAATGTAGCGAAAAGATATAGGTATGCGAACCATGCCGGAGGAGGGGCGTGGGGCAGAATGCCGAGAAAATCATATTTGTGGCGAGTAACACCCATAAATATGTGGCAAAAGAGGGAAGTCGTAACCTCGTTTGCTGTCGCGCCCCGCATGGGGCGCGTGGATTGAAACTTTGGGTGCGGGTTTTGCGGGGATGGGCTCGTCCGTCGCGCCCCGCATGGGGCGCGTGGATTGAAACGCCGAGACTGTGCCCGGTGTCATGGCGAGGATAGGTCGCGCCCCGCATGGGGCGCGTGGATTGAAACTTTTTGACGAGACACACACGGTGGAAGCGGCGGTGTCGCGCCCCGCATGGGGCGCGTGGATTGAAACGTCTTGTGCGGTACATCGGGGAGGTCGATCTCCGGTCGCGCCCCGCATGGGGCGCGTGGATTGAAACAGCCGTGATCCTGACCATGTGCACGACGTGAGCAGGTCGCGCCCCGCATGGGGCGCGTGGATTGAAACTCGAATTCCTGCATCGTCTTATCGAAGAAGTGTGTCGCGCCCCGCATGGGGCGCGTGGATTGAAACGACGACAACGAGTACAAGATGGAGGATGACCTTGGTCGCGCCCCGCATGGGGCGCGTGGATTGAAACCTCGGAGCGATGATGCAGGCGGCACAGCTTGGCGGTCGCGCCCCGCATGGGGCGCGTGGATTGAAACTCGCCATCCTCCAAAGGCGGAGAACGTCCGACATGTCGCGCCCCGCATGGGGCGCGTGGATTGAAACGCCGTAGACCGCCATAACGGCGTATGCCTCCGGGCGTCGCGCCCCGCACGGGGCGCGTGGATTGAAACACCGATGCGGGGGAGAATGTGGCGCTCACAAATGTCGCGCCCCGCACGGGGCGCGTGGATTGAAACCAGTGCGATATCACAATACCGATAACTACCGTAAGTCGCGCCCCGCACGGGGCGCGTGGATTGAAACTCTGAAAAACAGAGAATAACGGTTTATCACTCGGGTCGCGCCCCGCACGGGGCGCGTGGATTGAAACATCACATCGATGATTGCACCCTTTGCATCTACCTGTCGCGCCCCGCACGGGGCGCGTGGATTGAAACACCCCGGCGATGAGATCAAGGTGACGTATTGGGTGTCGCGCCCCGCACGGGGCGCGTGGATTGAAACAGATCCTCATCGGAGATCTCCATTGCCTCCTTGAGTCGCGCCCCGCACGGGGCGCGTGGATTGAAACACGGACGCTATGCCGAGTGAGGAATTTGAGTTGAGTCGCGCCCCGCACGGGGCGCGTGGATTGAAACGCCAGAGGCATTGGACAGCACCTAAAAAGCACTTGTCGCGCCCCGCACGGGGCGCGTGGATTGAAACAAGACGGATCGCCTTGAAGCAGCAGTGAATGCAGGTCGCGCCCCGCACGGGGCGCGTGGATTGAAACATCCGCCGCCTAAACTATCGGCGCAAGAAAAAGGTCGCGCCCCGCACGGGGCGCGTGGATTGAAACACGATGTAAGAGAGGAGGAAATAGTATATGGCAAGTCGTGCCCCGCATGGGGCGCGTGGATTGAAACATGCTGCTGAACTATACGGAGGAGCTGAAAACGGTCGCGCCCCGCATGGGGCGCGTGGATTGAAACCGTGAGATTGCACGGGCTGGGCTTGGCAAGGGCAGGTCGCGCCCCGCATGGGGCGCGTGGATTGAAACAAATACGTCGCCCCGATTGCGGGTGCGCTGAAGGTCGCGCCCCGCATGGGGCGCGTGGATTGAAACACCCGCAGGAGCAAGCGGACTCGAAGGGATCGCGTCGCGCCCCGCATGGGGCGCGTGGATTGAAACAGCAAGGCAAACACGGAGAAGGTATTAGATGATGTCGCGCCCCGCATGGGTCGCGTGGATTGAAACAAAATCGCTCTATCCCTTGTGGCTGTAGGGCTAGTCGCGCCCCGCATGGGGCGCGTGGATTGAAACTCTGAAAAACAGAGAATAACGGTTTATCACTCGGGT
>ERZ772917.1556-NODE-1556-length-12993-cov-4.829108_pt1 | contig 12993 bp, 10 predicted proteins | sample MGYA00511187_ERZ772917 | MGnify/ENA primary metagenome ERZ772917 (study PRJEB29015, sample SAMEA2737925) | human oral metagenome | biome: human oral; feature: human-associated habitat; material: dental | place: China | collected 2012 ... | reverse complement strand
AGAACAGGAAAACGAGGCCGGTAGTGTACTTATAGTAAGTGTGAAAAACAATAAAATACTCTATCGACCCCGCACCGCTGATCCTAGCACACTCACCACAGATAATCTCCTCACCCTAGCAAACATCATCACCACATCAAGGCTAGACCACCACTGCCCACCAAGCCTGGGAGTCTTCACCAGCGTGCAAATCACCATGGGTTACCTGCAAGAAAACATGAGGCAACAAACCCTAGCTGGTATTTTTGGTACATCCCAACCCACTATCTCCAGGGCGATCAATACTGTGTTAAATATCCTTGACGTAGTGTTACCGCCACCACCAAGGCCGAAAGACCTTATGTCCCAACGGCTATACGTGTTAGACGGCACGCTCGTACCATGCTGGTGGTGGAAAACGCTAGAAACTTATATAGCGGGAAACACCACAGGGCAGGGTATAACCTGCAAGTCTTAACAGACCAGGCAGGTGAAATATTCTATATTTCTAAAGCCACTACCAGGATCAACCCATGACATCACAGCTATAAGAAACACTGGTCTATTCGGCCATATGCAGCCCTGGCATATAACCGCGGATAAAGGCTACGTGGGGTTAGGGTGCGACACACCTTTCAAGAGAAGACCAGGGAAACTCTTACTGGAGTGGCAGAGGCGATTCAACAAAGGAATCAACCAGATCCGGTATGTTATCGAACGATCCATAGCTCATCTGAAAGTATGGCGAATACTATCCACCCCTTGTAGGCTCCCCCAACCCACAACCATCCGGGCAATCAACGTGATACGAAAGATAATGTTCTACCAACCACCAGCCGAACCCTATTCCCCAGCAGCTGAATAAGCTTCCATGCAGCTTCTTCAGCTTCCCAACACATAACTAGTTTCTGAAAGTAAGGAAAGACAAGCTAAATGACATGTTCTTTCCGATCTTCCACCTGTTGAGGTAGGTAAGTTTTCCTAGCGACTGAATAAGCTTCCATTTAGATGACATTGATCTATAATAATGGCAATTGATCCCTTAGCCTCCTCCCAGGAACTTAGTCGGAACAATCAACTTTCCCTAAATAGTTAGGGTATAAAAAGTATATAACACAGGTCAAGCCCTGCGCTTTATATTTTCCCATAAAACATGATCGGATATATTTAGGTTTTAATATGATCGAACTCATCGAAGTTGGAAACGAGTCATGCTTCAAAGAGAACATGCAGTTATCAGGGCTATCAGAAATTAATTATATTTTTGGCCCTAACGGATCAGGAAAGACTACCATTAGTGAGCTTCTTGCGACAAATGATACAGAAAACAGGTCATCGATACATTGGTTGCACAATGAAACGAAAACTATCAAAGTATATAATTGCCATTCGGCCCGAACCACTTTTACCGAAACTAACGGTGAAGAGCCAGGCGTTTTCCTACTGGGAGATGATAGCAAAGAAAAACGCGACAAAATAGAAAAGCTTGAAAAAGAACAGAAAAAGATTACTAAGAGAATCCAGGACCTTGACAAAAACCTAATCGAGACAGAAAAAGAGCTTAATAATAGGCAAGAAGAGTTAGCGGAAACAATTTGGAAAAGAAGAGATCTTATCCCCAATATTTTATATGAAAATATGCAGGGAATTAAACGCAGCAAAATTCAATGCATGAATAAAGTACTTGAAGCATGGGTGAATAATAGAAATAATGCTGTAGATGATAACTTTTCAGACCTAGAATCAATAGCTCAAGACGCGTTTAATAAGTCCGTCGAAGAACACTCATACATCCCATCTCCACCAGAAATAAACTGGAACGAGGAGGAATTAAAGGAGATATTACAACACCCAATCATTAATACCAGCAATTCACAATTTACTATTCTGGTTAACCAATTAAGCAATTCAGATTGGGTACATGAAGGACTAAATTACTTTCATAATGATAATAAGAACAGCTTTGCCCATTTTGCCAGCAAAATATATCAGAAAACCTGGCAGAAAAAATTTCACAATTATTCAATGAGACGTATGAGGCACAGCTTTGTGAGGTAAAACGATTTCAGCAGCAACTTGATACCGCAAAACAAGAGTTCAGTAAATATCAGTCAAATGTCATTACCCTGCTTCAGGGATTAGAAAATGGCAATGATATTGAGAATAAAATTAACACACTTGAGCGTTTAATTGATAACGTCATAGTCGCCATTCAAGAGAAGTTAAATAGCCCTTCTAAAAATATTATTGTCACACTAGTGAATGCTGAATATGAGTCTCTTAAAGAATGTGTTACTTTACTAAATTCTTCAATTAAAAGAAAAAATCAGATTATCAAAAACCGCAAGAAAACGCAGAGAGAGGTGATCGATAAGTCATGGAGAATATTTGCGTGTGTTACATTAATGGATCTTATTACTGATTTTATGAAAGAAAAAGAAAGGTTAGACAAAAAAATTGACGGCCTTAGCTTAAAGATGAAAGAGCGACAAGAATATTGTACTAAAACAAGTAAGAGTTTATCGGAGATTCGAAGTAAAACCACATCAAGCGCTCAAGCGATTGAGGAAATGAATAAGCTTCTCCAATTAGCTGGGTTCCACAGCTTTCATTTTGCCTCCTCAAAAACTATCAAAGATGGCTATAGGATTGTTCGAGATAATGATCAAACTGTAAATATTGATACATTAAGTGAGGGGGAACGGACGTTTGTTACATTCCTTTATTTTTATCATTCACTTTCAGCGATTCCGCAAGGAGACGAGTCTGAAAAGATTGTTGCGGTTGTCGATGATCCCATTTCAAGCCTTGATGGCGATATCATGTTCATCGTTTCATCGCTTGTGAGAGGTTTGATTGAAAAAGTCAAGGATGAATCGCATAATCGTGTGGAGCAGGTACTGCTATTCACACACAATACACGTTTCCATAATGAGATTTGCTATCAACACAAAGGTAAATCCGGGAAGAAAATTAAGTTTTACCGTATTAGGAAGGATGCGCCTAAAGCCAGCACAATCGAAGACTGTGGATGTACGAATATGATAAGAAGTAATTATCAAGAGCTTTGGGATGAGGTGGCATTAGCGGCATCAAAACCGGATGTAACTGCACCTTGGCTTCCTAATGTACTGCGGAGAATCCTTGAAAGCTATTTTTCGACACTGGGAGGATTCACGAACCTTTATAAGATTGGTGAGCATTTGTCTGGAGAAGAATATATTCTTCATCGTGCATTGATTGACTGGGCGCATAGTGGATCACATACCGTGATAGATAGTGATGATTATGTACAACCTGGTGTTTCCAACAAACGATGGTTAGAAGCATTTGAACGAGTTTTTAAAGGAAATAGTGGTACTCATACTGAGCACTACGAAATGATGATGCAAGAAGCTCAGAATCACCTTAAAGCTTCTTCCGAAGAAACGAACAGGCAATAATCACGCAAACAAACATTGAATCGCTTGTCGATGGTTGTCGCTGTGGGTAGTTATTGATGTGAATGGACAAGCTTCCTTGATATTAATTCAATCCTTCAGAATCAAACCGTCTGCACCTCATGCATAAGCCTTCTGGAATATCACGCACTCGCTATCCCTAGGCCTAAGCCCAAACCCGACACGCGTGGTACGCCAACACATCAGCAGCAAATCAAACCTTGGCAGCGCGGGCTTTACTCCAGCGCTGGTAGGCAATTGTTGCGGCTAGCACCAGGATGCCACCTACCCAGAAATGCGGCATCCACAGGCATAACCGCCACCAGCCGTAATGTGAGAGTGATTCTCCCGCCAGGAGCTTCATGATTCCCGGCGCGGAACCGACCAGCCCATAGGCCATGAGCAGGACCCCCGAGGCCCAGCCGAAGGCCAGTCGCACCCAGCGGGGCACCCTAATAGTGTCCGGGTATAGGAGGGCACACCCGAAGACGACAAAACCCAGCTTCACCAGCCCGGAGACGAATACGACAACAACGAACCAGGTGGGTCGTTCCTGGGCTAACCGCAATCCATCACCTTGAACAACCGTGTCGACTAACCATGGGGAGCCCAACGCCCAGGACAAGCTGACGCTGCCGAAGAAGCCCCACCATAGCATCATGGCGATGGCGAACGTCCGCGACCATCCTGGCATTTCGATCCCTCTCCTTACGGCTTAGTCGCTACGATGACCGCAGCATACCCGAGGCTACCAGAAGGGCTGTAAAACTGAGGCTATCCGAAACTAGCGGTAAGCCCGCTCCTACACGTTGAACTTGAACTCCACCACGTCTCCGTCGGCCATCACATATTCTTTGCCTTCCTGCCGCACCTTACCGGCGGCACGGGCGGCGGCCATGGAGCCAGCGGCGTCGAGATCGTCGAAGGACACGATTTCGGCCTTGATAAAGCCACGTTCAAAATCGGTGTGGATCACGCCGGCGGCCTTGGGGGCAGTGTCGCCCTGGTGGATGGTCCAGGCGCGGGCTTCTTTGGGGCCGGCGGTGAGGTAGGTTTGCAGGCCCAGGGTATGGAAGCCCGCCTTGGCGAGCGAGTGGAGACCGGGTTCGGTTTGGCCGATGGATTCGAGGAGTTCCTGCGCTTCGTCGTCGTCAAGCTCTAGCAGTTCGGCCTCGGTTTTGGCGTCGAGGAACACGCAGTCGGCGGGTGCCACCAGGTCGCGGAGCTCTTGCTTTTTGGCTTCGTCGGTCAGGACCGCTTCGTCGGAGTTGAACACGTACAGGAATGGTTTGGCGGTCATGAGGTGCAGGTCACGGACGAGCGTCAGGTCGATTTCGCCGGAGCGGGCGGCGCTATAGAGGGTGCGACCGTCTTCCAGGATGGTTTGTGCGGTTTTGATTGCAGCCACGGTGTCGGCAAGCTCTTTATTTTTCCGGGCTTCCTTCTCCAGGCGCGGCAGGGCTTTTTCGATGGTTTGCAGGTCGGCAAGAATCAGTTCGGTATTGATGGTATCAATGTCGCTGGTGGGGTTGACTTTGCCGTCAACGTGGATGACGTTTTCGTCGGCGAAGGCCCGAACCACCTGGCAGATGGCGTCGGCTTCCCGAATGTTGGCGAGGAAGGCGTTACCGCGACCCTCGCCGTGAGAGGCGCCCTTGACGATGCCGGCGATGTCGACAAAGGACACGGTGGCGGGCAGGATGCGTTCGGAGGAGAAAATTTCGGCGAGCCGCGTAAGGCGGGCGTCGGGCAGTTCGACCAGCCCAATATTGGGGTCGATGGTGGCAAAGGGATAGTTGGCGGCCAAGACATCGCTACGGGTCAAGGCATTAAAAAGGGTTGATTTGCCAACGTTGGGCAGTCCGACGATTCCTAGGGTTAAGCTCACGGGCACAGATTTTATCATGCTTATTGGCACCTACCCACGGCGGTAGTCGTCGACAAGCGATGCACCCATTTGGAGCTAACCGCCCACTACCACAAATTCACTAACGGGGGTAATTTAGGGGCAAAGCTATTCTCATGAAGTGGGACAGGGTTTCCATTTTTTGGGACAGAGTGACTAGAATCAGCACGATATCCCGTAAGGGAGTCCTGGCACAAAATTACTGGAAAGGGTGTCTCATGACACAAGAAGCTGCTCCCACCCAACGGAGAGAGGTCTTTTCGACCCGTTGGGTATTTGTGCTTGCCGCTATCGGTTCCGCAGTGGGGTTAGGCAATATTTGGCGCTTCCCCTACGTGGCCTTTGAAAACGGCGGTGGCGCATTCCTCATTCCTTACCTCATTGCTCTGCTCACCGCCGGCATTCCCCTGCTCTTTCTCGACTATGCGATGGGGCACCGGTATCGCGGGTCCGCGCCGCTCATCTTCCGACGGTTTAAGAAATGGTCGGAACCTGCCGGCTGGATCCAGGTGGGCATCTGCTTCTTCATCACCATTTATTACGCGGCCATCATTGCCTGGGCAGCTCTTTACACCATTAAATCCATCACCCTGGCCTGGGGCGACCAGCCGGAACAATATTTCCAGAAAGAATTCCTCCACCAGGACGCCACCCACGTGTTGTCCACCGAATTCGTGTGGCCCATCTTTATCGCCCTTGCCGTCGTGTGGATCGCCTCCATCATCGTGCTTGCCATGGGTGTGGATTCGGGCATCGGGAAGGCATCGAAAATCTTCATGCCCATCCTGACCGTGCTCTTCGTCATTGTGGTGATTCGCGCCCTATTCCTGGAGGGCTCCGCCGACGGTTTGAATGCTTTCTTCACGCCCAATTGGTCAGCCCTTTCCAACCCATCGGTGTGGGTCGCCGCCTACGGGCAGATTTTCTACTCGCTGTCGGTGAGCTTCGGCATCATGATGACCTACGCTTCCTACCTCAAGCCACGCACCAACCTGACCGGCACCGGCATGGTGACCGCGTTCGCTAACTCCTCGTTCGAAGTGTTGGCGGGCATCGGCGTGTTCTCGGCATTAGGGTTCATGGCGGCCCAAAGCGGCACCACCGTGAAAGATGCGGCCTCCAGCGGCATCGGCCTGGCGTTTATCGCCTTCCCAACCATTATTAATGAAATGCCGGGCGGCGCCATCTTCGGCGTGCTGTTTTTCGGCTCGCTCACCATTGCCGGCTTCACTTCGTTGTTCTCCCTGTTCGAGGTCGTGGTGTCGGCCGTGCGCGACAAGCTGAACCTGCCGCGGAAGCAAACCGCCATCACCATGGGCGTCATCATGGCGGTCTTGTCGCTGACGCTCTTCGCCAACACCGGTGGCATCGTCAACCTCGACATCATGGACAAGTTCACCAACAACGTCGGCATCGTGTCCATCGCCCTCATTCTGATCGTGATCCTGGACTGGGTGCTGCGCCGCATCGATGAATTCTCCACCCACCTCAATATGGTGTCGTCCTTCCGGGTGGGCACCATATGGCGGATTTGCGTGGTCAATATCACCACCCTGGTGCTGGGCTTCACCCTGTTCCAAGAACTATTCGGCCTGCTCAAGGAGCCATACGGTGGCTACACCACCACCCAGGTGGGCATCTATGGTTGGGGCGTGCTCGTCATTATCCTGGTGGCCGCGGCCATCCTCACCACAATGAAATGGCCCGAGGGTGTGCCGCTTGACGGCCCGCCCGGCTCAGACTTCGGTGTCGACCCCGAGGTGGAACGGGTACCGAAGATCCCGCAGCAATACAAGCACGACGAACGACCCCGGATCGCCGGCTTCGCCATCGAACAGTACACAGACGAGGAGTTGCACTCATGACCGGCATCGCAATCATCATGATGATTATGTTCATGATCGTCATCTGGGGTGGGCTGGCGGCCACGCTGGTGCATTTACAACGCCACCCCGACGAACAATCCGGCCACTTTGGCACGCACCCGCTCACCACGGATGAGGTGCTCATCGCCCAGGAAATCCGCGACGACGTGTAACGCATAACCCAACCAGGCGCCCGGGTGGCCCCGCCACCCGGTTATGACCGCCGTAATCAACGCCCATGCGATGGGCCTAGGCGCCTTTGGGGCGTCGATAAGCAACCGGCCACCGCGGACCCCGGCAATGATATGAATAAGCGACACCGAAATAAATGTGGCATAAATCAATGTAATTAATAATAGATCGCCAAAATACTCCATATTTGCAGCCCCAATTGGTACCCCCAATCCAAAAACCATCGCACCAACCAGCACAATCCCATATAGCGGAATTTAATAGCGCTCCACTTAGTCACTGCCGTTAACAACCCAATGGCCAATTACCCCTTTCGTGGGGGTTAAATTTACGCAATAATGCCCCCACCAGCACGGCTGCAAACTTGTTACACACCCGAGGTTGACCCCATTTGGTGAATTTTTTGCCACAATGTAGTGATGTGAGTGAGTACCAGTCGACGACCCCGGAAACCATACCGGAAATGCCCGAGCAGTTAGATGCCGCGCAATTCTTTGAGCAATTACAACCGGAGGATCCCGTCGCCCACATCGACCGTGCCGAAATCATCGGCAACGGCATTAAACACCTTGCCTCGTGGTGCCTACGCCTGCTGATTATTGCCGCTGCCGCTTTCGTCATCTGGCACATCCTCAGCCAAGTGTGGCGCGGGGGCCTGCCCATCGTCCTGGCCATCATTGTGTGCACCGTGCTGTGGCCGCCGGTGGCCTGGCTCCGCAAGCACGGCATCCCCGCCGGTCTGGCCGCCATGATCGCCATCCTGGGTTCTTTTGGCGGCTTCGGCTTCCTCATCTGGCTGATCGCCCCCTCGGTAGTCAACCAGTCACAAACCCTCTATTTCCAGGCTTTCGAAGGGGTGCAGCGCCTACAACTCTGGCTTCAGGGGCCACCCATGAACCTCGACCCCAGTGACCTAGACGACCGCATCGACACCGCCGCCCAATGGCTGCAATCCAAAGCGGGCTCCATCGCCTCGGAAGTATTTTCCGGCCTCGGCATTGCCAGCTCGGTCATGGTCACCATGCTCGTAGTGCTGGTGCTCACGTTTTTCTTCCTCAAGGACGGCGATAAGTTCCTGCCCTGGCTGCGCAGCATGGTGGGGCAACGCGCCGGCTGGCACCTCACCGAACTGCTGACCCGCGGCTGGATCACCCTCAGCGGTTTTATCCGGGCCCAGGCGCTCGTGTCGCTGGTGGACGCCGTCTTCATCGGATCGGGCCTTATCATCCTCGGCGTGCCTTTAGCACTAGCGCTGGCGGTCCTCACGTTTATCACCGGGTTCATTCCCATCGTGGGGGCGTTCATCGCCGGCGCCCTATCGGTAACGGTGGCCCTGGTCTCCCTGGGCGTGACCGAGGCCGTCATCACGCTCATCATTGTGCTCCTGGTGCAGCAGCTCGAAGGCAATATTCTCTCGCCATTGCTGCAATCCAAAGCCGTCAACCTGCACCCGGTGGTGGTGCTGATCTCCGTGACGGTTGGCGGCTCGCTCTTTAATATTGCTGGCGCATTCCTGGCCGTACCGTTTGCCGCCATGGCCGCCGTGCTCTTCCGTTACCTCCACGACATGACCGCCCTGCGCGCCGGCGAAAAAACCGCCGCCCAAATTCGCTTTGCGACGACCGCAGGTTCGCTCAGTGGCATGCAAAACGAGGCCGTAGCAAAACGCCTCCTGGCGGCCCGGCAGGCCTATATCCGCAACGACGAGGCCGCCAAGCAAGCGGAAGCGGAGGCACAGGCCACCGAAGACACCGCCAATAATTCATTGGAAAAACCGACCACTGTATCCAAAGTACAGCATATTGGGGGGTTAGCATTCTCCACAATAACCCGCATAGGCAAAGCCGGCATAGCAGCAGTCAAAGCGTTCTACCGGACCTAAAATATGGTAACTACCAGGTGAATCTTACCTAGTTTCCCGACAGATCTGATACCTACCACATGGTTAAAGAGAATCGGGAAAACCCCAGTTAAGTCCTAGTTGTCTATTAAGTCAAAGCAAAGATTATGCTGAAAATCCGGTGTGGCTCGTGGTGCGCCGAATCCCGCTTTTCATGATAAATCGGTAACATGAATATTCGTGTCTAATGTCTCCGAGAAAAACCGCAGCCGCTCATCTGGCGCGAAGTTTTTTGGCATCCCATTATGGATGTCACTCGCGGTGCTCTGCGGCGGGTTATTGGTGGGGTCGCTCATCAGCCTGGCCAGCGGCAAACTCGGATTGCCATTCGTCCTTTGTTTTATTATTGGTGTTGTTTTTTCCGTCCTGCTCACCGAACCACGATCCCTGTTTCTTTCGGTTGTGAGCATACCCATTTTCTTCTCGATCGCGGCCGGCGCCACCGGCTGGTTCCTCAACCAGCAGATCAGTAGGCCCAACGGATCCGGGGGCATATCAAAAACCCAGATCCTTTCAGCAATCTATCCCCTGCTGCAACAGTTCCCAGTGATGGCCATAGCCACCATCGGCGCCGGCATCATTGCGTATCTCCGATGGCACCTCGTCACCCGCTATGTGCAGCAATCAGAGAAGAAAGCAGCCGAGGACCGCCGGCGAGATACCGAGACTCAGAAGCGCGCCATGAAGCAGGCGAATCGGGTGCGGACGGCCGCGCATAACACTGCCGAACCAGCCGACGAACCAGAGCAGACCAGCGGCCCTGCCCATCCCCCCAGCACGGGCAGCATCACGGTGGCGGAACTCATTAAACGGAATCAACGAGCCGCCCAAAAGGGCCAACGGCGCCGGGCGGAGCCGCCAAAACCAGCGACACCAGCCTCGGCAAAACTTGCGCCCGCGCAGGCGGCGGCGCGCTCTCCAGAGGACGACCCGGCCACCCCAGAGAAACCACGCCGCACACCCGCCACCCCCAGGGGCCAACAACCCCGCACTCCCCGCCAAACCACCAACGCCACCGGTCAGGCCACAACCTCCCGCCACAATCCACGTCAGACTTCTTCCCGGCAGGTCCCACCGCAACGGCAGACCCAGCAGCCGCAACGGTCGGCGACTCCTCAACCACAACGCCAAAACCCGCCGCAACGGCAGGCCGCGAGGCGCGCAACGCCACAACAGCGACCGGTCCGCCCCGCCACTGCGGCCCGGGGTGGACAACAACCGCCCCAATCCGATGCCCGGCAATCCCGACCCGGCAATAATCTCACCGCCCGCCAGGGAAACCCCCGGCAGCAACAACGCAGCCAAGCCGCCAGTCAGTCCGGGAGTGGGCAGCATAGCAGCGGCCAGCAGCCCCGGCAACAACAATCACGGATGCAGCGCAACCAGCAAGCCACCCCGCAGGCGTCACGTCAACAATCCAGCCGTCAACAACCCAGCTCGCGTTCCGCCCACGCCAGCAATCGGCCGGCAGGCACGCCTCGCTCTTCAGCGGCAAGTGGTACCCATTCGGCAGCTTCCCAAGCTTCCCAGGCCAGCACCGGGCGGCGCGCCGCCCGTCAGGCTGGGCATCAGGCCAATCGCCAGTCGACCCAACAGCCACAGAAACGCACCCAACGTACCCAGCGCACCGGGCAGCCAGCCCAACGCCGGGCCACAGCAAACCCCAACCAACCCGCGAGTCGTCGGGCCGCTACCACGAGCAATGGGTCCCGAAGCAGTCGACAGGATCGACAAAACCCACGGCAGGATCATCACGATCCACAAAAATCCACGGGTAGCACCCCACCCAAGCCCAGGGTGCGCCGCCGCCGGGCACTCAACGATGACCTGTATAGCTGACACATCCAATCGCCGGTTTGTTCTATCCTTTAAGAGAACTTAACCACTACGACGATTGGATGAGCCAGTGAGCGAAGAATTAGCCGTACCTTCCAGCAACGAACCAGACATTCCCCGCACCCGCATTAGGTCACAACAACGAGACGCCCTCGTGTACGGTCTCAATCTTGCCCTGGACGATGGGCAATTAGATTACGAGGAAACCCAAAAACGCGCCACCATTGCTAACCGCGCCACCTATATGGATGAGGTTATGCCGCTACTGAGTGACCTCAACTTCGGCCGGAATCTTCCGGCCACCACAAACCCACAAATCCTGGATGTGCTGACCCAAGCCCAACAGCAGGGTCTCACCGAAATTGCCGCAATTGACGCAGCAACCACCGCGATAACGCAGCCCCAAAACCAGACACTCACCAACTACTCAAATGCCTCTAAAAGCACCGCATCAATAGCGATATTCAGTGGTTCATCGAAGCGGGGACCCTGGTTGGTGGGCCCCAAGCACAATGTATTTGGCGCCTTTGGCGGAGTCCATATTGACCTGCGGCAGGCTCAATTAGCAGGGCCGGTCACCACGATCAGAACAGCCATGTGTTTCGGTGGTGTCAACATTAAAGTGCCGGAAAATTATCGCATCATCGAAAGTGTTTTCCCCCTATTTGGCGGTGTCTCTATCACTGACGGGAAGGGGGTTACCTTAAAACTCTCAGACCTTCCTCCGGATGCTCCGGTCATTGATCTTCGGGGGATAGTTGCCTTCGGCGGTTTGGAAATCAAACGGGTACCAATAAGCCAAGCGTAACAAGATTGCTACCCCCATGCTGGGGTTCTGGCCTGAGCATGCATAGCGGAATGGGCATACACGGGTGCAGCTTCATGTTCGAAATTGCCCATCCTATGGTCGGGTTGCCGTAATCGCATTATTGCCGCCAGTACCAACGGAATGTGCCCAGAACTGCCTGCCTCATTCATTCCGACGACTCCCCGGAATCCACCAACCTGATTCGCACCGGTATTAAGCAACATGGTCTAGTGTCCCATGGTCGCCATCTGGGGTTATCCCACCACCAATGGTCCCCACAGAAGATGGGTAACAATCCGGTATTATCCACCCAACAAACACATGTGGATAACCTGCTAATAGCCGTGGGCGATCTCGATTCGGTGGTAATATCCCCGCCACCACCGATTCGAATATTTTTTCGATATTGGTCGCGGCGCGTCAAGATAAAGACCCCCTCCCACCACGAGGTTTATGACGCACACGAGTGGGCGTCGAAAAGCTTCTTAGGACTTCGCGCGGGGCGGACGCAGCTCACGGGGAAGCGCAAACACCGTCTTTTCCGTGACCGTCGTTACCTCCTCCACCGAGGTGAACCCGCGCTCGGCCAGCCACTCCAGCACCCCATTCACCAGGATTTCCGGCACCGACGCACCCGACGTCACCCCAATGGTCGAAACCCCATCAAGCCACGACTCGTCAATCTGGTGGGCGTAATCCACCAGGTAGGACCGCTTCGCCCCCGCCTGCAACGCCACCTCAACCAGCCGTTTCGAATTCGACGAATTCCGCGACCCCACCACGATCACCAGGTCGGCGTTTTCCGAAATCACCTTCACCGCCCCCTGCCGATTCCGTTAATAGTTGCATTCGCTACTTGAAACTACACAAAAATAGAAATAAATTTCTCAAACGGATACTGAGCACAAAACAAACTTTATCAATCGACTATGTTTAAAAGGTCATTGTTATTTTATTAGAGTAAAAATTGCCGGAATATAATGTATACCCACCCACGATTCGAGGTAATAAGGCCTTTCCTTCAACGTATTGCGATTGATGACTGTCCCAAATCGGAGCAGTATAGA
>ERZ772917.1555-NODE-1555-length-13004-cov-8.681288_pt1 | contig 13004 bp, 11 predicted proteins | sample MGYA00511187_ERZ772917 | MGnify/ENA primary metagenome ERZ772917 (study PRJEB29015, sample SAMEA2737925) | human oral metagenome | biome: human oral; feature: human-associated habitat; material: dental | place: China | collected 2012 ... | reverse complement strand
GGCCGGGGCCGTGCCCATGTCGGCGCCGTCGGGCTCCGCACCGGCCACCGGCCCCGTCTCGGCGCCGTCGGGCCCCGCACCGGCCACCAGCCCCGCGGCCTTCGCCTCGCCCTATCCGGCCGCCGGGTCGTCCGCCCCCTCGCAGCCCACGGCGCCTGCCATGTCGGTGCCATCGGCCGGTGGCGCGGCCCCGATGGGCGCGGGAGCCGTTTCCTCCAGCACGGCCTATTCGTCCAACGCGGCCTACGCGGCACCGACGACGGGAAGCCTCAGCGAATACTTCGCCGGAGGCTCCGCCCCCGATGCGCAGCCCACCGGGCTGTCCGCCGCGCCATCGGATTCCGCGGCCGCCGGGGTCGCCGGGGACCCGGAGGAGGACGTCACGCCGACCGGCGGCTCCTACGGCAGCTGGATGCTGACGCTTCTCCTCACGGGGCTGCCACTGATCGGCATTATCTACCTGTGCGTCCTGGCTTTCGGCGGATCGGCGCCGGCCTGGCGCCGCAACTGGGCGCGCGCTCTGCTCACCTGGATCGTGATCATCTTCGCGCTGGCCGGGATCCTCGTCGTCGTTGCCGGCCAGATGCTGTATCAGATGCTGGGCGGTTGAGGGGCGGCGCGGGCCCGGCCTACTGCGCGGGGGAGAAGCGCACGGCGGTCCCGGAGGCCGTCACCATGAGCATGCCGTTGTCCGAGCCGAGCGTCTCATAGTCGATGTCGACGCCGACGACGCCCTCGGCGCCGAGCTCCTGGGCGCGTGCGGTCATCTCGGCCAGCGCCGTCTCACGGGCCTGGATGAGCTCGCGCTCGTAGGCTCCCGAGCGCCCGCCGACCACGTTGCGGATGCCGGCGGCGAGGTCCTTGAACATGTTGACTCCGGCGATGGTCTCGCCGCAGACGACGCGCAGGTACTGGGTGACGGGACAGCCCTCGACGGTGGGAGTGGTGGTGACGATCATGACAGGCTCCTTCACAAAGGTTGGTCGCAGCCGCGCGGTGCGGCTGTGCTGAAGACTTTCACGGCGCGTTCCGCCCAGCATCATCCTCGCGCCGGAAGTGCGGCCGTCGTCGCGTCGTCCCACGGCATGAGGGCTCGGGGCCAGGGCGGGCGAGGATCGGATGGACGCGGGGACCCGCGCAGGGCCGGCCGCGAGCGAGGCGCAGACCATAACGTGAGTGATCCCAGGGCTGAGCGGCCCCGGGCGACGGAGAAAAAGGTGGCTCCTACGCACTTTTAAGGTGCTCGACGGCCTCGGACGCGACTAGGATCGGCGTGATTCCGCGGTTCTGTGGCGAGGGCGGGGCGGGGGCCGGTGTTAAAAGTGCGTAGGAGCCACCTTTTCCGGTTGTTATCGGTCTCCTGGGGGTCTCGGAGGGCTGGTGGAGGCCCGGCGGCGGGCGCCCCGGGTCCCCTTGAGCCGATCTCGATCCGGACTACGACCGATCTCGACGAAGGCGGGCGACCGCGGAGCGAGCGGGAGGCGGCGGGGTGCGGACCACTAGCCGCGTATCCGGTACTCCCGGTATCTTCGACTATCTCGCAACTGTCCTCACACTCCCTCTCTAAGGAGCTCCCATGGCACAGCAGCCGTACTACACCCCAGCTGGCGGCGCCTCCCAGCCCGTGTACGTCGCACCCGGTCAGGCGCCGGAGCACCCCGCGGACTCCGTGGGCTCATGGATGCTGGCACTGCTGCTCACCGCCCTTCCCGTGATCGGTATCATCTACGTGCTCGTGCTCGCCTTCGGCGGCTCGGCCTCCACCTCGCGCTGCAACTGGGCGCGGGCAATGCTCCTGTGGCAGCTCATCGCCCTGATCATCGTCGTCATCGCCTTCTTCGCCCTGGGCGGCCCGGCCCTGTTCAATAACTAGGCCGGCGCTGCAGCGCTGCGACCCGGCCGGCGGGCTGACGACCCGGCGCGGTCGGGCCAGGGTCCTTCGGCCGGGTAGTCAGCCCGGTCGTCTCCGCCCCTGTGACCGGAGCCGGGCGAGGGTGCGGGCGTAGCGCGGCCCGATCTGCTCGGGGGCGACGGCGACGCCGTCGTGCTCCCAGCTGAGCAGGTTCTCGATCCGGAACGAGCGCGCGCACACGGCGCAGGCCAGCGGGACCGACGGGCGCCGCATGCGGGTCACCGCGTGGCCAGCCGGGCACGTCCCCCGCCACGGTCCCTCCACCTGCGGCGCCTGCGGGTCGACCAGTCGCCGGCCGGAGGAGCCGATGCGCCGGGCCTCGGCGCGCCACACGGCGTCGTGCCCGTGGCTGGCGCCGACGCGCGCGTGGGCGATCTCGTGAAGGACCGTCTCGCGGACCTCGGCCTCGTCGTACAGGCTCATCAGGTGGCGCGAGAGCGTGATCCGACGGCGCGCGTGGTCGGTCTGCCCGGCCCTCCGCCGGGCGCGGTCCAGGCCCAGCTCCCAGTCCCCGACGCCGTGGGCCGTCATGAGGGAGCGGGCCAGGACCAAGACGTCGGGCAGGTGCACGGGCCAGAGCGTAGCGGGCCGGTGTCGGGCCGGGCGGGGTGGGAGCCCCACCGCCCCCTCGCCGACCCCGCGCCGAGAATGGTCCGAGGAGTCCTGCGGGGCGTCTGACGACCGCGCGGCCGATCCCGGAGCTACTCATCGTCAGGGGTGCTGAATCCTGAGATCGCGGTGATGAGGTCGTCGATCCGCCGCCGGGTCCACTCGCCCCCCGGGTCGGGCTCGATATAGCCGAGGATGTTGGCGGCCATTATGTAGGTCGCCGGTGTCCACTGGGCGGGGGCCGTGCCCCGCGTGCCGCGGTCGTAACGCCGCGGCCTCTGGGCGCCCGCACCCCCGGCGGGCACCAGGTCGTCCCGCTGCTGGTGTCCGTGTTCGTGTGTTCGTGGTCAGCATGGGGCAGATGGCGCTCGCGCCCGCTACCGCGCCGGTGGCCCGGGCGGGTCCCGCCGTCGTCGGACGGAGGACATGTTCGCGGCCCGATGACGACAACGGCTCGGCCCAGGGCTCCGACTGTGGCAGCATGGCGCCGATGCCTCAACGTCCCGCTCCCTCCGCGCGCCGCCGTCCGTCCCGGAACCGTCAGGGCTCCGCAGCGACGACGCGGTCCGCGTCTGCGCGCTCGAAGCGCCCGACGGGCGCCTCCGGCGCCAAGGGGAGGGGCCGGCGCAGGCCGGGCCCGCTGGCGCGCCTGCTCCGGTCTCCGCTGGGTTTCCTGCTGGGCGCGTTCGTGCTCACCGTCGCAGTGGGGCTGCTCGTGGCCAAGGTCATTGACTCCGTGCCGCTGCGGGGCTCCGCGCCGGTCCCCTCGCAGATCGGGCCCGCTCCCGTGACCACCGACATGACCGGCTTCGATGCGGCGCGCATCATCGACGACGAGGTCTTCTACGACTCGACCACCATGACGGTCCAGCAGGTCGCCGACTTCATCGAGCAGGTCAACGCGGGTTGCCAGACGGGCGACGACGGCACGCTCTGCCTGGCGGAGGCGACCTTCGACACCGAGGACCGCGAGGTGACCACCGCCTGCCCCGGCGGATACAAGGGGGTGGCGGCGGAGAGCGCCGCGCAGATCATCTCCAAGGTGGCGACCGCCTGCGACATCAACCCCCAGGTGCTGCTGGTGCTGATCCAGAAGGAGCAGGGGCTGCTCACGGCCTCGGGCGAGACCCTGGCCGCACGCGTCTACGAGGCCGCAGCGGGCTACGCCTGCCCCGACGGCACGCAGTGCGACCCCAAGTACGCGGGCTTCTTCCAGCAGATCTACGGGGCCGCCATGCAGTTCCAGACCTACCGTCTGAATCCCGGGGCCTACCAGGTGGTCGCGGGCGTTCCCGTGCAGCTGGCCTACTCCCCGGACTCCGCGTGCGGCACCGGCGAGCTGACGGTGGCCAACCAGGCGACCGCAGGCCTGTACGACTACACCCCCTACCAGCCCAATGCCGTCGCGGCCCACGGCGGAAATGACTGCACCAGCTGGGGGAACTGGAACTTCTACGGGTACTTCCGCAGCTTCTTCGGGGATCCGACGCCGTCCACGGCCGACGGCTGAGCCGCCGGCTGGGCTGTGGAGCGCCGCCGCAGCGACCCCGGGACCGATCTCGGTGCGGAAGTGAACCGATCTCGAGGCGGAACCGGACCGATCTCGACGCGGAAGTGGACCGATCTCGGCAGGAGGGAGGCGGCGCGGCTCGGCGCTCGCTGGACGGCTCTGAGAGGTCGTCGTGCGAGGATGCGGGCATGGAGTGGCAGTCGGTTCTGGCGACGACCTGGGTCGTCCTGGAGTATGCGATCAAGATCGTCGCGCTCGGGACCGTTCCGGAGAACCGCCGCCCGTCGTCGTCGACGGCGTGGCTGCTGCTCATCTTCCTGCTGCCGGTCGTGGGCCTGCCGCTCTATATCTTCCTGGGCAGCCCGTGGATCCACGGCAAGCGCCGCGAGCAGCAGATGGTGGTCAACGAGATCGCCCTGGAGTCCACCAAGGACGTGCCCTATGCGCCCGAGGGTACCGAGCGCTCTCCCCACCTGGACTCGGTCCTGCGGATGAACCGCGCCCTGACGGGCCTGCCGTGCGTGACCGGCGAGGTCGTCGCCCTGCACGGGGAGGCGACGGCCACCTACGCCGAGATGGCCCGCGCCGTCGACGCCGCCACCAGCCACGTCCACGTCGAGTTCTACATCCAGTCCTGGGACCCGGTCACCGACGTCTTCTACTCCGCGCTGGAGCGGGCCGCCGCCCGCGGCGTGGCCGTGCGCCTGCTGGTGGACCACCTCGGGTCGCGCAAGTACCCCGGCTGGCGGAGCCTGGGCAGCCGCTTCACCGCCGCCGGCATCCGGTGGCGGCTCATGATGCCGCTGCTGCCGCACAAGCGGCGCTTCCGCCGCCCCGACCTGCGCAACCACCGCAAGCTCCTCGTCATCGACGGCGAGCGGGCCTTCATCGGCTCGCACAACATTATCGACCCGACCTACCGACTGCGCTCCAATGTCCGGGCCGGACGCACCTGGGCGGACCTGAGCGTGGAGGTCACCGGGGACATCGTCGTCGAGGCCGAGGCGATATTCGGCATGGACTGGTACTTCGAGTCCGGCGAGGTGCTCGACATCGCGGACATCCTGCCGCAGGCCGGCGGGTCCGACTCGGTGTCGCAGGTGCTTCGGGAGGCCGCGCCCGTCGGCACCCCGGCGCCCCAGCCGGGGCGGCCCGACGCCGTCGTCAACGCCATGCAGCTGGTGCCATCGGGCCCCGGCTACCCCACCGAGCCGAACCTGCGGATGGTCCTGTCCCTCATCCAGAACGCCACCGAGCGGGTGTCCATCACGAGCCCCTACTTCGTGCCCGACGAGGCGCTGCTGGCGGCGATGACGACGGCGGCCTACCGGGGCATCGAGGTCGAGCTCTTCGTGGGGCTGGAGTCCGACCACCTCATTGTCAACCACGCGCAGCGCTCCTACTACCAGGCGCTGCTCGCCGCCGGGGTGCGGATCTACCGGTACCCGGCGCCGACCGTGCTGCACGCCAAGTACATGACGGTCGACGACGAGATCGCGGTGATCGGCAGCGCGAACATGGACTTCCGCTCCTTCGCCCTGAACTACGAGGTCATGCTGCTCGCCTTCGGCGGCGACCTCGACGACATGCTGCGCGCCAACGACGCCTACTACCGCACCGCCTCCGCCGAGCTCACCGCTGAGCAGTGGGCGGCCGAGCCCTGGTGGCGCCGCTACATCGACAACGTCTGCCGGCTGCTGTCCGCCGTCCTGTGAGGCGCGGGGCGGGTGGGGTTCTGGACCGATCTCGGTGCGGAACCGGACCGATCTCGAGGCGGAAGTGAACCGATCTCGGTGCGGAATACGACCGATCTCGGCGTCAGGCGGGGTCGTTGATGACCGCCTCGAACAGGGCGATACCGGTGGACAGGTCGCGCAGCCGCATGGCGTAGGGGTGGTCGACGCGGAAGTCCGTGATGGGCCCGGGGTTGGGGGCGCTGGCTTCTCCGCCGTGCTCGGAGACGGCGGCCGCGACCGTGCCGTCCTCGCGCACAATGAGCCTCACCTGCTGCCTGTAGGCCGTCGTCTCGAACTGGGGGCCGATGCGTTCCATCGGGCGGATGTCGGCACCCAGGGACTCCAGGACGGGGAGGACGTCGATGCCTCCGTCCGGGCTCGTCAGGTCGATGCGCGGCAGCCACAGGCTCACCTCGGGGGACAGGCCCTCGCTCTCCGCCTCGTCGAGCAGGGCGCTGGCCGCCGCCCACGTGTCGGCGGGCAGCTCTTCGGGCAGGGTGCCCTTGTCCGGCAGCACGATGTCCAGCGCGAAGTCCTCCGAGTAGGGCACTCGCAGGACCTTCCAGGCCGCCGAGCCGGTGGTCCCACTGGTGCAGACCATGTGACTCTTCTGCATCATCATGGGGACGCTCTTGATACTGCCGTCCGCGCAGGTGAAGTCCTCGTCCTGGGTGCTCTTCTTGTCGAAGAGCTCCTTCCACTGCGCGGCGAAGAGGACGGCGTTCTGCAGTGCGAGATCGATCGTGGTGGCGTCCAGCGCCGACGACTTGATGAGGCCCGCCGTGTTCTGCTTGACCCACTCGTTGAGCACGTCCTGGGCCTTGTCGGCCTCGGCCCGCCGCAGGTCCGCCGAGAACCAGTGCCGGACATTGTCAATGAAGTCCTGGCTGACCTCGGTCGGCTTGTCGTGGTCGATAATGACGATCTGGTCGGCGACGTGCACCAGCGGGTGCTCGGGGGCCTTCTTGTCGGGCTTGAAACTGGAGACGTCGCCGTCGTGGGCCAGCAGCGCGGTCTGGATCGCCGACCAGGTCGCGTTGCGGGCCTCCTCGTCCGCGGCCCCGAGGAGCTTGTTGAGCCCCTGGGCCGCCGGGTCCGTGGCGCCGAGCGATCCCGCCGCCAGGTTGAGGGCGAGGGACGCCGGGCTCGCCAGGGCGTTGGCGTGGGCGCCGTCGGCGAGCTGGGCCGACAGGAGCGCCGCGCCCAGGGCGTCGCAGGCGCCGACGGCGGCCTTCAGGTCGGGCGCCTCCGCCAGGGTCAGCTCGGCGCGGGTCTGGTCACTCTTCAGCACGGTGCCGCCGATGTCGCGCTTCCAGAGGCCGCAGCCGGCGAGGGCGCCCGCGGCGACGGCGGACAGGAGAAGCATGGTGCGGCGGCTCGGGCCGGTCGGGGTCTGTGCGGACTTGCGGAGGGCGGGGCGGCGGTCGTCGACGCTCATGGGTCGAGTCTGCGCCCGCCGGTCGGCGTCGAGGAAGGGGAAGAACTCCCCGGGCCCCGCACCTCGCGCCACCGTTCTGTCGGCCTTCCCCCTCCTCCGCCGAGATCGGTCGAGTTCCGGCTCGAGATCGGTTCACTTCCGCACCGAGATCGGTTCAGGCCGGCGGCCGCGCACCGCGGCGCCGCCCCGGCCTCTCGCATGGGCCCAGCCGGGGCGGACTGTGATCTTTCTGTGACCACTGGGTGGACGCGCCGGGGCAGAATCTTGGCCAATGCGGCGCGCACTGCCACGATGGCACCATGGCACGCCGTTGGCAGATCATCTCCGTTGAACTTGTCTCCGGGCGCGGGCAGATTTTTGCGCCCCCGCCCGGTCGGGACCTCATTGTCCCGCCGTCGACGACCTTCGAGCAGCTCGGCGTCGCAATCGATCTCGCCCTGGCCCGCTGGGACCTGGGGCACCTGCGCGACTTCACGCTCGCCGACGGCACCCGCGTCATCGACGACACCACCGATCTCGAGCTCGGCTTCGGCGGCTTCAGCGGCGGCGCCCTCATCGACAAGGTCCTGCGCCACAATGCCAGGGTCAAGGACTATGTCGATGTCGGCGAGGTCTTCCGGTACGTCTTCGACTTCGGGGACGACTGGACCTGCCGCTGCACCGTCACCAGGTTCGGGGACCCCGAGCAGGAGGTCGGCGTCGTCGTGCAGGAGCCCACCGCGATCTGGGGCTGGGGAGCCCTGCCCGACCAGTACGGGCGCATGCGGCACGACGACGAGGACTTCCCCGGCGACGACGCCGCGCTGACGGCCAAGCAGATGCGCGCCGAGGAGAACGAGGTGAGCACCTTCCTCATGACCTTCGGCCAGGTCGAGCCCGAGCGGCTGGACCTGCGGGCCGTTCGCGTCGCCCGGGCCGCCGGCGATCCCAACGCGCTGATCGCGGCGCTGACCGGCGTCAACGCCGACCACGCGCTCCAGCAGATCGGCCAGGCCCTCATCGAGGCCTGGGACGGGATTCACGGGCCCGGGCGAGCGAGGGGGCGCAGCGCCGTCCGCGGACAGCTCGCCTCGGTCATGGCGACCCTGAGCAACCGGCTCCAGTGGCGCGACGAGGACGGCGACGCGATCCTCAGCGCCGAGCTCCTGGCCCGGATCCAGGGGCAGGAGCCGGTCGGGCGACCGCTGTCGGTCGACCTTGAGGAGCTCGCCGACACCATGGCCTCCTACGGCGACGTCAACGGCGGGTACCTCGACCTGGACACCGGGCAGGTTCTGCTCGCCGCCATGGTCTCGGCGCGCGGGATCGACCTTGATGCGGGCAACGAGGAGTTCGGCATCGAGCCGGGGCGCCGGTGGGTCGTGGTCGACGACAGCGCCAAGGCGATCACCACCGCGGACCGGCGCGGCTTCATCCGCCATCTGCAGAGCAGTGGGCGGCAGGACGAGCGGGCCGCCGCGAGCACGCTGTCGGCGGCGATGCAGTCGCAGTCCGCCCGCGGCTTCGACGACGCCATCGACGAGCTCGGCCTGGCCCCCGTGTGGGTCGGGTACCGGGACGACCGCCGATGGGGCAGGGCCCGCGAGGCGCTCGCGGCGCACGGGGTGCGTCCGACCGTGGTGCGCCCCATCAGCGAGGTCGTGAAGTAGCGCGGCGGCCTGCGGTGCGTGGCCGCCGGCGATGCGTGGCCGCCGGCGGTGCGCCGCCCACTCGCTCCCTCCTTTCGCCGAGATCGGTCGTATTCCGGCTCGAGATCGGTTCATTTCCGCGTCGAGATCGGTCCGCACCATGGTTTGTGCCAGGGCTTGGTGAAGGCGGCTGCGCGGAAGGCTGTTCATTTTCGACGACGGGAAGGGGAGGCGGCTGTGTCCGACGCGCGCGGCGGGACTTAAGTCCCTGTTTCGACCCCGGCTTTTCCGCATGGTGTCGTCCGAAGCTGTTCGTTGGAGGGGGTGTGGGGGACATCGGTGGCGCTTGGCGTGATTGCAGGGAAATGTGGTAATCTGCGCCCGGTGCTGGCCGGTCCCGCGGGGTGCTTGCGGGGCCGGTGGCGCTCTGGGCCCCGGAAGTGGCGTCATGACGCCGGTTCCAGAGCCAGGGCCAGCAAGCACCGCGCACCTGTAGGTGCATTAAGACTCTCCGACAACCGCCAGATATGCAGTTCCGATGACTGCCAGCAAGCACCGCGCACCTGTAGGTGCATTAAGACGGCTTGTCGAGGACGCCGAGGATCGTGGTGACTGCCAGCAAGCACCGCGCACCTGTAGGTGCATTAAGACCCGGAACGCCCGGCGCTGATCACGCACATGCCAAGCCAGCAAGCACCGCGCACCTGTAGGTGCATTAAGACGACTCGTAGTACGACCCGCGGTAGTCCGGGTCGTCACCGTCAGCAAGCACCACGCACCTGTAGGTGCATTAAGACGGAGTACACCACCTCATCGTTGCCGTGGGGCAGCGGGTCAGCAAGCACCACGCACCTGTAGGTGCATTAAGACTTACGCTTGACGCTCCACTCAATAGAATTGAGTGGAGTCAGCAAGCACCACGCACCTGTAGGTGCATTAAGACGATTCCCACACAACTTGCCACACTCAAGAGGAGTACTGTCAGCAAGCACCCCGCACCTGTAGGTGCATTAAGACTTGAACATGAGTGCACAAACTATAAGTCCGCACGCTACGGCCAGCAAGCACCGCGCACCTGCAGGTGCATTAAGACGATAACGAGCCTATTGACTCGCTGATCAAGTTCCGTCGGCAAGCGCCGCGCACCTGCAGGTGCAGTGAGTCCGCTCTCGCGACGCGATCGTCTCAGAGATGGGCTTTAGCGGCTGGGCTCGGGATGTCCGTCAGAATGACATTGGACGGCCGGGGCCCGGGTCGGGGGCTGGGAACCCGCATGATTGCGCGGATCTCGTCGTGTTGCGCTGCCCCTTGAAGTTTTAATGTCATTCTGACGGACATCTGGGCCTCCTGCATCGCATGTCGAGCGGTTTGCCGGCTTTGCCCGACACCGACGATAGGATCGGGCACCGTTGGAAGCTGTTCGCTGGAGGGGACGTGGAGCCTGTCGGCGGCGATCCGGGCGGAGGCCGGGAAAGAACTGAGCGTGACCAGCGAAGGCATTCTTCAGCTGAAGCGCCTCGGCAGGCTGCCGGCGGAGAGCGACCCGGACCCCGGTGATGACTACTATGTCGAGTTCGACAATGCCTTGTCGCGGGTCGGCGGGCCGTTAACGCTTGCCGACGGCGAGGCTCTCGCAGCGCTCCTGCCCGCAGACGGGGACACCGCCTTCGGCCTCGCGTGGGGCATCGTCCACCTGATCGAGACCCTGGAGGGGAACAGGAAGGCGTACAGCCGCGTTCTTGACTCCGCGCCGAGGCCGTGGCGCGAAATCCTTCTCATAAGACTTCGCAATAAGGATGTCTTCACCCGCACGACCGGAGACACGGCCCATTAAGCCCATTAATGAGCGGCGGGCCGCGCCCGGTCAGGGGACCTCCACGCCTCCGAGGACGTCGTGCGCTGCCCGGATGACAGGTGCAGCCGGTGAGTGCGCCGGCGCGTCAGCTCGACGAGTCGGCGCCCAGCCTGCGGGCGAGATCCTCCGCAGGGAACCAGACCACGCGGCGTCCCTGCTTCGCCGAGGCCAGGTACCCGCGCCTCTCGAGATCCTGCAGATCGGTGCGCGCCGTCTGAGCGACCACATTGTGTCTCGCCTGATGGTCGGCCACCGTGGCCGTCGCCCCCGGATCCCGCAGGAATCGCTCGATGACTGCGACCTGCCGGTGGTTGAGGCCGCGACCCCGCAGAAAGCGGTTCGCGTCCCGGAGCTCGGCCGTCTTACGCGTCAGGTACTTATCGAGGTCGTCAATGGCGCGGACGATCACGCGGGCCTGCTCCAGGTAGAAGTAAGTCAGGTCGCCGTCGTCGTCCTCGGTGTACAGGAAGGAGCGCGCGTACCGGGCCGGGGCTCGCCTGAGAAGACGCGAGATCGACAGGAACTCCGCCAGGAAGAACCCCTGGCGGAGCATCGACCAGTAGAAGACGGCGCGGGATGTGCGGCCGTTGCCGTCGGCGAAGTAGTGGTCGTACCCCATCATGAAGTGCAGGGTGATGGCCCGCAGGAGCGGGGGCATGTAGGGGCCCTCGTCCGCGGCGGTGCTGTTGGCGAAAGCGCACAGGGCGGCCATGCGTTCTGGGAGCTCCTCCGCCGGCGGCGGTACGTGAAGGATCTGGTCCTGGTCCTGCGTGCCGTAGATGCGCACTCTCTCGTCGCCCGGGCGCTGGATGCGTCCGGCGTCGGAGGGGTCGTCGAGCGTGCCCGTCGTGACGCGGCGGTGGATCTCGCGAATCAGGCCGGGGCTCAACGGCTCGTCCTTGAGCGCGATGATCTCCTGCATGGCCTCGTAGTTGTTGAGGATCATCTGCTCGCTGCGGTCCTGCGGGCGGCGGCCCTCGCGCAGCATCTCCTTGGCCCGTACCCGGGAGGTGGAGGCGCCCTCCAGCTGGGAGGACGTGATCGCCTCCTCGCTCAGTGAGGAGACGAGGTAGCGGTTCCTCGTCGCGGGGTTGGCGATCGGCTCGGGCAGGGCGATCTCCCCGCGCGCCCGGGTGGAGACCTGCTCGATGAGGCGAAGAAGCGGATCGGGCAGGTTGTAGGTCAGCGGCGTCCCGTTCCGCAGGGCGAGGGGAGTGGGGCGGGCAGACTGCTCGCGTCGCAGGCGAACCGCGAGCCACCAGTCCTCACGGCTGAATCCCGCGGGCGGCTCGTGACGGACGAACCACTCCCAGGGGTGGTAGTCGGGGTCCCGGCCGAGTGCCGGCTCGCTCAGGAGAGTGGCCAGCGGCGCCGTCGTGCGCAGGAGCGAGTTCCTCGACGGCGGTGGGATCGGTGTCGTCACGTTTCCTCCTCGACGGACCGTCACCTGCTACCAGCTGCTAATCTGGCCCAAATTAGCAACTGGTAGCAGGTTGGCACGGGCGCGGGCGGCGCGGGTCATGCGCATGGGCTGATGAGGCGCATGCGAGCAGGTGGGCGCGGGCGTGGGCAGCACTCCTCGCGGTCCCGGGGGCTGGGGTCGCGAACCTACCGCATCGTGCTCCCGGCCCCCCGGGGCGCGAACCGATCGCGGTTCATGCACATTTCCGAGATGACACGGCGGTCCCGGCCCCCCGGGGCGCGAACCGATCTCGGGCCGGAGCCGGACCGATCTCGGCGCGGAATACGACCGATCTCGGCGAATGTGTTCGGGGCGGAACTGGTGCTGCTATTGAAGACGATTGTCATCGGAGCTAGGATGGCGGTGTAGTTTCGATGACGAAGATGGGAGAAACGAGGCGAAATAATGGGCATTCCGCAGTGGGTTCTGGGCCTGATCGTGTTCGCACTGTTTACGGTACTGGTGATTTGCCTTCACCTCCGGAAACGGCGTTCCGGGACGCGCAGGCGCCTCGACCGTCGCGGCTGATGCACTGGGGGGAGGAGGAAATGCCCGTGGATATTCCGCAGTGGATGTGGGCGCTGATAGTCGGGTGGAGCGGCGTGGCCATAGGCGTCGGGGTCCGTCTGTACCGGACCCGGCGCGGCTGGATGCGCAAGTACCGCAACGGTCACGACTGATCCAATGAGTGGTCGCACGTCATGAATTGACTGACAACGGGGGAGGAGGCGACACCCGTGGGTATTGGACCTGCGACGCAGGGGATGATCGTCCTCGCGATTTTTGTGGCCATCGGTACCGGGGTCCGTCTGTACCGGACCCGGCGCGGCTGGATGCGCAAGTACCGCAACGGT
>ERZ772917.1554-NODE-1554-length-13008-cov-7.795260_pt1 | contig 13008 bp, 14 predicted proteins | sample MGYA00511187_ERZ772917 | MGnify/ENA primary metagenome ERZ772917 (study PRJEB29015, sample SAMEA2737925) | human oral metagenome | biome: human oral; feature: human-associated habitat; material: dental | place: China | collected 2012 ... | reverse complement strand
TCAGGATTGGCGGGCTGGAAAACCAGTAGATCGGAAATTGGAAGATCAGACTGCCATGCGACTCGACGAGGCGATGTTCACGCTCCACATCGATTTGACCGTCTGGATAGCACGTGGAAAGCCTGTGGATCGTATAGAGATCGGGATGTTTGCCCGGTTCCTCCAGCCATCGCTTGTTGATGACAGATTCTGCGAGATTCGGATGCGCGGCGATAATCAATGTCTTCATAAAGAAAACCTCCATTTCTATCGTTGCATGATAGCGCATGGAGGGATGGGGGCACAAGAACGAACTTTTTCGTGGGGTACTTACGTCTGGGGAAGTGCTCTGTTTTTAGATTTTGAACAGGTCGCTGTGTGTCCCTGTGCGGGTTAGGTAGAGCAGCAGTGTGTCATCGGAAATTTCATAGATGAGCAGCCAGTCCGGTGTGATGTGACATTCCCGACAGCCTGCGTAATCTCCCGTGAGCGCATCGTCACGATGCTTTTGCGCAAGTGGCTCGCCATTTGCCAGCTTCTTGATGACAGAGGTCAACAACTCTGTGTTATAGCCGCGCTTTGCAATACGTTTCAAGTCCTTCTGAAAGCGAGAAGTTGGTCGAACTGTATATTTCATGCGAGCAGGTCTTTCATCATCGCATCAACGTCGGTGTAGCGTTTGCCGAGACTCGGATCTGCCTTCATCCGTCGCACCTCGTCGAGTGCTTCGCGTGTCTCTGCGTTCGGAGCCTCGCCGCCGATTTCAAAGGGGATGCGGTACTCCCGCACCGTTTTTCGCGCGAAAATATTGAACGCCGTTGTCATGCTCATACCCATATCCGCGCAAAATGCGCTGAACTGTTCCTTCAAATCGGTATCCATGCGTATGCTGACATTTGTCTGCGACATTGCAATCAACTCCTTTTGTTTAGAATAGTGTAAAATGTGTGCATTGTCAAGAAAACTCAGGATAGATGCTTGGGCTTACCGATACGAAAACCCGCCCACATACGAAAATGTGAGCGGGTCTTGTTGTGTATGGAAAAGTGTCTTACTCCTCCACCGCCTCGTATCCGACCATCAGCGCCTGCATATTGCGGTCGACGGTGTGCGGCGGGACACGGTTTGCGACGGCGTTCTTTACGGCGTCGAGAGGGACAATGCCGGAGACGCGTGTGATTGCGCCGAGTGCGACGATGTTCGCAAAGAGAGATTTGCCGATCTTCTCGATGGCGAGTGTGGTGATGGGGACGGAGACCACATGTGCTGCCTGCGGCACATGTGGCACAAGCTCGCTGTCAACGATCAGAATGCCGCTCTCTGAATCGAGATCGCCCGCGTACTTGTCCGCCGCCGCCTGTGTCATGGCGAGTACAATATCGGGATGCTCGACGTGCGGATGATGGATCGCGCCGTCGCTCACGATGACCTCTGAGCGGGATGCGCCGCCGCGTGCCTCGGGGCCGTAGGACTGCGACTGTGCGACATTCATTCCGCACGCGGTCGCTGCCTCGGCGAAGATGATGGCAGCGGTGATGACGCCCTGTCCGCCCGAGCCTGAGAGACGAAGTTCCTTGTGCATATCAGAGCCCTCCTGCACGCCGCTGAATCTCGGTGTTCGCCATGCCGTACTCCTCGCCCGCGCACTCATAGAGCAGTCCGATGGGGAACTTCTCCGGTGTGCGCTTCTCGGGCGGGAGTTTGTCCCATGCCGCCTTCATGACGGCGGAGTCGCGCATCCATTCAAGCATTGCGGCGGGCGACCCCATCTTGTTCTTGCGCCCGTAGGCGGTCGGACAATGCACCATCGCCTCGACGAGGGCGAAGCCGTGATTTTTGAGCCCGCCCGCAATCATCTGCGTGAGATGTTTGACGTGGAACGCCGTCGAGCGTGCGACGTAGGTCGCACCTGCTGCCTCGGCGATGCGGCACGCGTCAAGCGGGCGGTCGATCGTCCCGTATGGTGCGGTCGCCGTCATCTTGCCCGGCGGCGTGGTCGGCGAGGACTGCCCGCCCGTCATGCCGTAGATGTTGTTGTTGAAGAGCACAACCGTCAGATCGACATTGCGCCGACAGCCGTGCAGGAAATGGTTGCCGCCAATGGCAGTGCAGTCGCCGTCTCCTGTGATGACGATGACGTTCAGCTCAGGGCGTGCAAGCTTGATGCCCGTTGCAAATGGAATCGCTCGTCCATGCGCTGTATGCACGGTATCAAAATCCATATAGCCCGAGCCGCGTGAGGAACAGCCGATGCCGGAGACAATGACGGTGTTGTCCTGCGTAAAGCCCTCCGTTTCCTCAATCGCCTCGGCAATGCACTTTAGTGCCGTGCCGTTGCCGCAGCCGGGACACCAGAGGTGGGGCAGGCGGTTTTGACGAAAATACTGCTCAAAGCTTCGGTCGATCTCCGCGTGTGTATTCATGTCCGTGCGCATGCCCGCACCTCCTCGCTCATCTGACGAATCGCCGCCGTGATTTCCTGCGGCGTGAAGCTGTGCATATCGTATTTGAGACACGGGCGGACGGGTGTACCGTGCGCCGCGCGCGTGACCTCACCCACGAGCTGGCCGTAGTTCAGCTCCGCGACGAGGATGCTCCGCACGCGATCTGCAAGCCGGCCGATGGCGGCATCCGCGAACGGCCAGATCGTCTTGAGACGCAGGAAGCCGACACGTATGCCCTCCGCTCGCGCAGTGCGTACCGCCTCGTACGCCGTGCGCGCTGTGCCGCCGTAGCTGACGACGGCGTACTCCGCGTCCTCCATAAAGGCTTCCTCCGTGTGGATGATCTCATCGCCCACACGGTTGATTTTCTCGTGGAGACGGTGGATCAGCTGCTCCGTGACGACGGGGCTGCTCGAGGGAAAGCCCGTCTCATCGTGGAGAAGTCCTGTGACGTGGATGCGGTAGCCGTCGCCGAAACGCGCCACATCGGGCACGAGATCCTCGCCCACGGCAAAGGGCTGATACCCCTCGGCGCGTGTCTTCTTCGGCAGACGGCGCGGATAGATATCGAGTTCGTCAGCGGAGGGGAGGGCGACATTCTCGCGCAGATGTCCCACAATCTCATCCGTCAGCAGGATGACGGGCGAGCGGAAGCGCTCCGCGTAGTTCACCGACATCACTGCCATATCGAACGACTCGCGCACGCTCCACGGCGAGAGCGCGATGATCGGATGGTCGCCGTGTGTGCCCCAACGCGCCTGCATGACATCGCCCTGTGACGGCGCGGTCGGCTGTCCCGTCGAGGGACCGACGCGCTGCACATTCACCACGACGCAGGGGATCTCCGCGCACGCCGCATAGCCGATCAGCTCCTGTTTCAGAGAGAAACCGGGGCCGCTCGTCGCGTCCATCACCTTCGCGCCCGCGAGCGACGCGCCGAGGATGGCGCCCATCGCCCCGATCTCGTCCTCCATCTGGAGGAACGTGCCGCCGATCTTCGGCAGCATTTTTGCCATTTGCTCTGCAATCTCCGTCGACGGTGTGATTGGATAGCCCGCGAAGAATGTCACACCTGCGGCAATCGCGCCCTCGGCGACCGCCTCGTTGCCCTGCATGAGCCGTGCATTTGTCTCAGCCATCTCACGCCCTCCTCTCTACGAATATCGCAAAATCGGGGCAGCGCATCTCGCACTGCCCGCACGCGATGCAGTCCTCGGGGCGGACGGGCGTGATCTTGCCGAGCAGACTCACCTCGAGCACCTTCTTCGGACAGAACGCGGCGCAGATGCCACAGCCCTTGCACCGCTTTTCCTTGATATATAGCTCACCCTTCATGGCGTCTCTCTCCCGCCGGGATGTGGAAGAACATCCCCAATAATACACAAAATATCTTTTCCCATTTGTATTTGATGGTGAGATCATTATAACAGGAAATACAGACAGAATACAATGCAAGAATGAACATATTCCCGCAGCGGCGACGCAGACAAAAAACTTGACGCACCGTACATCCTATAGTAATCTACAGGCGAAAAAGGAGGGGATTTCTTGAATTTTTATACCTATGACTATATCACGGCGCATAGCCAGTTCGGCGACAATGTCTGGTATGTGCTTTCATTTCTCGCGCTCGCTGCGTTGCTGTTCGTGAGCATTAAATATCTGCGCAACCGCCTCGCGACGCGCTACCGCGACCTCATCGTCATTCTGTTTCTCACGGTTGCATTCCTCGGTGGCATGCAGTGGAACGACTACAATCGTACGAAGAGCGATGTGGAGGCGACCTCGCGTATGGCGCAGTTCCTCCACAGCCTCAGCGTGGATCTGGATGTACCCGTGCAGAAGATCCGCACCAACTCGCCGTATTTGAAGCAGGGGATGCTCGTCGATGTGCAGGGGATATTCTATGTAGTGACATTCAATGCGGACTTTACGTCATTTCAATACGAGCGGACGCATCTCTTGAACCGCGACGTGAAGATTGTGGACAAGGAGGACTGACATGCTGATCTACTCTCTGATGCTGGGCAAGCTCGCGCTTGGCCTTTTGTGTCTCATCGTGCAGATCAACCTGCTCGGCAAGGGCAACCTCGCGCCGAACTCCGCGACTGATCAGGTGCAGAACTATGTGCTCGGCGGTATCATCGGCGGCGTGATCTACAACAACAGTATCTCGATTCCGGACTTCCTGCTCGTCCTCATCGCGTGGACACTGCTCGTGCTGGTTCTGAAATATCTAAAGATGAACAGCGGTGCGATCAAGGACTTCGTCGACGGCAGTCCCGCCGTGGTGATTGAGCGCGGCAAAATCCTCATGGATGAGTGTATGCGGCATGGAATGCTCGCGCATGACATCACGCTGAAACTCCGCATGGCGGGCGTTTACTACATCAAAGATGCGAAACGTGCCGTGCTCGAGCCGAACGGACAGCTCACGGTCATCCAGTACGGCGAGCAGAACGCCCGCTATCCGCTCATCCTCGACGGACAGCTGGATGAGGACATCCTCGAACTCATCGAAAAGGATCGCGTCTGGCTTAATGCCGAGCTGCGTGCGGTGGACTGCGCGGTGAAGGACATCTACATTGGCGAGTATAAGGATGGCGAGCTGATTGTCCATCTGTATGAGAGTGCGTGAGGGGGTACATGAAAAATCCCGCCTGTATGGGGGGGGCGGGATTTTTGCTATGAATCTTTGTGGTGCTAAACAGACAGCCGCTCACGCAATGCGGACTGGAGAATCTGTGAACAATTGAGCCGCTGTTTTTCGGCAAGCTCGTTGAGATACCATGGGATCGTGAGAGTCTTTTTCACGGGACGATTATTCATCTCAGCGCGTATTGCAAACATATTAGCGTCGAGTAGACAGAGGACATCGCCCTGCTGCGGCAGGATGGCATCCAGTGCGCTGGGCGCAGGGATGGGCGCGCCGTCTTGCTCCATGCCCCACAGGTGGAGTGCAAGACCTTCCTTTGCAGCGGCAGAGGCTTCGTCTGCGGTTGCGCCCGTGGCAATACATCCGGGCAGGTCGGGGAAATGCACGCCGTAGCAATCTCGCGTTTTCTGAAGAATGGCGGGGTAGGTATAGTGATCGGGCAGCTGTGCCATAGGAACACCTCCTTAGAGATCGAGCAAGCCCGCCTGTACCAATATGGATTTCTCCATCGCGGGCGAGACATCGTCGCTTTCACGATGCCCTGAGATCGTGACTCGTCCGGGCTTGGTCGGGTGCTTGAATTGACGGTGAGAGCCTTTCTGTGCGGCGAGCTTCCAGCCGTCTGCTTTGATGATACGCAAGAGGTCACGCACTTTTCGGGGCATATCGTTTCCTCCTATATGATACTACACGTAGTATGTACGTGTAAATATCTCTTTTGACATCCAAGGTTTTCACAGATTGACTGACAGAAACTTTTCCAGTATATCAAGGCGCGTATGATTTTGTGAATAAAATATTCGGTAAATATAGAAACAAATGTGCGACTGAAAAGAAAAGTATGCTATAATATAAATAAGTGAGGTGGAAAATATGTCATCGAAGGGTATGCTGAATAGCAGTGCTTTTTTATCAGGATGCTTCCCTATAGCTTTAATAGAGGTCGTTCGCCTTCTTTTTTCTGATAGCAATAATATTATATTGTGTGGGTTGTCTTTGGTGTTTTTAGTGACGACCATTGCGGCAACCATTTATGTATGGAGATCTTTTTTCAGGATGTTTAGCAAAGCTGATATACCGTGCCGTATTTCGAACTTGAAAAGAAAGGATATGTTCAGTAGTGGCGCATTGAGTTTTTACATTCTTCCATTCGTTTCTTTTATTGGGGATAATATACAGAGCATATTTACACTGTTTGTGGTGACTATAGTTTTACTTGTGATTTTTAATAACAACATGATGTTTATGTATACCCCGCTGCTGGACTTTTTAGGCTATAAGGTCTTAGAAGGGGATATATCGAGCTTAGGTGGGGACGATACACAAACTGCTGTAATTGTTGTAAGATCTGGGAAAGGGCTGTTCTTCTCTGGAAGCAATCGTGGACTCGTAAATTGTGTGAGTGAGAATGTGTATTTTTTTGTCAAGAACGAGGGATAAACGGGGCAGTACATCCAACCACACAGTTGTTGAAATCAAGGCATCGCTTTCGTGTGATGGTATCGATGAAATCTTTCAGTTTTTCACCACTGCTGATATCGACATGAATATCTCCTTCTGAGGTAGTTATGACAGGCAGCCTATATTTTTGAGAAATACTATCTTTGTTTTCATTTGTAATAGACTCCAAATCTCTTAAAATATCCTCGTCTGTATGGGCAAAGCATTTTGCTTTGCCAGATTTTTTCATGTAAGCCTCAATGGTATTTTGATCCTTTTCAGACAAAATGTTCCGCACAAAGAGTTCTTCTTTTATCTCATTACTCTTTTTCACAAGATCTTGCTCCAGACCAAGTAGAGATTTTCCATCTTCCGTAACAATATAGCAGTTGTCATCCACAATGAATGTATCAAAATGTTTTGTTAGATTTACAATTTTATCTGAAAGACGTTGAAAAGTTTCTTTTTTTACTTGATACATAAATTTTTTTTTGAAAGAGACGAAGACATTCTTTTTAGTGATGAAAAAATATCTGCGATCTCCGACATAAAGTAAAATAAAATAGGCATTGTAATATTTTAAATCGGAATTATTCAGTTCTGGGGTTAGAGGCATCTTTTCTATAGCTTCTATAAAGTTGTTGATCCGAGCATCAGAACGGAGCAGTCTTTCAATATAATCTTTTGGAGAAGCAACAGGGAAATCACCGAGTTGATTTTTGATATACTTTTTCTCACAGAGATAGTCTATTGCATCTATCATAAATTCAGATAACTGCTTGTTTGACAATTCTACTTTTGTTCCGACGACAGGATGTTTTTTGGTATTTATGGCATAGCAACAGAAATTCGATGCCGATTTTACAATATCTTTTAGCTTGGTAATTAAATCATCCATGACAAAACTCCTCCAACGCTTAAAAGGGTATCATCTCTTGTCTAGTCCACGTCTTAGCATATATCAAAATGAAAAGAAAAGCGACATCGTCAATTATATACCGTTTTGTTACACCTTCGCAATGATAAATATATCACGCCTATTCGATTCTAGGCGTACATATCGCCTACGCCGCCGCCTGCTTTGCATTCACGTTGATGCGCTTGAGGATGTGGGCGATTGCGTCGAGGGTCTTGTTGTCGTGAAACACGTTGAAGATGCTCACGCCGCCGAAGTTCGCAGGCTTGCCCAGCTCCGTTGCCTCCATCGTGCCGTTCTTCATGACCCACTCCATGATCTGACGCACGAGGGCGATCTGCTCCTCGGTGTAGAGTGCGGTGTCGAGGAAATCGGAGAAGGCGGCGTGGGCGGCATCCTCGGACAGCCCCGTAAGGGAGCGGACAAATGTGCCGAGGTGATCCTCCTCCTGCACGCCGCTGGGGACGAACGTGCGGAACTCTGCCGCACTGCCGACCTCCTCCCAGAAGATGCGCTGCAGCTCTGCCCAGTCCTCTGCCGCGAGCGGGACGTTATTCCGCAGCTTTTGCAGGGCGGGGACGTTCTCGTTCTCTCTGACGTAGCGGTTCGCGCGCTCATAGTAGCCCTCGAGTGCCGTGCTCTTCGTGAGCCGCACGCCGATCTCCGTGCTGAGCACCTCGTCCGTGATGTTGATGACCTTCGTGTGAATCTCGGTTCTCAGATACTGCATGAGGGCGCGCAGCTCCGTGCGGATGCGCTCGATGGCGGGGAGGTCGGCGTGTGTCCAGAACACCGCCGCGCGGATCTCCTTGAGCATATCTGCCGCCGCGTGCACGGCGGGGATTCCGCTCTTTTCCATGAGACGTGCCGCAATCTTCATCACCGTCTTTGCCGCGCCGTCATAGCTTGCCGTCTCATGCGCGGCGCGCGCGAGCATCATACGGTAGAGGATGACATCGAGCCGCCGCGCGCCCTCGTCGCCCTCTGTGGGCGGGATGAGCGGCGCGAGCCGCGCGATGATCTCCTCGGCAGCGGTGATGTCCAGCGCGTTCAGCGCGGCTGGAGCACCGTATTTCTGTACCGCTGCCAGCTGCTGACGCACAGCGAACAGATTCGGGTTCAGTGCGCCGATGGCGGCAGATACCTCCCCCGCGAGCGCAGCGCGGAAGGCTTGCAGTTCCTCTGTCTGATATTCCGCCTTTTGCAGCTCCTCTATGATGCGGATCTTCAGCCCGAATGCCCGCTCTGCGAGAGATTTGCCTGCCGCCGCGTCGATGGCCTTCGGATTCTGCGCGAAGAATGCAAAATTCCCCATATAGTCGAAGATATAGAAGACTGTCTTGTCTGCACCCGCACCGAACAGGTCTTTACACAGGCGCGTCCCACGTCCGAACATCTGCCAGAACTTCGCCTTTGAGAAGACAGACTTGTAGAAGACGAGATTCAGAATCTCGTGGATGTCGATGCCCGTGTCGAGCATATCCACCGATATGGCAATCTGCGGCAGCTTCGCGGGATCGCGGAAATCATCGAGCAGTTTCTGATGCCCCTTGACCGCATGGTCAATCACACGCGCGAATTCTCCGTGATAGGCGGGATAGAACGCGTCAAATACCGTGGCGATATGCTCCGCATGATCGTGACTGCGCGCAAAGATAATCGTCTTGCCGAGCTTGTCCCCGCCCTCGATCTTCAGCCCCTTTTCCATCAGATCCGCGATGATGCGGCGCGTTGTATTCACGTTGAAATAGATGCGGTTGATCTCCGACGGTGCAATCATCTCGGGCGGCGTCTCGCCCTCGTCGAATGCGTCCTCATAGTGCGCCCGCTCCTCATCGGACAGCTCCGCATAGGTCACGCCCTTCGTTGGGATATGCAGCAGCGTCGCAATGCAGTGATAGTCCGCGAGATACCCCTCGCGGAGCGCTGTCTCGTACTCGTAGGAGAACGTCGGCATATCGTTTTCCATATCAAAGAAATCGTAGGTGTTGTGATCCACGTCCGTCTTCGGCGTCGCTGTCAGCCCCACGATCAGCGCGTCGAAATAGCGGAAGATTGCGCGGTACTTCTTGAAAATGCTGCGGTGCGCCTCGTCGATCACGATGAGGTCGAAATGCCCCGGGGTAAAGAGCCGTGCACCGTCCTTCGTCCGCATCTCGTCAATCGCGTTCAGGATCGTCGGATAGGTCGAAAAGATGGCGCGTGCCGTGGGACTGCCGCTGCCCCGATCAAGGAGACTGCACGTCGAGAGATTCGGCAGATGCTCCGTGAACGCCTGCTTTGCCTGACGCACCAGCTCCGTGCGGTCGGCGAGAAAAAGGACATTCGTCACCCAGCCCGCCGAGAGCAGCACGTCCACGAGCGAGATGACCGTGCGCGTCTTGCCCGTGCCCGTCGCCATCACGAGGAGCGCCTTGCGCCGACGCTCGCGGAACGCCGCACAGACGCTGTGAATCGCTTCTTTCTGATAGGCGCGGTCTGTAATCGCGGGATTGATTGTCATGCGCTCGAACGTCTGGGCCTGTGTGCGGCGGCTCATAATGCGCTCCAAATCGCCGCGTGCAAAGACGGAGTACACCTGACGCGGCGGATAGGCGAGATCATCCCAGAAATAGGTGTCGTAGCCGTTCGTGTAGAAAATCAGCGGGCGCTGTCCCGTCATCTGCTCAAGCGCATCCGCATAGCACCGTGCCTGCTCGCGGCCGACCTCTGGATCGACGCTCGTGCGCTTTGCCTCGACAACGGCGAGCGGCTTGTGGTTCGCGCCGTAGAGCACATAGTCGACGTACCCCTTGCCCGAGTCCGTCGGCAGACCGATCACGGGGACTTCACGCATGCAGTCCCCGTCGAACGTCCATCCCATCGCACGCAGGTCGATGTCGATGATCGTGCGGCGCGTGTCCGCCTCCGTCTCTGGCTGTGCGGGCGGGGCAGTCCGCTCCGCTGCGTTCTGTGCGCGCAGCGACGCTAACTCTGCGCGTAGCGCATCCATCTTGCCCATGAGGGCGGCGCGCTCGGTAGTGCGTGCATCCAGCTCCGTGCGCAGACGCGCCATCTCCTGTTTTGAGAGCGCCTGCTTCGTATCGTCCGCGAGCAGCCCCTCGTCAAAGTCGCGCTCTGCGTAGTTCGCGCCATAGCAGTAGTCGATGAAGAGAATGAAGGCAAAGAGATTTTTGAGCGAGAGCACTGCCTCGCGGTAGCTGATTTTTTTATTCGTGTGTGCGGAGAAATTGCCCAGCTTGATGATATAGCGCAGACTGCTCATGATGCTGTCATCGACCGAGGCGGTGAAGGACGGGTTATAGATGAGCGCGGAGAAATTGTCCTTGTACGGGAGACGGAGCGAGCTGTCCACCGAGTAGAGCCACTTTACCGCGAGTTCGGCGCTCTTGCGCACGCCGAGCGCGCAGAGGGCGGGACTGGCGGCGATGGACTTCTCCGCCTCAATGCACGCATCCGAAAAAGCCGCAAATTGCTGCTCGTCCTTTAGAAAGTCGAAATTCGTCATATGCGCGCTCCCTTCCATGTGTCGGCGCTCTCTCCAAGGGCTTCGATGGTATTATTATGGTATTTTTTGAGAAAAATTGCAAGAATCTGCGTGATGAATTCCGATTTGTCGACCTGCTCCACAAAGGCGGCAAATTCGTTTTGTAGGGTGAGGGGAGGGATGTGCACAAAGGTATTTTTTAGCTTTGTAACATTGATACCTGCCATAACTGCGCCACTGCTTACCGCATCTATTTGGGATTCAACTGCACGGCTAAAATGTAATTGGTGCATCATGAAGTATGGATTACAGATTTTGTGATTCAAACGAATCCTCAATACATCTGAGTGAATGATTCCTCTTGAAAAATTTTGGGGATAGATGGCACACTTCCCAACATTGCCCTTTCGAGACATTGCAATATCTCCGGGTAATATAGAATATGCTTCCAGCTGTTCGGACTTCTTCTCTGTAATAAAATCCGTTGGCGGTGTTGAAAACGAAGCGTTAATTTGGGGAATCCCCCAGAGAGGGATACCTTCTTTTATATATTCGTGTTTTCCTAGCTGTGTGCCAAAAGGTCCACATTTTATATCGTCTCTGTCAGTACAAGCGTCTACGAGGGGGATTGTTTTCCAAGTGTGCGGATTAAACGCTAAGTCCCCGAACAACTCGACAAATTGTGATTTGACGAGTTCGTCAAGACTGTTTGACTGTTGGTGAATGTTATCAATCGAGCGCTCGATGGTATCCAGTACAGAAGCGATGTGCTTCTGCTTTTCCAACGGGTATATCGGCATTGGAAACTCGCTCACAATCGCCTTGCTCACTGCCTTGAAGGTGCTTCCTGTGCCAAGCGCACTTAGAATATGTGTCTTGCTTTGAAGCACATAGTACAGATACAGAGTATCTATTTTTTCGGGATTTGCTGTCAGTCCTGCCAACCCGCGCCCGATACAGCAGGTTTCTGTAGCAATATTCAATGCACCGATTGGAGCGCGCACGGATAGGAGTATATCTCCTGCGTGCGCTATTTTTGTTGGTGCATCACACCAAATACGCGTTTTGGGATGGCGTGTGCCGAAGTCCGCATTCCCCTGATAAAACGGCACCCCGCGCGCATCTGCATTATAGGCGTTGGACGGCGGGGATTGTCCCATATTCAGATTGCATACCTCTGATAATGTAAGTATTTCCACGTCGTCACCACCCTATATTTTCTGCTCCAAATCCTCAAGCAGCCCGTCCAGTTCCCGATAGAGTCTGCGTATGTCCGCGAGGATTTCCTGCGGGTGCGGATACTCCTGCGGCACATACTCGATTTCCTTATACTTGTTGATGGAGAGATCGTAGCCATTGGCACGAATCTCGTCCACGGGCACGAGGAAGCTCTGAGCGGTGCGTGGGCGCTCCATCTCCTCCTCCATATGCGTGAACCGCTGTACGATGTCCTCGATGTCGCCGCCATCTGCGAGCGGCTCGCGCTTGTCGTCGAGTGAGTAGCCGTCAGACTTCATATCGTAGAACCAGACGCGCTCCGTGCCGCCCGTGCCCGTCTTCGTGAATATGAGAATGGCGGTGGAGACACCCGCATAGGGCTTGAACACACCCGAGGGCATGGAGATGACCGCCTGCAGCAGGTTGTGATCGACGAGCTCCTTGCGCAGATCCCTGTGCGCGCGTGACGCACCAAAGAGCACGCCGTCGGGAACGATGCACGCACAGCGCCCGCCCGCGTCGAGAACGCGCAAAAAGAGCGCGACAAAGAGCAGCTCGGTCTTCGTCGTCTTGACCTTTGCCGTGAGACTGCCCGCGACGTTCTGCCCGTCGAGCGAGCCTTTGAACGGGGGATTGGCGAGGACGAGGGTGTATCTGTCCGCGTCCGTATTGTTCTTCGAGAGGGCGTCGTTAAATCGGATGTCGGCACCGTCCATGCCGTGCAGGATGCTGTTCATCGCCGTGATACGGAGCATGGTCTGGTCGGTGTCGTAGCCCGTGAACATCTCGTTCTGGAAATGCGCCCGCAGTTTCAGATCTGTCCGCAGCTCCCTGTCGTAGTGTTCGCGCACGAAGCTGCCCGCGCCGA
>ERZ772917.1551-NODE-1551-length-13016-cov-4.990510_pt1 | contig 13016 bp, 8 predicted proteins | sample MGYA00511187_ERZ772917 | MGnify/ENA primary metagenome ERZ772917 (study PRJEB29015, sample SAMEA2737925) | human oral metagenome | biome: human oral; feature: human-associated habitat; material: dental | place: China | collected 2012 ... | reverse complement strand
GAGGCCCTGTTTACAAGGGTCTCCGGGCATCCCCTGGCGGCCCGCACCTGCTGCAAGCAAGTACGCTTGATTGCAGCGATTACGCGTATTAGTATGAAACGCAAAGGAGATTCCAGCAATCGCCGCCAGTCGCATGATTCAAGCCCGCGTTCCGAGCGATATTCAAGACGCTGCAAACCAGGTCATTCAGGCTTCCGGCCTGACTGTGAGCGACGTGGTGCGCGCACTTATGACCCGGATTGCGCAGGACCAGAGCTTCCCACCGGGCTTGTTCCAGCCCAACGCTGAAACGCTTGCCGCCTTCGATGAAGTTGAGCGTGGCAATCTCAAGCGTTTCGATTCCGTTGATGCGCTCTTTGCCGATCTTCATGCGGAAGATTGAGCCAACAACCGTATTCAGGCGGGACTTCAAACGCGAAAGCAAAGGCCGGCATAGAGATGCGCTGACACCGACTTAAAGCGGGTCATCGCTACGCTTGCCGCTGACATCCCTCTCGACGTGAAGTATCGGGACCATGCGCTGACAGGCAAATGGAAAAACTATCGGGATTGTCATGTGCGGCCTGACCTGGTGCTGATTTATCGCTTCATTGACGGCGATGGCTCCGATGCGAATCCTGATCTGCTGGTGCTAGCCGCGGCTTGGGTCGCATTCGGAACTGAATTGGTGAGATCGGTCGCGTAGGTTGGGCGCTTTGCGCCTAACAAACTGTCCGCATCACATATCGGGCATCGATGCACCCCTGCCCCGCAGCCCGCGTCAACAGGGCGTTTCCAGGCACCCCCTCTGAAACCCGCGTGGATAGGGCATCTCCGGGCGCCCTACCCGGAAACCCTGATAAATAAAGGGCTGGCGGGCACACCCCTCTGAGATGCCCTGTTTACAAGGGTCTCCGGGCATCCCTTATTAACCTGCATTTAACCTGCATGCAGCCAGCGCAGTTTTCAGTGCAGCGGACAGTGCGGCGCTGGCCTGCGCCGGATCGGGCTGGCCGCAGATGGCCGAAACGACGGCGACGCCGCGCGCACCTGCGGCAAGGAGTTCGCCGCAATGCACCGAACGGATGCCGCCGATCGCCACGACCGGCAGGGCCGTGGCCGCCGCCAGTTCGCCAAAACCGGCGATGCCCAGCACTGCGCCTGCATCCGGCTTGGTGCCGGTCGGAAACACCGGCCCGACGCCAAGATAATCCACGCCCGTGGCCGGCACAGCGGCCAGCTCGGAAAAATCCGAGACCGAGACGCCTAACAGTTTGTCCGGCCCGATCAGACGGCGCACGTCCGCTGCCGGCAGATCATCCTGGCCGACATGCACGCCATCGGCGTCAGCCGCCAGCGCCACGTCGACCTGATCATTAACAATCAGCGGCACACCGAGCGGCGAGAGCGCCGCCTTGAGTTTGCGCGCCGTTTCCAGCCACTGTTTCTTCTTCCAGTGCGGCGCACGCAACTGCACGGCCGTCGCGCCGTTTTCCGCCGCCAGCCGCGCGGTTCGCACCATGCCGTCCGGGCTGCCGCACAGATCGGGGTCCAAGACCAGATAGAGCGAAAGATCGAGTTTTTTCATGTCGCCCGCCCCCGCAGGGCTTCCGGATCGAGGCGGTACAGCGCATCGAGAAAAGCGCCCTTCAACGAGCCGGGGCCGTCGCTTTCCGCTGCCGCCCATTCGCCGCACAGCCCGGCGATGGCGCAGGCGGCGGCGACGGCATTGAGGCGGCTCGTGCGGCTGTGCGCACCGGCCGTCAGGGCGGCCACCAGGGCCGAGAGCGCACAGCCGGTGCCGACTACGCGCGTCATCAGCGGATGGCCCCACGGCGTCGCCCAGACGGTTTCGCCGTCGGTGATGTAATCCGTCTGCCCGGTGACGGCGACGATGGCACCACTCGTCCGCGCCAGCTGCCGTGCGGCGTCGATTGCCGCTTCCGAGCGAGCGAGGGTATCGACGCCGCGCCCGCCCGTGCCGTCCGCACTATCAGCGCCATCTATTTCGCAGGCAAGCGCAAGGATTTCCGAAGCGTTGCCGCGAATCGCCGCCGGCCGGCTGGCCAGCAATTCTCGGCAAAACTGCGTGCGGTACGCCAGCGCACCGACCGCCACTGGATCGAGCGTCCACGGCACATCGGCCTGAACGGCCGCCGCAACGGCCAGGCGCATCGCGGACAGCCGCGCCGGATAGAGCGTGCCGACGTTAATCAGCAGCGCGCCGGCGTGCGCGGCAAATGCGGCGACTTCCTCCTCCGCGACGATCATCGCCGGCGAGGCGCCGGCCGCCAGCAGCACGTTGGCGCTGATTTCCTGAACGACCTCGTTGGTCAATATATGGACGAGCGGCGCACTGGCGCGAAAGCGCGCCAATTCGTCGGCAGCGATGGATAACGGCAAAATTTCCGGCATGGCTGATCTCCCCAAAGACATGAATGGCGGCAACGGCGCCAGTATAGTCGAAGCGATCAGCCTCCCGATTTCTCATAAGTGCTGGCTGACCCTGCCCGGCAGGCCGGATTCCTTGCAGTGACGGATATCGCAGAAGCCGCATGCCGGCGGCACGGCGCCTAGCAGCCCAATTGTCTTGCCGTGTATTTGCCTTGTATTTGTCTTATCTTGACGCTTGCGGCCGCCCTGCCGCCGCGCCAGCGGATGCTTCCCATCCCTTTCGGCATCGTTCTGAAAACGCCTGCCCGCGCTGCCTTTTGCGCGCTTTTTCATGCCTCTCGCGCTGTCTTTTATGCCCCCGCCGTCGGGCAAGACAAGCTTCGTCGGGTGCGTTATGCTGTCATTCAGCGCCGCCATGCCGCAGTCTGAATGAAACGCTACGCCGCCGCGACACCACAGCCCCCGCACACCAAATGACGCCTATCAAGGAGCCCGATGAACCCGCTGACCACACCGCCCGCCGCCCACCCAGCCGCAACCCCGCCGATGCGCCTGTGTCTCGTCCGCCACGGCGAAACCGACTGGAATGCCGAGCAGCGGATGCAGGGGCACAAGGATCTGCCGCTAAATGCCTGCGGACGCGCCCAGGCGGAACAGGCTGCCCGCCAGTTCACCGGCCTGCGCGCCGATGCCATTTACAGCAGCGACCTACAACGCGCCTGGCAGACGGCGCAGCCGATTGCGGCGGCGCTGGGGCTGACGCCCACGCGCCTCATTGCCCTGCGCGAACGCAACTACGGGCGCTGCGAAGGCATGGTGCGCAAAGACGTGGCGGCGATCTATCCCGAAGATGCGCGCGCTTTGCGCGAGCGCCTACCGGATTACGTACTGCCCGGCGGCGAAAGCCTGCGCCAGCACCAGCAGCGCATCTACGACTGCATCGACGCACTGGCCGCAAAGCATGCGGGAGAAACCGTCGTCACCGTTACGCATGGCGGCACGCTCGACCTCGTCTATCGTCGCGCCAACGGCATTCCGCTGGAAAAGGCGCGCGATTTTCCCATCCCGAACACCGGCATCTGCTGGCTGGACATTTCTCCCAGTGCCTGGCACATCATCCGCTGGGCCGACACCACGCACCTGGCGCACGGCGCCCTCGAAGTTTCTGCGGACTTCTAAAACGAGGCGCTTGATAACCGGCCGGAAGCCCGTGTATTTAGGGCATTTCCGGAGGGGTATCCTGAAACCCTTGTAAACAGGGCATCTCCGGACGGGTGCTCTGAGATGCCCTATCTTCGCGGGTTTCGGAGCACCTAAAAGCCCCTCGCCCTGTGGGGGAGGGGTTTGGTGAGAGGACAAGTAAAGGGATGCCCGGAAGTCCTTTATCCACGCGGGTTTCAGATGGGGTATTTCGAATACTCTTGCATAGCGGCCCGACTTTGCCAAAAGACAAGGCGGCGAGCCGCTGACAGTACAAGCAGTATGGCAAGGCCAACACAGCAACGCAGTATTTTGGCAAAGGAAGCCGCTATTAAGGTCAATGCGGTATTCGCCGCTATCACACGCGCCGGCCTTTGACGGCGTGGGCGCGCGCGTGGCAGGTGATGCTGCCGTCGGCAGCAATCGGCAGGCTGCGGCGCAAGGCCTGCTGCACGCTTTGGCGCGTTTCCGGCGGCAGGGCGGCGAATGCTTCGCCGATGCTGGCGCTGTCCGCCAGCGCTTGCCAGTAGGCGGCAAAGTCGGGAAAGCAATAGGCGACGTGGAAGGCGCGCGTGGCGATGTCGGTCAGCCCCGCCTGTTCCCATAAGGCGTGCAGCCGCGGCAGTTGCGTGATGTCGTCGCTGGCGTCGCGCTGCGGCAGTACGCCGTGTTCATGCAGGAGCGCAAAGGCGGGAGCGTAGGGGAAGCCCTGCGGCAGATCCCAGATGTAGGTGGCGACGGTGCCGCCGGGTTTGCAGACGCGCGCCATTTCAGCGACGGCGCGGGCGGGGTCGGGCACAAAGACGATGACGAGTGGCATAACGACGGCATCAAATGTATCGGCGTCGAAGGAAAGCGCGGCGGCGTCGCCTTGTTGCAGGACGACGTGCGCCGGCAGCTGCGCGCGGGCGTAGGCGAGTTGCGCGGCGGAAATGTCGATGCCGTGCAGGGTGGCGGGGGCGGCGTGTTGCAGGATTTGTACGCCAAACGCCCCGCCGCCGCAGCCCACGTCAAGCCAGCTTTGCCCGGCCGGCAGCGCCAGCCAGTCGAGGAATGCTGCCCCGGCGGCGCGGCTCCAGCCGCCCATGTAGCGCTCGTAACGCGCTGCGTCCTGAAAGTTGCCCATTACCTGCTCTTACCAAAAAACTCAACTCCTCGACATGATCATGGCACAGCCTTTTTCCACCATCTCACGATAAAAATCGCGCAGCGCAAATTTTTCCGGGCATTTACCAAAATCAACTTCTTGCAGCGCTTTGGCAATCTCACACACATGCCCGGAATAGGTGCCCGCCACATATATGTCATCCGGCTCACCAAAAATCGTATGTTGGCCGACGATGGCTTCGCTCAAACAATCCCCCTGGATGGGATACGTGGCTGATTTCCCCATGAGGACAAAATGCAGCACATCCCAGGATTTATCAACGTCGCATTCGCGTCTCTCGCCGTCTTCTTGTTCATCAGACGTTTCTTTCGTTTATGTACGCCTTCAGTTTCTGATCGCTGGATTGGTAATACGTGACGCGAATACCCATAGTGCGAATCCCTGTGAAATAAACAATAAAGGCCAAAACACATCAGCCCGGAATGACATTCTTTGCCATACCTGGCGTTGCCTGAGCGGCCAGCCGCCAGTATAGAAGGTATTGCAGGCATCGTCCAAAGCCAGCGTATTTCGGGCATCTCCGAAGCGGGTATCCGGGATCCTTATAAACAGGGCATCTCAGAGCACCTGCCCGGAAACGCCCTATCCACGCGGGTTTCAGAGAGGGGGTCTCTGAAATGCTTTATCCACGAGGGTTTCATAGAAGTACCCCGAAAGCTTAATAGCGGCTCGACTTTGCCAAAAAACAAGGCGGCGAGCCAGACAGTACAAGTCGTACGGCAAGGCGAGGCCAACACAGTATTCTGGCAAAGACAGCCGCTATCTCAATGCGTCTGCCGGCAGGCTTCGTAGATCGCCGCCATCGCTTCCGCCGCACCGGCAGCGACATGCCATGAGACCCGGTTGCTCAGGAAAGTATGCGCGGGATTGATCTCGACCGTCGGTGCGCCGCGCTGCACGGCCCGCAGAACCGGCTCGGCAATGTAGGGAAAAACCGCCGTCGTACCGATGACGAACACCATATCGAAGCCGGTATCCAGTTCGCGGTAAAGGCGGCTGATCGCGCGCTCCGGCAGCATTTCGCCGAACAGCACGACATTGGGGCGGACGATGCCGCCGCATTGGTGACAGCGCGGCGGTATTGCAGCATCGGCAGTATCCGCCGCAGCGCCGCACTGCGTGCAGTAGCGCTCGGCCAGCGTGCCGTGGATTTCGATCAGATTGCGGCTGCCCGCCTGGCTGTGCAGCCCGTCGATATTCTGCGTCAGCACGACGACCTCATGGCTGTCATCGAGCGCGGCAATGGCACGGTGCGCGGCGTTTGGCGCGGCCTGGCGGCAATTGTGCTCGATCTGCGCCAGATACTTCCAGGTAATGTCCGGCCGCGCGGCAAAGCAGGCGCCGGACAGCGCCTCCTCGATGGCCATGCCGTCCTCGGTCGCCTCGTCGTTATACAGCCCGCCGACGCCGCGATAGGTCGGCAGCCCAGAGTCGGCGGAAATCCCGGCGCCGGTGATGAACAGAACACGCCGCAGCGCACGCAGGCGCAGGCCGATGTCACGCAGGGTGGCGGTAGTTTCGGCAGACAGACTCATGGCAGACTCCTCTTTGGTTTAACACATCACACGCGCCCTCCGGCCTGTGCGCAGCAGCGCCGGTTGTGGGATTGTGTGGGATTGCCGATCGGCGCGAATGAACGCGAACGACGGATCCGGCGGATATTCCGCATAGGCCGCCAAGGCGCCAACGGGTACAGCATTCGAGGGCAACACGGCGCAGACGGAATGAAACACGCGGCGCAAAACGCACGGACAGCGCAACCTGCCTGCGGAAGAAGCGCAGAAAAGGAACGGGGTGCGCCGTACCGCGTGTATTCCACGTCTCTCACGTATCTCGCGTCCCTCACGTATCTCGCATATCTCACGACACGCGCAGCGCAATGCGCACGCTACGCCCGCCAGGGACGCTATGGCGTTCCGCCCGCGCCGCCGCCCGGCCGGCGCTTTTCCCGACATTGTGCTCACGCCTGAACCCTCGACCTGCGCCGCCACAAGCCGCCAGCAGAGAAGGCGTTCCAGCCCCATTTCAGCCAGTCAAGCAGCGACCACGCCAGCCAGAGCGCCCAGAGCAGCATCAGCCCGCGATAGACCAGGATCGGCAGCGTCACCACCCAGACGCCGGGGGGCGTCGCTTCGGCGCGGTCGAGATACCAGTTGAGCCGGAAGGCGTGCGATCCATTGCCGACGACCTGCATGTCCGGATAACCGAGCAGACCGCTTTCGACAATGGAAAACAGCGCGGACAGCATGACCAGGGTCAGCAATGCCAATCCGAGTTGGCGCAGGTTGAACGGCCAGTGCGACAGTCTGGACGACATCCGCGCCTGCCATTTGGCCGCTTCGCTTTCCCCGGCAGCCGTGGGAATCGCCGGATTGAGCGGCACGGCGGCGCTCTGGCGCGCGCGCCAGCCGAATACGGCGAACCAGCCGATGACAATCAGCGCCGACCACCACGACGCCTGCGTCAGACCAAGCGCCAGCAGCAGCCACTGCCACGTCCTGCGCAGCGGCCAGGTCGCGTAGCGGGCGCTGAAACGGCCAATCAGCACAGCAGCGACCAGCAGCACCAGCAGCTTGCCCCAGAACAGAATGGCCGGCCCGATGCCCGGCCCGACAGCCAGCAACAACCAGCGGTCACGCGGCAATTGCAGCTGCACGCGGTGATTGACGCTGTCCTGGCCGAGATCGACGCGCTGTGTTGCGTAGCGCAGCGCCATGTCCTGCTCGGCGCGCCAGAGGATTTCGACGCCCTGTTTGCCGGGCGCAAGCGGCAGCGTCAAACGCTGGCCATCCAGGCGAATCGGCTGTGTCTTGCCGTCGATGGCGACGCGCTGCAATACCGCGCCTTCCGGCAAGGTAAGCGTGTGATCGGCGCCGCGGCTGCTACGCAGTGAGAGGCTCAGGTAATAATCGCTCGAACGCGCGCCGGCCGTCACCGCCAGCGCCGAAGTGTCGATGGTCAGCGTCCGTCCCGGCGCCGGTTGCGGCCGCGTGATCGACAGCCGCAAGGTCTCGCCCGGCCAGGGTCGGAAACTCAGGTCGGCATCCTGCGCGTCCGTGCCCAGCGCCACCGGCGGAAAACCCTGGGCGTCGACGTGCCAGAGCGGTGAAGCGCTCATCATCCAGCTTTCAACCCAGGCGTCGGTTTCAGGCGCCGTCAGCGTCAGCGCATCGTGCGGCGCCAGGGTCGATACCCAGCCGACACTGGTCGCCTGCGGTGCCAGGTTAACCTGTGCCTGCCCCTCTTTAACGACGATACCCGCCGTCGTCACCGACTCGCCCGGTAGCAGCGGCACCTGCACGACCACCGGCGCACCGGGCGGCGAAACGCGGCGCACGGTCGTCTCCACGCGCCAGTTCAGATCGAAAAACAAGCGTCGTTCGACGCGCAGGAACGGCGGCAGCACGGCGGCATCCTGCGCGTTCTGCGCTTCCTGCCTGCCCCGCGCCGCCCGGGCGGCATCGGCCGCACTGTCTTTTTCGGCGCGGCGGGAGAACTGGAGCGTATCGGCAACACCGGATTCTTCGGATATGCCGGCCACCTCCCAGCCGTCAGCCTGTACTTCGACGCGGCGCGGCCGCAGCGGCAAAGGCAACTGCACGACATCGGCGGCCGGCAGAACCCCAAACAGTTCGACGCGCGAACGCCCTGCCGGCGCCAGCAGCCAGGCATTTTCGTTTTCGGTATAGACGTAAGCCGGTTTGCCGTCGATGCGCGCCTCACTCGCCAGCCATTGCTTGACGCCGCCCGGCAGCGGCAGCGCCACGTCGCTCACTGCCTCGACATCGAGGATCAGACGCAGGCTGCCATCCGCCAGATGAACAGAAAGGCGAGAAATATCGGCGCATTCCGGCAGGCATTCGGCCGGGCGCGTGAGTTTTTCACGCAAGGCGTCGAGCAGCGCCTTGTTCGGCAGTTCCGCCCACACGGGCCCGCTCAGTCCGGCGGTCAGCAGGAGGCCAAGCACGACCAGCAGTACGGCGGGCTGAGCGCGCCCGGAGTGTGCATACTGCGCCGCAGGCGGCGCGCCTTCTTTCCGCGCGAAGCCGCCCAGCCAGCCCCAAGACCGGCCGCCACCCGGACCACCCATACCGCCCGTTTTTCCGGCAGCGCGCGGCACCAGGTCGAGAATGCGCGCCAGCAGACCGGCCAGCAGCGCCAGGCGCAAAACGACGAGCAGTTTGTTGGCCAGCGGCGAAAGCAGCCAGAGATCGAGCATCTGATCCTGGGCAACGGGGCCATTCCACGTCAGCGAGTGTACATTCCAGCGCCAGTTGGGCAAGCCGTTACCGGTTTGCACCTTGGCGTCCGGGTCGGCAATTTGGTAGATATTGCGTTTGGCCGCCTGCATCGGGGTTTCGCGCTGACGGGCGCGCATCGCACTCTTGGCGGCCATGCTGCTGGAAGAAGCGGCATGGCGCGGCGCGGCAGCCATTTTGGCTGGCACTTTCTCTAACTGGACCGCCTCCGGCGCGGGCATCGCCATCACCTGCGGGGCTTCGCGCGCATCTATGGCTTCTTCCTGAACGGCGGCATCCTCATCCTCCCGCAGGGCGTCCATTTCATTGCGGGAGTACGGCTGCGCCGTTCCGGCCTGCACCGTGCGCAAACCCTCGCCTTCCAGCACAGGGTAGAGCGCCATCCGCACCTGATCCACGGCAAAGGAGAGCAGATGCAGCGTCAGCAGCAATGCACCGGCGCAACGGATGAAATGCATGCCGCGTTTCATGCGCCCTTCCGGCAGCACGCGATACAGCGCCACGGCGGCGATCAGAAGCAGCCAGTCCCAGGTCGGCGCATCCGCTTCCTGATAGACCAGCATCATAGCCAGCAGCGCCACGGCGCCCCAGCCCACGCCCCAAAGGCGGCCGGCCGCCAGCGCAGTCAGCATGACCAGGAAGAAATCAAGCAGATTCCATTGCGCCAGCCAGGCGCCGCCGGCGCGATCCACGCCCGATGCGTGCAGCAGCCGCCAGCCGGCGGGCAGGTTCAGCGTCATGTTCAGACGCTCGGCGTCGTGCTGCCAGCCGATAGCGCTAAAGCGGTGCGGCGCGCCGGAAATTTCGCTGTCGGCGCTCATGGTCAGCCGGCCGCGTTTGACCTCGACGCCCGCCGTGTCTTCCGCCTCGCCGCTGCGCGTAATCAATTGCGCCTCACCGTCGATATCGACGCGGCCTAGCTTGGCCGGCGCGGCAACCTCCAGCCGCCGGGCGCGGCCGATTTCCCCGGACAGACGGTCGCTGACGGTCAGCGTACCGCCGTCGAAACTCAACCATGCCTGACGTTCGAAGCTCAGGCGATCCGGCGCGGGGTCGCTGTCGCCGCGACGGATTTCCTTAAGCGTCAACGTTTCGCCGGGGCGCATCAGATAACTGGGCAGACGCCGCCATTCCATGGGCAGATCGGTCTGCTGCGGATCGACGGAAGCGACGCCTTCGACCGTTGCGCTGCGAATCGACGGATCGGCCTGGAAGACCCAGGCCTCCTCGTCGGCCAACAGCGGCGCCTCGCCCGTCGAGGTGGCTTCCGCATTTTCCGTACTTTCCGTATTTTTTACCGCATCGGCCGGCGGCTCACCCGGCCCGTTCTCTTGTTCGTTTTGTCCGCCGTGTTCGCTTTGCTCATTGTCGCGCTTATCCGCTGTATCAGCCTTGCCAGCAATCTTTTCTTCGCCGCCCTCGCCGGCCAGTGTCAGCGCCTTGACCACGCCCGGATAGCGCGCAATCAGCGTAATGTCCCAACGACCCGCGCGCGCCTGCACGCGCAGGCCGCCCGCTTGCGTCAGCGCCGCCGGCAAGGGCGAGCGCAAATCCTGCGGCAACGCGCCGGGCAACAGGATGCGGCCAAGCGTCAGCTCGCGCGCCTTGCCGGAAACATCCAGCCGGATGCGCGTTTCGACGGTGACGGGAACCCCATCGGCCAGTTTGCGATAAACGTGAATCTGCGCTTCGTCGCCCGCTTCGCGTTCGCTGCGGCCTTGCAGGCGGAGCTGGTTGTCCTCGTCGCGCACCGGCCGGGCAACAATCTTGCCATCCACTTCCAGATGCAGCAGCGCCGCACGCGCCGGCAAGGCGAGCGACTCAGGCAACGCCCGCCAGGCAAAACGGCCGCTGAGGCGGTGGCTGCCTTCCTCCAGGCGCACCGAAGGCACGCCGCCGCGGCCGATCACGACCGCCGGCTTGCCGTCGACCTGCACGTCCTGCGGCCAATACCGCGTCTCGCCGGGCAGTTCGACCCAGGTGGGGCGATAGACGCGCCAGTACTGGGCAAAGGCGGCGCCCCGGCTGTCCGCCTTCAGTTCAAGTACGCCTGGCCAGACGCATTGCCGCGGCGCATCCCGGTTGAAGAGATGCGGGCAGGCGGCATCGGGAACCTCATCAAGCGCCCACGGCACCCAGGTTTTGAGCGGTTCGGGCACGGCGGCGCGTGAAAAATCCGAGGTTTCCGCCGACTCCGCCGCCACGGCATACGTACACACGCAGAAACACAGGGAAAAAGCCAGCCGGCATATTTTTTTCGCCCAAACGGTCCAGTCAGTTTTCATAATCGATTCCATCGTAATCAGGCCGTCATGGCCGTATTAATGCGCTAAGCGTATACCGCCTTGCGCGGTGAGGCAAACCTTCCGCGGATGGCTGCATCTATCGTTAAACATCTAAAAAATCGTAACGGCGTTGCGCCGCCGGCCAATCTGCAATAAACCCGCCGTATCGGCGAACTTTCCGCCATCACGGCGTGCCCAGCGCTCATCCTACCGTCCGCCACGATGCATTCCCTCAGTAGCACAGGCTGTTGTTGCTGCCCATGCGGATGCTGCCAGCCATGGTGATGCGCGGCACCCGCACCGGCGCGAGCATTTCGCGCGTATGAATGTCGTAGCGAAAAATCTGCGGCAACTGCTCGTCGATCGTCACCAGCGCGGTCTTGCTGTCCCCCGTCACCCACATATCCACGACCTGCGCCCGAAAGCGGAATAGCTTGCGATCGTCCGGGTCGTCGAACGACTGGAACAGCAACGCCTTGTCGCCGCCCAGCAGCCACGTGCTCTCCAGCCAGCCGCTGCGAATGACGCGGGGCGAAAAATCAACGCGAAAGCGCTGCGGCTTGGCGGCGTCGCGTGTCAGGTCGAAAAGCGCGACATTGCCTTCCACGTCGGCAAAAATCACGCGCTGCGTGTTGGCGTCGATATAGGGGCGGATCATCGGCTCGTTGGTCGTGCCGACGGTGCGCATGGGGCCGGTGGAGCGCAGCGTGTCCGTTTCCGGGAAATAGATCAGCCCTTCCGATCCGTCGTCTACGGTCAGCGCGAGCAGATGGTCTTCCGGGCTGGCGATGCCGATGCCGAAGCCGGCGCGGCTTTTGATGCGACGCGAGAAGTCGATTTCTTTCCACAGCGGTTTTGTTGCCGCTTTTTTTGCCTGCCCGCTTTTTGCATTTTTTACATCTTCGGCGGCATCAAGGTTCCTCGCCGCCTGATCGAAGTGGCGCCGAAAGATGCGCGGGCGCTCCTCGTCGAGAATCCAGAACGTGCGGCTGAACGAGCTGAAGAGCAGTGAATAAAAGGTATCGAGCACAGTCTGGCGCTGCGGCGAATCGAAACGCCGCGAAAAAATACGGACGGAAAACGACTCATAGTCGATCATGCCGACGCGGTCGCGCAGGCCGACGGCCACCAGCTTCGACTGCGGCACGAAGAAAATCTGGTAGACCGGCGCCGGCAGCCGCAGGAAGCGCCTTTCGCGCGTCGTCAGATTGAAGAAGCAGATGCCGGACACTTCCGGCGAACCGATGGCCATCATGGCATCGTCGCGTGCCATTTCAAAAACCTGCGGGCGGAAGCCTAAATCCAGCGTCTCGATGTAATCGCCGCTGACAATATCGACGATGCTAATGAAATTGGAGAATTTGTCGGCGACAAAAGCGTAGCGGGTCGGCGACTCGTTCAACGCCACCTGTCCGGGTTTGAGCTTGACGCTGTCGATATCCGCCCAGCCCGGCACGCCGAATACGCTCGTACCGGGCAGCGCCAGCAGCGCGCCGGTCGCTGATAAAAGAAATTTCCGCCGCTTCATTTTCATCCTTTCAAAAATCCGCTCTGAATAGTGCGACTTCCTTTGCCAAAATACGGCGTTGGCTCGCCTTGCCGTACGCCTCGTACTGTCAGCAGCGCGCCGCCTTGTCTGTTGGCAAAGTCGAGCCGCTATTAAGCTTTTAGAGCACCCCTCTGAACCCCTTATGGATAGGCTATTTCCGGGTAGGCACCTCTGCAACGCCC
>ERZ772917.1550-NODE-1550-length-13016-cov-9.871461_pt1 | contig 13016 bp, 6 predicted proteins | sample MGYA00511187_ERZ772917 | MGnify/ENA primary metagenome ERZ772917 (study PRJEB29015, sample SAMEA2737925) | human oral metagenome | biome: human oral; feature: human-associated habitat; material: dental | place: China | collected 2012 ... | reverse complement strand
GCCGGGTCTGACCGGCCCCCTCCCGAGGTGTTGGCGCGGGCGGGAGCGCCCGCGCCAACGTCCACCGGGCCCGATCGCCGCCCGGGTGCGCACACGACGTGCGCACCCGGGCGGCCGCATTCCGCCGTCACCGCCCAAGACCGCGGCACGGCTCTGCCCCAGCACCCGGCGCCCCGCCCCCAACGGCTGACGGCCAGCGGCAAGACACCGAGGGAGGCGCTCTCGCGATCGACCCCGACCATGACGTGGCAGACTTGCCATACCCTCCCTTCCCCGTCCCCTGCTGAAAGAGGCCCTCATGCCCGGCAGTCAACGGCTCATCTCCCAGGTCGTCCTTGAGACGCTGCCTGTGCACCTCGGACGGTACGTGCGCGCACGCCTGCGCAATGAGCGCCCCGGGCATGAGCAGCCCCTTTCAGCAGGGGACGGGGAAGCCCTCGGGCAGCTCGACCTGAACGACCTCTCGTCCCAGATCTACGTGCTCACCGGACGCGGACGCGACGGCCGGCCCATTCTCAAGGCCGATCCCGGCCTGTGCAGCAGGCTGACCGACATCCGAGTCGTGCGCGACAGACTCGTCCGCGGCTCGCGCTTCGAACCGTCGGAGGTGCCCCTCGTCCTCAGCGAGGTCGCCGAGGTCCTCCGGCTGATCGGCGCCGCGCAGGCCGCCGCCGAGGTCACCGCGCGCCTCACCGCCGGTGCAGGACCAGCTCCGCGCTCCCCGGAGCCCGCCGGGAACCCTGTGCAGCCCGACGACGACGCCGTTGAGAGCATCAAGGGCGCAGCCGCGGAGACGGCAGCGAGTCCCGCCGCCCCACCGACGTCCGCACCGGCCCCGGCGGCGGCATCCGCCCTGGACGCGGTGGAGCTCGAGCTCGACGTACCGCCCATCATCTCCTACGCCCATGCCGTGGCGGGGCTGGTCCTTCCGCTCCGCCTGCGCCTGTCCATCGCAGCCCCGCGCCCGTCGGGCGATCCCGTCGACGGCGAGGGGGAGGTCGGCGAAGAGGTCCACCCGCAGCGAACCCGTCCCGTTCCCGCCCTCAGCCCGTCATCGGGCTCCTGGTGCCTGACGGATGTGGGGGTGACCGCCGTCGTCGAGAGCGACGGCGAGGCGCTCACCCGGCCCGTCGTGCTCGGCTTTGCCCGCCTCTCCCCGGACGGCGCAAAGGCGTCCGCGGCACTCGAGCCCGACCGCTCCGCTCTTCTTCAGATCGAGACCCAGACGACCTCCAGCCTGCGCCTGACGCTGAGGTGCGGAGATGAGAGCCGGGAGATGCTGGTCGAGGGGCCCACCGTCCTCTCGCCGAGGCAGTGGATCCTCAGCGGCCGGTACAGCGACGACGCCGCCACCCTTGCGGCCTTCGTCCAGCCGCAGCAGCCGGTCCTGGCCGCGCTCAGCCGCAGCGCCGCCACGATTCTGGGAAGGCGCACAGGATCCAGCTCGCTGGAGGGATACCAGGGCTCTCCCGAACGGATCCCGCAGATCGTCGAGGCGCTGTGCGACGCCATCCACGACGACGACATCGCCTACGCGGTGCCTCCCACCAGCTGGGGAGAGCACGGACAGCGAGTGCGCACCGCCGAGGACGTCCTCGAAGGACGTCTGGGCACCTGCCTGGACACGACGATCCTCATGGCGAGCGTGCTGGAGTATCTCAGCATCGAGCCGCTCATTGTGGTCCTGCCCGGGCACGCGCTCGTCGGCTACTGGAGGGCCGAGCAGCACATATCCGAGGACCTGGCGATGCCCGGCCGGGACCTGGTCAACCAGATCGACCGCGGCGAGATCGGTCTCATCGAGACCACAATGCTGACAGAACGGCGTCGATCCTCCCTTGCGCAGATGCACTCGGCGGCCCGGCAGAGGATCGGGGCGGACGCATCGGCCGTCGATGTCATCATCCCGGTCCGCGAGGCGCGCAACCGCGGCATCATCCCCATGCCCCTGCGCAGACGCTCCGAGGACGGCGACGTCACCGAGATCGAGTACGTCGCGGCGCCGCGGCCCAGTGTTCTCATCGTTCCCGACGAGGCGCCGGCTCGGGCCCGGCGCAGACCGGCGCGCCGGAAGGCCCCCGACCGGGTCGAGGAGTGGAAGGCCCGGCTGCTGGACCTCAGCCTTCGCAACCGCCTCATCAACTGCTCCGACTCCGCCATCAGGAGCCACAAGATCGTCGAGCTGGCCGTGCCGGAGGCGGTCATCGGCGACTTCGAGGACCTCGTCAACGCCGACCGGGTCATCACTCTGCGGCAGGCGGGCGAGAGGGCGGCGCTCGTGCGCAGCGCCGGAGGACTGTTCCGCGATGAGCTCGACCCGCCCCAGCTCGCCCCGAGACTCGGCGATCACAGGGAGGTCGAGGTCGATCTCTCCGAGGACGTCTACGACACGACACTGCGGCGTCTGCGCTCCACGGCGCGGACCCTGGCCGAGGAGACCGGCGCCAACAATCTCTATCTCGCCCTCGGCTCGCTCGTCTGGGAGAGTAAGGGGCGGCGGGTGCGCTCCCCGCTCGTCCTCATCCCCGTGGATCTTGAAAGGCGCTCGGCCCGCAGTCCTTTCCGCCTGAGAATCGACCCGTCCGGGTCCACGGTGCCGAACTACTCCCTCATCGAGAGGCTGCGCGCCGACCTCGGTCTGGACCTGACCGAACTCAGCGAGCCGGAGGAGGACGGGGCCGGGATTGACCTCAAGGGGCTGTTCGACGTCGTCCGGCGGGTTCTGGCGGAGAACAGGCTGCCCTTCCATGTCGAGGCCACGACCTATCTCGGAATCTTCCAGTTCGGCACCTTCCGGCTGTGGAAGGACCTCGAGGAGTCCTGGGAGCCCATCGCCCGGAACCCCCTGGTCAACCATCTCATTAATTCTCCGAACGCGGAGTTCCACGACCCCGCGGCGAATACACCCGTCCCGGGCCTCGAGGACCTGGTCCCCAGGCTCCCGGTTCCCGCCGACGCGTCTCAGACGGAGGTTGTCGCCAGGGCCCTGGCGGGAAGGACCCTCGTCGTCGAGGGGCCTCCCGGCACGGGCAAGTCGCAGACGATCACCAACGTCATCGTCAGTGCGGTCGCGCAGGGGCGCCGCGTCCTGTTCGTCGCGGAGAAGCGGGCCGCCCTCGACGTCGTCTCCAGGCGGCTCCGGCAGGCCAGCATCGGCGATCTCGTCCTCGACCTCCACAGCCGCCGTCAGGCCCCCGACGCCGTGCGCCGAAAGATCCTGCGGGCGATGGACATGGAGGCCCGTCCCGACCGGATCAGCCTCACGGCGAAGTCCGGTGTCGCCGACAGCTACCGCCGTCGGCTCTCCGGCTACTGGGAGGCCCTTCACCGCCGCAGCCCGGCCGGCCTCTCGTACTACGACGCCCACACATCCGAGCTCGCCTACGGCCGGGGGCGCACGGCCCTGGCCATCGAGCCCATGGTACTCGCCAGGTTGCTGCCCGACGACGTCGCCTCCCTACGCAATTCCGTACCGCGCCTCATGGAGTGTCTCCAGGACTACGGCGATGTCCTGGGTCCCGAGCCCTTTCCGCTCAGCAATCCGGTTCCCGATGCCGCGCTTGGGGACATTCTCGGACGCGTCGAGGCACTCATGGGAGTGATGGAGCAGGATGACGGGAAGCTGCTCGCCGCGGTCCGGACTCTTCCGGACAGCTACTGGGACAAGGCAGCCGCCGCTCTGGAGGACCCGTCGCTCAATACCGCTCGGCTCAACATGGTCGCCCAGCCGGACTGGCAGAGGGCGGCACGGTGGCTCATGGGAGAGCTGACGGCGGAGCTGTCCGCCGCGCACCCGGCGCTCCGGTACTACCTGCCCAGCGTCCTGAATGAAGATCTTCAGTCGGTGCGCAGCTCGCTCGTTGACGCGAAGAACTCGTTCTTCGGCAAGACGAGGAAGTCCGAGAGGGCGCTCGGCGCGCTCGCCGCTCACCGAACCGCCGTCCCGATGCCGCAGAACGGAGCAGAGCTGCTCGCCGTCGTCGATGAGCTCATCCGTTTGGCAACCCGCAGGGACGCGCTGAGCCGGTGCCGCACCAGCCTTCTTCCGGAGGAGGCGGCGTGGAGCGGGCAGTGGACGCCATTCGACCGGTCCGCGTGCCAGGGCGCCATCGGCGCCCTCGATCGACTTCTGGGAATGTCCGATCTCGGGACGCCGCCGGGGTGGCGGGCGGGGCCCGCCCAGGAGACGGTCGCCTCGCTGCTCGCAGCCCCCGACAGGCGCGCAGCGGCGGCGTGGCTGCGCGGCTATGCCGCCGCCTTCCGTGCGCTTGCGGGGGACTCTCGAGCGCTCGAGGCGTCGCCGGCCGTGCTCGACTCGCTGCACAGCCTCGGCTCGGCCCCTGCGCGTGAGCGCCGACTGCGCGGATGCAACTTTTTTCTCACGGCCGGAGCGGAGTTCCGGCGCGTCGGCCTGGAGGGATGCCTGGATCAGTTACTGCGCGGGCAGGTCGATGCGAACGAGCTCCCCAGCGCGCTCGACCTGGGTCTTGTGCACGCGTCTCTCGAGCTGCAGGGCGCCAGGGGCGCCTTCAACTCCTTCTCCTCCGACCACCAGTACGGATACGTCCGCAGCTATGCCAAAACGCTCGACGAGATGCGCCCACTGCTCCCCCCGGTCCTCGTCTCCGATGCGCTGGCGGCGCGTGCTCACATCACGCCCGAGGAAAGAGTCCGAATGGCCACGCTGCGTCGCGCGCTCGAGCGCAAGCGGGGAAAGCGCAGGATCCGCGACCTGGTCGGGGAGTTCGGCGACCTCATCACTGCGCTCACGCCCTGCGTTCTCATGTCGCCCGATTCCGTCGCGAGATTCTTCCCGGCCGACAGGCAGGACTTCGATCTCGTCGTCTTCGACGAGGCCTCCCAGATCACGGTCGCAGCCGCCGTCGGAGCGATGGGCCGCGGGCGCTCCGTCGTCGTCTGCGGTGACTCGCGGCAGATGCCGCCCACCTCGTTCGCCGAGCTCTCCCGCGACGTGGACCCCGACGACGAGCCGCTGGACGAGGAATCCATACTCAGCGAGTGCGTGGCCGCTCACGTCCCGCGGCTATGGCTCTCCTGGCACTACCGCAGTCAGGTCGAGGGTCTGATCGCCTTCTCCAACAAGTCCTACTACCAGGGCAGGCTCTCCTCCTTCCCGAGTCCGGTCGCCGCCGAGAGGGATCCCGGACCGACAGGCTTCGGAATCAGCCTGCGCCGCGTCAGTGGGCAGTTCATCCGCTCGGTTCCGAGAGGGCAGTCCAGGCGATTCTTCCGGACCAACTCCGCCGAGGCGGAGGCGATCGTCGACGAGATCCGACGGCGTTTCGCGCAGGCGGGCGGATCGGCCCCCTCGCTGGGTGTGATCACATTCAATACTCAGCAGCGCGATCTCATCGAGACCCGCCTGCGCGACCTCGACGACCAGAAGATCACGGCATCCTTGGACGCCGACGAGGGCATCTTCGTCAAGAACCTCGAGAATGTTCAGGGAGACGAGCGGGACACGATCCTCTTCTCCGTCGCATTCTCGGCCAATGAGCGCGGCGATATTCCACTGAATTTCGGACCGCTCAATCGTCAGGGCGGCGAGCGCCGCCTCAATGTGGCGATCACACGGGCCAGGAGGCAGGTCATCGTCTTCTGCTCCTTCGCGCCCGCACAACTCCAGACGGAGCGAAGCGAGTCCAGGGGCCTCCAGGACCTCAAGAGGTATCTCGTCCTCGCCGAGCAGGGCACTCGGACCCTGGTGGGGAAGACCTTCGGTGCAGGTGTACCCGACCGTCATCGCGAAGACGTGGCTCAGGCGCTGCGCGAGGCGGGGATGACGGTCGCCACCGACGTGGGCCTGTCCGACTTCCGGATCGATCTCGTCCTGGCCCGGGCGGAGGAGCCGCATGTGCCTCTGGTCGCCGTCCTCCTCGACGGCCTCGGCTGGAGTGAGCGCCGTACGGTGTACGACCGCGACGTTCTGCCGGTCAGGGTGCTCAGCCAGATGCTCGATTGGCCGTGCGTCGAACGGCTGTGGCTTCCGCAGTGGCTGCAGGACCGCGACGGTGTCATCGCGCATCTGTGCCAGGTGGTCGACAAGGCGGCGAAGAAGGTCGCGGGCCGGCGTCGGTCGGAGGAGATCGCGCCGGATAAGGACGTCGAGGGCCCGAAGGCGGAAAACTCGTCTCCGGCGGCGGGAGGAGACGACGGAGCAGTCGAGGAGAGCCGTGGCGGCGATATCGCCGCGCTCCGGCCCGCCATGGCTGCGCCGCTGCAGTCGGCCCCACCGGCGAGGGGAGCCGCGAACCCCGACACCACGAGCCCAGGCGCCATAAGCCCGGGCACCACGAGCCCAGGCACCGGCGGGTCCCGGCGAACCGGCCCGGCCTGTTCTCCCGATCCAGACGTCCGAACCGGGCGGGACCTCACCGCGGTCACCGACTTCGTCCCCGCTTCGCCGACTCCGCGGGGCCCGCGCGAGGTTCTCGACGCGGCGAGCACGGACAGGGAGTCCGTGGAGCTCCTTCACGCCGCTGCGCGCGAGATATGCGAAGCCGAGTTCCCGATCGAGCAGCGCCGATTCCTGTCCCTCGTGTGCGCCGCCTTCGGGCTGAGGAGGATGACGGCGTCGCGCGAGAAGAAGGTTCGCGCCCTTCTGCGAGGATCGGGCTGCTCCGTGGACGACTACGGATTCGTCTGGCCCGAGGGCGCGGATCAGTCCCTGCTGACCGGCTACCGACGTGACGCATTCGACTACCTGTCCCTTAAGGAGATCCACCCGCACGAGCTCGAGAACTACATTCGCAGCGTCCTCTTGCGAACGCCGCCGGACGCAGACGAGGAGACGGTTCTTCGCGCCGTCTTCGACGGCCTCGGAGTGCGGGCGCATCGCCTGACCGCGCCGGTGCGCCAGACGCTCGAAGGCGCGATCCTCAGGGTCAGGAGACGCCAGACCGCCGGCTGACGACGCTGAAAGACCGGGTCCGTGATCTGCCCCTTCCGGTGGGCCGTTGGCGCTTACTACGCTCCTTTGTCCCTTACTACGCTCCTTCTCCTCGTACAGTAAGGAACAAAGGAGCGTAGTAAGCGCCACTCGGCCCGACCTGTGCCCCGGCACACCTCCGGCCCGGCAGGCTCACACCGGCAGCGGAGCGGCGGGCAGCGTCCAGGCGCGGCGCGTCTCAATGCTGACCTCGACGGCGTCGCCCTCGGCGTGGATGTCCGCCACCTCCGGGTCGGACTCGACGCACACGAGCGTGCCGTGGGCGGTCTCCACGGTGTACTCCACGTGGTCGCCGTAGAAGACCGAGGTCAGCACGGTGCCCCGCCTGCCGGTGAGCTCGCCGACCCCGACGCCTCCGGCCCCGCCCCCGGCGCGGTCCGAGCCGTCTCCGCCGTCGTCGGCGCGACTCAGCCGCACCGACTCCGGCCGCACGACCACGCACACCTCGTCGCCCTCGGAGACGTCAGGGTGCACCGGCACGACGAGGTTCTGCCCCAGGACGTCGACCCTGGCCGCCCCGTCGCCAACGGCCCCGGCCGTGGTCTCCAGGAAGTTGGCCCGCCCGATGAAGTCGGCCACGAACACGCTGGCCGGGTGGCGGTAGATCTCCTCCGGGGTGGCGACCTGCTCGATGCGCCCGGCGTTCATGACCACGATCCGGTCCGACATGGTCATCGCCTCGGCCTGGTCGTGGGTGACGTAGATCGACGTGATGCCCATGCGCTGCTGGAGGCGGCGGATCTCCAGGCGCATGCGCACGCGGAGCTTCGCGTCGAGGTTGGACAGGGGCTCGTCGAACAGGAGCACCTTGGGCCGCACGACCATGGCGCGGGCCAGGGCCACCCGCTGCTGCTGGCCGCCCGAGAGCTCGTTGGGGGAGCGGTCGGCCAGCGCCGTGAGGTTCATGGAGGCCAGGACGACGTCGACCCGGTCGCGGATCTCGTCGGCGCCCAGGCGGCGCAGCCTCAGGCCGTAGGAGACGTTGTCGCGAACGCTCAGGTGCGGGAAGAGCGCGTAGGACTGGAAGACCATCGACATGGGGCGCTTGTTGGGCGGCAGGACCACCATGTCCTCGCCGTCGAGAACGACCTGCCCGGAGGTGGCGTCCTCGAAGCCGGCGATCATGCGCAGCGTCGTGGTCTTGCCGCAGCCGGACGGCCCGAGGAAGGTGATGAACTCGCCCGGCGCGATATCGAGGGCGATGTGGTCGACGGCGACGACGTCCTTGCCCCGGTTGGCGAAGATCTTCACGACGTCGCGCAGTTCGAGTCGGCCGGCGGTCGTGGCTGCCGCGTCGGCCGTGGGGTCGGTGGTGGTGCTCATGGCTGGGTCCTGGTGGTTCCGGTGGTGCGGGCCGTCTCGACGGCCCCGGTGGTTCTGGTGGTCTTGAGCGCCCGGCGGCGCGCCGTCGTCATGCTCATAGGATCGCCCCCGACTCGCGGACCCGCCTGTCCTTGACGAGCAGGTTCATGGCCCCGGTGACGACCATGACGATGAGGATCAGGATCGTGCAGAAGGCGAAGGCGTTGCCGAAGCGTCCGGCGTCGACCTCGGCGAGGATCTGGGAGGTCATGATCTTCGTGCGCGGGGTCGTGATGAAGATGATCGGCGACAGCGTCGTCATCGACCGGGAGAAGGCGTAGGTCAGACCCGCCAGGAAGGCGGGGCGGATGAGCGGCAGGGTGACCCGGCGGAAGGTGGTCAGCCCCGAGGCGCCCAGCGAGGTCGAGGCCTCGTCGATCGCCTTGTCGATCTGGTGCAGGCTGGCCACGCCCGAGCGCTGCCCGGCCGGCGTCGAGCGGGCCACGTAGACCATGACGATCGCGATGGCGCCCGCCGCGATGGCGCTGCCGCCGGCCAGCGGCGGAATGACGTTCACCGTGCCGATGGCCACCGGCACGTTGTAGGTCACCAGGTAGCCGATGCCGATGACGGTGCCGGGGACGGCCAGCCCGAGCATGCCGATGAAGTCCATGAGCCCCGCGCCGCGGCGCAGGCGGACCACGACCAGCCAGGCGATGACCATGCCCAGGACGCCGGCGATCGGGGTGGCGATGAGCGCCAGGATCGTGGTGTCGATCATGGCGTCGTTGCCGATCCCGGACAGGATGTAGGTGAAGTGGCGCAGCGTGAAGGAGTTGTTGACGCCGAGGATCTCCACGAAGGCGCCCACGATGACCGCCGCGTAGACGACGACGACCAGCGCGAGCATGAGGGCGGCCAGGGCGAGCAGCGGGATGCGGGTGAGGTTGTCGCGGACCTGCTTGACGCTGCCGGCGGGCTTGCCGGTCACCGTCACGGTGGAGGTCCGCTTCGACCAGTAGCGCTGGAGGAGGAAGACCAGCAGCGAGGGGACCAGCAGCACGAGGGAGTAGGCGGCGCCGGCGGCCGTGTTGTAGTCGCCGGTGATCGCGATGTAGGCCCGCGAGGCCAGCACCGTGTAGTCGCCGCCGATGACCAGGGGGTTGGCCAGGTCGGCGATCGCCTCGACGAACAGCAGCAGGAAGGAGGCGGCGATGCCCGGGACCATCATGGGCAGGGTCACCGTGCGGAAGATCGTCCAGCGGCTCGCCCCCAGCGAGGACGCCGCCTCCTCCATGGCCGGGTCGAGGCTGCGGAACATGCCCAGCAGGTTCATGTAGGCCACGGGGAAGAAGGACAGGGTCAGCACCAGGGTCAGCCCGCTCAGCCCGTAGATGTTCCACTGCTGGCCCAGCAGCTGCTTGGAGACGAGGCCGTTGCGGCCGAAGAGCGTGATCGACGCCGTCGCCACCGCGAAGGGCGGGGAGACGATGGGGACCAGGCACACGAGGTGGAAGAGCCGCTTGCCCCGGAAGGCCACGCGGGCCTGGACGTAGGCGAGCATGAATCCGACGGCGGTTCCCAGCGCTCCGACGACGGTGCCCAGCACGAGCGTGTTGAGCACGATCGTGCGGTTGGTCGTGGAGGAGAACAGGCCCGTGAGGACCTTGAGGCCGGGTGCGGAGAAGGCCTCGGCGAGGACCCGGATCAGGGGCAGCCCGACGAGCAGGATGAGCAGAAGGAGGACGACGCCGGTGATGGCGAGCGTCACGGGATCCTGGCGGACCTTCGTGCGGTCGCGGGAGCGGTCGCGGGCGAGCGCGCGGCCGGGCTGAGCCGGCGCGGCGGGTGAGACGGCGGTGGCGGACATAGGGTCTCGGATCGTTGTGCGGGCAAGGGGCGGCTGGGCCGGGACTCAGTCCTTGGGGGCCGCGGCGACCTCGTCGTCGAAGCGGGCCGTGAGCTCGGGCTTGGCCTGCGCGGCCGCGGCGAAGTCGTAGTCGATGAGGTTGACGGAGTCGAGGTCGACCATCTTGTCGGAGTGGTCGGCCTCGGGGTTGGTCAGGACCTGGTAGGAGCCGACCGTCGGGCCCACGTTCTGCCCCTCGGCCGAGATCGCGTAGTCGATGTACTTCTGGGCGGCCGCCTTGTGCTTGGAGCCGGCCACCAGGGCGACGCCGCCGATCTCGTAGCCGGTGCCCTCCTTGGGGAAGGAGACGGTCAGGTCGGTCATGCCCTCCTCCTGGTACTTCACGCAGTCGTGGGAGAAGACCAGGCCGACGGCGGCCTCGCCGCGGCCGGCGATCTGGCCGGGGGCGGTGCCGGACTTGGAGTACTGGAGGACATTGGCGTGCATCTTCTTCATGTAGTCCATGCCGGCGTCCTCACTGCCGAGGCGGGTGACCTGCGTCCACAGGGTGGTGAAGGCCGTGCCGGAGGTCGAGGGGTGGGCGGTGGAGACCTGGCTCTTGAGGGTCGGGTCGAGCAGATCGTCCCAGGACTCGGGGGTCTTGGCGCCAATGGCGTTGAGCCGGGTCTTGTTCGAGCAGAAGCCGAGCACCCCGACGTACACGCCGGTCCACCTGCCGTCGGCGTCCTTGTACTTGTCGGGGATGGCGGCGGCCTCGGGCGAGACATAGGGCTCGATGAGGTCCTGGTTGGCGGCCTCGCCGTAGCCGTCAACAGGGCCGCCGTGCCACACGTCGAACTCGGGGCTGTCCTTGGCGGAGGCCAGGCGCGCGACCGCCTCCCCGGAGGACAGGCGCACATAGGTCGCCTGGATGCCGGTCTTGGCGGTGAACTGGTCGGTCCAGGCCTTGCACAGGTCCTCCATGGCGCCGCAGGCGATGGTGATGGGGCCGTCGTCGGACCCGTCGCCGGAGGAGGTCGTCTTTCCGGCGCATCCGGCCAGGGCCAGGCTGATGGAGACGGCGCCGGCGAGGAGGGCGCCGGCCCTGCGGGAGAGCGTGCGGTGGGAGAACATGGGAACCCTTTCGGTACTGCGGCGCCACATCGCGCCGCTCGGCGCCATAATCGCCCGGGCCCCGGGCATGGAGCGGGTCACGTCAGTGACGATTGGTGACAGACCTGTCATTAACTGTGAGGGTCCGCGAGCGGCATCGGGGCCGGGCACCGGCGCGCCCGGTCCTCAGGGCAGCCTCGGCATGGTGTAGCCCTGGCCGCGGGCGGCGACGACGAGGTCGCCGGGCACCCCCCGGCGCTTGAGATGGCGGCGCAGCCGGTAGACGGTGGTGCGCACCATCTCGCGCCCGCCCGCCGACTCCCCCGTCCCCCAGACCTCGTTGAGCAGGTCGGACCACGACGCGATGGAGCCGGCGTGCCGGGCCAGGACGGCGAGGAGGCGGGCCTCGGTGTCGGGCAGGGGCACCGGCCTGCCCTCCCAGGCGACCTCGCCGGTGGCGGTCAGGATGCTCAGCGCCCCGTTGGACACGGCGTCCCTGGTCCCCGAGGCGGTCCGGCGGACGACGGCGCTGGCCCGCAGCGCGAGCTCGCGCGGCGAGAAGGGCTTGGTGACGTAGTCGTCCGCGCCGGCCTCCAGGCCCGCGATGCGGTCCTCCTCGTCCCCCAGCGCCGTGAGCAGGATGATGGGGGTCGTGCTCGTGGCGCGTATCCGACGGCACAGCTCCACTCCGCCCAGGCCGGGGAGCATGACGTCCAGGATGACCAGGTCGAATGACTCCTGGCCCAGCTTCTCCCAGGCGGATTCGGCGCTGGCGGCGCTGACGCACCGGAAGCCCTGGGTCTCCAGGGCGAAGGTGATGACATAGCGCATCTGGGGCTCGTCATCGACGACGAGTCCCAGCGGTTTCGGGTCGTGGGCGATCGGCTCCACCGTGTGCCTCCTGCTTCTCATCATGCCCCGCAGGGCCCGGGGGCGGCGTCATGGCGCGCGGCGGGCCCGGTTGCGGCATTATGACGCGCGCGGCGGACTCCGCAGCCCCGGCAGGCTTCGTGGACCTGCCGATCCCGGCTGCCCCGGCGTCGGACCTCCCGGGCGCGGGCGGGCGGACCGGCACGGTCAGGTAGACGACGGTCCCCCGCGAGGCCATGGAGTCCACCAGGATGGACCCGCCGTGCAGGGCGAGGATCTGCCTGGTGACCACCATGCCCAGCCCGACCCCGCGGCTGACCGGAGCCTCCAGGGAGTTCTGCGAGCGGAAGGGCGTGAACAGCGCCTCGCGCTGCTCGGGCGTCATGCCGCGGCCGTCGTCGGAGATGGTGATGAGCGCGGTGTCCTCCTCGCCGCTGACCGAGATGGTGATGGTGGCGCTCGGGCCCGCGTGGCGCACTGCGTTCGTCACCGTGTTGGCGATCGCCTGCCGCAGGAGCCGGCGGTCGGCGACCATGCGGATGGGGGCGCCGTGCTCCTCCAGCCGCATGGGCGTGCTCGCGGTGCGGCGCATCTCCTGGACCAGGTTGCGCACGAGGCGGCGCAACTCGACGGTCTCCAGGTGGAGGGCGAACAGCGCGTGGTCGAGACGCGCCTGGGTCAGGAAGTCCTCCGCCATGCCGATGGCCTGCTCGGTGTTGTCCACGATGGTGGCCACGAAGCGCCGCTGCACCTCGTTGAGGTTGCCGGGCGTCTCCTCGGCGAGCAGCTCGGCCGAGGCCCGGATGAGGGTGAGCGGGGTGCGGATCTCATGGGCCAGCGCGTCGCGCGGGGCGGCGTGCTGGGCGACCTGCGCGCGCAGCCGCTCGGTCTCGGCGCGCGCCAGGCGCGTGC
>ERZ772917.1549-NODE-1549-length-13022-cov-39.771188_pt1 | contig 13022 bp, 10 predicted proteins | sample MGYA00511187_ERZ772917 | MGnify/ENA primary metagenome ERZ772917 (study PRJEB29015, sample SAMEA2737925) | human oral metagenome | biome: human oral; feature: human-associated habitat; material: dental | place: China | collected 2012 ... | reverse complement strand
TCTTCGTGCGGTGGCCGGCCTCGCGGGCGATGGCCTTGATCTTGACGAGGCCCTGTTGAATCTCGGGGACCTCTCGCTGGAAGAGCCCGGCCACGAGGTTGGGGTGCGTACGCGACAGGGTGATGCGTGGACCGCGCTCGGTGCGCTCGACGCCCACGATGTAGGCGCGGATGCGGTCGCCGTGGCGGTAGGTCTCGCCGGGGACCTTTTCGCTGTCGGGCAGGATGGCCTCGAAGTCGTCGGAGACCTGGACCCTCGTGGGGCTGCCTGGGCGCGGGGCCTGCACGGTTCCCGTGATGATCTGGCCTTCGCGCCCGGCGAAGTCACCGAAGACGCGCTGGTCGTCGGCGTCGCGCAGGCGCTGCATGATGACGGAGCGCGCGGTGGACTGGGCGATGCGCCCGAAGTTCTTGGGCGTGTCGTCGAACTCGCCGATGGGGTTGCCGTCCTCGTCCTCGTCCATCGCCATGACGGTGACGCGACCGGTCTTCTTGTCGATCTCGATGCGGGCCTGGGAGATCGCTCCGGGCAGGTTGTGGTAGGCCTTGAGCAGGGCCTCCTCGATGGCGTCGACGAGGGTTTCGAGGCTGACGCCCTTCTCGTTTTCCACCATCCGCAGGGCGGTCATATCGATTTCCATAGTCTCCTACTTCCCCGTTCCAGAGTCGACGCGGGAGCGCGCCTTGCTCGTGTCCTGATACACCATGGTAATCGATTCGACGCAATTGGTGGTCGTTGCGCTGGTCTCGCCCGCCCCTCGCCCGCGGGCGGCGTTCGCGGGTTCTGCTCGCGGGTTGCGTTCGCGCGAAGGTGAGCCGCCTCGGCCGGGGACCAGTGCGGCCGAGGCGGCTGTGAGTCGGCGTGCGTCGGCACGTGCACGCCGCGTCTATCGGGGCAGGAAGTCGTTCGTCCAGGCTCCCTGCAGGTCCTTAACCGAGCTGCCTTCCTCGAGCCACCCTCCGCTTTCCATCCACCTCGTGTAGGAGGTGACGAGGCCTTCCTGGATTTCACCCCAGCGCCCCTCGGGGGTGAACCAGGAGTCGCGGATCGCCCGCAGGGAGGCCCGCAGGACGTCGGGGCGCACGTGGCACATCGGCCAGCTCATCGCCTCGACCGCAGCGTCCTCGTCCTCCATCGCATCCCGGTAGCCGACGCTCGCCGCTGAGAGGAAGGAGCGGACGAACTCCGGGTTGCGTTCCAGCGTCTCCTGGCGCACCGAGAGGAAGTAGGAGTGGTGCGGCGCGACGCCCACCGAGTCGAACTCGAGGACCACGACCTCGTCGAGGGGCGTGTTCCCCTGGAAGGGCTCCCACGCGCGCACGTTCATGACGGCGTCGTAGATCCCCTGCTCAACGGATCGGATGTCGGGTTCCCAGTTACCGGGGTCAGCGAAGCGCACGAGCGCGGGGTCAGCCCCATCGGCGGCGACGGCCTCGCGCACCTCGTGGATGATCCGGGCGACGGGAGGAACGGCGACGGTCTTGCCCTCGAGGTCGGCGAAGCGCGCGATCCCGGTCGATGCGGTCGTGATAACGGAGCCGAGCTGGCGTTGGTTGAGCGTCGCGACCGCGACGAAGGGGGTGCCCGTGGAGCGCGATTGCAGGACGTGCCCCAGGCGGAGGGATGCGACGTCGTACTCTCCGCGGGCGAGGACGCCGGGCGCGCCTCCCCTGTCGTATCCGTCGGAGATGAGGTCGACGTCAAGGCCGACGCGGGCGAAGGCTCCGTTTCGCCGGGCAAGGAAGAGGCCGGCGTGGTTGGGCCACGGGTGGACGTATTCGAGCATTACTCGTGTGACTGGCATGTTGTTCCTTGGTGTTGTTCGCGCCCGTCGGTAGTGGTGAGGGCGTCTTCCACGCGGGCGCACAGGGCGTGGAATCGCTCCAGTCGTCGCGTGCCGCGCCCGCGTGGGTGCGGCAGGTCGATGCGGATGGTGTCGGTGATGCGGCCGGGCCGCTCGCTCATGACGTGAACGACGTCGGCGAGCTGGACGGCCTCAAGGATGTCGTGCGTGACGATGACGCTCGTGCGCGGGTCCTCGTGGAGGACGCCTGCGAGCCAGTCGCACACGCGCGCCCTGGTCAGGGCGTCGAGCGCCCCGAAAGGTTCATCGAGGAGGATCGCTGCGGCGGGGGTGAGCATCGTGCGGGCGAAGGCGACGCGGGCTCGCATGCCGCCGGAGAGCTCGTCCGGCCGGTGGGAGGCGAAGGAGCTAAGCCCCAGGTTCCCGAGGGCCTCCTCCGCCTGCTTGAGGGCGTCACGGGTCGAGCTTCCCGCCAGGACGAGGGGAAGCGCCACGTTGTCGCGGACGCTGAGCCAGGGGGCCAGGGAGTCCGATTGCGGCATGAGGGCGCAGGACACGGAGCGGCTCTGGGACCCCGCGCCCGGCTGGCCGTCCGCACTCTCGAGTCCGGCCGCGATGCGGATCAGAGTGCTCTTGCCGCATCCGGAAGGACCCACCACCGCCGCGATTCGCCCCTCCTCGACGACGAGGTCCGCGCCCGCGAGCGCGCGCACCTTCCCCCTCGAGGATCGGTACGTCTTGGCGATGCCCGACAACTCGATGCGCTCCGACGCGACGTCCCGGCGACGCCTCGATCGCCGCCAAGCGCAGGGAAGGGAACGGCGGGCGGTGAGAGCCTCGGCGGCGGCCACGATCACGTAGAGGAGGAGCGTCATGAGAACGAGCGCGCCGGCTCCAGCGAAGACGAGGTCCGTTCGGAACGAGGACTGGGCGCTCAGGAGGAACACGCCAAGTCCGCGCTTGGCTCCCATGAACTCCGCCGTCGCGGCCGACGCGAAGGCGTAGGTGGCCGCGATACGGATTCCCGAGAACAGGTGGGTGTGTGCCCACGGGAGCCTCGCGTGGAGGAGTATCCATGCTCGGGAGGCCCCGGCTACGGCGAGCGGATCGGTGAGGGATGCGGGCACGCGGCGCAGTCCGCGCAGCAGGGCGAGCGCCACGGGAAAGGCCGTGAAGACGGCGACTACCACGATCTTCGAAGCCATGGTGAAGCCCATCCAGATCACCATCAGCGGCGCAACGGCCACCAGGGGGATCGTCTGGGAGACCACCAGGATCGGCATGGCGACGTGGGTGAGGCACGGCCATAACGAGGTGGTGAACGCGATGAGGATCCCCGCGGCGATTCCCGCCGCCATGCCCGCGATTCCTTCGAGGCACGTCGCCCACGCCGCCGCGCTCAGCGACGGCCAGCTTGCCTGGGCGGAGGCGACGATGGTGGTCGGGGCCGGGAGGATGCGGTCCGGCAGGCCCGTCCAGTGGTGGATGAGCTGCCAGGCCGCAGTGACCGCGGTGAGGGAGGCGAGGGCCCCGGCTGCCCGCGCGGCGTTGTCTCTCGCGCGCGCGGCGGCCGTGGTTCGGCTACGCGAGGAGGTCATTGGTCACCATGTCCGCGCCGGTGAGCCTGGTGGACGCGGGGGCCCCGGAGGCGTCTTCGAGGAGTCCTTGCTGCTGCAGGTAGTCGATGTAGCGCTGCCAGCGTTCGGCGTCGGCGCGCCCGACGCTGCCGGCCTCGTCCTTCCAGTACTGCGAGGAGAGCAGCTCCTGGCTCCTGGTGGCCAGCTCCCGGTCGATGGCGGCGTCCGGGTTGGCGCTGAGGAGGGCTTCGACCGCGCCTTCTGGATCGTTGACGGCGTCCTCGTATCCGCGTTGGGTCGCCTGAATGAAGCGCTTCGCCAGGTCGGAGTGGTCGCGTAGGTAGGAGGGGGTCGTCACCAGGCCGAGCTCGGCCGGGGTCGTCTCGACGCCGTAGTCGGCGGGCATGAACCACTTCAGGGGCGTTCCGGCGAGCTCCGCCTCGATGCCCTCCCAGGTCGTGAGGCCTTCCGCGTAGTCCGCCGTGCCGTTGTAGACGGCGGCGTACGCGCTGGTGCCGAGCAGGGCGGTCTCCACGGTTCCCTGCCCGCCGTCGTTGCGGATCATGGTTTGCACCTTCGCGACCCCCTCGGCCGCGCCCCACGTCGCGAAGAGCTTCCCGTCGAGGTCCGAGGGCCTGGTGATGGCAGCGTTGTCCGCGCGCACGGCGATGCCCTGCGAGGACTTCTGCTGCAGGTTGAGGACCATGGTCATCTCATCCCCTCGAGCCCGGCCACTGATGACGGAGTACGCGCCCTCGAAGGCAAAATCGGCTCCTCCCCCCAGCAGGACGGACGCGGATCCGGCTTCGGAATAGGGCAGGAGCTCCACGTCGATGCCCGCCTGCTCGTAGTAGCCTCGGGCCAGAGCGAGGTAGACGCCGGAATGGTTGGTGTTGGGCGTCCAGTCGAGGACGACGCTAACCGTCTGGCGTGCCGGGCCGCTCTGGTTGGAGCTAGCGCCGCCTGTGCACGCTCCGAGCGCGAGCGCGCACGCGGGCAGGATCGCGGCGGCTGTTACGATTGTTCGTCTCACGGTTTGTCCTTTCAGTTGTGCGTGATCGCGTCGTCGAGCCACGCCAGGTAGTCGCGTCCCGCTGGGCGGGTGAACCACCGCGTGTGCTCGCCGAAGAAGATGTCGAGGCACCAGTCGGCGCCCTGGGTGGATCGGGTCGCCCCGTACTGGTATTCGATCCAGTTCAGGCCGGCTTCCGCTTGGACCAGGGGCATCAGGGCGACCAGGCCGCGCCTCTCTAGGGGGCTGAGGGGGCGCACCTGCTCGTAGCCGTCGATGAGGGCGAGCGTGATGGTGCGGTGGACCGCTTCTTCGTCGCCTTCGACGATGCGGGTCCATTCGAAGGCGTTTCGCTCGATGATGAGCGCCAGGTCGTAGATGGAGGGGTTGTGGTCCGCCAGCCCGAAGTCGATGAATTGTGAGGGGGTCAGTCCCTGCCAGAAGACGTTGGAGATGTGAAGGTCTCCGTGCGTCCATGAGGTCGGCAGGTGTTTTGCGATGGGGGCGTATGCGGCGGTGAATTCGAGGTGGTGCTCCCACTGGTCCTCGATGCGCCTGCCGGAGTCGCGCAGGTAGGCCTCAACCCCCGGGCGCTCGGCGGTCCATCGGGATAGGTCACGTTGGGGGTCCTGGGCGAAGAGGCGCATCCGCGACTGGTAGGCACAGGCAGGGTTGCGTTCGGCGTGATAGTCCGACGAGGCCAGGGCGAGCCGCGCGGTCATGGAGCCGAGGGCGTGGGCTTCGTCGAGGGTGCCTGGGATCGTCCACGTGGGGGCGTCGCGGTACCTGTCCTCGCCTGTGGCGCCCTCGCACACCTCCCACGTTCCGGTGGGGGTTTCCCAGACGGTGTCGGAGTCGGCGAAGGGCAGGAATGGCGGCGTTGGGAATCCTCTCGCTCGGATGTGCGCGACGAGGCCGTGGACGGCGCGCAGGTGATCGGCGGGCACGGCACCGGGAGCGTAGCGCTTGATAAAGACGGTGGAGTCGCCCGTATCGACGAGGATGCCTGCGGTAGTGGGGCGATTGGAGACCTGCAGGGGGTTTCCTGTCAGTGGGGTGGCGAGGCGGGCGAGGACCGCCTCGATCTCGTCTGCGGATATGACTGGCCAGACCCTGGTCGTCACATCGAGGTGCTTGTTGTTGTCGCTCACTATGGCTCTTTCGCGTGCGCGCACGAGCCTTCGTGGAAGAAGTGTCTGCGTCCCTACGCCGGTATGACCCGGATCAGGTGTGTCGGTCGGAGGATCGCCTCCCTCTCAGCCCCCTACTGTCGGGGCTCCCGTGCATCGGGTCACACTCTACACCGCCGCGGGAAGAGTATCAAATAGATCACAACAATGCGCCCGGCTGCGCGATCGCAGCCGGGCGCATGAGTTCCGACGGGAAGCTACTTCCCCGCTCCAAAGTCGATGCGCGAGCGCGCCTTCCTCATGTCCCGATAGTCGATGGAGGTCGTTTCGCCGTCGACGTCGATGGTTGCGCCGGTCTCGTCCGCATCGACAACGCGCCCGGACACGTGTCCTCCCGCGCGCAGCTTGATCCGCACGAGGCGCCCGATCTGGCGCTTCCAGTGACCGACCTTGGTGATCTCTCGCTCGGCGCCGGGCGTGGAGACCTCCAGGAGGTACTCGCCGTCGATGGGGTCGGCCGCGTCCAGTGCCTTCGACACGGCTCGGGACACGTCCGCGAGCGTGTCGGAGTCGATGCCGTCGGCGCCGATGGGGGCTTCGACGACGACGCGCAGGAGCGGCATCGCATCGGAGCGGGTGCGGGTCACTGAATCCAGTTCCAGTCCCGATGCCGCAACCACGGGAGCCAGCAGCTCCTCGAGCGGTCCGTCTGTCGTGGACGTTCCCATATGCGCCTGTCTTTCTTCTCGCGAACGCGGGTCAGTTACCTATCCTAACCGGGGGTGTGGGATGATGCGGGGGTGCGCTTCGCAAATCTGACTCTGACCTCACGTCGTTTCCCGGCCCTCGTCGCGGCGGGCACGGCGCTATTCACGCTGTCCGCATGCTCCGCGTCCTCCCTGCCATCCCTGTCGGGCTTCGCCGCGGTGCGCGACCAGGCGGCCCGCACGGAGGCGGCGGCCTCCGACCGCGCGACGGCTCTCGCCCAGGCTGCCACCGACTGTGCGGCGTGCTCGAGCGCCCTGCGCTCGCTCGCCTCCTCCTCGGACGCGCGCCTTGAGGCCCTGGGGGGACTGTGGGACCCGTGGGGAGGGGCGACGCCCGAGGGCGAGTCCGCCCCCGCCCCGGTCTCGGAGGCGCCCACCGACGTCGCGGCCTTCGTCTCCTGGCTGGCCCGCACGGCCACGCGAGACCTGGAGATCGCCGCCGACCCCGACCGCAGCAGCGCCGACGAGGCCCGCACTCTGGCCGCCTCGGCTCTCGGACGCTACGCGAGCGCCGTGTCCGTGGCGCAAACCTACGGCATCGATCTGGATGCCGGGGCGCAGCAGGCCCTGGCCATCAACGACCGCGTCAACACCGCCTCTCGCCAAGGCGTTCAGACGTGGTCGATCGACCTCTACGATTCTCCCGCGCTCACGCCGGCCTTCGCGATCTCGGGCAAGGATCTTGGGGCCTCGCAGGAGTTGTCCGCGGCCGTGGCCATGTGGGATTGCGCGGCGTCTAGCCTCCCCAAGGCGCAGGTGAGCGCGGGCACGCTCACCGACGCCTACGAGGTCTCGGGCCAGCTGCTGACCCGCTCGCAGGTCGCCCTGCGAGCCGGGGCGACCGACACGCGCACCGCCCGCTGTGAGCTGGGGGCGCTGGATGCCACCTCCTTCGCCTCGAGCCTGTTGGCGGCGGACGCCGCCATGCTCTCCGCCGACTCTGCTTCCGTGCGAGCCGCCGGCGCGAGCGCCGCGCTGGAAGACATCGAGCAGTGGGCGCCGCGCACGACGCTGCCGGATCTCATCGGAGCCCACTGAGGAGCGCCTGGGCGCAGCCGACCACCACGAGTAGAGCTGGGCCGCTCCCCGAGGGGAGCGGCCCAGCCTGCCCAGAGCTCAGAGGCGAGCGGCGATGTCGTCGCCGATCTGGCGGGTCGATCGCACGAGCGGCTTCCCGCTCGCGGCGGCCTGCGCCCGCGCCGCCATGTCAGCGTCGATCGCGGCGCGCACGCGCTCCGCTTCCCCGGCGAAGCCCATGAAGTCGAGCATGAGGGCTACTGAGGAGATGGTCGCGGTCGGGTCAGCCTTTCCCTGTCCCGCGATGTCGGGGGCGGATCCGTGGACCGGCTCGAACATCGAGGGGAACTCCCGCGACGGGTTGAGGTTGCCCGACGCGCTCAGGCCGATGCCACCCGTCACAGCCCCGGCCTCGTCGGTGAGGATGTCACCGAACAGGTTGTCCGTGACGATCACGTCGAAGCGCGCCGGGTCCGTCACCATGTAGATGGTGGCCGCGTCGATGTGGCAGTAGTCGACGGCCACGTCGGGGTACTCCTGCCCCACCTCGTCGACGATGCGGCGCCACATGTGCCCGGCGTTAACCAGCACGTTGTGCTTGTGGACCAGGGTCAGGTGCTTCCTGCGCGAGGCCGCAGCCTCGAAGGCGTAGCGCACGACCCTCTCGACGCCGTAGGCCGTGTTGACGCTGACCTCGGTGGCGATCTCGTGGGGGGTCCCCACGCGCACCGCACCGCCGTTGCCGCAGTACAGGCCCTCGGTCCCCTCGCGAACGACGACGAAGTCGATGTCTCCGGGGCTGGCCAGGGGGCTGGGCACGCCCTCGTAGTACTTGGAGGGGCGCAGGTTCACGTAGTGGTCGAGCGCGAAGCGCAGCTTGAGCAGGAGTCCGCGTTCAAGAACGCCCGACGGGACGGAGGGGTCGCCGACGGCGCCGAGCAGGATCACGTCGTGGCGCTTGATGGACTCCAGGTCCTCGTCGGTGAGCGTGTCTCCGGTGGCGTGCCAACGCTCCGCTCCCAGGTCGAAGTGAGTCGTGGAGTAGTCGACGCCTCGTTCCGCCAGGACTCGGTCGAGGACCTTGAGGCCTTCGGGCACGATCTCCTTGCCGATTCCGTCGCCGGGGATTACTGCGATATTCAGTGTCATGCCTCCATCTTCCCCCGCCCGAACGCTCGGAGTCTGCCTCGTTCCAACCCGTGGGCCACGCAGGCAGTGACGTGCCCCATAGACGAGGCCGAGGCCGGGAGGGCAATGACGCTCCCCCGGCCCCGGCCTCGTGCGAGACGGCTCAGATCCACGCTCCCGAGGAAGCGAAGTAGTACCAGCGTCCGCCGATCATCTGCCAGCCGGTAAGCATCTGGCCGTTGTCAGCGAAGTAGTACCAGGTGTTGCCGATGTACTGCCAGCCGGTGACCATCGCGCCGGAGGGGGCCAGGTAGTACCAGCCGCCCACGTTGTGCCAACCGGTGAGCATGGCTCCTCCGGTGGAGAAGAGGTACCAGTCGGCTCCGACGCGCGCCCATCCGGTGGCCATGGCTCCGGTGGCGGGGTCGAGGTAGTACCAGGTGCCGCCCTCGCTGATCCAGCCGCTCACGCGGGCGCCGTAGGCGTTGTAGTAGCGCCACGTGCCGTCCTGGCGGTCCCACCCGGTGACCATGTAGCCGTCGGCCCCGAAGCGGTAGGTGGCTTCGCCGATGGTGATGGTCTGGTTGGTCGCGTAGCTCGAGTCCTCCAGCTGCCACTTCCAGCCGGTGCCGGTGTTAACCCAGTGCGCCGGGGTGACCTGGGGCGCGGGGTCCGGGTTGGGGGCCGGGTCCGGGTTGGGGGCCGGGTCCTCACCCGGGTCGTTCAGGTGCAGGTAGGCCGCGTCCACGCGCATGAACTCAATGTTCTTGTAGCCGCCGGACTCGTACAGGAGTCCCCAGGTGCCGTCGCCGAGTGCGTGCAGGGTCGAGTAGGCCATGTCGCCGCTCTCGAAGACGACGCCGTCGCTCCAGCTGAAGCCGTCGTCGTAGGAGACTCGGACGGTGCCGTTGGCGCGCGCACTGGAGGAGTTGGCGTTGGAGAAGAGCAGCACGCGGGCGCGAGCCGAGCCCTCGGGCGCGTCCGGGTAGGCGCGGATGATCGATGCGTTGTTACGCGGGTCGGTCAGGTCCCAGTTGTGACGGAAGGGCCCCCAGGTCTGGCCACCGTCGTAGGAGATTGCCTCGAGGCGCTGGCCGGCGGTTCCCTGCGTGCGGGAGTTGAGCAACAGGCGCCCGTCGGAGAGCTCGACGACCTTGTTCTCGTCGGCGCTTCCCTCCGTGGGCGCGCCGGGCTTCCAGGTGGCGCCGTGGTCGTCGGAGTAGACGGAGACGGCCATGAGCGAGGTGGTGCCGGAGTTGGCGACCGCGTACTGCTGGATGAGGCGTCCGGCGTGGGCGCCGTAGCGCAGCTGGATTCCTTCACCGGAGGAGGCGAAGCGGGTGAACCACTCGTTCTCGTGACCGGCGCTCACCTGGTCGGTGATGGTGCGCGGGTTTTCCCAGGTGAGTCCGTTGTCGCGGGACTCCACCACGTGGGCGTGCAGGATGCCACGCGCGGCGGGATCAGTGCCAAGCTGGGAGTGGAAGAGGCCCGCATCGTAGGACTTGACCGAGAACATGAAGATCGTGCCGGTCGTGCGATCGACGACGAAGGAGGGGTCTGAGTAGCCCACCTTCTGGGCGCCGGGCGTGCCCGCGATGGCGGTCATGATGGGGGTCCAGGACTTCCCGCCGTCCTTGGAGATGCGGTAGACGATGGAGTTTGCCTGGGGCGCGTCCTGGCAGGTGTCGGGGCGCCCGTCCCAGGCTGCGATGATCCAGCCGTTGGTGGCGGTGGTCAGCGCGGGGATGCGGTGGCAGTTGAATCCGGCGAGGCCGGGGGAAGCCAGGCGGACCTTGTCTCCGATGGCGTAGTCGGTCGGGGTTTCGAGCGGGTCCGGTGCGGCCGGCCGGGTGCCGGAGGCGACGGTGACGGCTGGCGCTTCCGAGGTGATGTTCCCGGCGATGACGTCGTTGCCGTTGCGGTCGCGGGTGGCTGCCCACGTGGCGCTCGGGGTGAAGGTGCCGGCGGCGAGGTCCTCGTCGGTCACCGTGTGGGTGGCGGTCGCGCAGGACTTGGTGGCGTGCGCGGGCAGGTTGTGCCAGCGGCAGTTCGGAGTTCCGGTAGTCAGGACGCCGCTCAGGTTCGATGCGGTCGGGAAGACAGTGAGCGCCTTGTCGGTGTTGTTCGTGTAGGTGAAGGTGACGGTCACGACGTCGCCGACGTAGAGGGTGTCGCCGTTGGCGTCGGTGCGGGTCGCGGTTACGCTGATCGGGGCTGAGCCTTCGTCGGTTGCCGAGGCCGTGGCGACGCTTGCGTCGCCGGTGTCACTGTCGGGGGCTGCCAGGCTAGGCGCCGCGAGGGTCATGCACAGCAGCGCTGCCCCCGTGGCCGCCGCGAGGGCGCGCCCGTAGTGGCGGAGGGTCATCGTTGGTCCTTCCGGGGAGGAGTGTCGGTATGCGTCTGGCGAGTTAAGGTTCGCCATTCACGAGATTCATCATACAAATTTATATGCTGACTAACCACTTGTAGAAGAATCAACGACGCGACCGTCCATGCACCTTACCCAGAAACCGTGCGATTCGGCGTCCCCGCGTCACACTCCCCCACCTCCGGCGCACCGCCAAAACCTGACCACCACCGCCGCGATCCCCTCGACACGCTCTTCGCTGTCACGTGGATTCTCGTCCCCGCTCGCGATCCACTGCCGCGCGCGTGCACACGCGGCGACTCGCGCCGCACAAGACCGGACGGCTAGCGATCCGTTGGCGCGCCGGGGGGCACAGGTGGCGCGTCAACCCGACGCAGCGGCGGAGCCGCTGGCGCCCGCTCCCGGGATTCCCTCCGCCTGCCTCCCCTACCCAAGTTCTCCTCCGCAGGCTCCCGTCCCCCGGCTCCCCTACCCAAGTTCTCCTCCGCAGGCGCCCTCCCGGGCACATAAGCGAGCCCCGACCTCGTCCCACGCAAGGGAAGAGGCCGGGGCCTGACACTATCCGAAACGAACGGCGAGATCAGCGCGCAGCGCTGCCCTCGGTGTAGTCCGCGTCCGAGTCGGTCCAACCGAAGGCCTTGCGGAGCTTCTGGCCGGTCTTCTCGATCGGGTGAGACTCCTCCTCGGCGCGCAGCGCCTTGAACTCGAGGGCTCCGTTGTCCTGGTCGGCGATGAATCTGCGGGCGAAGGTGCCGTCCTGAATGTCGGAGAGGATGTCCTTCATGGCCTGCTTCGCAGAATCGTTGATGACGCGCGGGCCGGACACGTAGTCGCCGTACTCGGCGGTGTCGGAGCAGGACCAACGCTGCTTGGTGATGCCGCCCTCGTTGATGAGGTCGACGATCAGCTTCATCTCGTGGCAGACCTCGAAGTAGGCGATCTCAGGCTGGTAGCCGGCCTCGACCAGCGTCTCGAAGCCCGCCTGGATCAGGTGAGACACGCCGCCGCACAGGACGGCCTGCTCGCCGAAGAGATCCGTCTCGGTCTCCTCGGTGAAAGTGGTCTTGATGACGCCGGCGCGGGTACCGCCGATGGCCTTCGCGTAGGACAGGACCAGATCCCAGGCCTGACCGGAGGCGTCCACCTCAACGGCGACGACGTCCGGGGTGCCCTTACCCTGCGTGTAGGTCTCGCGGACCTTGTGGCCCGGCCCCTTGGGGGCGACCATGACGACATCGTGGCCCTCGGGGACCTCGATGTATCCGTAGCGGATGTTGAAGCCGTGCGCGAACAGCAGGGCGGCGCCCTCCTTCAGGTTGGGGGCAACCTGCTCGGCGTACACGTAGCGCTGCACCTGGTCGGGAAGCAGCAGGGAGACGACGTCGCCCTCGGCCACGGCCTCGGCAACGTCCTTGACCTCCAGGCCGGCGGCCTCGGCCTTAGCCCAGGAGGAGGAGCCGGGGCGCAGACCGACGACCACGTCAACTCCGGAATCCTTCAGGTTCAGCGCGTGCGCGTGGCCCTGCGAACCGTAGCCAATGATGGCAACCTTCTTGGACTGGATCAGCGACAGGTCTGCGCCGTCGTCGTAGATGATTTCTGCCATTTGTCATTTCTCCTTCAGTTGATCCGTGATCGAGCGCGACCCGCGGCCGATCGCCACGGCGCCCGATTGGACGAGTTCGGTGACGCCGTAGGGTTCCATGGCCCGCAGCAGCGCCTCCAGCTTGGGTAGGGAGCCGATCGATTCGATGACGACCGACTCGGGTTGAACGTCGACGACGTGCGCGCGGAACAGGTCCACGATCTGCAGGACCGAGGTGCGACGGGTCTCGTCGGCCTGGACCTTCATGAGCAGCAGGCGTCGTTCGACAGAGTCTTCCGGTTCGAGCTCGACGACCTTCAGGACGTTGATGAGCTTGTTGAGCTGCTTAACCACCTGCTCAATGGGCGCGGAGTCGGCGTCCACGATGATGGTCATGCGGGAGATCTCGGGGCATTCGGTCTCCCCCACGGCCAGCGACTTGATGTTAAAGGCGCGGCGGGCGAAGAGCGCGGCGACGCGGGTAAGCACGCCGGGCTTATTTTCGACCAACACGGCCAGGGTATGACGGTTCGTCATCAGTCTTCCACCTCCCAGTCGGGCGCCATGCCCTTGGCATAACGAATCTCATCGTTGGACACGCCCGCGGCGACCATCGGCCAGACCATCGAGT
>ERZ772917.1548-NODE-1548-length-13033-cov-28.681769_pt1 | contig 13033 bp, 6 predicted proteins | sample MGYA00511187_ERZ772917 | MGnify/ENA primary metagenome ERZ772917 (study PRJEB29015, sample SAMEA2737925) | human oral metagenome | biome: human oral; feature: human-associated habitat; material: dental | place: China | collected 2012 ... | reverse complement strand
CGAGTGCGGTGTAGGTCGTCGACAGGCCGTGGCTGCACGCCGCCCGGGCGAGTTCGGCGCCTGCGATCCCGGTCCACAGCGGACGGGTCATGGCGTACAGGAGAAGGGCGTCGGCGTGGTTGCCGATCCTGGTCTGTTTCAGTGCGATCCCCGCCAGGGCGATCGCCGCATCCAGCCGGGCCCGCTCGGTCTCGCTGAGGGTGATGCCCACGGTCCTCCTCCTGGCCTCATCGGTCTCGCACATCTCTTTCAGCGGCAGGACCCGCGGGTCGCGGATCGCAGCGAGGGACTTCGTGCCAGCGGGAGGAATCGGTCGCGGGCCGCGCCACGAGTCTCCAGACGTCGCCGTGGTCGTCGTGCCTCGAAAGGACCCGGTGGAGCGACCGGTGCTGACGCCTGGCGTCGGCCTTAAGCGCTGGACGACGGCCTGGGCGGGCCCAGTGCCTCCGCCCCCGGCTATGGGGTTCGAAAGATTGCGTTTGGCGAACTCGGCGAGCAGGCGGCACTCCTCGGCCCAGTCCGGCTCCCTCGTCTCGACGAACGCCCGATGCGCCTTCTCCGCGAAGTCCGTGGCCTCGATCCAGCGTCCATCCGTGGCGCGCTGCTCGGCCAGGCGCAGCAGGAGCCGCGCTCGGCGCGGCAACCAGTTTTTCTTGTGCTTCAAGAACCGCTGCCCAACGCACCCGGGTTTGACCCTTTCGACATCCTCGAGCGCTACAAGGAGAGATTGGGCGGCCCGCCTCCTGAAATCCGTCTGCTCGTTGGCCAACTCATGGAGCTCGGCCAGGGCGATCCAGCACTCCGCCTTCGCCTCGGGGACCGTGGTCACCGCCGTCATGGTCCGGCTGACCAGGCTCAGGCACCCCCGGCGCACCATTTCCGGATCCGCTTCCGCGGCGTCAATCCCTCCGAGGTCCTGGCGGATTGATGCGGCCTCCCCGTACAGCAAGTCGGCCTCGCGCCAACTCGCCGCCTCCTCGAGTCGGCCCGCCAGCTGGAGCGTCGCCCGAACGGCGTGCCGCACCGGCGGGTCATCGGCGTCGGCCGGGAAGGGAGCGGTACTGGTCATCAAGGGTCCTCAATTGGGAAGGGGGCGGAAGACGTATCGCTTCGTTCGTCGACCATCGCCGCCGGTGTGGATCGTACGTCATCCATGACGGACACGCTCAATCCCGCGGAGATTGTCTAAGAACTAATACTTAGTCTTGTCTTAGTGATTTAAGTCACTTGTAAGGATGTGCGGTGAGCCTCACGGGAGCCCGGAGCGGCGGAGCGACCGGCGTTGGGGCAGTCAGTCGCCCCGCCGCGGTTCCCATGAACAAGGTGGAAGGGGCCTACTACCGCGGGCCCACTCCGGGCGCTGCATCCTCGCCGGGCAGATCCTGGGTGAGGGTGCGGATGCTGCGCAGCAGATCCGCCGCCTCGGCGGAGGTCGGCGCTGAGCCGAGAGAGCTCAGCCGATCGAAGAGGCTGTTCACCTCGTCGAGGCGGCCCTTCAACTCCCTGTGGTGGGCCTCCAGGACGCTGATCTCGTCGCTCTTCCGGCGGACCCGCTCGGCCAGCTCGTCGACCTCGGCCTGCGCGCGGCTGCGCTCGGCTCCGACCTCGCCGACCTGCCCGACGAGGCGGTCCCGCCGCTCCTCGAGCTCGGCCCTCTCCCGCTTGGCAGTGGCGAGCGCCTTCTCCTGCCGGGCGATGTCGGCGACGATCTCCTTCTCCGCGGTCCGCGCTGCGATGAGCTCGCGCCGCATCTCCTCCAACCGGGCCCGTTCCGCGGACAGCCCGACGCCGGCCAGTTCGTCCGCCTCCCGCTGGAGCTGGATCGCCTCATCCTGGATGGCGAGGAGCGCCCGGTAGCGCTCGCTGAGATGGTCGGCGTCGCGGGAGGCCGACGGCGAGCCCATAGAGCCGATCCGGGCGCCCAGTTCCAGGGCCGCGAGTTGGGAGCCGTCGGGGAGCAGACCGAGGTCGGCTGGCTGCTCAAAGGGGCGAGCCGGAGCGACGGGACGCTCGACCGGGTGCTCGATCGGGCGCTCAGTGGCCTCGCCGACGCCGCCGAGGTTTGAGGCGAGCATCGCCTGGGACCGCTCGGTCCAGTGGGAGAGGGTCTGGTCGAGTATGATCTGCATCTGTTCGGCGACGTGCTCGTTGGCGCTCTTCCCGAGATCGATCTCGCGCTGGAGCATGTCCTCGCCGATCTCCCTGGTCCTGCGCGCCTCCCGGTCGATCCGCTCCCGCTCCTGAGCGTTACGAGCCTCCACCTTCTCCAGCTCGGACTCCTGGAGTTTGCGGAAGACCCGGTCGTACTGGGACTCTCCGCGCACTGCCATCATGCCCTTGAGAAATACGGGAAACAACTCAATAACGATGAAGAGTATCGCGATGGCGCCATGTGAGAGGATACCGGTCCAAGTTTTGAAGCTCGCGCGCCTCAGGGCTATGATCTGCGCCAGAAGACCATTATTGCTGCGGACAATGCTTTCGACATCGTTTTCCCGGGCGAGTATCTGTCGCAGTTTATGGGCTCCCCCTTGGAGGCCTTCCGAGCATTCCTCGCTGAAAACGCTTGCCTCGGCTGCCATGGGCGATGCCCCTCCGCAGAGTGCTGCGTGAGCCTCTTCTCTGGCCCGCTGCGCACTGGCGTTCTTATTGGCGAGGGCCGTTTTCTCCTCCTCTATTGCATTATCCAGGCGCGCCTTTATCAATGGCAGTTCGTCTCTCCAGGAATTGTAGCGATCGCCCCTGCCCGGATCGCCGGTAATTGCGACGTCGCTGCAGATCTGCTGGTTAGGATTATCCTCGCACTCCATCAGTGTTTGGGTTCTTTCGTACTCTTTCTGGAGCGCATCCCTGGCTTCGACGGCGTCGTTGTAGGCCTGGGTCGCCTGATCTACGTTTCCACCGGCGTCGGCCGTACCATTGAGGATGGCAAGTTGATTGCGTATCTCTTGCTCCTTGTTTTCCAACGCCTGACCAGTCCCGCGCTCGGCGTTATCCGCTATAATAGCCTCGATCTGACTGGTCTGATCCTGTTGAAGTTGGACGGCTATCTCACCCCGGAAGATCTGGAGCAAAAGGGGTGTGGAAACCACCAGGCCGATAATGAAGGCGAGGAGAAGCCTGGGGGAGGCGTACCAGAATGCCTGTTTGAGACCGTAAACGCCATGCATGGTCTTGATCATGGCCCGGTCCACAATCAGGATGAACACACCCCACAGGATTCCTAATATAATGGATGCGATGAGATTGATCGTCGGTTGCTGCTGCGCCCGTTGACCGGTGCTCGGGTCGGACACGACGAGTACGGAGTTGTACATGGCGATCATCATGGACAGGGCCGCGAACGAGGCCGTCCCGAGCATGACCGCGCCGATGCTGACGAAGGCGTTTCGTTCCGAGTCGACGTGCTTGAGGATCTCGGTATCGGCTCCGCCAAGGGTGATGAAGAAGTTGGACATCCTCTTCTTGGGAGGGTTGTTGAGGCGCCTCCACCTGCGCCACGGGCGATTGATTGATCTCCTCTTCTTGGGAGATTTATTCGAGGTGCTCTTTCTCATGGAGAAGAAGATCTTTCTGTGCGGTCCGGAGGAAGGAAGTGTGGTGAATGAAAAGTGATTCGTCGACGGGCGGCACTCCAGGGCGCGGTGAATCGTCTGATTTCAACGCGTGTGGTGGTCCTGGCGGTTCAGGTCGTTGAGGGAGAGCTGGTCTTTCTGGTCCTGATTGAGTTCCTTCCCGCTTATCGGTGCAACTGCATTTGAGTGGTTAAAACTTCTTGTCGGCCTCGTCTGCGGGAAGTCCTCGGGCGAGGGTGCGGATGCTGCGCAGCAGGCGTTCCGCCTCGGCCGAGGCCGGGGTGTGACTGAGTTCGCTCAACTCGGCGAAGATCTTCTCCGCCTCAGTCAATTTCTCTCTGGTCCGAGCCCGCCGCTCCTTCAATTCCTCGGTCTCCTTATTATTTTTGCTGACGGCGGCCTTGAGCCTCTCGACCTCGCTCCGAACACGATCGCGCTCGGCCGCGGCCTCGCGCTCCTCCTCCACCAGTCGGGTGCGTTCGGCGCCGAGTTCGACGGTCTGGCGTCTTATAGCGGCCAACTCCGCCTTCTTGTCCTCGATGGAATCATGAAGCTCCTTCTTCTGCTTCTGCACATCGGTGATATCATGACTCAGCTGCGACAGGCGATTCCGCTCGGCGGTCAGGTCGACGTCGCCTAGTTCATCGGCCATGCGCCGCAGACGGATCTCCTCCTCCCGCAGGGCGAGTAGCTTGGAGTACCTGCCCTCGATGTCATCGGCTCGGAAGGCCGCCACCCGCCCCTCGAGCTCAGCAATCTTCGCCTCGAGCTCCAGCTCGGAGATCTGCGCGTCCTCCAGAATAAGCCCCAGGTCCTCCAAGCGCCATTGCAGACTCTGGAGCCGCTGAACGTTGCGCTCGGCCGCGTCGACGGCGTCGTCAAGAAGAAGTTCTCGAGCCGGTCCGTAGGTGGGCAGTGACTCGGAGTTCGCGACGGCGAGTCGGTACAGGGCGTCGGCGCAAGCGCTGTGGCTTTCGCGGAGGCGCTGTACAGCGCGCAGCTGCGCCTGCTCGCTGAGCCTTCCCCAGACGTCTTTCCAGGACTCGGAGGATTGCGCCTCGGCAATGAGGGGAAGCCATGCGGTCCAGGGGACTGGATTCGCAGAGGAGGCGAGTTCGGTCAGGAAGTCACGCAGCATCATGAATGCCCATCATCCTCTACCGGACCGAAATGGCGAGGAGAGAAACAATTTTCTGCCGATGATTCTCTTGAGCGTTCGGCTCATGGTATTCAAGTCGCCGGAAGCCTGCTGCAGAGTGGACTGAAGATTGCTGGTGAAACTCGTCAAGTCGTCTGTCATGATGCGAGCCTGTTCAAGGCGGCTCTCGAGATCGCGTATCTGCGTGCGGAGTTCTTCCAGATGATCCTGCTCCCGGTTCCACTCGTCCCGCACCTCGGTGAGTTCCTTCTCGGCGGTGGATCTGTCCTTGCGAGCCTGCCGAATCTCATTCTCGAGCTTCTTCTTGTCGGCTCTCAACGATTCCGTATCTTCGATAAGACTTTGATGTTCGGCCCGTCGCTCGTCCCAATCGCGGCCGAGCAGGCTCTCCTTGTAGGTCTTCAACCGATGGATGGTCTCCTCGAGCGCGTGCCGCTCTGCAAGTTCGGGATCCTGAGCGATCTTCTCTCTCAGGCGGTGTTCCTCACTGCGGAGTTCCTCAATCTCGGTGTAGCTCTCGAGTGCCTGCGAGAGGGATTGAACATCGCTCTCGACGGCTCTTTTGAGCTCATCGAGTCGTTCGAGCTGTCTGTTCGTCGCATCAGCCGCATCGTCGCGAGCCAATTCGAGCAGCGGGTCATCAGAGTCTGTCGATGTGTTGCCCGCGATGCTGCGCAGGATGTGGTCGGACAGGGGATCAGCGTCATTGCGGAGAAGAGTGACGAGGGTCTTGCGGTCGGCAGGTTCGAGACTCTCCCAGGCTCCGCGCCACTGACGAGGTGCCTTGTGAGCAGCGAGAACGAGGGCGAACCATTCGTCCCAGTCCAGCATCGCCTGGGACCGCGCGAACCGTATAAGTGCGGTCTGCAAAGTCATTGTTTTACCTTCCTGGCTGTGTTGTGGAAGTTCTGATACGGACAGCGGATGATCCGGCTCCATTGCCTGAAGCGGTCTTGGCCTCGATGATCTGCTGTGGGGTTCTGGTTCTGAGAGCGGGATGCGCTTCGTCGCGGATGCCGAGTCCTCCCGTCTGAGTACGGCGCGGTCGGTGGAGTTGCCCCTGGATGTCGATGAGCTCTCCTCCGGCGTTGCCGTTGACGACGAGTCTCAGCGTTCCTTCGGTGTCCGCGGTGAGTGTGACTTCGACATCCTTCAATGCGTCGCCCGAGCCCGACAATTCGCGCTCCCAGGTTCGGTCGTAAGGGCTCCTCAGATCGTCGAAGACGACGACCCGCTGGGTGAATTGATCATTGGGTTCGATATCGAGTTTACCGAAGCCGAATTCCTTAAGACTCACCGTCGCCGGAAGACTCGCTCCCTTGGTCAGGAGCGGGGAGATAACACAGCGACAGGAGTCATCGAGACCGAGGTGATGGGCCATCCTTTCGGTCACCCTGATCTCCAGGCCCACGTCCCACAGGAGACGCTCCTCGATGGAGATCCTTCCCGCGGCGACGAGCGCGGCACCCATAGCAACCGCGGTCGAGAGCCTCGAGTCGTTGAAGCGGAGCCGGTCGAGGCGGCTGAGGATCTCTGGGGCCTCAGTCGGGCCAGCGAGTTCGCGGATCGCCGGTTCGATCGCCTGGCTCCGCAGTGCGCCGATCCGGCTCCCCCCGCCCGTCATGAGAATGGCGTGAGGAAGATGTTCGGATCCCGTGCCGCGGGACAGGAAGCGGGTGAGGAGCACCCTCGTGCTCTCGAAGAAGGGCTCCAGGCGCGCGAGATACTCCAAACACGACATGCTGGTGATGACCTGGTCGTCATCCACCATTGAATTCATGATAATGGGGCGTCGACCCCATTTTCCGGAGAGTCTCTCGGTGAAGTCCTCCAACACCTCAATTGTTTCGAACCTTTCGGACAGCTTGTGGAGTAGTTCGGTCTCCGCCTTGGCGAAGGCCTCTCGGAGCCATCCCTTCTCCGTGCCCTCCAGGTCGGCGAGCACGGCCTCGGGTGTGAGAGGGACGTCGACGCCGATCTGGGAGCCGATGTTCTCCAGGTGCTTGCCGAGCAGGAGGGCGGTGGCATAGTCCCCGCCGATGTCGTTGTTAACGGCATCGATAACAGTGAGCGGCTCGCCGGGAGCTCCCACTCGCACGAGACTCAGGTCGGTAGTCCCGCCCCCGATATCGACGATGAGCATGTTCTTGCCGACGAAGGTAGCGGCGGCGGCGCCGGATGCGTACAGGGCGTAGGCGGCCGCGGCAACTGGTTCATCGACCGTCCTGTCAGCCACTTTGTCTCCGAGCGCATGATCGCCTCTTCTCATCCCGCGCGGTCGTCCGTCCGCCTGCGCCGCACGGGCGGCCTCCCGGGTGGCCAAGCACTTCTCGACGTGCTCCCTGCGCCAGCCGTGGGGCACGGTGACGACGACAGAATCCACCGCCTCACCGCCCAGGTCCTGAGTGATGCTCTTCATGATGTACTCCACGATCCAGGTTGTCAGCTGCTCGGGAGTGATGTCTTTCGGCCCTTCCCCCCAGTCCTGGGTGGCGAGCACCGCGCCCGTGGCCATGGACATCTTCCATCTGCGGAAGGTCTCCGAGGGGTCGGCGTCCGGGTCCGCCCAGAAGGCTCGGGCCTTCCTCCCCACAACGCGATATCCAGATTTGCCTTCGGTATGAGCGGAGAAGCCTTCGACATGAATGATGGAGGGAAGCAGGTCGCCGCCCTCGAACTGGTGGATTGACACCTCGCCCTTGTCGTTGACCTTGGCTACGACCGTATTCGACGTGCCGAGATCGATTCCGATGCTCACCATGGGATTACTGTACTCCTTGCTCCGGATCTATTCCGACTGCTCCATATTCATGCTGTTTATTTCCGTGTCCTTGCTCCTCCAGCAGTCGGCGTAACTGCTCGATGCGCGTTACCACCTTGATGGTACTCCCGACGCCTCTGCTCACGAGACCGATGACGGCTCCCTGCGAGGGATCGATGAGAGGTCCCCCGCTGGCACCGCGGTCGAGGTCGCCGCCGACCTCAAAACTCGATTTATCCCGCATATTTCGACTGACCTGTACCTGAACGATGTAGGGGGCCTCACCCGGTTCCCAATTTTGATAACCTGCCGCCAGCAATTCGCTCGGCGCACACACGTCCCGACTCTGCCCGAGCGGCAGCGGCTCATATTTCGATACGGCTTCGGCGGGCAGATGGAGAAGCGCGGTATCCGTCTCTTCGTCGACTGCGATGATTTTGGCTTCGACATTCCCCAGACCGATGGTCACGCGTACCGCGTCTTGAAGGACGTGGGCGGCGGTGGCGACCAGACCGGATGCGGCGATGAGGAAGCCGGTGCCTATGTCCTGATAGTCGTCTCGGACAACCACGATCGGCAGGATCGCATTTTGCAATCTGTCTATGCACTCGGGGTAGGTCATGGCGCCTAAGGGGGCCGGTGGCACCGTCTTCGGGGAGGCCGAAGGAGCGGGACCGAGCAATCCTGAGAGTCTTGGGTCCTCGTTACGCAGGGCGGCAACCAGATCCTGCCCGATCAGACAGGTGTCATCGACCGGTGAGGCGCTCTCCGACGGAGAACTTGTACGTACTATCATATTCTCCTTCGCCTGATTATACATGGTCATTGCCCATCGCGCGTTCCCGAAATTCCGTCCCGCGACCTCCTTCGCAATCGGAGCTACGGTCAGTAGACGTTGCTCAAAATCCTCGCTCAATCGGCATCCTTCCACCTGGGCGTATATGCGTATGATCTTCAATAGTGATTTGGCGGACATGGATTCGAAGACGATCTTCTCGTTGAATCGGCTCTCCAGCCCCGGGTACCTGGAGATGAGACCGTCGATCTCCTCCTCGCGCCCCTCAAGTATGGTGAGCGTTCGTCGATTCTCCGGGTTGGCCGCCTCGGTGGCGAGGGCACGGATGGCCTCTGTGCCGTAAATATTGTCTGCGGGGAGACTGCCCACTTTTTCAATGACAAGCACACCGCCTCTGGCCGCGTGGAATAGTTCTTTCACCCTCTCCGCGGCGCGACTGTCGTAATCGGTCTGGAGATCGTCAACGGTGACGAGCTTGGCCGTGGGACGGTCAAGAAGGCCGATGCCGTACAGGTAGGGGGCAATGACATCCCTGGCGATAGATGTTTTACCAGTTCCCGGCGGGCCGACGAAATACATTCCGTCGACCCAGGGACGGGGTTGATTGGAGTTGCGGTAACGTGCGAGAAGGATCCGTTGAGTCTCCATGAACTCATGCAAATCATCCGAGCCGATATATCCCGCTAAAGCCTTCTTGGCCTGCGCTATCTGGGCATCATCGATGGTGATAGTGGCAGGAATGTCCGCGATTTCGATGACATTCGGAACAGTACTGTACCTGGAATCATGGGTGCTGCGGATCTGCTGCCAGATATTGCGGGCACCGCCGGCGTTGCCGAATCCCGCGTCGAGACTCCTGTCCTCGAGGAGCCGCATAAGGGGCGCACGTGTGTCTTTACTCATGGCGAATCCGTCGGCTCGTGCCATGTCGTGCACGACCTGACAGAGTTCTTCTGAATTGTAGTCATGGAAAATCAGGCTCGTGGGGAAACGGCGCTTCAATCCCTCGTCCACCCGCATGAGTGCGTCAATGAGTTCGGTGTAGCCGGCGAGAATGATGACCGTGTCGTTGCGATGATTTTCGGCGAAGGTCACCAGAGCCTTGATCGACTCTTCGGAATGAGGATTACCCATGAGCTGATGCGCCTCATCGATGAAGATGACGCCACCGCGTCCCTTCATGAGACTGTTCTGCATCCGTTCGGTGGCCTCATTCGCGTGCTTGGAGACGAGTTCTATCGGAAGGATCTCGGTGACTGCATCGGTGGGAAGAATTCCCAGCGCGTGGAAGAGTCGGGCGACGATGCGAGCCACGGAGGTCTTGCCGGTGCCCGCGGAGCCTTTGAAAACCATGTGCATAGTGGTCTCAGGGAGTTTGCCGTGCTTGCGCAATTCTGTACGGCGTCGCCGAGCGATATTAGGGAGTCCGTGGAAATGCTCCTTGACGTTCTTGAGCCCGACGAGGGAGTCCAGCTCCTGGAAGATGGAGGTGACACGAACTTCGTCTGGCTCGGGCAGGTGCAGAAGTGTGTCCACACCAATGCTCCGAGTGCTCCTGATGAGCCAGGCGATTCGTCTGAGAGCGCTCTGCAGGTTCCCGTTCGCGGATAGATAATTGGCGATACTATTCGTGTGGCGCATGGTGATGTCATGCCGTAGTGAGACTCTCGCGAGAGCGACCTCGATCTCTTCCGGGGCTGGCGTGGGGATGTCGATCGTGATTGAACTGTGGCCCTGCAAGAGGCGGGCGTTGAGTTCGGCTCTCGGATCGACTAGAAATAGGAAGGAACCAATGCTCTCCTGTGCGTGCTGGACGAGTGTGCGCACCGTTCTTCGAAGTTCGAAAGATTCTTCTTTTTCAGATGCGGCTCTCTCAAACTGCTCCGGCAGACCGAAGACGATTACAATGATGCTACGGCTACGGGGCCGAGTAAAAACGGAGGACAGGAGGGCGAGCTGATCGGCGTATCTTCGACTCCCAGTGCGGGAGTGAAGATTCTTGGTGGTGCTTTCCGCGGTCCGGTCGGGGGACTGGGAATTGGGGACGCCTTTAGTGGCTTTCGCGGGAATCATCTGGGGAGCGCGCGGTTTGCATCTGGAATGCAGAAGATCGCTAAGAGCGTTCGCCTCGGGTACCAGCTCGCCCTCGGCGGTGAGAACGACGACGAGGGCCTTGGGGTCCTGCTCGAGCGTCCAGTGCCGGATGGTGCCGGTCAGCGAAAGGCATCCGAGATAGGCGTCGTGGAAGAAGATGTCGTCCGTGTTCCCCGTCAGGTGCCACACGGGCTCGGCGGTGGGCAGTGTTCGATCGCGCAGGAAGCGATGCACTCGCGAGACCATGATCGGCTCCTTCCAGGTGAGTCGAGGCGTGTATGAGCGGATGAAGCGTGGAGGCTTCGTCCTTCGAAGGACGTGGGTGGCGGATCACCGTCCCCGGAGTAGAATACTACCTTTCAGGTGGACTTGCGAGTAGTTCAAGCTATCACGGCCGGTGATCTTAGCTGGCTCTTCCGCGTCCGACCTCATACTGAAGCTCTTCCCGTTAGATCCGGAAGAACCTCGAGAGAATCGGGTCTCTTTCTCTGCTCCTGATCTCGGCGCGAAAGTCGATAGTTGTAGTATATTCTGAGGCGCTGATCTAGCGTTTCAATCCGGCTTCTATCGACCTTTCAGAAGGAGTTTTTTGCGGTCAGCCTCGTGGTTAATTCGCAGGCTCTATTCTTGCGGATGCTCGGTTAGCCGCTCGGCCTCATGATTGATCCCCGCGATGCGTTCTTAATTGTTATGTAAGGATGCCTGTCGCAGGATGGTTGATTTGTTTTTGCGAGCAAGTCTACTGGTTGCCGCCTTGAAATGAATAATGGTACAAACGAATCGGATGAAAGGTGTTCAGTGTTTCTGTTGTGCATAGCGAACGCAAAGCAAAGAGATGACCCTAATGGTTACTCGTGATTACTCGTATCATCGATGAACGGCCCATTGAAGGGGAATTTAGGGTTGGAATCGAGGAGCATGGCGTTTATTACACTTACGAAAATAGAGAGGAAGACGGTGGACGCGATGAATAGAGCCCACGAGATTCCCGTGCGAAACCAGGAATCGGGGATCCAGGGAAGCCATGATGTTGTGAGTGCGGGGAGCTCGCATCCTCGAAGTGCTGGAATGAAACCGATGTGCTGGAGAAGTATTGTGAGACCTATTGGCGTTATGATGGCGGTGAAGGATTGTCGAGATTCCAGGTCGGTAAATTTGATGCTCCTTCTTTCGGCTCCTATTCGAATGAATGTAGGTAATTGGAACATCCAGCACAGAGACATGAAGAGGGTGAGGAGAATGAGTGTAGTTGTAACCGCATGAAGACTAGACACGGAAAACCGAGAGATCGTGCCGATAATCCCCGGGTCCTCGCTTGCTGTAATCCGAGACATGAATGTCGAGTATGTCCTGGTGGCGGCGCAGGTGCGCGGCGGTGCCGAATGATTGACAGTGAGCAGTATTCCGAGAATGAAGGGGATGAAAAGGGTTGCTGGCGCAAGAGCGGCAATTTTAAAGGCCTCACGTTTGGCTATCATCCTGGAGGTGCGCCTCGAAGATGACGAATTTTCCTCCCTTATTTTCATGGACGGAATAGGTTTGGGTCGGTCGGTCGGACTTTTTTCCGGATCGCGGAGGACAATTCCCAACGGAACTCCTAGGGGCGGGAAAAACCTCGATCAGGTGTTCGAGGGATGATTGCGAGTGGATAGGGACGAGTCCGAGCCGAGGCCCACGGCACTCCGGTCGGCATCTGAGTCGCGGATGACCGAGGCTCGTACCTCCTTGCCCCCACCATCAGCGCACACGGGAACACCCTAGAGGCTCCGCGCCCGGCAGCAGGCCGCTTCACCAGTCTCAATTCTTAAACTTGTGGCGTGTCTGACGTTCGATCGTGATGCGGTCATGGTCAATCTGGACGTTCTTCGCCCTGCGCCTCTCGCGCGGGCGCGCCCGCGGACCGGGCCGCGTTCTCCGCGCCCTCCGCGCACCCGCCTCCCGCCCCGCGTCCGTCAGACACGGCGGACCCCTCCGCCGACTCGAGGAGACGATCATGACCGTCGACGCGCGCACCCGCGTCTCATCCCGCTGCTACCGGCTCGACCACCTCGTGCGCGCCGACGAGCCCGCCGCCGTGTGCGCCGCGGTCTCCGGCCGCCTCCTCGGCGTCGTCGCCACGCTCGAGCCCGACGCCCGCCTCACCCTCACCATGAGCGCTCGGCGCCTGGGCGCCGTCACCATCCTGCTGCACGCCTTCGGCGTCGGCCCCGGGTTCGGCGACGACCTGGCCTGGTGCGGCCGGGGGGTCCACGTGTGGGCCGAGGAGCCCGACCCCCCGCAGATCCCGCGCCCCGCCCGCCTCCACGAGATCGTCGCGGCGACCGAGGAGCGCGAGCGCTGGCCCGTGCGCGCCGACGCCGCGCCCGGCCCGGTCCCCGATTCGTGCCCCTCCGGCGGCCTGGCCACGCTGGACCCGCCCCCGACGGCGCCGCGCGGCATGTGGCCCGCCTATCTGCCCGGGTCCGGCATGATGCTGCTGGACGCCCTGCGCGACACCGGCGGAGTCCTGCGCCTCCATCTCGCGCCCGCCGGCCCGGTGGAGGCCCGGATGCTGGAGGACGTCGTCTCCCGCGCCGAGGGCTGGTCGGACGTCGCGGCGCTCGAGCGCATCGGCACCCCCGTGCGGATGCGGGCCCTGGTCGGCGTGC
>ERZ772917.1545-NODE-1545-length-13058-cov-5.350304_pt1 | contig 13058 bp, 10 predicted proteins | sample MGYA00511187_ERZ772917 | MGnify/ENA primary metagenome ERZ772917 (study PRJEB29015, sample SAMEA2737925) | human oral metagenome | biome: human oral; feature: human-associated habitat; material: dental | place: China | collected 2012 ... | reverse complement strand
TCGCTATGGCCCGATTTTGCCAAAGACAAGGCGACAAGTTGCTGGCAGGCCATTTAGTACAACAAGGCCAGGCCAACACAGCAACGCCGTAGTTTGACAAAGGAAGCCGCTATAAAAGGCAAGGCGAGGCCAACGCGGTGTTTCTACAAAGAGAACAGCTGTTAAGAGCGGCCGCCATGCAAGGTTCAGCGGTATATCCAGGCGATGTCTTCATGGGTGAACGCTTCGGGGAACAGGTATTCGCCGCGAAATACGGCGATGTCCAGGTACTGCCATTTTGGATTGAATTGCGGCGCGTGCCGGCGCACGGCATCGAGCACCAGGTGTGTGCAGTAAAACGGCTGATGATTGCGTTCGTCCAGCACGAACGGTTTGCCTTGCTGCCGGGCGGCGTAGGCGGCGCTTTGCCGGCGCTGACTGGCGTTGAGAAAACGCGGGCGGGCGACGGCCACCGCATCCGCCTTGTCCGCCGCCGCGAAGTCGGCCAGTGGCGTCAGCAGGACCTGATTGGGCAAATCGGGGTCGTCATCGGTGGTGGCATGCGCGACGACAATATGCGGGTCGGTCTGCACCACCATGCCGATATGCGAATACGGGCTGTGGCTGATGCGCTTGATGAAGCGGCTATCGACGGAAACGCCGCTGCGGAAGATCCAGTCGCCGGCCTGCAAGCGCGATGTGTCGGGCAGCAATGCCTGTGGTTGCGCCGCCGGCAGAGGCTTTGCGGGCGGTTGCCGGTCATGCGCGAACCCGATCCAGGCGGCGGCCGAGAGGCCCGCCGATAACGAGAGGGCGGCCGCAAATAATAAAACCGTCCGCTGGCGCGGGCGGTTTTTCCAAAATGTCATAGCCGGACTTTCCAGCCTGTACCGGTGTCGATCAGCCTCACATAATCCTGCCGCGAATCTCCTAGCTTGAAGCGGATTTTGACCCTGACGTTGGCCCGCTTGTTGTCTTCGGGATCAAACCGGGCCGGTTCAGCCGTGATTTCTGCGATGCCGCCGCGTTCTTCGGCATATTTCTTTTGTTTGGCCACGCTTGCCTTGACTTTGCCGCTGACAATTTCTTTTTCGCCGGGCTTTTCTTTACGCTCGTCGGGCATATAAATCATCGCAATGACCGCATCGGCATTGCCGCTGTAGCTTTCGGCAATGAATTTTTTGGCCGTTTTTTCTGGCGAACTGCTCGAACAGGCAGCCAGCAGAAATAAAATGGCAAGCACGGAAAGGCATTTGTTGATTACACGCATGGCGGAATCCTTATCGAGAAATATACGGTGATGAGAAAAGCAATTTTAAACCGCCGAACAGAGGTTCGTGGGCTGGGCTGAATGGGTCGCGGTGGCGTGGTGTAGGGGGAAACGCGGGCGGAGCATGGAATTGACTGTAGCGGGCGCCGCCTTTCGGCCTCTGGCAAAACAGAAAGCGGAAAGAGTAGAAAGGCTGCCCGCCCGTCACCGTGCGTGGCCTACAGCACGGCGGCGATGGATTCGGCCACGTAATCGACGTTGCCTTCATTCAGCCCGGCGATGCACATGCGGCCGGTGCGGACGAGATAGACGCCGAATTCTTCGCGCAGGCGGTCGACCTGCTCGGGCGAGAGGCCCGAGTAGCTAAACATGCCGCGCTGGGTGATGAGGTAGCCAAAGTCGCGCCCCGGCGCTTTGGCCGAAAGCACGTCGAAAAGACGCTGGCGCATGGCCTTGATGCGCGTGCGCATTTCGCCGACTTCGGTCTGCCACTCGGCTTTCAGCGCGGGGTCGCCCAGCACCGTCGAGACGACCAGCGCCCCGTACATGGGCGGGCTGGAATAGTTGCGGCGGATGTTGAATTTAAGCTGGCCAAATACCTGCGCCGCCTGCTGCGCATCCGGGCAGATGATGGACAGCCCGCCGCAGCGCTCGGCATAGAGCGAAAAATTCTTGGAGAAGGAATTGGAAACGGCAAAGCTAAGATCAGCGTCCGCCAATGCGCGGACAAAAAATGCATCTTCCTCGAAGCCGTCGCCAAAGCCCTGATAGGCAATGTCCAGAAAAGGAATCAGCTCGCCCGCTTTGAGCACGTCAAGAATGCGCAGCCATTCCGTCCGGCTGGGGTCGAGGCCGGTCGGGTTATGGCAGCAGGGGTGCAACAGGACGATGCTGCGGCGCGGCAGCGATTTGAGGCAGTCCAGCATGGCCTCAATGCCCAAGACGCCCTTTTTGCCGTCGTAATACGGGTAATCATTGACGATAAACCCGGCGCCGGCAAAGATCGAGCGGTGGTTGTCCCAGGTCGGATCGCTGACCCAGACCTGCGAATCGGGAAAAGTCGCCTTGAGAAAATCCGCCCCCACCTTGAGAGCGCCTGAGCCGCCGATCGTCTGGATGGTCGCCACGCGTCCGGCTTTGAGCAGCGGATGATCCTCGCCAAACAAGAGCTTCTGTACCGCTGCGCGGTACGCCTCCAGGCCCTCCATCGGCAGATAAGGCTTGGGCAGCGCCATTGCGGCAATACGCGCCTCAGCCGTCTGCACGCAGCGCAGCACCGGCACCTTGCCTGATTCGTCGTAATAGATGCCGATGCCCAGATTGACCTTGCGCGGGCGCGTGTCGGAAAGAAAAGCAGCCATCAGGCCGAGGATCGGATCGCCGGGATAGGGAGGAACGTGTTGGAACATGATGAAAACCTGTCAGAAAATCGGAAAATCAGGAGAAATCAGCGTCAGCCGGAACAAGGAGAACGCCGCAGCGGAGGGCTCATGCTGGTACGCCGGATAAACGCACTACCAGAATCAGTCCACCAGCCCGAAACGCCGAATCGGGTTCCTAAATGACACCGCTGTGCTTACTTGCCAGGAGAACCGATGCTACCAGCTTTCGCCACACAGCGGCGGACCGGATAGGGTAAAAATCGACGATATCGGGGCGACTTCAGTTTCGGGTGAGTTGGCATATCAATATCTGATTGATGCATGGAATGATCGACTGAAGCCAGTTCTATGGAAAATTCAATAAAATTTTATTCGCGAGAATAAGTGTGAAAAATAAAAAAGAAAATAGCTATTAGAATTATAAAAAGCGTTCGATAAGGGTTGGTAGGTAAATTTTTAGAGCGATTAGCTTGTTCATAAATTGTAAAAAATAGGATAGAGATAGGGAATGGTTTAAAGGGATCATTGTATGATTGAGCTTCAATTAAATTATCAGGATTTTTCCTTACAGTATAGTCTGCATAAATCAATAGTAATATAAAAATAATCCATATTGTGGCAATAAAAATCTCAAACGCAGACATATTTTTTACTATATCTATGATGATATCTATCATTTGTTGTCCTGGTAAAAGGCTCTAGGTATTTTACCTTGCATAGTATTTATGTGATTGATTGTTTGAATGTGGACTTAATCGTAGATCGTGATACCCCTTTAGTCTATATCTACTATTTTTAACGATATTGTGGCACTCTGAAATACTCTGGTTTTTTATTCAGATGTAAATCTTACATAAAGATAAGCTTACTGTTTATGGATTAGACTTTTATTTTCAGATATCCTTTATTCTGGGCTTTATCAAAAAATTCGCCTAAGTAATCGATAGCTGTGATCGTTAGCCTATTTTTTCCGGCAGGAAAATTTGTCTTTAGCAAATGAACTTGGGAAGTATAAATGGATTTCTAAGTGACGGTATAAAAACTCAATCGTCAACATCTCAGGCGCGATCATGCTGCAAAATGTCTATTTGCTAAAATGCACGCTCGAAAATTCCTTGCAGCGGCTTTGCGCCGCGTTTGTTGTCCTTGAAACGCCAGATTACCCACGACGATGATTCCCGTACCGGGCGCGCTGTCAGCGCCTCCGGGGCATCCCATTTGCCGGGTGTGGCCGATGCGCCCAGTGCGCTCAATCGCCCCGTCTCGCCTGATCTGCGGGATGCGCCCGAATCCCCCGAATTCTCCGATTCTCACCATGTACCCGCTGCGCCGGGTACGCCGCATGCGTCCCGCGTGCGCCGGGAGGCGACCACGCCCCAGCCTCCGCACATGGCCAATGTGCCCAACGTGCCCAAGGCGACTCGTACACGTCAATCGCCGCGCACGCCGCAGGCCGACTGCCTGGCCGCGGATGTGCGCCGTTTGCGGGCGATGGCGCGCGATCTGCGCCATTTGTACGGGGCGCGGCGCGATGCCTTGCAGGCTGAATACGATGCGTTGCGCGAGAAGTCGCGGGCAGCGGTGGCGGCGCGGCGGGCGGGGATACCGCGGCCGACATTTTCCGACGAGCTGCCGGTCAATGCGCGGCGCGCGGAGATTGCAGCGCTGATCGCCCGCCATCAGGTCGTCATCGTTTGCGGGGAAACCGGCTCGGGCAAAACAACGCAGCTGCCGAAAATCTGTCTGGAACTGGGGCGCGGCGCAACCGGGCTGATCGGCCACACGCAGCCGCGCCGCATCGCCGCGCGGGCAACGGCCGCGCGTATCGCCCAGGAGCTGGGCAGTGAGCTTGGCCGCCACGTTGGCTACAAGATTCGCTTTACCGACCGTACTTCGCCGGCCGCGTACATTAAGCTGATGACCGACGGTATTTTGCTCGCTGAAACGCAGGGCGATCCGCAGCTGGCGCAGTACGACACGCTGATCATCGACGAGGCGCACGAGCGCAGCCTGAATATTGATTTTCTGCTCGGCTACCTGAAGCAGCTGTTGCCGAAGCGCCCTGACTTGAAGCTGATCGTGACTTCGGCGACGATCGATGCCGAACGTTTTGCGCGGCATTTCGCCGTTGGCGGGCGGGACGCGCCGGTAATCGAGGTGTCCGGGCGGCTGTTTCCGGTCGAAGTGCGCTATCGCCCCGTTCAGCCGGAAGCGCCGTCCGGCGCCGAAGCCCCGGAAGACGGGGTGCGCGGAGAGCACGATGGGCGCGATGCGCGTGATGAGCGTGATCTGTACGAAGCCATCGTTGATGCCTGTGACGAGGTCAATCGCATCGGCGCCGGCGACATTCTGGTTTTTCTGCCCGGTGAGCGCGAAATCCGCGAGGCGGCCGAGGCGCTGCGCAAGCATACTTTCAACCGCGGCGGTTTCAACACGTCGACGGAAATTCTGCCCCTGTTCGCCCGCCTGTCGGCCGAGGAGCAGGCGCGCATTTTTCGCCCGCATCAGGGGCGGCGCATCGTGCTGGCGACCAATGTGGCCGAAACTTCGCTGACCGTGCCCGGCATCCGCTATGTGGTCGATACTGGGCTGGCGCGGGTCAAGCGCTATTCTTACCGCAACAAGGTCGAACAGTTGCAGATCGAGCCGATTGCGCAGGCGTCCGCCAACCAGCGCGCCGGACGCTGCGGGCGGGTGTCCGCCGGGGTGTGCATCCGCCTTTACGATGAGGCGGACTTTGCTCGACGGCCGCTTTATACCGATCCGGAAATCCTGCGCTCGTCACTGGCGGGCGTCATCCTGCGCATGAAGGCGCTGCGTCTGGGCGACATCGAATCCTTCCCCTTCCTCGAAGCGCCGCCCGGTAAAGCGATTGCCGACGGCTACCAGCTTTTGCAGGAGCTGGGCGCGGTGACGGACGCACGGGCGCTGACGCCCGTCGGCCAGGAACTGGCGCGCCTGCCGCTCGACCCGCGCGTGGCGCGCATGATCGTCGCTGCACGCAATGAAGGCTGCCTGCGCGAGGTGCTGGTGATTGCCGCCGCGCTGTCGGTGCAGGACCCGCGCGAACGCCCACAGGAAAAGCAGGGGGCGGCTGATGCGGCGCACAAGGCGTTTGCCGATGAAAAATCCGAATTTCTCGACTGGCTCAAGCTGTGGCGCTGGTATGAGGAGGCGCTCGAACACAAAAAGTCGCAGCGCAAGCTGGTTCAGGCGTGCCAGGCGAATTTTCTCTCGGCGCTGCGTATGCGCGAGTGGCGCGACATCCACGGCCAACTGCGCGCACTGATTACCGAGCATGGATGGCGGGAGAACGAGGTGCCCGCGGATTACGCGGCGATCCACCGTGCGCTGCTTGCCGGTCTGCTCGGCAATATCGGCTGCAAGTCGGAGGCATCCGGCCATTATTTGGGCGCGCGCGGCATCAAGTTCCTGATTCATCCGGGCTCGCCGCTGGTCAAGAAGGCGGGTAAATGGATCGCTGCCGCCGAGATTGCCGAGACGAGCAAGCTTTTCGCGCGCGGCGTTGCCCGTATCGAACCGGAGTGGCTGGAACAGGTGGGCGCGCATCTGATCCGGCGCAGTTATTTCGACCCGCACTGGGAGAAGAAGGCGATGCAGGCGGTCGCCTTCGAGCGCTCGACGCTCCACGGCATCGTCATCAACCCGCGCCGGCGCGTCAATTATGGGCCGATGAATCCAGCCGAAGCGCGCGATCTGTTCATCCGTCAGGGGCTGGTGGGCGGAGAAATCGCCGACGAATACGTGCGGCGCTGGGCGTTCTTTACACACAATCAGCAACTGCTGCTCGATATCGAGATGCTCGAACACAAATCGCGACGCCCGGATGTGCTGGTCGACGACGAGCTGATCGTCACCTTTTACGACCGGATGATTCCGGAAAACGTCGTCGATGGCGCGTCGTTCGAGCACTGGCGCAAGGGGGCTGAGCGTGAGCAGCCCAAACTGCTGTACTTGCAGCGCGAGGACCTGATGCGCCACGCGGCGGCGGGCGTCACGACGGAGGCGTTTCCGCCGCGCATCCGTCTGGGCGGCGTGGATTTCGACCTGTCTTACCATTTTGAACCGGGCTCGCCGCGCGACGGGGTGACGATGACCGTGCCGCTGGCCCAGCTCAATCCGATTCCGGCCGAGCGCTGCGAATGGCTGGTGCCGGGCCTGCTCAAGGAAAAGGTCATCCAGCTTGCCAAGACGCTGCCGCAGCGGATTCGCGCCAAGCTGGTGCCGCTGCCTGCCTTCGCCGCGGAATTTGCGGAGGCCGCCGCCCAGGTCGGCACACACGCAGGAACCACGCCGGAAGTGCGGATGAATCAGGGGCTGATTCCCGCGCTTATCCAGTACATCCTGAAAACGCGGGGGCTGAACGCGCGCGGCTGGGAAATTACGCCGGACGCCTTCCGTCCCGACGCCCTGCCAGCGCATCTATCGTTTAACTTCAAGCTGGTCGATGAACATGGCCGGCAACTGGCGATGAGCCGCAACCTTGCCGAACTGCGCGCGGAATGGGGCGGGCAGGCGCGGCGGGAATTTTCTGAACTGCATGAAACGCCGGCGGAATACACCGGCCTGACCGACTGGCGCTTTGGCGAACTGCCCGAACTGATGGAAATTCCCGTCGGCGGGCAGCGCGTGATCGGCTACCCGGCGCTGCGCGACGATGGCGATTCGGCCTCGCTGTGCGTCTTCGATACGCCTGAGGAGGCGCAGGCCGTCCATGCCGGCGGTCTGCTGCGGCTGTTCCGCCTGCATTTCCGCGAGCAGGTCAAATATCTTGAAAAGAATTTGCCGAACCTGACGCAGATGGCGATCCGGTTCATGGCGCTCGGTACGCAGGCCGAGCTGCGCGAACAACTGATCGCAGTGACGCTGCGCCGCGCCTGTTTGGCCGAACCCTGGCCGCTCGATGCGGCAGCATTTGCGCAGCGCTGCCAGGAAGCCCGGCCGCGCCTGGGCCTGCTGGCGCAGGAAATGTGCCGTCTCGTTGGCCAGATTCTCGACCAATGGTTGACGGTGCAGAAAAAACTGGCGGGAGCCAAAGCCTTTACCGCCACTGTGCAGGATGTCGAGAAACAGCTCGGCCGTCTGATGACGAAGCGCTTTGTCGCCGAAACGCCATTTGAGCGTTTGCAGCATTTTCCCCGTTATTTGCAGGCCATCGCCATGCGTCTCGACAAGCTGCGCAGCGGTGGCGGAGAAAGCGGCGTATTGCGTGATGCGCGACTGCTGGCTGAGTTCTCACCGCTCTGGACGGCCTACGAGCGGCGCGCCCAGCTGCTTGCCCGGCAGGGGGCGACGAACCCGGCCGTCGACCAGTTCCGCTGGCAGCTTGAAGAACTGCGCGTGCAGCTTTTTGCGCAGGAATTACGCACGCCAGCGCCCGTCTCGGTCAAACGGCTGCAAAGGCTGTGGGAATCAATTCAGTCGGCCTGATGCGCGGTATCCGGCGTACCGACCGGCAAGCCGCCGTGCCGCGTACCCCGATGATCCGGCTGATTCGCGATAATGCCGGTTCAATGGTTAAAATGTGTCAATCCCGCGCCAGGCGGTGCGGCAGCGGAGAATTTCGATGAGCGACATTCTGCAAGCATTTCGGCGTACCCTGTCGACGCTCTCCAACGGGCGTCCGTGGCGCTATATTTTGACGCCAGCGCTCGTCGCGCTGCTTTTGCTCGTCATCCTGTCGTTGCTGTGGCTCAAGGCGCTGGCTTCATTATTCATGAGCCTGCCGCCGATCAGCTGGCTGGATGCCTGGAATCTGCACTGGCTGGCGCAGATACTGGCTTTTCTGGGCGGCTGGCTGGCGATTTTGCTATTCAGTTATGTCTTGGCGGTGCTGCTGGCTGCCGTTGCCGTCATGCCCTGGCTGCTCGATTATCTGGCCGAAGGCGAGTATGCCGACGTTGCGCGGCGGGATGCGCGCAGCCTGACGGCGTCGGTCTGGAATAGCATCTGGTCGGCGCTGATTTTTATGCTGGGCTGGCTGCTGACCTTGCCCTTGTGGCTGGTCCCCGGGTTGAATCTGGCCTTGCCGACCCTCTGGATGGCCTGGCTGAACCGGCGGACTTTCGCATACGAAGCCTGTTCGCTGCATACGACGGTAGCTGAGTGGGATAAGCTGCGCCAGCATCATGCCGGCGCGCTGTTTCTGCTCGGCCTGCTCATGGCGCTGCTGGCGTATGTGCCGGTCGTCGGGCTGCTGGCGCCTTCGCTGACGGCGCTGGTCTATAGCCATTATTGTCTGGAAGCCGTGCGCCGCCTGCGCCTGGAGTGCGTGGAAGAGGACTCTTTGCCGGGAGAAACTTTATGAATTTCGGTGCGTTGATTCTCGGCGACGAAATCCTTTCGGGCAAGCGGCAGGATGCCCATTTCGCCCGGCTTGCCGGCCTGCTGGACGAACGGGGGCTGCGTCTGTCGTGGGTGCAGTATCTGGGCGACGATCAGGCGCGTATCGCCGAGGCGCTGCGGCACAGTTTTGCCGCGGGCGATGTGGTATTCAGCTTTGGCGGTATCGGCAACACACCGGATGACCGGACACGGCAGGCGGCGGCTGAGGCGCTGGGGGTTGATCTCGTCCTGCATCCGGAGGCCGAGCGCGAAATTCGCGCCCGTTTTGGCCGTGAAATTACGCCGCAGCGGCTCCTGCTCGGTGTTTTTCCACGCGGCGCGGAAATTATTCCCAACCCGTTTAACCGTATTCCTGGTTTCGCCATTCGGCAGCACTACTTTCTGCCCGGGTTCCCGCAGATGGCGCACCCGATGGCGGCGTGGGCGCTCGATACGTTTTATTCCCATCTTTTTTATCGCCAGCCGAAAGTCGACAGGGCGTATCTGCTGACCGGCGACCGTGCTTACGAGAGCGTCCTGCTCGACCTCATGGAGCACATCGTTGCGGCGTATCCCGATCTGCGCTTGTATAGCCTGCCGTCGATCGACGCGGACGGGCAGCGCCGTCATCTGGAACTGGGCGTGGAGGGGGAGGCAACGCGGGTCGAACGGGCGCTGGCGGAAATTCGTCAGGAAATCGAGTCGCGCGGCATCGCTTGGACGTGGCGGGATTGACAGGGCAAAGCGAAATGCCGGCGCGCTGAGACGCGCGTTTCCGGGGCGCGCGTTTTAATGCCGGCCTTCCGCGCTGCTAAAGGCGCGGACGACTTTGCCGCTCTCGTCGAAGCTGACGTTGAAGTAGGCGTCGAAGCCGCTGTTGCCGGGTGTTCTCCAGTACCAGACGTATTCATTCTTGAGCGGGAAATACTGTTCGCGCGCGGGCTGGCCGAGCAGGCGGCGAATCTGTTCGCGTGTCATGCCCGGCTGGATGCGCGCAAAATTTTCTTCGGTCAGTACCTGGCGAATGGCTTTCAGTTTGCCGTCCGGCGCGATGTCGAGCATGTAGTTGACCACGCCTTCCGGTGTGCGCGGATACTCCCAGGTCTGCGATCCGTCGGCATCGCGCCATTCGCGGGCGGGCGCGCCCATGACCTGGCGCACGGTTTCCATCGAGGATTCTCCGGGTTTGAGCCGGGAAAAGTTGTATTCATCGCAGGCGGGCAGAATCAACGCCGTCAACCCGGAAAGAAGGCTTGCTGCAATACGCATTTTCATGAACGGTCTCTATGCGCGTCTGTCAGAAATGTCCCAAATGATACTCCAGACGCACCGTTCGTCAGCACGGGCGCTGCGTTCGGCTCGATGCAACGCGGCCAAGAAGCCTGGCTTAGGGGCGATGTATGCGACATGGGCACGATGGCAGGGGAACGTATAAGGGAATGCGCCGGAGGTACGGCGTGCCTGGGTTGCATGGGCGTCGATGTGCTAAGCCCCTGCTGATCCGGCGCGTACTCGTCTGTTTCCACTTAATTTGCTTGCCGATCATCGGGAACAAGTATTCCAGCATGCACGTGTATCCGGTGTGCTGAATATATTGCCCGGAGCGGTTTGGCGTGCCGCAGCTTGGGCGCAGTCCAAACTGAATATCCCACAGACTGCACAAAGGCTATGAATCCTCACAGGCTGCGGGTTGGCTGTGGATCGGTTGCAGGTCGGTTGTGAAATGCGCGGCGTCTTAAATATGGTCGGTGGAAACCGGTCCGTATGGGGGCGGCGTTGCCTGGAGAACGGCGCTCTCGCATCCCAATAGCGCCTTTGCCGCAGCGGGAATTGGTTTTTTGTTAAAAGCATGTAAAAAATATCGAAATTCCAGAACTATTCTGACCCTTCATGTTCATATTCCGACCCGAACAGGGAATATTAGTTTTAAGTAGATGATTTAATTCAGGATGAATATTTTTGTAACGACATGTTTATAGGGTGATTATGTCAGAAGAAACCTTTGCTATTATGCAATCTACAACTAAAAACAAAAACGGCAATGACCGCTCTCGCAACGCAAGAGACTTTTGTTGATCAGGAGACTAGGCATGATGACACAACCCAAAGCCAGCAAAGTTTCCAAGGCGCCGGAATTGCTGATTCAATCTGGAGAGCAGGCGGCTGCTTTACGTAAGAAACTGGGCATTAACCAATCTGTTTTCTGGAGTCGCATCCGCGTCACGCAGTCCGGCGGCTCGCGTTACGAATCCGGACGCAAACTGCCGCACACGGTGCAATTACTGCTCCATCTGGTTTACGCTTCAGAAGCGCAGGCACACACACTGCTCGATTCGCTGCGCAAAAACGACGCGTAATACGCGTAACAGTTCTGGGTTTTCTTTGCCTGTTTACCGTGCGCATGGGGGGTACTGTAGGCGCATGGCGTGGTGAGTTTGTGTGTGATGCAACATATGCACTTGTGTATCGAACGGCGGGGGGATTTTAAGAGAACAAACCAAACGGAACGCGCATTTAAATAAAGCGTGCGTGCTGCATGGTGTTCGCCGGCACGGTTGGCATTGTTGTTTGCAGCGCCGTGCCGTATTTTCCGGGTGATGCGCCATTTTCTACGGGCGGTTGTGATAAGTCAGTGAGTGATCCCGATCACAATGCACTGGTAATAAGCATCGACGGTCATTGCCGCGCCGTTTTTCTCCGTTCATAATGCGTATGATCGGTCGATTGATTTTTCTTGCGGGAAAAACCGGAGCCGTAGGGAAGGCCGAGTTTCCCGGCGTTGGTTTCCATAAGGTTGCACAGGCCACCACGCCGTTCAGCTATCAAGGGAAAGGGGGATCACGATGGGCCAGACCGTCATCTATGTTTCCTGTCAGGACAGCCGGGAAATCGATGTGTTTGCGCTGGACGGTCAGTCCGGTGAACTCGCCGTCCGTCAACACTTGATTACCGATGGCGCGCCTTCGCCGATGCGCGTGCGGCCTGATGCCGCCCGCCTTTATGTCGGACTGCGTCATGAACATGCCGTGCAGGCATTTGCCATTGCCCCCGGTTCGGGAGAATTAAGCCCGTTGGACAGGGTGCGCGTCCCTGGTGCACCGGTGTATCTGTATGGCGATCCGGCGCTGCGCGTTTTGTTTTCCCCTTCATATGCCGATGATAATTTGTCGGTTATTCCGCTTGATGCGCATGGCGAGCCACAAAACGTCAGTCAGCGCATCCAGGATTTACCGCGCGCCCATTCGGCGCGGCTTGACCAGACCGGACGCTGGCTGCTGGTGTCAACGCTGACGACCGATGCCATCCATATTTTCCGCCTGACCGACGATTTACGCTTGGTGCCGAACGACCTACCCAGCATGCTGATGCGGCCGGGGCGTGGTCCGCGCCATGTGCTTTTTTCTGCGGATAACCATTTTGTCTACTGCCTCAACGAACTGGACGGCAGTATCGATGTGCTCGCTTTCGATGCGCAGAATGGCGGACTGACCTTTCTTCAGACCGTCAGCCTGATGCCGGCGGGTTTCGTCGGCAAGCCGTGGGCCGCCGAATTGCGGCTATCGCCGGATGGCCGCTTTTTGTACGCGACGGAACGGCGTAGCAGCACAATCTCCGCCTTTGCCGTAAATGGTGCGAGCGGTTTGCTGTCACACAGAGACTGCATACTGACGGAACAGCAGCCACGTGGTATGGACATTGCCCCCTCGGGTCGCTGGTTGGCGGCGGCGGGTGAAATTTCCAATCACCTGACCGTGTATGCTGTTGATCTGGACAGCGGCCGTCTGACGGCAAGCCAGCGCTGCGCTACGGGCGAACGCCCGATCTGTGTTGAAATCGCCGAAGTCTAATTAGAATCAGAACGCTGCTTCTTCCTCTGGAATTGATTGGCAACGATAGGGAGGAGAAGAAACACAGCCATGCGCCGGGGTGAGCTTGCTCGATATCTGGGGCGTCGGGCGGGGCTTGCCCTGGGCTTGGGCGGCCTTTCGGTCTGGCAATGAATGCCCGTAGATATTGCGGGACGGCTGCTTGCAGTCGATCGAGCAGTATCCGCGCGAGCGCTTTGATGCGGTGGTCAGCCG
>ERZ772917.1544-NODE-1544-length-13062-cov-4.630814_pt1 | contig 13062 bp, 8 predicted proteins | sample MGYA00511187_ERZ772917 | MGnify/ENA primary metagenome ERZ772917 (study PRJEB29015, sample SAMEA2737925) | human oral metagenome | biome: human oral; feature: human-associated habitat; material: dental | place: China | collected 2012 ... | reverse complement strand
CACAAGCAGTTGGAAGAGAACCCGTGGGATGTGTTCGAGACGATCTTCACTGTCGGCTCTGTGCATGACGGTACGATCATCGAAATGCTCGATAAAGGCGCTGTCGTTTCGCTGCCCTACGGCGTGGAAGGCTTTGCTACACCGCGCCACTTGGTGAAGCAGGACGGATCGCCGGCTAAGCTGGATGAGAAGTTGCCGTTCAAGGTGATTGAGTTCAACAAGGATGCTAAGCGCATCATTCTCTCGCACAGTCGCACGTTCGAGGACGAACAGCGCAGCGCACGTGCTGCCGAGCGTCGTGCCCGAAACAACAGCAACAGCGGTGGCGCTAACAGCGGCAGTGGACACCACGCTCAGAATGAGATGCTGAATGCACCGGTGATCGAAAAGACGACATTGGGCGACATCGAGGAGCTGGCTGCACTGAAGGAGAAGATGACGAACGGCGAGGCGTAATTCTTGCCGCAAGGTGTGGCTCCCAAACGCCACATATAGCACATGAAAAAGAGGGACGCGGATCGATGGATCTGCGCCCCTCTTTTGATTTTCCCTCAGAAGGATGGGGGTTAGGTTGGGTACACGTAATCAGTCCTTGCCGCGGAGGAGGAAGTCGGAGATGACGGCGATGGTCTCGCGTGAGGCGTCGGTATCGGCGAAGAGTCCGCAGTGGCAGCCGAGGTCGACGACGCGCGACATCTCTATGAAGGGTATTACGCGACGCGCCTGCTTCACCACCTCGTCGCCGGGGAAGAGGCCGTCTGACTTGCAGGCCACGATGCCCACCGGTGCGCGAAACTTTTGCATGACTTTCTTCTTCACTTCTTTTTTCCATTCCTCCGGTTCGGGACGCAGATAGAGGTAGATCATGCGAGCCATTTCGAGCAGTTCGGGGCTGTCGAAGTTCAGAGCCGGCATCAGGGCGCGCCGAACGACTTGATCCGGCAGTTGCAGTCGGTCGAGGTCGGGCGTCCGGCCGCCTAAGAGACGATCGGTGCGCGTAAGGGAGGTGGACGCGAAGCCGGCGGGTTGCACTAACATGAGTCGGCTGACGCTCAAAACGGATGTCTCGCAGAGTTGCAGCGCGATGTGTGCGCCCATCGACCAGGCCAGGACGGTGCATCCGCGCAGCCTTAGTGCTTCCATCAGCTGCAGTGCCCACCGTCCGTATTCGCCTTTCGAGGCGCTCAGTCGGCGCCCCGGGCTGAAGCCGACGGCTCCGGGCACGTCGGGCACGATGAGGCAGACTTGCTCCATGTCCATGCCTTCGATGAAGGGGCGCATGGCCAGCGGATTGACGAGGTATTCGCCGTGGAAGCAGAGAATGGGTGTGGCGTCGCGTCGGCCGTAAGCCATCACGTGCGTGTCGCCGAGCTCCGTCTCGACCATTTGTTCGTTAATGGGCACGTCGAGGGCGGCGAGGTGTCGGCGGTATAAATCGTGTAGAAGTCGGCGTCCGCCCGCCGACCGATAGATGTCATCCATAATCAGTGAAAAGCTAAAAACGAAAAACTAAAAACGGGCTGTCATCCTGTGGGGTGGCAGCGGCGCAAAGATAGACGCACCGGGGGGCTACGGTGGGGCGGCATTTTTTGACCTCAGCTGCCTTCTCCGAACCCGTTTTTTTGCCTGAGAGGTAAAAAACCTCTCGGGAGACGTTTGAAACCTCACACGAGAGGTTCGGAACCTGTCAGGAGACGTTTTTTACCTCTCGGGAGACGTTTTTTACCTCTCGTGAGAGGTTCGGAACCTGTCGCGAGACGTTTTTTACCTCTCGTGACACATAAAAAACCTCTCGCAAGAGGTTTGAAACGTCTCGCGAGAGGTTTAGAACGTCTCAGGCGGTTTTTTGCCTGAAAAGCGGCCAAAATGACAGTTATCGACTGCCATAGAGTCGCTCGCGCAGCTCGGCGATCTTGGGGTCGGAGATGTAATCGTCGTACTCGATCATCTTGTCGATGTTGCCGTTCGGGGTGAGCTCGATGACGCGATTGGCGACGGTCTGGATGAACTCGTGGTCGTGGCTGGCGAAGAGCACATTGCCTTTGTAGTTCACCAGCGTGTTGTTGAAGGCCTGGATCGACTCGAGGTCGAGGTGGTTCGTTGGCGTGTCGAGGATGAGCGTGTTGGCATCGCGGAGCATCATGCGCGAGATCATGCAGCGCATCTTCTCGCCGCCGGAGAGGACGCTCACCTTCTTCATCAGCTCCTCGCCGGTGAAGAGCATGCGGCCGAGGAAGCCTTTGAGGAAGACCTCGTTCGTGTCCTTAGCGAACTGTCCGAGCCACTCCAGGAGGTTGTAGTCGGAGTTGAAATAGCGCGCATTGTCGAGCGGCAGGTAGGCCGTCGTGATCGTCTGCCCCCAGCGGAAAGAGCCTGCGTCAGGCTCCTCCTCGCCGTTGATGATTTGGAAGAAGGCCGTCATGGCGCGTGGGTCGCGACTGATGAAGACGATCTTGTCGTCCTTCTCTACGTTGAAATTCAGGTCGCGGAAGAGCGTGTGCCCATCGATTGTTTTCGTCAATCCGCTGACCTCAAGGATTTGGTTGCCGGGCTCGCGAGCGGGGGTAAAGAGGATGCCCGGGTAACGGCGCGACGAGGGTTGAATCTCCTCGATATTGAGCTTCTCGAGCATCTTCTTGCGGCTCGTCGTCTGTTTCGACTTGGCCACGTTGGCGCTGAATCGGCGGATAAACTCCTCCAATTCCTTCTTCTTCTCCTCGGCCTTCTTGTTCTGCTGTTGCTGTTGGCGGAGGGCCAGCTGGCTCGACTCGTACCAGAAGCTGTAGTTGCCGGCGAAGAGTTTGAGTTTGCCGAAGTCAATGTCCACGGTGTGCGTGCAGACGGAGTCGAGGAAGTGGCGGTCGTGGCTGACGACGAGCACGGTGTGGTCGAAGTTGGCCAAGTAGTTCTCGAGCCAGGAGACGGTCTCAAGGTCAAGGTCGTTCGTAGGCTCGTCGAGGAGGAGGTTGTCCGGCTTGCCAAACAGCGCCCGCGCCAACAACACGCGCACTTTCTGCTTACCGCTCAAGTCGCGCATCATCTTCGTGTGCAGCGCCTCCTCAATGCCCAGCCCACTGAGCAGTGCCGCCGCGTCGCTCTCGGCGTTCCAGCCCTCCATCTCGGCAAACTTTTCCTCGAGTTCCGAGGCGCGAATGCCGTCGGCATCGGTGAAGTCCTCCTTGGCGTAGAGCGCGTTCTTTTCGCTCATCACGGCCCAGAGCTGCGTGTGACCCATGAGGACGGTGTCGAGCACAGTGAAGTCGTCGAAGGCGAAGTGATCCTGTGCCAAGACGGAGAGTCGCTCGCCGGGGCCCATATTGATCGTGCCACGCGTAGGGTCGAGGTCGCCGCTGATGGCGCGCAGGAAGGTGGATTTGCCGGCACCGTTGGCACCGATAATGCCGTAGCAATTGCCGGGCAAAAACTTGAGGTTGACGTCTTGAAAGAGGATCCGCTTACCGAATCGGATGTCTAAACCGCTAACTGTAATCATGATTTCGTCGTGTGTGTGATTGTACATTAATAATTCGCGGGCAAAGGTACGGCCACGTAGAAATGGTAAGGTATGGTCGCGCAAGTATACGTCCCTGGTATTGTAGGGATGAAAAATCTTTCTCCCCTACAAGCGGCGTGTTCATGTGTAATTTTGTGTCCACAGTAGATGAATATGTACACGAAACAGAGATACGATCGCGAGAAGCATCATCGCCATTCGATCCGTTTGTTCGGATACGATTATTCGTGCGAAGGGGTGTATTTCGTCACCGTTTGCTGCCACCATAAGGTATGTCTGTTCGGCGAAATCGTCGACGGCGAAATGATGCTGAACGATGCGGGACGAATTGCAGAACAGGAATGGCTGAATACGGAAAACATACGTTCGGGTGATGTGGCATTGCATGATTTTGTGATTATGCCCAATCACATGCATGCCATCATTGAAATAATACATTCCCCTCGTAGGGGCGTATCGCATACGCCCTTCGATGTGTGCCCTGATGTATCCGACACGTCCCCAACAGACACAAGGGGCGTATGCGATACGCCCCTACAATCCCCGTCGAGGACATTGGGTGCGATCATACGGGGATACAAATCGGCCGTATCGAAACAATTGGGCTTTTCCGTTTGGCAACGCAACTATTACGAACACATCATTCGTTGCGGCAGATCATACCGCTTCATTACAGCATACATCCTGGATAATCCCGCTAATTGGTCCGACGATGAGCTCTATGTTGAGCCCGTCCCCCTTACCCGTTTTTAGCTATTCATATTTCGTTTTCCCATGACCCCCTTTCTTCAACAAATAGCCGAACGCTTCTATGCGACCTACGGTACCGATGTGCAGCGCATGGCTTTCATCTTCCCCAACCGACGCGCAGGACTCTTTTTCCGCAAATACCTCTCGCACGCTGCCGGCCGCCCCCTCTTTTCGCCCGCCATACTCACCATCAACGCCCTCTTTGAACAACTCAGTCCGCTGCAGCCCGCTGACCATCTGCAGATGCTCTTCCTCCTCTACCACATCTACATCCGCCGCAGCGCCTCTGAGGAGACTTTCGACGACTTTGTCCACTGGGGCGAGATGCTCCTCACCGACTTCGACGACGTCGATAAGTACCTCGTCGATGCCCGGCAACTCTTCACCAACGCCACCAACCTGCACGAGATAGAGAAGGATTTGGGCTACTTGGAGCCTGAACAGATCGAGGCCATACGCGCCTTTTGGGTCTCCTTCCGACCCGACACGGCCGACGACGACAACCGCCGATCTTTCCTCGGCATTTGGGACATCTTGCACGACATCTACTGCAACCTACGCCAAGAATTGGCCGACCAGGGACTCGGTTACGAGGGCATGATCGCACGCGACGTTGTGGAGCGTATCCGGCGCGATGAGGGCTGCGAACTGACGTACAGCCGCGTCGTCTTCGTCGGACTCAATGCGCTCACTAAGTCTGAGGAGGCGTTGCTTGAGGAATTGCAGAAGCAAGGCATTGCTGACTTCTATTGGGATTGTGGTACAATGAGCGCGGCCGAGGACGGCGTGAATCGCGTGATGGATAAAGACAACAGGGCCTCTCACTTTATCCGTGACTACATCCGCCGTTTCCCCTCCGAACTCGACCTTCCGCCCGAAGAACCGAACGAACCTGAAATTACCCTCATGGCGCTTCCCTCGCGCATCGGGCAGGCCAAGCAGGTGCACGAACTGTTGCAACGCATGGCCGACGGACGCGCACAGATGGACGAGGAAGAAGCGTTGCGCACGGCCATTGTCTTGCCCGACGAACAGCTGCTCATCCCCGTCCTCAACGCTATACCGCACACCGTGCCGCACATCAACATCACCCTTGGTTATCCCCTCACCGGCACACCTGTGGCCACGCTGATGGAGTCCGTCTTGGCCTTACAGAAGAGCCTCCGCACGGCTGACGACGGGCGTGTGGAGTGTTATCACCGCGAAGTCACTGCCATCCTCAACCACCGGTACATCCGTCAGGCCGACGCCGGCGCCGTCACGCCCCTGCTCCGCGACATCACCGCCCGCAACCGCATCTACATCCCCGCCGCAGACCTGGCTCAGACGGATCTGCTCAGGCTCATCTTCCGTCGCGTCAGCTCCGTCGGCGAACTTTCGCGTTACCTCATCGACCTGCTCAAAGGCCTTAACGGCATCTTCCCTGACCGCAATGAAGATCCTGACGCCGAACCTGTCGGTATGGACGCATTGGAGCGCGAGTTCACCTATCATTATTACACCACCCTGACGCGCATGAACGACCTTGTCGACGCGTCAGGTATCACCATGACGGTCGACACCTACACCCGCCTCCTGACCCGACTCTTAGAGACCGTCGCCATACCCTTTCGTGGCGAACCGCTGTCCGGTTTGCAGATCATGGGCGTGCTTGAGACGCGCGTGCTCGACTTCGACCGACTCATCATTCTTTCCGTCAACGAGGGCGTCTTCCCCTCCCGCGGCGCTGCCCCCTCCTTCATTCCTTACACCCTGCGCCGCGGCTTCGGCCTGCCCACCTTTGAACATCGGGACAGCGTCTCGGCCTACCATTTCTATCGCATGATCGCCCGTGCACGCAGTGTCACACTGCTCTACGACACGCGTTCCGACGGACTGCGCACGGGCGAGGTCAGTCGCTTTGTCCACCAGCTGCGTTACCACTACGAAGTCCCTCTGCACAGCCGCACACCGCTCTATCGCATCACTACTTCCGCCGCCCCCGCCCTCCGCATCGAAAAGACTCCGGACGTGATCCGCCGCCTCAACGATTTCCTCACGGCTGGCGGATCCGCCCTCTCGGCCAGCAGCATCAATACCTATATAGACTGCCCGATGCGCTTCTGCCTCGTCACCGTTCGCGGCCTGAAGGAGGAAGAGGAGGTGATGGAGAACGTAGAAAACAGCCTTTTCGGCAGCATCCTCCACCGCGTCATGGAGGACATCTACAGCCCCATGCGTGGCGCCACAATCGAGGCGGCATGGCTCGACGACGTGATCCGTGACGATGTGAAGCTGATGAAAAAGGTCGACAGCGCTTTCGCCAAACTCTTCTTTCACACCCCCGACGACGTCTGTCCCTTGAGCGGACAGAACAGCCTGACGGGCGAGGTGATCGCCAAATACGTCCGCCAAATCCTCCGTCGCGACATGGCTCTTGCGCCCTTCCGCTACGTCGACTCCGAGCTGCGCATCACCTCCGCCATCCCCCTTACCGACGGCCGCTTAGTTAACCTCAAAGGCTTTATTGACCGCCTCGACGAGGTCGGACACTCCCTCCGCATCGTCGACTACAAGACGGGCAGCAAGAAGGCGCTTGTCTTTGAAACGCCCGCCGAACTTTTCGATCGTGCGAACAAGGCGCGACCCTCGGCCATCATGCAAGTCTGCCTTTACGCGTGGATGCTCCATGCCGAAGGCCGCACCCGCAGCCTGCCCCTGCGCCCGGCCATTTGCTACGTCCGCAGCCTTTTCGCCGACGACTTCGACCCCTCGATCTACTTCGGCAAGAAGGGCGCGAAGAAGGAAAATAAGACGCTCCTCGACGACTTTGTCGGGCAACACCTTGCGGATTTCGAGTCGTCACTGCGGGGCATCCTCGACGAGATGTTCGACCCGCGCCTGCCCTTCCTCCAAACGGACATGACCGATCGCTGCGAGTATTGCCCCTTCCGCGAGATCTGCGGGCGGTGATTCCCTCTCATCTCCGTTGCCCATATCCGGCGGCTGCGGATAATCTCCCCGATCGGTCATTGAAGGAATGAAAAGGCACTTTGAATGGTCGATGAATGGTTTTCCAAAAATCGATTTTAGGTTGATCTCCTGTCATTGACATGAGATTTTCTGCGCTTGCAGTTTTTCTTGTTCAAAAGGAATAAGACAATGCAAGCGCAGTTTATCTCTACGTGAGTTCGACGTAAGAATGAGTTTACTTTTTCCACAGTGCACAGAAGCCGGGCAAAGGCCATCCGTTTTTGGAAACATGCTTGCTCCATCGGCGCAACGGACAAAAAGTGGTTTTCGGAGCTTGCTTCACCGGAGCAACGATTGAGAAAAATGCTTGCGGGAATCCCGCAACGGTGAAAAACTACTTTTTGAGCTTTGCGGGAGTCCCGCAACGATGAAAAACTACTTTTTGGGCTTTGCGGGAATCCCGCAACGATGAAAAACTACTTTTTGGGCTTTGCGGGAATCCCGCAAGCATTTCCAAAAGCGAATAGGCTATTGCTGCGCTCCGTCACATTCTACAGAAAGCCAAGTGACCTTTATCTCTTACACCGAGTTCACGTAGAGTTAAGGCGCACGTGCTCACGGGGAGGCAAAATTTTTCACCACCACCTACATCGATCGTCTTCTAAAGACCGATCCGGAATAAAAAAGTCCTGCCGGGCGAAAGGAGTTCAACTTCCTCTCGTCCGGCAGGACTTTTTCGTTTCGCGTGTTCAAATATCGCCCAGCACTTCGCGGTCGGTAACGACGGCGGTCATACGGCGGTCGTGAGTGTCGACGGGTATTTGGTCGAAGAGTTGAAAACTAAAGGCCAAACCGATGCAAGGCAAAGTCAGATCAGAGAGCAGACGGTCGTAGTAGCCGCGACCGCGTCCGAGGCGGTTCAGCCGACGATCGAAGGCGATGCCGGGCACAATAATCAGATCAGGTTTGGGGACGGTGGCCTCGGTACGGTCGTCAAGGGAGGGTTCCCAAATGTCGTAGGCGCCCTTGTGCAGACTTTCGGAACCGGCATAAGGGCGAAGTACGAGGTCATCGCCTTGCACGATGGGCAGCAGAATGCGCTTGCAACCGTGCCACCGTTCGACGAAGTCGGCTGTTTGTACTTCTCCCGGCAGCGCATAGTAGAGGGCTATGCACACAGCTGATTGGAAGGTCTGCGTGGCTTCCAAACGACTGAGCGCTTCGGCCGAGAGCTCGGCGAGTGCTTCAGGGGTATGAGCGCGTTTGCGGATCACGATTTCGCGGCGCAACGCTTGCTTCTGTTCGTTGATGTTCATTTCACGTATTGGTATTTGGCAGTTAGTGGGAGCTTGATATGCTCGATATTATGGGCTTTCGCTGTTAGTGGGAGCTTGATGCGCCCGATGTTACGGATACGAGAGACTAATTTCTGTCGCCATGAGTCGCTTTCGAGCTCGCGGACGGCTCGCAGCAAGGTGATGTCGTCGCGTTGGGCAACGGGATAGAATCCTTCGTTATCGAAGAAGAAGCGGACGATGAAAGACTCGAGGTTCGTCTCGATCAATGGGCGCGAGTATTCGATGAGGGTGGGTCGGCGGCGGACACCGCAGGCTTCGGCGTAGTCGACGAAACGGTTCAGGAGGGGCTGCCGGCGGAGGTAAGCGAGGAGGTCGGGATAGGACTTGAAGGTGGAGAGTGTTTTGTGGTTGCGCTCGGCATAGTCAAGGGCAAACTCGTAGATAATGCCGTCGGTAGCTACTTGGTTGTAGTAAGAGGTGATGCGGAGGGTGTCGCGGGGAATAAAGATGTCTGGCATGATACCTCCGCCGCCGTAGACGGTGCGTCCACCGCGAGTTTTGTAGGCAGCGGACTCGTCGAATGTGATGCTGTCGGCGGTGTCGAATTCGCCGTGAACGTAGCGCCGGTAAAGGTCTTGCTCGTACTCCTCGCTGTTGCCAAGTTCGTAGGTCTTTTGGATGCAGCGTCCAGAGGGGGTGTAGTAGCGGGCGATGGTGAGACGTAGTTCTGAACCGTCTTCAAGGGGGATGGGTATTTGCACGAGGCCTTTGCCGTAAGATCGCCGGCCAATGATGAGTCCGCGATCGTTGTCCTGGATGGCACCGGCAAAGATCTCGCTGGCCGATCCGGAAAATTCGTCAGTGAGTACAACGAGGGGAGCATCTTGGCAGGTGCCGCGGCCGTCGGCGAAGAATTCTTGACGTGGGTAGGCTTTGCCTTGCACATAGACGATCATTTGTCCGCTCGGGATGAACTCGTTGATCATGTTGACGGCCGCGTCGAGGAGTCCGCCGGCATTCTCACGCAGGTCGACGATGAATTTGGTACATCCCTCGCTCTTGGCTTTGGCGATGGCGGTGATGAATTCGTTATGGGTGGTGCGGGTGAAGCTGTGCACTTTGATGTACCCGATGTTGCTCCCGATCTTGTAGGAGACATCGACGGATCGACTGGGTACGGTGCCGCGGGTGACGACGAAGTCGGCCAATTTGGGGGCATGGTCGCGCAGTACGCCGAGCTTGACTTTGGATCCTTTCTTTCCGCGTAGGGTGCGCATGATGTCGGTTTGGGAGATGCCTTTCCCGGCGATGGTGGTGTCGTCCACGGCGACGATGCGGTCGAAGATGCGGAGGCCGGCCTTCTCGCCCGGAGACGCCGGAAGGACTCCGGTGACGACAACCGTATCTTTCATCAGGCTGAAGGTGATGCCTATGCCTCCGAATGATCCTTCGAGGTCGTCTTTGACTGACTCGACGCTCTCGGCGGGTATAAGCACGGAGTGGGGGTCGAGTTCGCTGATGAGACTCTCGACGGTGAGGTCGATAAGTTGCCCCATGTTGACCGTGTCGACGTACTGTGTGTCAATGATGTCAAGGATGGTGTTGATTTTGTTTTTTCCCGTGTTGATGCCGCGGAAACGGGGCGACCGCGAATAGAGGAAGATGCCGAGCCACATGCCAAGGCAGAGGCTAATGATGACGATGACAACTCCAGACAGAACGTACTTACGCTGATTATTCATTGGGAAGCTGTTTTGAATTTATTGTATGATGATATGCAGTGGAGCTGTTTGGGCTAACCTTCTCGTTTTTTATTTCGGGGCGATCTAAGGTCTGTTTCCTTCATTTCATTCCACCATCTCTTTTATTATCCCAAGCTCGCTATACTCGTCAAATGATGGAACAAAACACCCTGGAAACATCCTCAGGAGATCCTCCGAAAACAGTCCAAACAGCTTCTATTTCTCTTCATTGATTCGGATGTAGTCGACGGCTATGCCTGCGCGGCGGAGCAGTTGGATGCCTTCGTCGGTGTGGTACTCGTCGGAGTAGACCACGCGGAGGATGCCCGCCTGAATGATGAGCTTGGCACACTCGATGCAGGGTGAGGCGGTGATATAGATGGTGGATCCGCGGCTGTTGTTGGAGGAGGCGGCGACTTTGGTGATGGCGTTGGCTTCAGCGTGAAGGACGTAAGGCTTAGTGACGCCCGCATCGTCCTCGCAGATATTCTCAAATCCTGAGGGTGTGCCATTGTATCCGTCGGAGATAATCATGTGGTCTTTGACGAGCAGTGCGCCCACGCGTCGGCGTTCACAATAGGAATTTTCAGCCCAAACGGCTGCCATACGCAGGTAGCGCCGGTCGGTTTCGTATTGTTTTGTTTCCTTATCTGTCATCTCTCACTTATCTACATTATTATCTATTGTGTATTGCGGGCCGGGCTTTATCCTGTCCGGAAAGGGTGCGCAAAAGTAGCATTATCCCAAAGCGGTATTTGGGATGATTGCTAAGAGAGTGATTCGAGAATAAGAGAACTCCGTTTTTCATTCGCCAACAAGTCGCTTGCCGGAGGAGTTTTCTTAACGCAATGAGAGTTCGACGTAAGCAATCCATCTCTGCAAGCAACCTGTCAACACACTTTTCCCTATCGGCTCCAGCAAATGCCGGGAGAGCAGCGCAACCTGCGCCGATGCCACGGCAAATGCCGGGAGAGCGGCGCAACCTGCGCCGACGCCGCGGTAAATGCCGGGAGAGCGGCGCAACCCGTGAGATGAACCAGCAAGTTGCTTTTGAGAGGTACTGCTTACGTCACACTCACCATCAGATACGATCGGACGCGCCGTTTATATTTGCCCTGCATAATTCATAATTCTTCAAACATTAAGAAGCTGTTTGGAATTTGTTTCTGAGGGTATGCAGGGGATCTTTCCTGAGTGTTTTGTTTCATCTCTTAAAGAGCTCGAGCGAGCTATATGACCCCAAAAAGACGGAACAAAAGGGCGGAAATAGGCCTGAATAACCTCCAAAAGAAAAAGATGAAGGATGCCCAAAACAGCTTCTCAATACAACTTCTATAAATCTTATGCCGAATCAAAAGAAACTGACAGGGCAGGCTTATGCTGCCATTGGACTGATGTTGTTTGCCTTGTTCTTCGGAGCGGGCAATCTGATTTTCCCCGCGGCCTTGGGGCAACGAGCGGGAGTGAACGTGTGGTGGGCCGTGATGGGCTTTGTGATCACGGGAGTGGGGCTGCCGCTGGCTGGCGTACTGGCGATGGGCTATTCGGGTTGCCGCAATGTGCAAGAGTTGGCCGGGAGGGTGCACCCCGCGTTCGGGATGCTGTTCACGTTGGCGCTGTATCTCTCGATCGGTCCGGCGTTTGCCATCCCACGCACGGGCACGGTGTCGTACGAGATTGCTGTACGGCCATTCCTTTCGGCTGACGTGCCGGATGGAGCACAGACGATATTTCTCGTGATCTTTTTTGCCGTCACACTGTGGCTGTCGATCAACCCGAAAAAGTTAGTGGGGCGGATAGGGGGAATCCTAACGCCGGTGTTGCTGACGACTATCGTGGTGCTGATCGTCAAGTCGCTGATTACGCCGCCGGGGACGTATGGCGCGCCAACGGAGACGTACGCTACGCCGGGAGTGGCCGCCTTGCAGGGTTTTATCGATGGGTATAACACGCTGGACGCATTGGCGTCGTTCGTGTTCGGAATCCTTGTCGTGGACTTTGTGACGCAGCGCGGGGCGGAGACGCGGCGTGAGGTGATGGGGGCAACGATGCGTGCGGGACTGATCGCGATCGGTTGTTTGGGCGTGGTGTACGTGTTCATAGCGGGGCTGGGGGCGGCCAGCGTGGAGCAACTGGGGATACTCGATACGGGTGCGCCGGTGTTGGCCGGTGTGGCGAAGCTGCTCTTCGGCGAACCGGGAGCGGTGATCTTAGCCGTGATTGTGCTGCTGGCCTGCCTGACGACGAGCATCGGGTTAGTGACGTCGTGCGCGCATTATTTCAGTTCGCAGTTTGGGGGGCTGTCGTATAAAGGATATGCGGTGGCATTTGCGATCGTCTCGTTTGCAGTGGGGACGTTTGGGCTGAAGACGATTATCTCGGCGGCGGTGCCCGTCTTGATGTTCCTCTATCCGCTGTCGATCGTGCTGATCGTGCTGACGTTTTTGCACCCGTACTTCGGGGGACGGCGGTGCGTTTACACGTGGACTGTCGGACTGACGCTGGTTGCGGCAACAGTGTCCGGATTAGAGGCGGCGAAAGTGTCGTTGGGTGCTGTGGGAGATTTTTATGGCACCTACGTGCCTCTGCATACAGTGGGCATGGACTGGATCTTCTTTTCCGTGGCAGGGGGAGTGATCGGATGGGGGCAAACATTCCGGCGGCCTTCGCGCATAAGCAGATAGTGTCACAGTGTGTTCCCAATTTTGGCTTAAACCCAAATCGGTGATCAGACCGGTACCCGGAAAAATAGATGGCGATCATCGCCTTGATCTTCTTTTGCTTCCTTTTCTTCCATCAAGGGAAG